>Ga0268289_100091_pt1 | contig 42238 bp, 26 predicted proteins | sample MetspNORM_FD_191340 | JGI IMG/M metagenome (GOLD analysis project Ga0268289, IMG submission 191340) | Soil microbial communities from San-Diego area, Southern California, United States - Methylocaldum sp. NOR-M | ecosystem: Environmental > Terrestrial > Soil > Desert | place: USA: California... | reverse complement strand
CGACTGGCTCGACCGCGCGATCGCCACCGCCGCCCGCCACGGCATGATGGTCGTGCTCGGCACGCCGACCGCCGCGCCGCCCGCCTGGCTCACGCAGAAGTACCCGGATGTGCTGCGCGTCGATGAAGACGGCGCGCGCGCAGGGCACGGCGGGCGCCGCCAATTCTCGTTCGGCAGCGCGCGTTACCGCACATTCGCGCGCGATATCGCGACCCGGATGGCCGAGCGCTACGGCGACAATCCCAACGTCGTCGGCTGGCAGATCGACAACGAGATCGGCCCGCCCTCGTTCGACAAGGAATCGGTCGCGCTGTGGCACGCCTTCCTGAAGCGCCGCTACGGCGACATCGCCACGCTCAACCATCGCTGGGCGACCGAATATTGGAGCCAGCATTATAACGATTTCGATCAGGTGCCGCTCCACGCGACCGGGCAGCAGAACCCGGCCTTGCTGCTCGATTTCAAGCATTTCACCACCGCGACCTGGACCAGCTATGTGATGAACCAGGCCGAGGCGATCCGCGCGCACGCCGACCCACGTCAGTTCATCACCACCAACACGATGTTCTGGAACGCCGGCTTCGATCATTTCGCGCTGCACCGCGGGCTCGATATCGCCTCGTGGGACAATTACATCCAGGACGCCGATCCCGACTGGGTCGCCAACGGCGCCAATCACGATCTGGTACGCGGTTACAAGCAGCGCAATTTCTGGCTGATGGAAACGCAGGCGGGCCGCGTCGACTGGGTGCCGATCAACCGCGCGCTCAAACCGGGGCAGACGCGCGAGATGGGCTGGCAGGCGATCCAGCACGGCGCCGACGCGATCCTCTATTGGGAATTGCGCCCCGCGCGCAACGGGCAGGAAACCTATTACGGCACGCTGCTCGGCCAGGACGGACGGCCCAATCCGGTTTTCGGCGAGATCGCCGATCTGGGCCGCCAGATCCACGCCGCGACCGACGCGCTGGCGGGCACCACCCCCGTCGCCAAGCTTGCCTTCCTGTTCTCCTACGACAGCCGCTGGGCGATCGACCTGCAGCGGCTCCACAAGGATTTCGATCCGATCCGCGAGTTCACCGATTTCTATCGCCCGTTCCGCGTCCAGGCGCAGGGCGTCGCGGTCGTGTCACCGCAGGCGGACCTGTCACGCTTCCCGCTGGTGGTCGCGCCCGCGCTCAACGTGATGACTGAGGACGAGGCCGATCGCCTCGCCGCCTATGTCCGCGCCGGCGGGCATCTGGTGCTGGGGCCGCGATCGGGGATGAAGGACGACGCCAACGCGCTGTGGCCCCAACGCCAGCCCGGCCCGCTCGAGCCGCTGCTCGGCGCCGAGGTCGAGCAATTCTACGCGCTCGACGAGCCCGTCGGCCTCACCGGCGAGTTCGGCACCGGCAAGGCCAGCATCTGGGCCGAATGGCTCGCGCCGCAAGCCAAGGACGTCCGCGTGCGCGCCCGCTACAGCGATCCCGGCGGCTGGCTCGACGGCAAGCCCGCGATCGTCACCCGCAAGGTCGGCAAGGGCAGCATCACTTATATCGGCGCGTGGCTCGATCCCGAACTGCTGGCGGCGACGGCAAAGGCGCTGCTCGCCGACTCAGGCGTCGCCCCGATCGTCCCCAACGCGGCCCCTGATCTGGAAATCGGCGAGCGGGCGGGCGACGGCAAGCGCGTGCTGATCGCCATCAATCACGGCGATGTTGCGCACCCGATCGCGCTTCCCGAGGGCGCGACGCTGATCACCGGCGCGCTGGAGGACGGCCGCATCCCGGCGCACAGCGTCGCGGTGCTGCGGCTCGATCAGACCGGCGCGACGAAGCGGTAGCGGCCGGGCGCGACCACCAGATCGAGGCCGCCCGCGACCGGCGTCGCCGTGTGTACGCCCGGCGCGCCCGCCACCGCCGCGCCACCCACGCGAACGCGAGCGGCGGCGGAGGTCGGCACCCGCACCGTCGCCCGTGTGCCCATCGGCACCGTGACGTCGAGCGCGAGCGCGCCGCCACGCCGCGTCCAGCGGCTTTCGACCTCGCCGAACGGCGACCGCGCGGTCACCTGCGCCCACGGCACCGCGCCGACGGGTTTCGGCGCGATGGTGACGATCCGGTCGGCGGGCCGCAGGAAATCGATCGTGATCCCGCCGAGCCGCCCGAACAGCCAGCCCTCGGCATGGCCCATCATGAAATGGTTGAGCGACCCGCTGGGGTCGGCCTCCCAGCTTTCGGCGAGCGCGGTCGCGCCGTGCGCGAGCTGGTAGCCGTAGCCGGGTCGATCGGTGACGAGCAGCATGTCGAGCATCACGTCGTCGCGGTCGTACCGGCTGAGCGCCTCGACGACGTAATGGAAGCCGACATCGCCCGCGGTGACGCCGTTGCCGTTCGCGCGAACGTCGGCGACCAGCGCCGCGAGCACGTCGCGCTCGCGCCCCGCCGGCACGAGCCCGAGCGCGAGCGGCATAGCGTTAGCGGTCTGGCTGCCCGTGTCGTAGCTGCCCTTGGCGGCGTCGAAGAAGCGCGCGTTGAACGCCGCTGCGATCTGCTTCGCCTCCGCGGTGAACCGCGCCGCGTCGCGCGCTTTCCCCAACAGCTTCGCCCAGCCGGCCAACGCGACCAGCGACTGATACCAGGTCGCCGTCCCCGTCAGCGCGCGGCTGGTGAGCTGCGACGGCCCGCGCTTGCCGGGGCCGAGATCGTCCCAGTCGCCCATGCCGAAATCGACGATTCCCTCGGCCGCACGGCTCTCGAGATAGTCGGCGTAGCGGCACGCGACCGGATAGGCCTGCTCGATCAGCCGCCGGTCGCCATAGCGGCGATAGGCCGCCCATGGGCTCAGGATCGCCGCCGCGCCCCATTCGGGCGAGTTGCGCCAGATCGCGTCGCTGCCGTCGGCTTCGAGGAATTGCGTATATTCGGGGGCGTGGCCGGGCACCATGCCGTCGGGCGCCTGCGCGTCGGCCACGTCGCGCGTCAGCTTTTCATAGAGCGTCACCGCCTCGCGATTGTAGAAGACGGTCGCTGCGTTGAGATGCGTCTGCTCGAGCCAGCCCAGCTTCTCGCGATGCGGGCAATCGGTGAGCACGCTCACCGCATTGGAGAGCACCGCCTGCCGGATCAGCTTGTGGATGCGTGTCAGCAGCGGCGTGCCGCAATCGAAATCGCCCGCCTTGGGCATCGCCGCGAACACGAACTGCCCCGTAAGCGAGACGATCGCGGGCAGTTCCCGCCCGCCCTCCGCCGCCACGCGCTCGACCTGGAGGTAGCGGAAGCCCTGATAGGTGAACATCGGCACGAACACCTCGTCACCGCGGCCCGACAGCGTGTAGTCGAACCAGATCTCATAACCCTTGCGCACGCCGTAGCTGCGCTGACTCACCTGCCCATCCGGGCCGAGCGATTCGCTCGGGATCAACCGCACGCGGCTGCCCGCCGGCCCGCGTACGACCAGCCGCGGCACGCCGGAGAAGTTGATCCCGAAATCGTGGACCACGACGCCCGGCTTCGGCGCGCGCCGTGCCACCGCCGTGATCTCGCGATCGACGGCGACCGGCACCGCGCCCTGTGCGCGCAATTTACCGCCGGGCGCGGTCGCCACCAGCGGCTGCCGCCAGCCGGCGGCGTCGAACCCCGGCTTGTCCCAGCCGGCGGGTTCGAGGCGCGCGTCCACATCTTCGCCGCTGTAGATCGACGACCAGCGCACCGGCCCCTCGACGACGCGCCAGCTCGAATCGCTGGCGACCCGCTCGACCGAGCCGTCGTGGTGGAGCAACGTCATCACCAGGATGAACTCGGGTGCGCCGAAGCTCTCGACCAGCTTGGTATAGCGCCCGGCTCGCTTTTCCACGTTGAAGAAGCCGTTGCCGAGCAGCACGCCGAGCGCGTTCGCGCCTGCGCCGATCAGGTCGGTGACGTCGTAGCTGTTGGTGAGGACGGTCTTGCGATAATCGGTCCAGCCGGGGTTGAACAATGTGTCGGTGACCGGTCGGCCGTTGATGCGCAGCACATATTGGCCGAGCCCCGCGACCGAGACGATCGCGCGGACCGGTTTCTCCCTTGCCATGAACTCCCGGCGGAAGATCGGCATCGCCGCATCGTCGGGCGCGATGCGCTTGCTCCAGCCGCGCACATGCGGCGTATCCACGGGATCGGGCCGCGCGGCGAGCCATTGCGCGGGCCAGGGCGCGTCCTGCGCCATTCCCGTGGCGAAGGTCGCGGAGGCGCTCCACGTCGCCGCGCCGCTGCCCGATCGCGTGGCGACCGCCCACCAATAGCGGCGATGCGGCTCGAGCGCGAGCGGCTGGTCGGGCGCGAGCGAGGGCCGCTCGACCCGCCGCCAGCCGCTGTCCCATACGTCGCCATGCCCGGCGAGCGCGGCCGCACGGCTCGCGGCGACGATCACCCGCGCCTCGTCTGCCTCGCCGTCGAATTCCCAGGTGAAGCGCGGGCGCAGCGTATCGATCCCGACCGGATCGACGCGCCATTCGGTGCGTAGATAGCCGACATTGCGCGAGGCAGGCGCCGCGCGCGCGATCGACGGCAGCGCCGCTCCGCACAAACCGCCGCCGAGCGCGGCTATTGCATCGCGCCGGTGAAATCCGCCATCAATAGCCATTCTTCGCCTCCCCGTTTCTGTTGATATTTTCAATATCATATGATTATTTTTATGCGGGAGACGCAACCGAAAAGGGGACGATCATGCGCACGATACCGGCATTGCTCGCGACAGCGATCGCATTCGGGCTGGCGGGCGCCGCACCGGCCGCGCCGCAGGATCGCTGGATCGCCGCCTGGACCGCCCCACCGATCGGCTACGAGCCTACGATCCGCGACGCGCTCGGCCGCCCCTTCCAGAACGAGACCACACGGCAGACGGTGCGCGCGGGCGTCGCCGGCGCCCAGCTTCGGGTGCGGCTGACCAACGAGCTGTCGGATACGCCGCTGACGATCGGCGCGGCCTCGATCGCGACGCTCGACGCGAGCGGCGCGGTCGTACCCGGCTCGATCCGCCCGCTCACCTTCGGCGGCGCGAAGGGCGTGACGATCCCCGCGCACGCGCCCTATCTGAGCGACCCGGTGGCGATGCCGGTCGCGGCGGGCGAAACGCTCGCGGTCAGTATCCACTATCCCGGCGAGGCCGCGCCGCCCGCGCACGCGCAGATGCTCGACGTCGCCCCCGGCGACGCAACCGCCGTGGCAGCCTGGGCGGACGCGAAGCACGTCCGCGCGCCCGGCCTCGTCTCCGGCCTCCAGGTCTCGGGCGCCGCTCAGCCGCGCGTGCTCGTCGCGTTCGGCGATTCGATCACTGAGGGCGCGGGCGCGACGCCGGGCAAGGCGATGAGCTGGCCGTCACAGCTCGGCCGCATGCTCGCTGCACGGCCCGAGGGCGAATGCTGGTCGGTGGTCAATGCCGGGATCAGCGGCAACCGCCTGCTCCATGACGGGCGCGGTCCCGACGCCCTGTCGCGCTTCGATCGCGACGTGCTGTCGGTGCCCGGCGTCACGCATGTGGTGCTGCTCGAAGGCATCAACGACATGGGCAAGATCAGCGATCCGGCCCGGGCCGATCAGGCGGTCACCGCCGACCAGGTCATCGGCGCGTACCGCCAGCTCATCGCCCGCGCCCATGCCCGCGGCGTGAAGGTCATCGTCGGCACGCTGCTGCCCTATCAGGGCGCGGGCTATTATAGCGAGGAAGGCGAGCAGAAGCGGCTTGCGGCCAACGCCTGGATCCGCGCCAACGCATCGCATTTCGACGGGCTGATCGACTTCGACAAGGCAATGCAGGAACCCGGCAAGCCCCTCGTCATGCGCCTCGCCGAGCAGATCGGGGATCATCTCCACCCCAACGACGCCGGCTATACCCGCATGGCGCAGACCGCGCTGCCCGAGGTGCTGAAAGACCGCTGCCCGGCGCGCTGACGCCGGGCAGTCGCCTCACCACGGCCGCGATCGGGCGACCGAGATGCCGCGCAGCTCGTTGGGCCACGGGCCGCTGACCGCGCAGTAGAAATGATAGAGATCGCCGCGATCGAAGACGAGCGCGGGCTTGTGCGCGTAGCGATCGTCGACCGAACCGGGCTTGCCGACGTCGATCAGTACCTCGTCCACTTTGTCGAAGTGCAAGGGATCGTCGCCGAGCGCGAGCAGGTCGCGCGCCTTGCCGTCGTTCGACAGCCCGAAATAGTACATCGCCCACTGCCCGCGATGCTGCACTACGAAGGGATCGCTCGCGAACCGCGCGTCGGGCGAGTCCGGGCCGCCGTTGCGCAGGATCGGGTTGCCCGGATGCCGCGTCCACGTCTTGAGGTCGGGCGAGGTCGCCACGCCCGTCTGCTCGTGCCAGCGCTTCTCGGCGGTCTTGGCGTTGTAATAGAGGTGATAGGTGTCGCCGATCTTCACCAGATAGGGCTTGTAGAGCCCGCCCCGCTCCCAGTCGGCGCCGTTCTGCGGGAACAGGATCGGCTTGTCGCGCTGCCAGTGGATCAGATCCTCGCTCCACGCGAGCCCGATCACCGCCGCGCCCTCCTCGTAGCCCGGATTGGGATAAGCGTGCCACGCGCAGACGTAGCGCCCGCCCACCTTGAGCAGCCGCCCCGGCGATTCGAGCATTGTGTCGCGCAGGATCGACGCCGACGCGATGTTGTAACGCGTATAGGGATCGTCCGGGTCGCGCGGCAGGATCAGGTGCGTGCGCTTCCAGTCGACCAGATTGTCGCTTTCGGCGAGCCCGGTCTGGTAGCCCGTGCCGTCGAAGCCGACATACATCAGATGGTATTTGCCCTGATGCGTGAACACGAACGGGCAATCGACCGCCTTTTCGTCGAAGCTGCCGGCCACGCGCGAGGGGCCGAGCACCAGCTTCCCGTATTTGTACGGCGTGCGATAGGGCGCGACCGGGTCGCCGCCGCCCGCCGCCATCGGGGTCGCGGCGCACCCGGCGAGCGCCATTCCGCCGCCCGCCAGGAACGCGCGCCGCGACGCGCCGGTCTTGATCCAGTCCATGTCAGCCTCCCGCCTGTCGCGCGGGCCAGGGGCTGGACCGGGCAACGGTGATTCCACGCGTCTCGTCAGGCCAGATGCCGCTTACCGCGCAGTAGAAATGATAGAGCGCGCCGTCGTGATGGATGACCGCCGGCTTGTGCGCGTGTTTCTCGTCGATTGATCCGGGCGGGCCGACGTCGATCATCGCCTCCTCGACCTTCTCGAACCGGGTGAGATCGTCGCCGCGTGCTAGCAATTCCCGCGAATGGCCGTCCTTGGCGATACCGAAATAGTACATCGCCCATTGGTCGCCGTGCCTGAGCACGAAGGGATTGCTCGCGAAGCGCGAATCGAGCGATTGGCCGGGCACACCGTTGCGGATGATCGGGTTACCCGGATGGCGATGCCACGTCTTCAGATCGCGCGACATCGCCACGCCGATTTGCTCGTGCCACGGCGTGCCGGCATCCTTGGCGTTGTAGAACAGGTAATAGACGCCGTCGTGGCGCAGCAGGTATGATTTGTAGAGCCCGCCGCGCTCCCAGTCGGCACCGTCCTCGGGACGCAGGATCGGCGCGCCGCGCTCCCAATGGATCAGATCGCGGCTGGTCGCGAGGCCGATGACGGCGGGGCCCTCTTCATAGCCTGGTGCGGGATAGGCGTTCCACGAGCAGACGTAGCGCCCGTCCACCTTGATCAGCTCGCCGGTGGACTGGAGCGCGGAATCGCGCAGGATCGACGAGGAGGAAACATTGTAGCGCGTCACCGGATCGGCCGGATCGCGCGCCAGGATCACGCCCTTGCGCCGCCAGGTGACGAGATCGTCGGATTCGGCGAGGCCGGTCTGATAGCCGATCCCGTCCCAGCCGACATAGGTCATGCCGAAGCGGCCCTCGTGGCGAAACACGAACGGGCCATCGACCTTCTTCTCGTCGAAGCTGCCCGCCACGCCCGAGGGCGCGAGCACGAAGCGATCGAGCTTGTACGGCGTGCGATAGGGCGCAAGCGACGGCGGTGCCGCGATCGCCGCGCGGGGCAGCGCGGCCGCGCCCGCGGCGACGCCCGCGAGCCGGATCAGGTCGCGTCGTGACAGGTCGTCGAATGCGGTCATTGCCTTCCCTCCTTCACCTTTGGGCCGCTGGCCCCGGCGCGAAGGTCGGGCGCCGGCGTCAGGTCGCTTTGGTGCGCAACTTGCTGATGCGATCGAGCCCATGGCCGATCGTGCGACGCATCGCTTCGTGCGCGGCATCGCCGTCGTGCGCCTCGATCGCATCGACGATCGCCTCGTGCAGCGCCACGCTCTCCTTGTGCGCCTTCGGGTTGTCGACCGGCGAGGCGAGCGTGAACGAGGCCACGAGCGCGGTTTCGATCACGCCCGAAATCGCGCGCATCAAGGTGTTGCCGGAGGCCGCGCCGATCATCTGGTGAAAGGCGAGATCGGCCTCGGCATAAGCGAGCCGCGTCCCGGTCGCACTGCGCATCGCCTCCACGCGCGCGCGCAATTCGGCGATCTGCTCCGGCGTCGCGCGCTCCGCGGCAAGGGCGGCCGCCTCGGGCTCGATCACCAGCCTGATTTCCGCGAGATCGCGCCGGAATCCCTCGTCGAAGCCGCGGCTGACCTTCCACGACAGCACGTCGGCGTCGAACATGTTCCAGTGCGCCGGATCGCGCACCTTGGTGCCCACCCGCGTCTTGGAGACGATCAACCCCTTGGCGGTCAGCGTCTTGAGCACCTCGCGCAGCACGGTGCGCGAGACGTCGAACCGCTCCAGGATCTCGGCTTCGGCCGGAATCTTGTCGCCGGGCGGATAGACGCCCGAGATGATGTCGGCCCCCAGGGCGCGGGCGACCTGATCGTGGCTGGAAAGCGCGCCTTCCGAATATTTCCGGAATTTGGATGACATATCGGCCCCTGTCCTCGTCCATCGGGAAATGCCGGCCCGAACTCAGTGGCGCGGTCAAGCGCCGGGCGATGCACCGGATTCCCCCAAATGTCGTTGGCGACATGCTAATCAGACGTGGCGCTTCGGCACAATCGACTTTGTTATCGTTATCGGTCGTCAGTAAATGGCGGGCGGCCGTTTCGCAACGCCGCCCGCCCAAATGGATCACAGCTTGAAACGAAGGCCGGCCATGATCTGCCGGTCGTCGATCGAGCGGTTGCTCGGCCGCGAAGTCGCGTCGAAATAGGTGAATTCGCGCCGCTGCAGCAAGTTGCTGCCCTCGAGCGTCACCGTCAGCCGCGGCGTGATGTCGTAGCCGATCGAGGCGTCGAGCCACCCGTAGCCGCGCGTATAGACCGGCAGCAATTGTGTGCTGCCGTCCGCCAGGCCCAGCCCGTAAAGGCTGCCCAGATATTTCGAGCGGTAATTATAGGCGACGCGCGCCGAAATCCCGCCCTTCTCGTATAGCCCCGCGATGTTGAAGCTGTGCTTCGACAAATTGGGCAGCGGCGTCAGTTCGGACTGGATGATCGCCGGCGTGGAGCTGTCGACGAAGGTGTAGTTCGCCTGGATGCCGAAGCCGTCGAACGGTCCGGGCAGGAAATCGAAGAAGGTCTGGCCGCCGACCTCGACGCCCTTGATCTCGCCGCTCCTGCCATTGGTCGGCTGCTGGATGACGTAATCGATGCCGTCGATCGTCTGGGTGTTGCCGTTGGTGAAGATGAAGCCCTTCACCTTGCGGTAGAAGCCCGCGAGATAGAGCGACCCGGTGCGCGAGAAATAATATTCGAGCGACGCATCGAGCGCATCCGCGCGCAGCGGTCTCAGATCCGGGTTGCCGCCCGACCCCTGGCCCTGCGCCGGCACCAGCGTCAGCGCCGGCGACAATTGGCTGAAGTTCGGCCGCGTCAGCGATTGCGACGCCGCGAGGCGAAGCTGGAGCCGATCGGTGAGGTGGAACCGGATGTTGGCGCTCGGCAAGGTGCTGACGTAGCTCGACCGCCAGAACGCAGGCTCGACCACGCCGTCGACCTTCTGGTTGCCGTTGATGCTCAGCTTGGTCTTGACCACGCGGACGCCGATATTGCCGTCGATCGGAATCGCGCCGTCCGTACCGAAGACGAGCTCGGCATAGCCGCCCAGCGTTTCCTCGGACATGTCGTAGACCGACTTGGGATCGACCGCGATGTCCTTGTCGAGTCCAATCGTCTCGCGCACCCGCTCCCAATCGTCGATATTCCCGAGATTGGAGGTGATCGCGGTCAGATAATCGTGCTCGAGCCGCGAGGTGCCGCCGAAATAATCGGTGAACGGCATCGGCTCGAACAGACCTGCGAACGCACCCGCCGAGGTCGTCGTCTCCGGCCCCTGATAGAAGCGGATCGGCACGAACGACGTGCTGAGCTTCTGATAGCGGAACCCGGTCTTGAACGCCCTGATGAACGAATTGTCGATCTTGAAGTCGCCGTCGATTTTACCCGCGTAGGAATCGCCCTTGTAATGGTTTTCGCTCCGCGTAAGCGGGCCGATATTGTAGCTGTCGATATCGGTCAGATCGACGCCTTCGAACAGCATCGAGGGCACCTTGCCGCTCGTATCGAGCGTCGCGCGCGGCGCGACCGTCGTCAGGTCGAGCTCCGAATAATAGAGCTCGTTGGTCGACTTCTGATAGGTGAACTCGCCCGAGACCGAAGATTCGCCGAAATATTGCTTGGCGCCGAGCGTGTATTGCTGGTTCTTGTCGTAGGTGTCGCGCTGCACGCCATAGGTCGTGATCGGCACGTCGAGGAAGGTCGCGCTCTTCAGGTCGTCGGTACCGTCATAGGTCACTACCGATCCGGGCTCGGCCTGGACGTCGTAAATCCGCTCACCCGTAACGGGATCTTTGTGATTGCCGTTGGTCGGGTTGTTCAGGCCGCGCTGCTCCTGGAGCGAGCGATATTCCTGATAGCCGGCTTCCGCATAGATTTCGAGATCGGGATTGGGCTTCCACTGGAACACGCCCTGCAAGCCGATACGCCGGCGCTTGCCGTTGATGAGCGGCTCGTAATCGCCATTGGGTGCGACGATCTCGCGCCCCGGGATCAGGTCGGGGCGCACGCTCGGCGCGCCGATCGAAATGACGTCCGAACGGAACGAGCGCTCCTGATAGGAACCGCTGAGCAGCAGCCCCATCTCGCCGCCGCCGACTTTCCAGCGGTCGCTCACCAGCGCCGACACCAGCGGATCGATCTTGTCCGCCAGCGTCTCGTAACGGCCGCGTACGCTGCCGCTGAGCTCGAAGCCGTCGAAATCGAGCGGCTTGCGCGTGCGCAGGTCGATCACGCCGCCGATACCGCCCTCGATCAGGTCGGCGGTCGGCGTCTTGTAGACGTCGACGCCCGCGAGCAGTTCGGAGGGGAAATCCTGAAGGTTGTAGCCGCGGCCGCCGCCGGCGGTGAAGATCTCGCGCCCGTTGAGCGTGGTCAGCACCTGCGTGAGGCCGCGGATCGCCACCGATCCGCCCTCGCCGCGGTCACGCGACACCTGGATGCCCGAGATGCGCTGCAACGCCTCGGTGGTGTTGCTGTCGGGCAGCTTGCCGATGTCGTCGGCGACGATCGAATCGACGATCGTGTCGGCCGTGCGCTTGCGCGTCTGCGCCGATTCGAGGCTCTGGCGAATGCCGGTGACGACGATCGCGCCGGACTGGTCGCCCGAGTCCTGTGCCGCTTCTGCCTGGCCCGCAGCCGGATCAGCCGCCAGCGCGGGGCTCGAAAATGCGGTTGCCAGGGCCGCCACGGCCGCGCCCGCCAGAAGATGCTTGCTCAACACGGAAAAGTCCTCCTCCTCAGGAAACTTGGTTATATTCTGCGACCTGAATAATCATATTTTATACAAATAGAGTCAAGTATGAAAACACGGTTTGTGACGAAAAAAAGAACGACCTGGCTCAAGCGCGCACGCGGCTGAAACGGACGGCGAGATAGGGCGCGCGCGGCAGGGCGATCGCCGGCCGATCGGGTGCATGGAATTGCTGCTCGTTGAGCGGCGCCGTGCGGAACACGCCGTCCACCGGCGTCACAGTCATGTTCCAGGTATCGATGATCTCGGCGCGGTAGGTGTTCGCCGGGCCGCTCTCGGTCCAGGGCGGGATTCGTCCGTGGCGCGTGCCGGATCCTCGCGGCAGCACCACCCGCCATTCGTCGGGGGTCTCTTTCCCGAAATAGCGCAGATAGGTCTCGAACGGCTTGCCCGCGAGGCGGTAGTTCCACCACGCCTGGATCGGCTCGAAGCCGGGAACTGGCCCGTCCTCCATGATCCGGCGCAGGAAGGCGAGGCGCGGCACGCTCGTGCCCGTCAGCTTGCCACCCTGCCCCAGCCACGAATAATTGGGATTGCCGCTGGGGTGCCACACCTCGCCGTGGCCGACATAAGTGCCGCCGACGAGCCCGAACCAGAAGCGCTCGACCAGTTCCTCGGGCGTCAGATTGCCCCAGGGCTGGCTGAAATTGCCCTCGTAGCCCACCTCGTCGAAGATCACCGGCTTGTCGGCGAAGGCGCGGTGTAGCTGCGCGCGGCCGTCGTCGAGCACCGCGAAATTGTTCTGGACGCTGGCGTGCGTGATCCAAGGTTTGCGCACGTCGTAATAGACGTCGAACTGGTGGATCGAGCGCAGTCGGTCGTGCGGGTCGGCGGCGTGCAGCACCGCACCCAGATGGTCCCAATCGTCCACGCTCTTGGCCTCGACCAGGTCGTACTCGTTGGCCATCGACCACCAGAGGTTGCGATACGCCCCGAACCGCGCGGCGATGTAGCGCAGATAACGCTCGTCGTCGGCGCGGCGCATGGTCGAATAGCCGCGCTTGTCGGGATCATAGGGGTGGTAGAGGATGACATCCGCCTCGACGCCGATCTCCCCCAGCCGCCGGATGCGATCCTCGAACCGCCGGAAATAGGCGGGGTCGAACCGCGTCGCGTCCCAGTCCTGAAACCCTTCCCCCGTGCGCGCGAAAGGATCGACCGCGACCGAGGGCACGCTCGGGAAGAACACCATACGCATCTTATTGAACGGCGCGGTCTTCAGCGTCTCGATCGTCTCGGCGCATTTGGCGTCGGCTTGCAGCGCCCAGGCATAAGCCGTCGTGCCCATCTGCCGATAGGGCGTGCCGTCCGCATAGGTGAAGTGGAAGCCGTCCGCGCTCACGCGCACCGGGCCGTGATTGCCCGGCCCCGGCGCCACCGCCTCGAACGCGCCGCTTTGCCCCGCGAGCGCCGGGGCGTTGCTTTCGCTCGTCCAACGCCAGCAGCCCATCTCGGGCGGGCTGAAACGGATGCGATACACCCCCTCGCCATCATAGAACCCCGGCACGCGCACGCGGCTGCCGTCACACTCGAAAACCGCCGCCAGCGTGACATCGACGAACGGATTGCCCTCCGCCGGCCCATGCAGCGCGGTCTCCCACAGCCCCCAGCGCTCGACGCGCGACGGTCCCTCCGCCGCAAACCCCTGCGTCGATGCCGCAACACCCGCCGCGAGCGACCCGCCGAGCACGCTCCGCCTGGTGACGCTCATCGCCTCTCCTCCCTCTTGTCGTCGACGGCCTCGCGATCGGCATTCGGGTGCGCACCGTGGTGCCGGTCGGGCTGCGTATCAGGGAGACGGAGCCCCCCTTACGTTGCAGGCGGCGCTAGAGACTGTCCGGTTCACATGGAACGTCATTGCGAGCCCCGAAGGGGCGCGGCAATCCAGCTCAACGGAACCACTGGACTGCCGCGTCGCTTCGCTCCTCGCAGTGACGATTCAACCGGGCGTCACCTTGCTCCCGCTCAGAACTTCATGCGTGCGCCGACATAGAAACGCCGCCCGATCGGATCCCAGATCGCGCCGGGGCTGCCGATCGGCGGGCCGATGTAGAGCGGCGGCTGCTTCACGTTCAGCAGGTTGCTCGCGCCGACGTAGAATTCGAAATGATCCATGCCCGTGAAGCGCAGCTGCGCGTCGGTGTAGATCTTCGATCCGACGGTGAAATACTTCTTGTCGGGCAGCGAGCCGTCGGCCAGCGTGAACCGCGTCTGGTAATTCTCGTAATCGAGGAATTGCGGCCCGACATACTGATTGTTGAGGGTCAGGCCGAAATCCTCGTTCTCCCAGTTCACCGTGACGTTCGCCGTGTCGCGCGGCGTGCCGATCTCGCCCATCGTGTTGTCGTAGGGGTCGCCGGTCAGCGGCACGAAACCGCTCCTGAGCAGGTGCGTCCAGCTTCCCGACAGGCTCGCCGAACCGCCGAACAGATCGTGGCTGTAGTTGAGCGTGAAATCGAGGCCGCGGGTGAACGAGCCGCCGCTGTTGATCAGGCCGCGCACGATCTGCTCGACCGAGCCCACGCTGAACGCGCCCGATGCCTGCGATCGCCGTGTGACGAACTGGCAGAAGTCGGACAATCCGTCGACATAGCATTTGTTGAGCACGGTCGACGACGAGATGCGGTTGATCGCGCCTTTGAGCTTGATGTCGAAATAATCGGCGGTCAGCGTCAGGTTGCGCAGCGCGTTGATCGAGCGCGGGTTGACGACCACGCCGAAGGTCAGCGTCTTGCCCGTTTCCTCGCGGATATTGGGGTTGCTCGCGGTGATGCCGCCCACGCCCTGCGTATCCGAGAAGGTCAGCGAGAACGATCCGTTCTGCTGGATGTTGGCGAGCACGCCCGGATCGGCGCGGCAGTTTTCCGCGGTCGAGCCGGTCTGCGTGAGCGTCACGCCCTGGCAGGGATCGGTGATGGTGATGATGCCCGCGGCCGAGGCGGCGAACAGCTCGCCGATATTGGGCGCGCGTACCGCATGGGCGTAGACGCCGCGGAAACGGATGTCCTCGACCGGCGACCATTCGGCGCCCAGGTTCCAGGCGTAGAAGGTGCCGACGGTCGAATAATCCGACATGCGGCCGGCGCCGCGCAGCGTCAGGTCATGGAAGAACGGCGTGTCGTGCAGCACCGGGATGACGATTTCGCCATAGGCTTCCTTGACGTCGAAGCTGCCCTTGGTGTCGAGCAGCTGGACGTAGCCGTTACGCGCGGCGTTGGTCAGCGGATCGAAATCCTCGTTGCTCGATTCCTTGCGATATTCCGCGCCCAGCGACACCTGCACCGGGCCTGCCGGCAGGTTGAACAGCGGGCCGCTGATGTTCGCCGCGGCGACGTGCATCTGCTGCTTGGACCGACGACTCATCGTGGTTTGCAGATAGGCGATCGCCTCGGGCGAGATCTTGCTCGATCCGTCGGGGTTGAGGCCATAGACATTGACCGGCACGCAACCCTCGGCGCGGGCGCCCGGATCGACGCAGATCGCCTCGCTGGTGTCGCCGTCGCTGTCATAGTCGAAGGCGTCGGGGATGACCTGCAACGCGTCGGCCAGCCGATAGAGATTGGCGAGCCCGGTCATCGACTGGTTCTGCTTGGTGAAGCCGTATTGGTAATAGCCGTCGAGCGTCCAGCCGCTGCCCAGATCGACGTCCGCGCCGGTCGCGATGCGGAAATTGTCGCGCTCGGTCGGCGTGCTGCGCGTTCCCGGCGGGAACATCGTGGTGCGGATCAGGAAGCTCATGTCCTTCGATCCGATCGCATCGTTGTTGCTGCGATCGTCGGCCGCGGCGAACACCACATCGGGGACCAGCGGGTTGTTCAGGATCACCGTCTGCCCGGTGTCCGGATCGCGCACCGCGAACTGGATCGGGTAATAGCCGCCGGTGCCGGTGAACGCGCCCAGCGCGCTGTCGGTCCGCATCGGCGAGGCTTCGCGCCGGCCGTTCGAGCGCACGTTCGAAAAGGTCGATTCGAAGAAGACGTTGACGTTGTCGGTCACGTCGTAATTGACCCGCGAGGCGACCGTAATCCGCTTGGTGGGCGCCGCGATCTGCCCGTATTGCGCGGCATTGAACCCGTCGAGATCGACATTGTAGCTGTGGAAGCTGCCGTCGGGATCGATGATGCGCCCGCCCGAACCGCCGAAGTTGAAGATGCCGCCCGGGCCAACGTTCGACGGCGCGTACAGGCGCTCGAACAGGTTCTGCGCGGCGATCAAATTGTCGTCGCTGTTGCCGCCCACGCGCTGCGAATTGCCGAGGCTGGCGTAAGAGGTGCGGGTGCGCTCGCGATTCTTGTTCTCGACCGAGCCCTCCTTGCTCCAGCCGGCATAGAGCATCACGTTGCCGCGATCGTCCGCGAAGTTCGATCCGAAGGTCGCATCGGCGGAGAAGGTCTGGTCGTCGCCATATTGCGAGATGCCCGACTGCGCGTTGAGCTGCAGGCCTTCGTATTTCTTCTTGTAGATGAAGTTGACCACGCCTGCGATGGCGTCCGACCCGTAGACCGCCGACGCGCCGCCGGTCAGCACGTCGACGCGCTCGACGAACGAGGTCGGGATCATCGACAGGTCGACCTGCGCGGTGCCGGGGATACCCGCCACCGTGCGGCGGCCGTCGATCAGCACCAGCGTCCGGTCCGACCCCAGATTGCGCAGGTTGACCGTCGCCAATCCGGGACTGGTGTCGTTACCATTGGTTGTCCGGCTCTGGCTGGGCACCCCCACCGCCGGAATCTGCTTGAGCACGTCCTGGACGTTGGTGGCGCCGCTGTTCTCGATGGTCTCGGCGGTGACGGCCTGTAGCGGCGACGGCGACGTCAACGTGGGGCTCTTGATGCGGCTGCCGGTGACGACGATCGCCTCGCCGGAGGCACTGTCGTTCTGCGACGGCTCGTCCTGCGCGATCTGATCGGCGGGTGCCTCCTGGGCCTGCGCCGCCGAGGCCAGCATCATCACGCTCGCGCCGGCAAGGAAAACTCCGCGCAGCCCGACGGCATTGCGTGGACGGATCGATCCTGAACACTTCACCTTTCGCTCTCCCTTGAATATATTATTATAACCGGATGAAATTATTGTCTTTTCCAGACAATTTATCGACATCTCATCCCGACAAATGCCGGCACGAAAATCCAGGCGTGCGCGCCGCATGCGTCGTCGGTCGATAGATGCGTCGGGGCCGGCCTCGTCGTTTCGAGGAGCCGGCACCGCTGCATCCACCTCGTCCGAACATCCACACTCCCCGCGGCGCGTGCAGTATTTCAGTGCCCGCGCCATCGATATCAGGGTCGCAACATGAGCGCAATGATTCGTATTATTATAATGTAATAGATTGGCGATTTCGGTTGGTTTTCTGGCGCTTGACGCGCGAGATTGGCAGGCGAGACGATCGCCCGATCCGGTGACCCGGCCTGACGACTCGTGCTGTGCTCGGATGATGATCTACGGCGCCGGCAAGCGGCCGACGGTCACTGCCAGTCTTTGAGGCGGCTGGTATGGCCGATGCCCGGATTGAGCGCATTGTGCGGATCGAGCGATCGGTAATGCGCCGCGAGCGCGGGCTTGGCGGCGTAGAGATGGCCGACGTTGTGCTCGGCCGGATATTCCGCGCCCCGCGCCTCGGCCAGGTCGAGCAGGCGGTGCTCGAGTTCCACCGGATCGCAGCCCTTGGCGACGAGATAGTCCTGATGGAAGACGTGGCAGAAGAAGTGGCCGTAATAGAGTTTGCCGACCAGTTGGTGCTCGATCTCGGGCGGCAGCACCTCGAGCCAGTCCTCGGCATTCCGCGGCAGTGCAATGTCGAGCGCCACGATGTCCTCGACATCACGCCCCCGCACCGCCCGGCACCGTACCGCCGCGCCCGCGGTGACGAAGCGATGCAGCATCGCCCGCTCGCCCTCGTCGGGCGTACATTCGAACATGGCACCGGACGCGCTGGGAAACATCTCAGACAGCAGGGCGCGGGCGTGGTCAATCCCCTCGTCGGCGACCTTCAGGATCAAATGGTGCGCATAGCGTTCGCGAAACGCACGCATGCGCCGGGGGAGCTGGTCGGGCAGGATCCGGCTCACCGCCTGGAGCAGAAGGTCGGACAGCGAGGCCGGAAAGAGGCGCAGCCGCGCGGCCAGCCGATCGACCCAGGCCTTGGCGCGAAACAGCCCTGGCAATCGGTCCGTTCCCAATGCCCTGATCGCGGCAATGGTGTCCTTGCCGTAGCGGTCGGCGAGATCGAACGCCTCGCGATGGAGGTATTCGCCCGATATCGGCAACACGGGCGCCTCCGCCAGCATCCGGCGCCGCAGCGTCCCGAGTTCCCGCGTGTCGTTCGTGCCGATGTAGAAGACCGCGCCCACGCCCGCACGCGGGAAGGTGTCGAGGCGCACCGCGAAAACCACGACCTTCCCGGCACTTCCGGATGCTTCGTAGAGGCGCGACGGATCGGCGTTGAACCGCGCGGGCGTGTCCGCATCGACGTCGCGGACGATCCGCCCGTAATCATCGGCGGCGGAGGCAGCGCGGTTATCTTCGGCGACATCGCTCTCGTCGAAGCGCCACTGGTCGAGCCTCTCCAGAATTTCCTCCGGCGTGTCGCCCAGCCGGATGCCGAGATGGTTGCGCAGATGCACGCTGCCGTCCGCTTCCACCTGCGCGAACAGCGCATATTCGGTATAGGCCGGCCCGCGCCGCACGAGCGCGCCGCCTGAATTGTTGCAGACACCGCCGACGACCGAGGCGCCGATGCACGACGAGCCGATGACCGAATGCGGCTCGCGCCCCAGCGGCGCCAATGCCTTTTCGAGATCGTACAGCGTCGATCCGGGCAGCGCGATGACTTGCTCGCCTTCGCGGATCGGGCGGATACCGGCGATCCGCCCGGTGCTGAGAACCACCACCGGTCGATCGTAAACCCCGTTGGGCGTTGACCCGCCCGTCAGACCGGTATTGGCGGCCTGCATGATCAAAATCCGATCCGCCGCGACACAGGCGTTGACCAGGTGCCACATCTCGACGAGCGAGCCCGGTCGCACCGCTGCCTCGACAGTGCCGCCGCCGAAGCGAAATCCGGTCGCGAACGGCGCTGCCGCCGCACCGGTGAGGACATGCGCCGCCCCGGCGATCGCCCGGAGCCGCGCGATGAAGTCGCCTGCGCCGACCGGTTCAGAAATCATGCTTCGGGTTCGAAGTTATCGACATAATATTCTGCTTTTACATCACTTTCTGTCGACGTGAGGGGGAAATCGTCGAGCGCGGGCTACTTCATCGGGGCTCCTCTGCCGGATCGCACCGGCTGGACGCAAGGCCCTCGTGCTTCCTATCACCTTCCGGCAGCGAACGTCGCCTCTCAACGCAACAAGCTACGGATCGATGGGCATCGACCGTTGCCGGTTTGACGATCGGCCCGCATCTCGATATGCGTCACTGAAATATCAATGGCAGCATTGTAATATCAAAGGGGAGCGATGATGATCAAGGCACGATGGCTGCTTCTGGCCGCCGCCGGCATCGCCGCATCAGCAGTGGCGGCCGCGCCCGAGGGCGTGACCTTCCATGTCTCACCGACGGGCGACGATAGCGCCTCGGGCGATGCGGCGCATCCCTTCCGAACGCTCACGCGCGCGCAGCAGGCGGTGCGCGAGGAAGCGGGCCGCAACGACGTCACCGTGCTGCTTGCGGACGGCGAATATGCACTCGCCGCCCCGCTCGCCTTCTCGCAGCCGGATGGCGGGCGAGGCGGGCACCTCGTCACCTGGGCGGCGGCACCGGGGGCGTCGCCCGTGCTCTCGGGCGGGACGCACGTGCGCGGCTGGCAACCGAGCGGCGTCGGGCACGGCATCTGGGAAGCCGACGTGCCCAAGGGCAGCGACACGCGCCAGCTCTGGGTCGACGGGCAGCTTGCAAAGATGGCCGAGGCGGAAGTCCCGCGCGATTCGGTGAGTTTCTCCGAAACCGGCATCACGCTGAAGGGCGACCGCTTCCCCGACATCGCCCAATGGCCCGACCGCGATCGGCTCGAGATCGAGGGCACGGGCTATTTCACCGATCGCTTCTCGCCCGTGGCGCGGGTCGAGGGGCGCACATTGGTGATGGAGCAGCCTGCCTGGGGGAACAACAATTGGGGCTATGACACGCTCGCCAGGCCCTATGGGCCTGAACATGCGAAGCTATACCTGCGCAACGCGCTCGCCTTGCTCGACGAGGCGGGCGAATGGGCGATCGATCCGGGCGCGGGCAAGCTCTATTACAAGCCCGCCGAGGGCGTCTCGATGGCAAGCGCCGACGTGGTGCTGCCCCGGCTCGATCACCTGATCTCGATCAGCGGCAATTATGCGCAGCCCGTGCGCGACATCACCTTCAAGGGCCTGCGCTTCTCCTACACGAGCTGGATGGGGCCCTCGACCGAGCAGGGCTATGCCAACCAGCAGAGCGGCGCTTTCCTTGCCGGGCCGCTGACGGCGCGCCCCGCCGACGCGCTCACCACCTGCTCATGGGGTTGCCCCGGCTTTGAAACGCGCCGCAACGAATGGTCGCAAATCCCTGCAGCGGTTCAAGTTTCCGCGGCGCAGCGCATCGCCTTCGAGGGTAACGTCTTCGCGCATCTGGGGCAGGTCGCGCTCGGCATCGGCAACAATGCCGACGCCAATGCGAGCGGGATCGGGCTCGGCACGCAGGCGATCGAGGTCAAGGCCAACCTCTTCACCGATCTCGCCGCCGGGGCCATCCTGATCGGCGGCGTGCGGCGCGACGCGCACCATCCGTCACAGCCGGGCCAGGCCAACCGCCAGGTGACGATCGCCAACAACCGGATCGCCGACGTCAGCCAGGATTACATGGACAACAGCGCGATCCTCAGCACCTACGTCGATCGCGCGCTGATCCTGCACAACGACATTTCCGGCGCGCCTTATGACGGAATCGACATCGGCTGGGGCTGGGGGATGAACGATCCGGGCGGCAACCCCACCTATCGCATCCGCGAGCGCGGCTATTACGATTACCCCGCGAACCTCGTCTACACCGAGCCGACCACGCATCGCGACGTCGTGGTCGCCTACAACCGCCTCCACGACATCAAGCGCCATTACGAAGACGGCGGCGCGATCTATAATCTGTCGGCAAGCCCCGGCACGGTGATCGCGGAGAACTATATCTACGATATCGGCGACCATATCGCGCTCTATCTCGACGAAGGCTCGCGCTACATCACGGTGCGGAACAACGTGGTGCAGGGCGCGGGACGGTGGCTCAACGCCAACACCGTCCATTCCTTCCTGCCGCAGCGGATCACGATCGACAACAAGGCGGTTGGCAATTGGCACGACACCACCGAAGTCGGCGGCATCTGGAACGATTATCTCAACAACCACATCCTCGACGACCACCTGGTGAAAGGCGGCGCCTGGCCCGATGCGGCGCAGCAGGTGATGGAGAATGCGGGGATCGAGAAATTGGTGACCCTGCCCGTCTACGCGCCCGGAAAAGCCCGGTGAGTGCGCGCGACCACCTTCTCGCCACCGCCGAGCTCAGCCGCCGCGCGGTGACCTTGGGGCTGGGCGGGGCGCTGCTCGCCTCCCCCGCCCTGGCCCGCGCGGCACGCGTCGTCGGCGACCTGCACGATGTCAGGGATTTCGGCGCGCGCGGCGACGGCGCGGCGATCGACAGCCCCGCGATCAACCGCGCGATCGAGGCGGCCGCGAAAGCGGGCGGCGGCACCGTCATCGTGCCGCCCGGCCGTTATCTGTGCTTCTCGATCCGGCTCAAGGACAACGTCACGATCGTGCTGTCGGCGGGCGCGGTGATCGAGGCGGCGAGCCCGGACGCGCATCGCGGCAGCTACGACGCGCCCGAAAACTATCTCGAGGAGCAGTTCCAGGATTTCGGCATCACCCACGTCCACAACAGCCTGATCTACGGCGACGGCGTCAGCAACGCCGCGATCGTCGGCCGGGGGATGCTCCACGGACTGGGGCTCGACCGCGCCGGCCCGGGGGCGCACTGGCACGGGGTGAAGGGATGGCAGTCGGCGAAGGCGCTCGGCATTTCTCCAAAGGAGTTGCTGCTGCGTGACCCCAAGGAGCAGGCCACGCTGGGCCGCGCCAACAAGACGATCGGGCTGATGAACTGCCACAACGTCCTGTTACGCGATTTCACGATCCTGCAAGCCGGCCATTTCGGCGTGATCGCGCATGGCGTCACCAACATGACGATCGACCATCTGACGATCGACACCGACCGCGACGGCATCGACATCGACTGCTGCCGCGACGTGCGCGTGACCAACTGCATCGTCAATGCGCCCAAGGACGATGCGATCGTCCTCAAGAGCAGCTACGCGCTCGGCCGCAAGGCGCTGTGCGAGAACATCACGATCCTCGGTTGCAAGACGAGCGGCTATGCGATGGGCAGCCTGCTCGACGGCACCTACCGTACGTCCGATTATGCAGCGCCGGACAAGATCGGCCCGCTCGGCCGGATCAAGATGGGAACCGAGACCAATGGCGGTTTCCGTAACATCCTGATCTCCGACTGCACCTGCGAGGCGAGCCGCGGCATCCTGATCGGCGTGGTCGATGGCGGGGTGATGGAGGATGTCGTGGTATCGGACATCGTGATGCGCGATCCGGTCAACCACCCGCTCTTCGTCCATCAATCGGGCCGCCTGCGTGCGCCCGAGGGAACGACGATCGGCAAATGCCGCCGCATCCGCTTCGACAACATCAACGTCTCCGGCGCCGACCCGCGCTTTCCGTGCGGGCTGACGGGGCAGAAGGGCTATCCCATCGAGGACGTGAGCTTCTCGAACATCTTCGTGCAGAGCGCCGGCGGCGGCACCGCAGCCGATGCCGCGCGCGTGCCCGAGGAGCGGCCGACCTCGAGCCTCGAGGTCACCTATCTTGGCACGTTGCCCGCGCAGGGGCTCTACGCGCGCCATGCCGAACGGCTGACGGTGCGCGATGTGGAGTTCACCGTGGAAAAATCCGATGCGCGGCCGGTCTTCGTCCTCGACGACGTTCAGGGCGCGACGATCGACGGCGTGACGTCGGCGCAGCCGCGCGGCAACATCGTGCTCCAGCGGGGCAGCAGCAACGTCGCGATCGGCGACGTGCGGACGATGGGGTGAAGGCGGACCAGTGCTCCTGCGAAAGCAGGAGCCCAGGATTATATAAGCGCTTTCGCTCGTGACTCTGGGCTCCTGCCTTCGCAGGAGCACAAGGACGTAAGTTCAAGGATAGTAGCCGAACGCCAATGCCCAAACCCCGCCTTCTCGTCACCCGCCGCCTGCCCGAGCCGGTCCACGCGCATCTCGCCGATGCCTATGACGTGACGCTCAATCCAAGCGACACGCCGTTGACGCCCGACCAGCTCGCCGCGGCGATGCGCGATTACGACGCGCTGATGCCGACGATCACCGACCGGCTCGGCGCCGATATCCTCGTGTCGGGCGTGCGCGTGAAAGCGATCGCCAATTACGGCGCGGGGTTCGAGCATATCGATCTCGACGCCGCACGCGCGGCGGGCATCGTCGTCACCAACACGCCCGACGTGCTCACCGAGGCGACCGCGGAGCTGGCGATCCTGCTGATGCTGATGGCCGCGCGCCGCGCCGGCGAGGGCGAGCGCGAGCTGCGCGCCGGCGGCTGGACGGGCTGGCGGCCGACGCACATGATCGGGCGCACCATCATCGGCAAGAAGCTGGGGCTGATCGGCTTCGGCCGGATCGCGCAGGCGACCGCACGGATCGCGCGCGACGGCTTCGGCATGGAGATTTTCTACACCAGCCGCCGCCGCGCCTCCGAGGAGGTCGAGCGCGCGCTCGGCGCGACGCACGTCGCCTCGGCCGGCGAGCTGGCGGCGACGGTCGACATCCTCTCGCTCCACACGCCGGGCGGGCCCGAAACCCGGCACCTCGTCGATGCCGCGCTGCTATCGCGGATGCAGCCGCATGCGATCCTGGTGAATACCGCGCGGGGATCGGTGATCGACGAAGCGGCGCTGGCCGAAGCGCTCGCGACCGGCCGGATCGCGGCCGCCGGGCTGGACGTGTTCGAGCGCGAGCCGGCGGTCCACGCCGCCCTGCGCGATCTCAACAATGCGGTGCTGCTCCCGCACCTCGGCAGCGCGACGATCGAGGCGCGCACCGCGATGGGCATGCGCGCCGCCGCCAATCTGGAGGCGTGCTTCGATGGCCGCGACCCGCCCGATCGCATCGCCTGACCCCGTCGCGCTCGACGCGCTCGTCGCATTGGTCGATGAAGGATTGGGCGCGGTTGCGCGCCGCCCGCTCGTGCTCGGGCTGTGTGGCGCACAGGGCAGCGGCAAGACGACGATCGCCCGCGCGCTGGCCGCACGCCTGCGCGAACGCGGTCTGCGCGCCGCCATCCTTTCGATCGACGATCTCTACGTGACCCATGCCGAGCGGCAGGCGCTCGCGCGTCGCGTTCACCCGCTCTTCGCCACGCGCGGACCGCCGGGGACGCACGATGTCGCACTGGGGCTGGAGGTGATCGCGAGGCTCGACGCGGGCGAGGCGGTGGCGCTGCCGCGCTTCGACAAGGCCCGCGACGATCGCGCGCCGCGCGAAACATGGCCAGTGATCGAAGGACCGCTCCATCTCCTCATCTTCGAAGGCTGGTGCGTCGGCGCCGGACCCGAGCCCGAGGCGGCACTCGCCGAGCCGATCAACGATCTCGAACGGCGTGAGGACGAGGGCGCAGCGTGGCGCAGCTACGCCAACGAGGCGCTTGCGCATTATCGGCCGCTGTTCGACCGGATCGACCGTCTCGTCCTCCTGGCCGCGCCGGGCTTCGAGGTGGTGCGTGCGTGGCGCGGACAGCAGGAAGAGGACCTGCGCACCGAACGACCCGAAGGCGAGGCGGTGATGGACGCCGCCGCGATCGACCGCTTCATCCAGCATTACGAGCGCCTGACGCGCCACATCCTCGCCGAAATGCCCGCGCGCGCGGACCTGACGCTGCGGCTGGATGCCGATCGGCATGTTGTGGCGGTGGAAAGAGGCTGATCCGTAAAGCCCAAAGGGCGACGATCGACCTAGCGGGCTAGAGCAACGTGCCTTATCAGAACCGTTCGTGCTGAGCTTGTCGAAGCACCGTCCTTTTCCCGCCGTGGAAAAGAAAAACGGCCCTTCGACAAGCTCAGGGCGAACGGTGTTGGGTCAGATTAAACGCACGTTGCTCTAGCCTTCGTTCCCCCGTGTTCCTGCGAAAGCAGGAAACCCGGAGTTTCGAGCGTCGTCGTCTGCGACTCTGTGCTCCTGCTTTCGCAGGAGCACATAACGGGCTGCCTTCTGATATATCTATTGCCGCAACTGATCTCCTTCGATAGGGTCGCGCCGAAGGAAAGGATCACATGGTGCAGCTCTACGGAGAGACGCTGAGCCGCCGCGACGTGGCGGCGCGATCGGGGATGCTCTCGCAATTCGCCGGCGTGCGGCTGATGACGCTGGGCGACGGGGTCGAGCGCGGCATCCGGATGCTCGAATTCCGCACCGGCACCGGCCTGCGCTTCACATTGCTCGTCGATCGCGCGCTCGACATCGCCGATTGCGAGCACAACGGCCGCGCGATCGGCTGGCACTCGCCCGCGGGATTTCGCCATCCGGGGCTGCACGAATACGAAGGCGAAGGCGGGCTCGCCTGGCTGCGCTCCTTTTCCGGCCTGATCGTCACCTGCGGGCTCGACCACACGCTGTTCATGGATGACGACGACGCGGGCCACTATTTCTACGGCCCGCGCGAGAAGGTGTCCTCGTCGCTCCACGGCCGCGTCGGCACGATTCCTGCCCGCCTCACCGGCTATGGCGAGCGCTGGGAAGGCGACCGCTGCTTCCTGTGGTGCGAAGGCATCGTCCAGCAATCGACCGTGTTCGGCGAGGACCTGCACCTCATCCGCCGGATCGAGGCCGAGGTCGGGACCGACGACATCCACCTTCACGATCGCGTGATGAACCACGGCTTCTACCGCACGCCGCACATGCTGGTGTACCACATCAACGTCGGGCACCCGGTGCTGGCGGAAGGATCGCGCTACGTCGCGCCGATCGCCGCGACGCCCTGGGCGGCGCATGCGGGCAAGCATTACCGTGCGCGCAATGGCTATCGCACGATGCCCGCGCCGCAGCGCGATTTCCACGAGCAGGTCTGGGAGCATCAGATGGCCGCCGATGGCGACGGCCGCGTGCCGGTCGCGCTGGTCAACGACGCGATTGGGCTGGGCTTCCAGGTCGAGACGATCAAGGAGCAATTCCCCTGCCAGTTCGAATGGCAGAATTTCCAGATGGGCCAGTATGCGCTGGGGATCGAGCCGTCGACCACCCATGTCCTCGGCAAGCCCTTCGCGAAGGAGCGCGGCGAGCTGATCTGGCTCGAGCACGGCGAGGAGCGGCGCTACGACACCATATTGTCGGTGCTCGACGGCGCGGACGCGATCGCCGCGGCCGAGCGGCGCATCGCCGGTATCGCGCAGCAGACCGACGACGAATTTCCCGAGCCGACCGGTCAATTCGCGCCCATTGCGGGCCGGGGAGCGGCCGCATGAGCATCGCGGGGCGGACGATCCTCTATACGGGTGCTGCGGGCGGGCTCGGGCTGCCGACTACCCTCGCCTTTCTGGATAAGGGCGCGCGCGTGGTCGCGGTGGACAACGATCCGGCCAAGGTCGCTGCACTTGAAGAAGCAGTGCCCGAGGAGGCGCGCGAGCGGCTGATCGTGTGCCGGGCCGATCTCTCCGATCTGACGGCGTTCCGCGCTCAACTCGATGAGTTGCTCGTGACGACAGGCGGGTTCGACGTGGTGATCAACAACGCCGCGATCTATCCCTCGAAACCGTTCGAGGACTATACGATCGCGGAGCACCAGGCGGTGCAGCGGGTCAATGTCGATGCCGGCATCGTCGCGGTGCAGACGGCGCTGCCGGGGATGCGCGCGCGGGGCTGGGGCCGGATCGTCAACATCGCCAGCGTCACCTTCTACGGCGGCTGGGCGCTGCTTTCCCCCTATGTCGCCTCGAAGGGCGCGCTGGTGGGGCTGACGCGGGCCTGGGCGCGCGAGTTCGGCGGCGACGGCATCACCGTCAACGCCGTCTCGCCCGGCGCCTTCCCCACCGATGCCGAGAAGATCCATCCCGATCCCGACGGCTATACGCGTTTCGTGCTCGATCATCAGGCGGTGAAGCGCCGCGGCACGCCCGCGGATATCGCCGCCGCGCTCGCCTTCCTCGCCTCGGAAGAGGCGGGCTTCATCACCGGCCAGACGCTCAACGTCGATGGCGGCTGGGTGATGCATTGATGGAAACGGCACCGGCCCGCTGCCTTCTTGTGTTCCCGCGAACGCGGGAACCCAGAGTCACGAGCGGAAACGCTTGCCTCCCTGGGCTCCTGCTTTCGCAGGAGCACTCATGTCTCCAACGGAAACTACACAGATGAACATCCTGAGCGGCTATCGCGTGCTCGACTGCTCGATCGCGATGGCAGGGCCGTTCGCGGCGCAGCGGCTGGGCGATCTCGGCGCGGACGTGGTGAAGGTCGAGCCCGTCGGCGGCGAGTGGCAGCGCTTCCGCGCGGCGGGCGGCGCGACGGGGAACGCGATCAACACCTCGTTCCTCTCGCTCAACCGCAACAAGCGCTCGCTCGCGATCGATCTCAAGTCGGACGAGGGCCGCAAGGTGCTGATCGAGCTGGTCAAAACCGCCGACGTGTTCCTCCAGAACTACCGCCCGGGCGTCGCGAAACGGCTGGGCGTCGATTACGAGACGCTCCGCGCGATCAACCCCAAGCTGATCTACGTCTCGATCTCGGGCTATGGCGAAGACGGGCCTTATGCGATGCTGCCGGGGCAGGATCTGCTGTTGCAGGCGATGTCGGGGGCGATGCTTTCGGCCGGACGCGAGGGCGATCCCCCCGCGCCCGCCGGCCAGTATCTGTCCGACGCCGTCACCGCCTATGCCGCATTCGAGGGCGCGCTCGCGGCGCTGCTCCACCGCGAACGCACCGGTGAAGGTCAGCTTGTCCAGATAAACATGCTCGACGCGGTGGTGACGTTCCAGATGCAGGAGCTGGCCGTCTTCACGCACGGGCACAAGCCGCAGACCCGCTCGGCCGAGCCGCACGCACATTGCTACATCCGCGCGCCTTACGGCGTGTTCGCGACCAGCGACGGCTATCTGGCGATGGCCTTCGCCGATCTGGAGACGCTGGGCGGTCTGATCGGCGAGCCGAGCTTCGCCGGGATGGACGGCGAGCGCGACGGCTGGGCGCATCGCGACGCGATCTTCGCCAAGGTGCGCGAGAAGCTGCCCGCCAAAATCACCGCCGAATGGCTCGAGCTGTTCCGCGCGCACGACATCTGGGCGGGGCCGGTCTACGGCTATGACGACGTGGTCGCCGATCCGCAGATCGCGCACAATGGCACGTTCGTCGAATACGAGCACCCGACCGAGGGGCATGTGAAGACGCCTGGCTTCCCGATCCGCTTTTCGAAAACGCCTTCCTCGGTCGCGCGGGGCGCGCCGCTGACGGGCGAGCACAGCCGCGAGGTGCTGCGCGAGGCGGGCTATGACGACGCGGCGATCGACGCGCTGATCGCCGGCGGCGCGGTGCGGCAGGAGTGAGGCGATGACCGATCACGTGCTGTTTGCGGTCGCGGGGCATGTCGCCACGATCACGCTCAACCGCCCCGAAAAGCTCAACGCGGCGACGCCCGAGATGTCGCGGGCGATCGTGGCCGCGGTCGAGCAATGCGACCGCAATCCCGACGTCCGCTGCGTGATCGTGACCGGCGCGGGCCCCAAGGCGTTCTGCGCCGGTTCCGACATTGCTGTGCTCGACAGCTATGAAACGCCGTGGGATTTCCGCAACCGCGACGATTATTGCGACGCGATCCACAAGCTCAGGAAACCCAGCATTGCCGCGGTGAACGGCTATGCGCTGGGCGGCGGGCTGGAGACGGCTTTGTCGTGCGATATCCGCATCGCCTCGGCCAACGCCCGATTCGCCGCGCCGGAGATCAAGCTCGGCTGGATTGGCGGCGGTGGGATGGCGGCGTATCTGGCGCATTCGATCGGCGCGTCGAATGCCGCGAAGATGATCCTGACGGGCGATCCGATCGATGCCGAGACGGCGCTCCAATGGGGACTGGTGAGCGAGGTCATCGCGCCCGAGGCGCTGATGGACACCGCCCGCGCGCTTGCCGAAACCATCGCGAGCCGCGCGCCGATCGCGGCCGAGACGGCCAAGCTCAACCTGCGCGCCGCCTTCTCGATGCCGCTCGACAAAGCGATGGAATATGAACGCGATCTCCAGACGATCTGCTTCGCGACCGAGGACGCCGCCGAGGGCCGCCGCGCCTTCGCCGAAAAGCGCGCCCCGGTATTCGGGCGGCGGTAGAGTTGTTTGCAGCTTCGCTGTTCGGCACCGCTGAAACAGAATCCTGGATTCGTCTTCGATCTGTTCGAAGCGCCGCCCCGGATTTGGGTTTTCATCGACGCCTGCGTTGACGGATTCCCTTGTTGCGGGCGGTGTGAAGTGGAGAAAGTGGAGCGCGTCGCAGGGTTTTTGCCCGGAATGCGACCGCAACGCCCCGGGATGGCGACTGGAACGCGACACCGACGCGACAGCGAGGCGACACCGACGCGACAGCATGGCGGCACGGGCGCGACACCCATGCGCCCGACACGCGCCGCCGGCGCGACGGCAGCGCGCCTCGATCGCGCCGCTGCCGGTATCGCGCAACGCGGCGGGCGCGGGGGAGCAGTCCTGTTCCATCCCGCAGGGTAGACCATAAAACGACCGTGTAGGACAGAGATGTCAGAACCCCGGAGCCGGGATCAAGTCAGGCATGACGGGTAGGGGGCAGGCAACGCTGATCGAATTTGAGTCGATCACTTCACCGATTTGATCGGCCAGACGAAGAACGATCCCGCGAAGACGAACACGATCGCCGAGACGAACAGCGCGCGATAATCCATGTCGAACACGCCGAGCAGCCACGCCGCCCAGACGGGGCTGAGGATCTGGGGGATGTTCACCGCGGTCGTCAGCAGACCGAGATCCTTGCCCGTGTCACCGCCGTCATCCTTGGGCAGCACCTGCGTCATCAGCGCCATGTCCACCGACATGAACGCGCCGTAGCCGAGCCCGATCAGCACCGCATAGCCGATCATCCCGTCGACCGTGGGTGAGACGAGCGGGATCACCATCGCCAGCCCCATGACGATGCTCGACAGGAACACGAGCGGCTTCCTGCGCCCGAGCTTGTCCGACGCGAAACCCGAAGCAAAGGCCGAGATCACCAGCGCGACGAAGGTGATCGACGACAGGGTCGCGATCGTGTCGTTCGACTGCGCCACCGACAAATGGATGTGATCCTGGAGAATATAGAGCAGGTAGGTGACGATCGCCTGATAGCCCATGTAGATCGTGAAGCGGCCGAGAAACGCCCAAGCGAAATCGGGATGCCGACGTGGGCTGACCCAGAAGCTCTTGGCGAATGCGCCGAGCCGGAACGGCTCGGGCGGGCCGAGCGCCACCTTCGGTTCGGGATTGAGCAGCACGAAAGCCAGGCAGGCCACCGCGATGCCCCCCGCGAACAACAGATAGCCGCCGGTGATGTTGGGCGCGATCAGCCCGGCGATGATGATGCCGACCGTGCAGCCCGCCGTCATGCCCGCCCCGACGAAGCCGGAGGCGACGCCGCGCTCTTCGGCGCGGAAGCGATCGGCGACGATCGTGGTGATCGCGGCCTGCATCGAATTGAGCGTGATCGTCGCCCCCACCCAGAACAAGGTGATCGCCCAGAGCGCCGTCATCTGCGACACCGCGGCGAGACACAACGCGCCCGCAACCGCGCCGGTGACGATCCAGGGCGTGCGCCGCCCGAAGCGCGTGCGCGTGCGATCCGAGAGCGCGCCCGCGATCGGCGTCGTCAGCGTGCTGAACACCGAGGTGATCGCGAACACGATTGCGAGGTCACGCGCCTTGTTGGCATGATCAAGCCGCTCGATCTGGTTGGGCAGCAACACCGAGAGCACGCCGCAATAGAGCGCGAGCAGGACGAAGAACACGATCGTCATCGACACGAGCAGCCGCCACTTGGCGGCGCCCGAAACATGGCCCGGATGCGCGAGATCCGGCGCGGCGGGGAGTGCGGAGAGATCGCCTAGCGGGTCTTCCATTTGGCTCCTGGCCCGAGGGTTGAGGAAAGTGCGTATAGTCGAAACCGGTTACCCTCACCCTTCCCACGCCGCTACGCGGCGCGGGCCCAGTGTTGGGCCGGCCATGCCCCCGGCATGGCCTGAACAGCGCGGGGCGCTGTTCCCCCAACACTCCTCTCCCGGCGGGAGAGGGAGGGAGCGGCCCCGCGTCAGCGGGGGCGCGGAAGGGTGAGGGTGAACCACGTCGATCAATATCAGCCCAGCCGCATCTGCGGCGGCGCGTTGCCCAGCGCATCGTCGGCGACGATATTCGGCCGGTGCCACGCGTGCCGCGCATCCTCGCTCAGCACGAGGCCATGGCCCGGCGCGTCGCTGCCGTGGATGAAGCCGTCGCGGATCGTGAACGGCGTTTCCACCAGATGATCGAAATTCTGGTAGCTGTATTCGACCCAATCGACCTCGGGCAGCGCCAGCGCCATGTTGACGCCGATTTCGAGGAAGCTGTTGCCCATCGTCACCGGCACGCCCAGCTCGGCGGCGAGCCAGCCGATCCGCATCACGTCGGTGACATGGCCATGGACGTTGAGCATGTCCGCCGCGCCCGCCTCGATCAGCGCGCGCTTGCCCGACACGTCGAGATATTCGCCGGTGTTGAGGAAGGTCGGCCCCGCCGTCTTGCGCAGCAGCTTCAATCCCTCGACATCGTGGCGCATGATCGGGTCTTCCATCCAGTAGATGGCATGGCCCGCGCGGCGGATCGCGTCGAGGTTGAGCAGCGTCTGTTTGGGGCACCACGCTTCGTTGGCGTCGATCATCACCGTCGCGCCCTCCCCCACCGCGCGTCGGAGCAGATCGAGCCGGTGGAGGTCACGATCGAAATCGGGGTGGCCGACCTTGATCTTGAACGCGGTGAAACCCTGCGCGGCCGCGGCGCCGAACAGCTCGGAGAAATCATGGTCGGAGAGGTGGAAATCGAGCCCGCTCGCATAAGCGCGCACGCTGCTGCGCCGCGCACCGAGCAATGTCCACAATGGCTGCCCGACCGACTTGGCGAACAGATCCCACACCGCCTGCTGGAGCGCCTCGCCGAACGCGATCGAAAAGCCGCGATTGTTGCCCCCGCGCGGGCGGGCGACGCGATGCGCGAGCGCGCCCGCGTTCCCGCCCTCGATTCCGGGCCACACTTCCTCGCGGAAGACGCGGACGATCTCGGCCTCGGCGGGGAGCGGATGGAACAGGCTCTGGACGAAGCCCAGACCCACGCGGCCGTCACCGTCGATCAGTTCGAGCGCGGCGACATGGACCTGATCCGCGCGGACCTGGCTGTCACCGATCACGCGATCGCGGCGAAACTGGAACCGCGTGATGCGGAAATCGACTATCTGCATTTTCCCCACTACAGTCTGGCCAGATCGCCGTATTTGAGATATCAGACAAACTTAGAGATATGGCAGAGAGACGGATGACGCAAGCAGCAACTTCACCCGCGCCCCGCACGCGAACGCCCGCGCCGGCGCCCGACAACGAGCGCCTGAGCGACGTCGCCTATCGCAAGGTGCTGGAAGGATTGTTCGACAAGACGGTGCCCGCGGGCGCGTTCGTATCGCAGAACGAGCTGGTCAACCTGCTCGGTATCCCGGTGCAGCCGCTACGCGATGCGCTGCGCGTGCTCGAGGCGGAAGGCGTGCTGACGATCCATCCGCGCTCGGGCATCCAGTTCCTGAAGCCCGACCTCGAGCTGGCGCGCAGCACCTACCAGTTCCGCACGATCATCGAGCGTGCGGCGGCGCGCAGCTACGCCGAATCGGGCGACGCCAAGGAGATCGCGGCGCTGATCGACGCGCATGAGAAGCTGATCGCCAGGATCGAGGGCGGCAGCTTCGGCCCCAAGGTGATCGATGAACTCGACACGCTGGAAGAGCGGCTCCACGGCGGGATGCTCGCCAGCCTGCGCAACCCGCTGGTGGAGACGACCGCGCGGCGGCTCAAGAATTACGTGCGGCTGATCCGCCTCGAACGACTGGTGACGCAGCCGCTCGCGCTGAGGACGCTGCGCGAGCATCTCGACATTCTGCGCGCGATCGCCGCGCGCGACGCCGATGCTGCCGAGGCGGCGCTCGCCACGCATTTCCAGGCGGCGCTGCAGCGCATCCTGGGAATGTTTTGAATCGAATGATGTCGTTTCCGGTGGTGACGATGCCTGACCTATGCGCCTGATCGACGCGCATCAGCATTTCTGGACGATCGGCGGGCCGGGGCAGCGCTGGCCCGACGCCGACTGGCCCGCGATCTACCGCGATTTCGGCGCCGATGACCTGCGCACCGCCGCCGGGGGGCTCGATCTCGTCGGCAGCGTGCTCGTGCAGTCGCAGCCCGACGATCGCGACACCGACTGGATGATCGAAACCGCCGACGACGATCCTCTGGTCAAGGCGATCGTCGGCTGGGTCGATCTGGACCGCACGGCCGCGCCCGACCGGATCGCAGCGCTCGCGCGGCAACCCAAGCTCGTCGGGCTCAGGCCGATGCTCCAAGCGATCGACGACAGCGAGTGGATTTTGCGTGATGCGCTCGCCCCCGCGATCGCGGCGATGCCGGCGCACGGCCTGCGCTTCGACGCGCTCGTACAGCCGCGCCATCTGCGGCCCCTCCACACCTTCGCGACGCGCTGGCCCGATCTGCCGATCGTCATCGATCATGGCGCGAAGCCGTTCGCCGCAAGCGGCACGCTCGATCCCTGGCGCGACGACATGGCCGCGCTCGCCCAATTGCCCAACGTCTGGTGCAAGCTGTCAGGGCTGCGCACCGAGCAGACTCCCGGCCAGCCCGCGGACGCGCTCGCGCCTTATGTCGCGCATATCCTGGCGTGTTTCGGCGATCGGACGATGTGGGGCAGCGACTGGCCGGTGCTGCTCCATGCCGGCGACAGCTATGCCGATTGGGTGCGCGACGCGCGGCGGCTCGCCGGGCCGCTCGACGAGGCGGCGCAGGCGCGGCTCTTTGTCGGCGCGGCGACCGAATTCTACGGCCTCGACGCTTGACGATGCTGCCGGCACCGATTTACCGCATATAATATTACGATAAGGAATCCCTGACCGATGGACATCAGCGCGCTCGGCAACCTGGGGTTCGGCGCCGGCTCGCTCGGCAACCTCTATCGCCCGATGAGCGACGCCAACGCCGCCGACACGATCCGCGCGGCGTGGGATGCGGGCATGCGCTATTTCGACACCGCGCCGCATTACGGCTTCGGCCTCAGCGAGAAGCGGCTGGGCGCGACCCTGCCCGCGCTCGATCCGCAGGAGACCGCGATCGTCTCGACCAAGGTCGGCCGCCGGCTCGATCCGGTGCCGGGCAAGGATCTGACGCAGCTCCGCCAGGCCTTCGTCTCGCCCGAGCCGGTCGAAAGCGTGTTCGATTATACCTACGACGCGGTGATGCGCTCCTGGGAGGCGAGCCGCGTGCGGCTGAGGCGCGAGCGGCTCGACATTCTCTACGCGCACGACATCGGCCGCTTCACGCACGGGGACGACCACCCTGCCCGCTTCCGCGAATTCATGGCCGGCGGCTACAAGGCGATGCGCGACCTGCGCGACGGCGGCGCGGTCGGCGCGATCGGGCTCGGCGTCAACGAATATCAGGTGTGCGAGGAAGTGCTCGCCGAGGCCGAACTCGACGTGGTGCTGCTCGCGGGACGCTATACCCTGCTCGAGCAGGAGAGCCTCGAGACCTTCCTGCCGCTGTGCGAACGGCGCGACGTGAAGATCGTGCTCGGCGGGCCCTATAATTCGGGCATCCTCGCCAAGGGCGTGAAGCATGGCGGCGAGGTCCATTACAATTACGCGCCGGCGCCCGCAGACATCGTCGCGCGCGTCGGTGCGATCGAGGACGTGTGCGCGGCGCATGGCGTGCCGATGGCGGCCGCCGCGCTCCAGTTTCCGCTCGCGCATCCGCAGGTCGTCTCGGTCATTCCGGGAATGAATTCGCCGCGCCAGGTGGCGGCTGCGGTCGCGCTGATGGCCACCGCCATTCCACCCGCGCTCTGGCGCGATCTCAAGCAACAGGGGCTGATCCGGGCCGATGCGCCGGTGCCCGAGGAGTGAAGGACAATATGGGACGCCTCGAAGGAAAGATCGCCATCGTCACCGCCGCCGCGCAGGGGATCGGCCGCGCCAGCGCGGAGCTGTTCGCCCGCGAAGGCGCACGCGTGATCGCCGCCGACATCAATGCCGACGCGCTCGCCGGGCTCGAAGGCTGCGAGACGCATGTGCTCGACCTGCTCGACGGCGGCGCGATCAAGGCCTTCGCCGAGAAGGTCGGCGGCGTCGACGTGCTGTTCAACTGCGCGGGCTTCGTCCACGCCGGCACGATCCTGACGACCGAGGAGAAGGATTACGATTTCTCCTTCGATCTCAACGTCAAATCCGCTTATCGGATGATCCGCGCCTTCCTGCCGGCCATGATCGCGCGCGGCGGCGGATCGATCGTCAACATGTCGTCGGTCGCGGGATCGGTGATCGCGGTGCCCAACCGCTTCGTCTACGGCGCGTCCAAGGCGGCGGTGATCGGGCTGACCAAGGCGGTCGCGCTCGACCATGTGGGCGACGGCATCCGCTGCAACGCGATCTGCCCGGGCACCGTGCAGTCGCCCTCGCTCGACGAACGGCTCGCGGCGACGGGTGATGCCGAGAAGGCGCGGCGCGAGTTCGTCGCACGCCAGCCGATGGGGCGGATCGGCACCGCCAACGAGATCGCCGAGCTGGCGCTCTACCTCGCCAGCGACGCGTCCGCCTATACGACGGGCACCGCCAACATCATCGACGGGGGCTGGGCCAACGCATGACACGCCGCATCTGCCTCGCGCTCGATCTGGTCGACGATGCGGACCTGATCGCCGAATACGAACGCTGGCATCAGGTGGGAAACACCTTTCCGCAAGTGACGCAATCGATCCGCGACGCGGGCATCGAGAACATGGAAATCTATCGCGCAGGCAACCGTCTGTTCATGGTGATCGACGCCAGCGAGGACTATTCGCCCGAGCGCAAGGCCGAGATGGACGCCGCCAATCCGGCGGTGGTCGATTGGGAGAAGCGGATGCGCCGGTTCCAGCAGCCCATCCCCGCGGCAGGGCCCGACGGCACCTGGATCGAGATGGAACGCATCTTCCGCCTGACCGATCATCCGGGCACCGACGGCAGCACGCGATGATCATTTCCTCGACGCTCGATTTTCGGGAGGCGGCGCGGCGGCGGCTGCCGCGCTTCCTGTTCGATTACGCCGATGGCGGCGCCTATGCCGAGCGCACGCTGGCGCGCAACGTCGCCGATCTCGCCGATGTCGCGCTGCGCCAGCGCGTGCTGGCGGGCGTCGCCGCGCCCGACCTCTCGACCACCTGGTTCGGCCGCAAGCAGCCGCTGCCGGTAGGGCTCGGGCCGATCGGGATCGGCGGCATGTATCGCCGACGCGGCGAAACGCAGGCCGCGCGCGCGGCCTCGGCGGCGGGCGTTCCCTTCTGCCTCTCCACCGTCGGCCTGTGCTCGCTCGAGGAAGTGACGGCGGCGGCCCCCTCCCCCATCTGGTTCCAGCTCTACGTCATCCGCGACCGCGCGTTCATGCGCGACCTGCTCGCCACCGCGCGCGAGCTCGGCGCCGAAGCATTGGTCTTCACGGTCGACATGCCGGTGCCCGGCGCGCGCTATCGCGACGCGCATTCGGGCATGTCCGGGCCCAACGCCCCGCTGCGCCGCGTATTGCAGGCGATGGGCAAGCCCGGCTGGGCGTGGGACGTCGGAGTCCGGGGCCGGCCGCACCGGCTCGGCAATCTCGAGCCCGTGCTCGGCGCCGCGAGCGGCATGAACGATTACATGGGCTGGCTGGGCGCCAATTTCGATCCGTCGATCGCGTGGAAGGATCTCGACTGGATCCGCTCCGAATGGAACGGCCCGCTGATCATCAAGGGCATCCTCGATCCCGAGGATGCGCGCGAGGCCGCCGCGATCGGCGCGGAAGGCATCGTCGTCTCCAACCATGGCGGGCGCCAGCTCGACGGCGTGCTCTCCTCGGCGCGGGCGCTGCCGGCGGTCGCCGACGCCGTGGGCGACCAATTGACCATCCTCGCCGATTCGGGCGTGCGCTCGGGGCTCGACGTGGTGCGGATGCTGGCGCTGGGCGCACAGGGCGTCCTGCTGGGCCGCGCCTGGCTGTTCGCGCTCGCCGCCAGGGGCGAGGCGGGCGTCGCCCAACTCCTCGACCTCATCCGCCGCGAGATGATCGTCGCGATGACGCTCACCGGCGCGCATTCAATTCAAGAAATCGACCGCTCGCTGCTGGCCTGAGACTCGCAGCCGGACTTACCCCACGCAAAAATAAGGGCGCGGGGGAGGAGGCCCCGCGCCCTCAGTGGGGGATGTGCCGAAGGGGGACTTCGGCACGGGTTGGCTCAGAAGCGGAAGCGCACGCCCGCCGAGTAACGGCGGCCCACGGTCCGGTATTCCTTGGTGCGATCGCGCGTGGTCGAGTAGATGAACTCGTCCTCGTCGGTCAGGTTGAGGGCATCGACCATCACCGTGATGTTGTCGGTGATCGCATACGAGATGCTGGCGTCGAGCTGCCCGTAGGAATCGAAATATTCGGGATCGCCGTTGCGCCCGCTCGCGACCTGCAAGAAACCGCCGCGCCACGTATAGGCCGCGCGCGCCTGGAGCGGGCCCTTCTCGTAGAAGCCGACCAGCGTGTACGAATTCTTCGACAGCCCTTCGAGGCCGTAGCTCACGCCCGTCACGTCGTTGACGTAATGCGCGTTGCTCTTGGCGTAGGTGTAGCTCGCCTCCGCGCCCAGGCCGTCGAACGGGCCGGGCAGGAAATCGAACACCTGGTGGTAGCCGATCTCGAAGCCCTTGACGCTGGCGCCCTTGCCGTTGGTCGGCTCGGTCACCTGGAAGGTCACCTCGTCCACCTTCTGCGGCGTCGTCTGCAGCGAGACGAACGATTCGATGTCCTTGTAGAAGGCGGTCGCCGACAGCAGCCCCAGCGAGTTGAAATACCATTCGAGGCCGACCTCGGCCTGCTTGGCGCGGAACGGCAGCAGATTGGGGTTGCCGCGACGGATCGTCTCGTTGCCCGGATTGGTCTGGATGCTCTGCGCCGGCGACAGGTCGTCGAGCGTCGGGCGCGTCATCACCTTCGACGCCGCCGCGCGCAAGATCAGCTTGTCGGTCAGGTTGAGCCTCAGGTTCGCCGACGGCAGCCAGTCGGTATAATGGCCCGAGAAGCTGATCGGCACGACATCCGACACCTCGATGATGTTCTGCCCCAGCCCGTTGGGCTTGGCGCTGAGGATCGTCCGCGCCGCGCCCGACGAGGTGAACTTGGTATCCTCCATCCTCAGCCCGACGTTGATCGCGAGCGGCATGCCGCCGATCTCGGTCTTCCAATCGGCCATGGCGTAGCCGAGCCACACGTCCTCGGTGACGAGCGAGCTCTGCGCCGGATCGTATTTGGGCCGCTCGTAGAGCGAACGCCCGTCGGCGGTGCGATAATCCTCGAGCAGGTGGATCAGGTCGAACGGATCGTAGCCGACCCAGTTGCGGACGATGTTGTCGCTCTTGTATTTCGAGAAGAAGTCGAGATCGGTCGCGTGGAAGATGCCCGACGGCAACGGATAATAAGTCGTGCCGCCGCAGAAGGCGCATTGCCCGCCGAACGATTGCGCCCAGGCGTTCTGCTCCTTGTCGCGCGATTGCCGCGCGCCGCCGAAGAAGAGCTTGAGCCCGTCGGCGGCCTCGTAGCTGCCGTCGAGGCGGAATTCGCGCGTCTTGTCCGTACGGATGTTGCCGCCGTCGATGAAGTAATGCGCGCCGATATGCTCGAGATCGGTGGGCGCATTGGGATAGGCCGGGCTGGAGAAATCGTAATCGTAGATCGGATTGCCCGAGCGCCGATCCCATTCCATCGTCATGCCGGTGCGGCGGATCGTCGTGAAGAAATTGCCCGTCCGCCCGTCGTGCCGCGCCTTCGACACCGACGCGTCGAACGCCAGTTCGAACGGCCCGCTCTTCCAGTCCGCATTGAAGCCGAGCATCGTGGTATCGGCCTTGCGCGGCGTGCGCTGGACGATCTCGTCGACGAAGCCGCCCTCGATCTTCTGATAGACCGCCTTGTCGCCCTCGATCACCTGATCGACGATCGAGCCGCCGCTGAAATCATAGGCCAGACCGGTATAATTATCGAGCTGGTCGAGATGCGAATAGAGCCCGTCGACCGTGAGCGTGAGGTTGGACGTCGGCTTGACCTGCACCGTCCCCGACAGGCCCAGCCGCTCCTTGTCCGACAGGACGAAGAAGGGCGAGAGGTTCGACGGCATGTCGATATTCTCGAACTCGGCCACGCCGGGGCCGGTGCGCCCCGCGAAATAGCCGCCCGGGGTGCTCGACCGCTTCACATGGCCCGCGCCGATCGTGAACTCGTCGTCGCGGCTGTAGCGCTTGACGTAGGAGGCCGCGAGCGCGACGCCGAACGTCCCCTCGTCGTTGCGCAGGCTGACGAGCGCCGAAAGCTCGGGACTGATCTTGCCGCGCAGGTCCGAATATTCGCCGCGTGCGGTCGCCGCGACCCGCGCGGTCTCGCTCTGGTCGAGCGGGCGGATCGTCTTGACGTTGACGGTGGCGCCGATGCTGGCGCCGTTGATCGCGGCGGTGGGGCTCTTGTAGACGTCGGCGCCCGCGATCAGCTCGGACGGCAGCACGTCGAAGCTGAACTTGCGGCCGACATTGTCGGTCGCGATCGTGCGGCCGTTGACCGTGACCGCGTTGAAATCCGGGCCGAGCCCGCGCACCGAAATGAACTGGCCGTCGCCGCGATTGCGCTCGATCGTGACGCCGGGAATGCGCTGCAGCGATTCCGCGACGTTCGAATCCGGGAGCTTGCCGAGATCCTCGGTCGTGATCGAATCGACGACGTTGAGCGACGTGCGCTTGATCTCGAGCGCGCGCGAGATCGAACCGCGGATGCCGGTGACGACGATTCCATCACTCTGGCCGTCATCAGGCGCCGCGACGTCGGTCGCGTCCTGATCGGCATCCTGCGCCGCCGCGGGGGCCGCCAGCACCAGCGGCAGCGCCGAAAGCGCAACGCCGCACAAAAGAGGGGTCAAGGCCTTCATTCTGCTCTCCTTCCCTGAACCGCCTGCGCGACATTTAAAAATGTCATCTCGCGGTATTGAGATATCAGAATAGCAGGAATGAAATTCTATTCAAGCGTTTTCGACCGAAAACGCCCGCTCCTGCGCGACCTGTTGAGAGTGCTGAAAAATTCCGAGGCGACGACTGAATCGCGCCGATCGTTCAACGGATCGGCGTCACGTCGATCGCGGAAACCAGGGCGTCGCCGTGCGTCGCCGCGAAGTCGAGCGTCAGCTCGCCGTCCTTCGCGACGCCCGGGAGCGATACGGTTGCGGCCTTGAGCGCACCGCCCGCCAGCGCCACCGGGTCTACCCCATCGCGCACCGCGCCGCCCGATGCCGCGATCGTGAAGACGCGCGCGCCGGGCGCCAGCCCCTCGGGCTCGAACAGATGCACGGTGACGCGATAGCGCCCATCGGGCAACGGCAGCGCGTAGGAGAAGCGCTGCCCCGCGCGCCAGCTCGCGTAGAGCTCGGGCGTGTCGGTGCCGGTGACGGCCTTGGCCGGCGCGGTGTTGCCGCTGCCCTCGGCATAAAGCTCGCGCCGATAGGGATTGAGCGTGTGCCCGGTGCCGCCGCTGAAGTAATTGTCCGAGCCGTAGCGCGTGCCGTTCGCCAGCGTGACGCCGGTCAGCGTGCCCGTGCGAACGTGGAGCGCATCGCGCGGACCATCATAGATCCACGAAATCGTGTCGCTGACGGGAACGCCATTGCGGGTCGCGGTGGCGGTGAGCACGTTCCATCCCTGATCGAGCGCCACGCGCGGCCAAGTGCAGACATAATTGCGGCAGTCGGCCGCCCCGATGGCGCGCCCATTGACGGTGAGCGACGCCCGCGGCGCATTGCTGTAGGCGCGCACATCGACGACGGGGTAGGGGCGGTTGACATAGTGACGTTCAGCGAGGCGCAGGATCGGGGCGTCCTTGCGCCATGCGGCCTGGTAGAACCAATAGGCATCCTTGCGCGTCTTGCGGTCGAACGTGACGAGGCCCTTGGTGTTGACGTCGATCGCGTCGCCTTCCTGGCGCAGGTCGCTGGTCGAATCGAACATCTGCCAGACGAAGCTGCCCCAGAGGAAATCGAGCGGCTCGAGCGCGGCCCAGGAGCGTTCGTGGATCGCGGCCTCGGCTTCCTCCGGCTGGGGGCGGAAGATGCTTTCGAGCTTGCCGCCCTCGACATTGTCGGTGTGCTGGGTGACCGCGCCGCCGCCGCCATATTCGCCGACCGCGATCGGCAGCGTCGGATGCTCCTCGTGCAGCCCGCGCATCACCGCGCCCAGCCGCGACGCATCCTCGACATGACCGGTCGAATACCAGCCCAGATAGAGATTGTAGGCAACCGTATCCGCGGTGCCCGAGGTGCGCTCCTGCCCTTCGTCCGGCTCGCCCGGCAGCGGCTCGCAGCACACCGCGATCGTGGTGGGGCGCGTCGGATCCTCGGCCTTGGCGAGCGCGTCCAATTTGTCCAGCAGCGGCCGCGCGGCGCCCTTGGGGGTGAGCCCCTTCGAGCTCCAGTTGGTCACTTCGTTGCCGATCGACCAGAGCGCGACCGAGGGATGGTTGTAATTCTGGCGGATCAGCTCGACGAGCTGCTGTTTCGCGCTCGCTACCATTTCGGGCGGGGTTTCCGTCATGCCCTTGGGCGCGGCGAGATTGACCAGCCCCAATTCGGCCCAGAGCACCATGCCGTTGCGGTCGGCGAGATCGTAGAAGGCGGGCGCCTGGTTGTAATGCGACAGGCGGATCGTGTTCGCGCCCAGCTCCTCGATCAGCCGCATGTCCTCGGCGCGATCGGCGTCGGAGATCGCCCAGCCCTTGTCCTGACGGTCCTGATGACGGGTGACGCCGTGGAGCTTCACATGGCGGCCGTTGAGGAAGAAGCCCTTGTCCGGATCGATGCGGATCGTGCGCAGCCCGAGCGGCTGCTCGACGCGATCGAGGACGCGCGCCCCGTCGCGAACCTCGACGATCATGCGGTAGAGATAGGGATCGCGGCGGCCGTCCCAGCGGTGCGGATCGACGATCGCGAGCGCGGCGGTGACGGGCGCGCTCTTACCGGCGGCGAGCGTCAGCGGGCGGCGATCGGTCGCGACGATCTTCCCTTGCGCGTCGGCGATGCGCGTCTCGATCGTGAGCGCC
>Ga0268289_100090_pt1 | contig 42277 bp, 22 predicted proteins | sample MetspNORM_FD_191340 | JGI IMG/M metagenome (GOLD analysis project Ga0268289, IMG submission 191340) | Soil microbial communities from San-Diego area, Southern California, United States - Methylocaldum sp. NOR-M | ecosystem: Environmental > Terrestrial > Soil > Desert | place: USA: California... | reverse complement strand
CGCGCCCGCGACGCTCGCGGCACTGGCCCTCGGCTTCGCGCTCCTGATCGCGGGGTTCGCGGCGCTCGGCGTGTGGCAGGTCCACCGCCTCCACTGGAAGCTGGATCTGATCGCGCGCGTCGACGCCCGCATCCACGCCGCCCCGGTTCCCGCGCCGGGCCCCGCCGACTGGCCGGGCGTGACCGACAAGACCGCCGCCTACCGCCATGTCGCGGTCGAGGGCCGCTATCGCGCCGGTGCGACCCTGGTGCAGGCCAATACTGCGCTCGGCCCCGGCTTCTGGGTGCTGAGCCCGTTCGATAGCGCGCGCGGCTTCACGCTTCTCGTCAACCGCGGCTTCGTCAGCCAGGACCAGGCGCGCGATCCTGCGTTGATCGCCCCGCCGTCAGGCCCGCAGCACGTCACCGGCCTGCTGCGCGCCACCGAGCCCGGCGGCGCCTTCCTGCGCAGCAACGATCCCGCCGCCAACCGCTGGTATTCGCGCGACGTCGCCGCGATCGCGCGCGCGCAGGGGCTGGGCCACGTCGCGCCCTATTTCATCGATGCCGGTCGCGCCGCCGATCCCGATGCCGTGCCGGTCGGCGGGCTCACGATCGTCCATTTCCGCAACGCGCATCTGAGCTACGCGATCACCTGGTTCGCGCTCGCCTTGCTCGGCGTCGTCGGGGCGTTCATCCTGTTCCGCCACGAGGCGCGGCTGCGAAGGGGCAGGGGATGAGCGACCGGATCGGCGGTGAACGATCTCCGCACCGCGCGGGGCGCGACAATTTCCGCCAGCTCATCATGCTGCGCTGGCTCGCGGTTTCGGGGCAGCTCGTCACGATCCTGGTCGTTGCGTTCGGCATGGGGGTGGCGCTCCCGGTGCTGCCGATGGTGGCGATCGTCGGGTTGCTCGTCGCGCTCAACCTCGCGAGCACTGCGCGGCTCGCCCGGGCCGCGGGCATCCGCAACGCCGAGATTTTCGGCGGCCTGCTGTTCGACGTCCTCGCGCTGACGGCGTTGCTCTACCTGAGCGGCGGCGCGACCAATCCCTTCGTCTCGCTCTTCCTGCTCCAGGTCGTGCTCGGCGCGATCCTGCTCGATACGCGTTCGGCCTGGGCGCTTGCCGGTGCCGCCGCCGCCGGGTTCCTGCTGCTCGTCGTCACGCACCATTCGCTGGTGCTGCCCGAGAGCTTTCACATCGGCCTGTTCGATCTCTACATCCTCGGCGCGCTCGTCAGTTTCGTGCTCGTCGCCGTGCTGCTCGTCTTCTTCGTGACGCGCATCAACGCCAATCTCCGCGCGCGCGACGCCCGCCTCGCCGCGATGCGCCAGCAGGCCGCCGAGGAGGATCACATCGTGCGCATGGGGCTACTCGCGTCGGGCGCCGCGCACGAACTCGGCACGCCGCTCGCGCTCGTCTCGGTGGTGCTGGGCGACTGGGCGAAGATGCCCGATTTCGCAGATGATCCCGAAAAGGCCGAGGATCTGCGCGAGATGCAGGCTGCGCTCGCGCGTTGCAAGGCGATCGTCACCGGCGTCCTCACCTCGGCGGGCGAGGCGCGCGGCGAAAATCCCGCCGTCACCACGCTATCGGCGTTCGTCGACGAGCTGGTCGAGGAATGGCGCGCGCAGAACAGCGGCTGCCCGCTCATCCTGCGCGATCGGGCCTCGTCCGACGACGATCCCGACATCGTGTCGGACGCCGCGCTCAAGCAGGTGATCTGGAACGTACTCGATAATGCCCGCGATGCCGCGCGCAAGGCGATCGTGCTCGTGGTCGAGCACGACGATGAGTCGCTCGCCTTCGAGGTGCGCGACGAAGGCCCCGGCTTCGCGCCCGAGATGCTGGCCCAGCTCGGGCGGCCCTATCATTCGACCAAGGGGCGCCCCGGCGGCGGGCTGGGGCTGTTCCTCGTCACCAATGTCATGCGCAAGCTCGGCGGGCGGGTGAGCGCGCGCAACCGTGCCGGCGGCGGCGCGGTGGTGCGCCTCGATCTGCCGCTCGCCGCGATCGCGCTCCGCCGCGAGGAGACCGACGATGCCCGATGACCGCCACCTGCTGATCGTCGAGGACGATGTGGATTTCGCGCGCGCGCTGACGCGCTCGTTCCAGCGCCGCGGCTATCGCGTCGATCACGCCGCCGACGCGCAGGCGATGGAGGCGATCCTCGCGCGCGCGACGCCGGGCTATGCGGTGGTCGATCTCAAGCTCGGCCAGCAATCGGGCCTGCCGTGCGTCGAGCGGCTCCACGCGCATTCGCGGGACATGCGGATCGTCGTGCTGACCGGCTATGCGAGCATCGCCACCGCGGTCGAGGCGATCAAGCTCGGCGCCTCGCATTATCTGGTGAAGCCCTCCAACACCGACGACATCGAGCAGGCGTTCGCCAAGGGGGAGGGCGATGCCGGCGCGCCGCTTTCCTCGCGCGCCACCTCGATCAAGACGCTCGAATGGGAACGCATCCACGAGGTGCTTGTCGAAACCGATTTCAACATCTCCGAGGCCGCCCGCCGCCTCGGCATGCACCGCCGCACGCTGGCGCGAAAGCTCGAGAAGCACCAGGTGCGGTGATATTCCTCCCCTGTAAGGGGAGGTGGCAGCCCGCAGGGCTGACGGAGGGGTGTCGAGCAATCGAGAGGGGGACACCCCTCCACCACCCTTCGGGTGGTCCCCCTCCCCTTACAGGGGAGGATCGGTTCACCGTTTGCCGTCCGAGCCCTACTCCCCCGCTTCGGGCTTCCCGCCGGGCTTCCACTCCGGCTTGAAGTCCCCGTCCGCCAGCCAGCGCATCGGCGCGATCAGCGACTGGATCGCCTTGGTCATGAAGTCGAAGTCGATATGCGCGAAATCGTCGGTCTGGTCGTGATAGGTCGGCGTCACCGCCCAGCCCGAGAAAGTGTGCGCGACGATCCCCTTGAGCGCGAGCGAATAATTGTCCGATCGCTGGAAGAAATGCTGATCGGGATACGGATCGGGCGCCACCAGCCCGCCATGCTCCTTGATCACCTCGCCGAGGTTCGAGCGGTCGTAGCCCGTCATCATCAGCGTGTCCTTGGGCAGCTTGGGATCCTGCGCGCCGATCATCTCGAACTCGATGTTCGCGATCACCTGGTCGAGCGGGATCGGCGGATGCTCGCCGAAATATTTGGAACCGTAGAGCCCGATCTCCTCGCTGCCGTAGCAGACGAACAGGATGCTCCGCTTCGGCTGCTCGCCCGCGGCGAGCGCCCGCGCGATCTCCAGCACCGCGGTGGTGCCCGAGGCGTCGTCGTTGGCGCCGTGCATGATCGTGCCGTCGGGCTGGACGCCCAGATGGTCGAGATGCGCGGTGAAGAGCAGGGTGCCCGCCTTGGGATCGCTGCCGGGCAGATAGCCGATCGCGTTGGTGGTCACCGCCCGATCCTCGGTCATCGCGGGCAAGGTGAGTTCGACCGTCGCGCCTTTCTTCTTCGCCAGGGCATCGAACGCCGCGGCGGGCAGCGTCGCGACGGCGGTGCGCGCCGGGGGCGCCTCGCCTTCCAGATAGGCGGGCAGGTGCGGCGCGCCGCCCATCCTGGCGTACATGTCGCGGCTCGCCTCGGTCTCACGCACGATCAGCAGCTTGACCTTCTTCTCCGCCGCCGCGCGAAAGAGCGCCATCGGATTGGCATCGGCCGCGCCGATCAACACCACGTCGGCCGCCGGCAATGCCGCGGGATCGCCCGAACCGGCGACCGCCATCGTGCCGCCGACGCGGTTGCCCGGTGCGGTGAATAATGTCGGCGTCGCGTCTACGGTCTTGCCGTTCACCGACAGCTGCGCCGGCCCGTCGGCCTTGAGCCGTACGATCGTGGCCTTCTGGAAATAGCTGTCCATCCCCGGTGCGTGGACGAGGCCATAGCCTTCGAACTGCGACGCCACGTACGCCGCCGCGATCGCCTCGTCGCGCGTCGCGCTGCCGCGCCCCTGCAGCGCATCGCTCGCGAGAAACGCCTCGTGCGCGCGCACCCAGCGCTCCTGCACGGTCCAGTGATCCTGCGCGAACGCGGCGGTCGAGATGAGCGCGAGCGCGCCAAACAATGCGGAACGAACCAGCATGGAAATCCCCCGTGAGATGATGCCCGCGACGTTGCGCGCGAATCGCGCGACGCGTCAAGGAACCTCGCCGCCGTCCGCCGCTTCGTCCTTCACGACGAGAACCGGCATGAGCGCCCCTGACACGATCGGGATGCTCCACGAGGACGACCTGCCGGTCACGAAAGCGCGATCGAGCCAAACCCGACCGGCCCGGCCAGCCCAACGAGGTCGCGCCCGCCTTCCTGTTCCTCGCCTGCGACGACGCGAGCGACGTGTCGGGCCAGGTGCTGCATCCCAACGGCGGCACGGTGGTGGGAGGGTCGCGGGGGCCCACCGCCGTGCCGCCCGGGCGGGCGCTAGAACTCGCCCGCCACGCCGATACGAACCGCGTTGTTGCCGTGGCCGCCGTAAGCGAAGCCGGCGGTGACGGCGAGCGGCGACTCGGTGGCGAAGCGGTGCGCGATCGCACCGCCGATCGCCTGCGCGTCGCGGAACAGGCCGCCGTTGAGCGCGTAGCTGGTGCGGCCGGGCTCGGAGGGCATCGGCGCATAGGCCATCGCGATCGTCGCGGCGATGCCGGCGCGGGCGTCGCGACGGTCGCGGCGCATCGTGGTGTCGAGCGCGAGCAGGTCGTTCGGGCCGAGGTCGGAGAGCGCGAGGTTGCCGTCGGCGTCCGACGTGACGAAGCCGACATCGCCCGATTGCGCCGCGCTGCTCGCCGCCGAGCCGAGCCCCGCGAGCGTATAGGTCGAGCCCGATGCGCCGAGCGCGACTTGGTTCGCGCGCGTCGCATGCGCATCGGCGCCGATCGCGACGCTGCCCGCCGCGCCGGCGACGGCGTTGCTGCCGAGCGCGATCGCCGCGTCGCCCTCGGCGACGTTGCCGCTGCCGATCGCCACCGCGCCGGTGCCGGTGGCGGCATTGTTGTCGCCAAGGGCGACCGCGCCCTGGCCGATCGCGCGGTTGGGGTCGCCGATCGCGACCGCGCCCTCGCCCGAGGCGATGTTGCCCGCCCCGATCGAGACCGACGCGCCGTTTTCCGCCAGCGCATCGGTACCGATCGCCACCGACGAATCGCCGCTGGCGCCGGCGCCCGATCCAACCGCGATGGCATTCGCCCCGGTCGCGGTCGGGCGTGCGCCCGATCCGTTGATCGCGAGATAATCGGTGCGCGCCAGCGCCTGGTCCGCGGTCCGCTGCGCCGCCGCGGCATTGGCGACCGCGCTGTCGGCGACCGATTTGGCGAGCGCGGCATTGGCCTGCGCGGTATCCGCGCGGTTCTGCGCGGCGTCGGCGCGGGCTCGCGCGTCGTCCGCGGCATCCTGCGCGTTGGCGGCGTTGGTGAGCGCGAGGTCGGCGGTCTTCTGGCTGGCGCCCCCGGCGGCAAGCGCACGGTCGGCGAGCGCATAGGCGTCGTCGGCGCGGCCCTGCGCGGCGGCGGCCTCGCTGCGCGCGGTCGCGGCCTCGTGCGCCGCGCCCTCGGCGGTCGTCTGCGCGGTCGCGGCGTTGGCGATGGCCTGGTCGGCGGTCGCCTGCGCCGCCGTGACGGCCTGGTTGGTGGCGTGGAGCTGGTCCCCGGTCACCGCGTCGGTCGATCCTGCCGCGATCGTGCCCGCGCCCAGGCCGGTCAGCACGCGCGGCCCCGCCGTCCCGCCGAGATCGACGACGCCGCCGTCGGTCGTTGCGCCGACGGTGATGGTGCGGCTCGCCGGATCCTGCTGGACGAGGCCGATCGATCCGCTCGCGATCTGGCCCTGGAGCGCGCCGATCGCATTGCCGTTGGTCGTCACCTGCCCGCCGAGCGTGGCGATCACGCCGGTATTGGCCGTCACCTGCCCGTCGAGCGCGCCCAGCGCGCCGCCGACATTGTCGTAGCTTCCCCCCTGGACGGCGTAGCTCGGCGCCGTCAGCAGTCCGCCCGCATCGGTTCCCGCGCCGCCGCCGAGCGCCGCCGCGACGCGGCTGTTGGTGGCGCCGAGATCGGCGGCGGCTGCGGCGACGCTCTGGTTGGTCGCGTAGAGCTGACCCCCCGTCACCGCATCGGTCGATCCCGCCGTGATGGCACCGTCGGCGACATTGACGATCCGCCGCTCGCCGCCCGCCGTGCCGACCGAGACGGTGTTCGCCTGATCGGCGATCGAGCCCTGCCCCAGCGCCACCGCACCCGCCGCGGAAGCGTCGGCACCCTGCCCGAAGGCCGAGGCGCTGGCGGCATTGGCGTGCGCATCGAAGCCGACGGCGGTGGCGTTGGTCTGCCCCGCGGCAGTCATGCCTGCTTGCGTCCGCGTGCCGAGCGCGGTCGTTCCTGCGTTGGTGAAGCCGTTGCCGAGTGTGCCCCCGGCCGCCGCGCTGAAACCGGTCGCCGTGCTGCCTGAGCCCGCGGCAATGCTGTTGTGTCCGACCGTCGTGCTGCTCGGACCCGTCGCGTAACTGTAAGATCCGATCGCGCTGCTTTGGTGCCCGGAGGCCTTGGCGCCGGTGCCTATCGCGCTGCTCTGGTGTCCGGAGGCCTCGGCACCGGTGCCGATGGCGCCGCTTTGGTATCCGGAAGCCACGGCACCGTTGCCGACCGCGAGCGCATCGTCGCCGGTGGCGCTCGGCGCTGCGAGGCCAGAGGTATTGTTGCTGTCGATCGGCACCGCGGCGACCGCCGCGTCGAGCTGGCCGAGATTGACCGCATCGGTGGCGCTCGTGCCGTCGGCGATGTTGACGATCCGCCGCTGGCTCGTGCTGGTGCCGACCGAGACGGTGTTCGCCTCATCCGCGATCGAGCCCTGGCCGAGTGCCACGGCGCCTTCCCCGGAGGCGAGGCTGTAGGCTCCGGTCGCGATGCTGAGTTTGCCCGTGGCGTGGCTGAACGCCCCGGTGGCGATGCTATAGGAACCGGGGGCCCAACTCGACTCTCCGGCTGCGGTGCTGTGCTCACCCGAGGCGATGCTGAGCAGCCCGGTTGCGGTGCTGTGCTTACCCGAGGCTTCGCTGTTCACCCCGACGGCGGCGCTGCCGGTGCCGCTTGCCTTGGCGCCGTACCCGACGGCCAGGCTGTCGGCGCCAGTGGCGCTCGGCGCCGCGAAGCCATCGTTGTTGTTGCTGTCGATCGGTATGCCGGCGATCGCCGCGTTGAGCTGGCCGAGGTTGACCGCATCGGTGGCGCTCGTACCGTCGGCGATATTGACGATCCGCCGCTTGGCGCTCGCGCTGCCGACCGAGACGGTATCCGCCTGATCGGCGATCGAACCCTGCCCCAGCGCCACCGCGTTCGTGGCGGAGGCGTCGGCGCCCTGCCCGAAGGCCGAGGCGCTGGCGGCATTGGCGTGCGCGCCATAGCCAACGGCGGTGGCGTTGGTCTGCCCGGCGGCGATGACGCCCGCTTGCGCGTTGGCGCCGAGAGCGGTCGTGCCCGCATTGGTGACGCCGTTCGCATAGAGGCCGCCCGCCGCGGCGCCCGCGCCGCTCGCAGTGCTGTTCGCGCCGAGCGCCAGCGCGAAATTGCCCGTTGCGGTGCTGCCGTCACCCCAGGCTTGGCTCAGCACACCCGTTGCTGTGCTGTTCGCGCCCGTGGCCGCGCTGACCGCCCCCGTCGCGGTGCTTCCGGAACCCCAGGCTTTGCTGCCCACCCCGGTCGCGGTGGCGTTCTCGCCGGTGGCGCTGCTGGCTTGCCCGGTCGCGGTGCTGTCTTTGCCGCTGGCCTTGCTGTCCGCGCCGGTTGCGGTGGTTCCGATCTCGGAAGCCTTGCTGCCTTGGCCGGTCGCGGTGCTTCCGGTCCCCGAAGCTTCGCTGCCTTGCCCGGTCGCGGTGCTTTGGCCTCCCGAGGCGGTGCTTCCCTGCCCCGTCGCGGTGGTCTTGTTTCCGCTCGCATTGGCGCCGGTTCCGATCGCGAGGCTGTCGGCGCCGGTGGCGGTGCCGCCCGAGACCGACTGCGCGGCGGCGGGCATGGCGGCGAGTGCCGCGGTCGCCAGCGCGGCGACGGCGCAGGAGCGCAGCAACATGGCGCAGGGCTGCGGGCGTGATGCCGGCGAGGCGGGATCGAACGTCAGGATTTTCATGTGCTTTTCCCCTCTCCACGCGCTAAAAAAGGCGGCGCGGCCAAACGGGGCAGAAATGGCACGGGCCCGGCCGATGCCGTTAGGCCGGGTGTCTCGCGTCGTTGGTTCGATCGTCTCAGTGTCTGATCCGAAATTCCGCCAGAGGCGGATTTTCGGATCGTTCGGCGCCGGCCCGCTCCCCCACCCGACCACCCATCCAGCATGATCCTGTGGGTGGCCGGGTGGGGGAGCGGGCCGGTGCCGAATTTCGAATCAGGCTCTCAGAGTCGATTGACGGTCGCGACGGCGGCGCTAAGCTCCCGCGATCTCTCTGGGGAAGGGACAGGGGTGCATCGGGACGGGGGGCCTGATTGGCAGAGGGCGCACTTCCTGCGCGTCTCGACCGACGTCGCGCCCGCCAGCGAGCGGTTCGATTTCTGGCATGCGCTGTTTCCCGGCATCGAGTTGCGCCACACCGTGCGCGAGCACGGCTATGGTGCGCAGGCGCTGAGCTGCGCGGGCGACGACGGCATCGCCTTCACCGATCTTTCGTGCGCCCCCACCGCGTCGCGCTTCTTCGACGGGCGGCTCGATCACATGCAATTGTGCCTCGTGACGGAGGGGCAGTTCGGCTTCACGCACGGCAACGACGACCGCGAGCGGCTCGGCCCCGGCCCGGGGCTTCACCTGCTCGATTGCCACCGGCCCGCCCGGACCTATTCGGACGCGCGCTACCGCGCCTTCCACATCAGCCTGCCGCGCGCGCTCGTCCATCGCACGATGGGCGCCGATCCGATCGGTGGGCGCCGATCGCTGCGCACGCTCCCCGATACGCCGCTCGGGCTGCTGCTCAAGAGCCAGCTCCAGGCGCTTTCGGTCTATGGGCCGGCGATGGACGCCGAGGAAACGGCGGCGGCGATGGATGCGATGAGCGGTCTCACGCTCGCCTATCTGAACCGGTTCAATCCCGCGCGGGCGGATGCGGAAGACGGCGCGCTCGACGACGCGCTGTTCGCCGCGGCGTGCAGCTATATCGACGCCCGCAAGGACCGGGCAGACCTGACCGCCGCGACGATCGCGCGCGCGATCGGCTGCTCGCGCGCGGGTCTCTACCGCACGTTCGATCGCCGCGGCCTCGCGGTGGCGGACCATGTCCGCGAGGTCCGGCTCAACCACGCCCGCCGGTTGCTGCGCGAGACTGCGCTCGATGTCGGCGAGGTGTCGCTGCGCTGCGGCTATGGCGACCTGTCCGCCTTCGGCAAGGCATTCCGCCGCCGCTTCGGCATGACCCCGCGCGACTGGCGGATGTCGGTCGTCTGAGACGCCCGCGACTTGAGTCGGCGACCGCGCATCACGGCAGATTCTCCCTCAGCTCGTCGAGCCACGGCGTCGCGACCCCGTCCGACGGCGCGCGCCAGTCGCCCCGCGGGGAAAGCGCCCCGCCCGCCGAGACCTTGGGCCCATTGGGCAGCGCCGAGCGCTTGAACTGGCTGAACCCGAAGAAGCGCTGGATGAAGACCTCGAGCCAATGCCGGACCGTCTCGAGATCGTAGGCGCGGCGGCCCGCTTCGGGGAAGTCGATCGGCCAGCGCCCGGCCTCGGCATCCTGCCATGCGTGCCAGGCGAGGAACGCGACCTTCGACGGCGCGAGCCCGTGGCGGATGAAATAGTGCAGAAAGAAATCGTGGAGCTCGTAGGGCCCGATCAGGCTCTCGGTCGATTGCACCGCGCCGTCCGCGTCCGCGGGCACCAGCTCGGGGCTGATCTCGGCGGCGAGGATGTCGCCCAGCACCGCGTCGGTCTCGGCATCATATTGGTCGGTCTTGATCGCCCAGCGGATCAGGAACTGGATCAACGTCTTGGGGACGCCGGCATTGACGCCGTAATGGCTCATCTGGTCGCCGACGCCGTAGGTACACCAGCCGAGCGCGAGTTCGGAGAGATCGCCCGTGCCCACGACCAGCCCCTGATGCCGGTTGGCCAGCCGGAACAGGTAATCGGTGCGCAGCCCCGCCTGCACGTTCTCGAAGGTGGTGTCGTACACCTTCTCGCCGCGCGCGAAGGGGTGGTCCATGTCGGCGAGCATCTGGGTCGCGGCGGGCCGAATGTCGATTTCCTCGCCCGTGACGCCGAGCGTGCGCATCAGCCGCCACGCCGCATCCTTGCTCGCTTCGCCGGTGGCGAAACCGGGCATGGTATAGCCCAGGATGTCGGTGCGCGGGCGGCCCAGCCGGTCCATCGCCTTGGCCGCGACGAGCAGCGCGTGACTCGAATCGAGCCCGCCGGACACGCCGATCACCAGCCGCTTCGTGCCGGTCGCCGCGACGCGCTTGAGCAGTCCTTCGACCTGGATGTTGTACGCCTCGTAGCAATCGGCATCGAGCTTGGACGGCGTGTTGGGCACGAAGGGAAAGCGCCGGATCGTGCGGCGCAGCCCCACGTCCGCGAAATCGGGTTGGTGCGCAAAGCCGATCCGGCGGAAGCGCGTCTCGGGATGGCCTGCGGCGGCGGCGGCATCGTTGAACGTGCCCATCCGTTCGCGCTCGAGCCTGATGCGCCCGACGTCGATATCGGCGATCACGACCTCGGGCTCGTGGCTGAAGCGGCCGGATTCGGCGATCAGCTCGCCCAGCTCGTGGATCAGCCCCTGGCCGTCCCAGGCGAGGTCGGTGGTGCTCTCGCCCGGCCCTGCGGCCGAATAGACGTACGCGCTGACGCTGCGCACCGACTGCGCGGCGGCGAGCATCTCGCGCTCGCGCGCCTTGCCGATGACGATGTTCGACGCGGACAGGTTGCAGCACACATAGGCGCCGGCGAGCGCGCCGTAGGTGGAGGGCGGGATCGCCGTCCAATAATCCTCGCATATCTCCGCGTGGAAGACGAAGTGGGGCAGGTCGGTCGCGGCGAAGATCAGGTCGGTGCCGAAGGGCACGGCCTCCCCGTCGACCTCGATCGTCAACCCCGTCAGCCCCGCGCCGGGCGCGAACCAGCGCTTCTCGTAATATTCGCGGTAATTGGGCAGAAAGCTCTTGGGCACCACGCCGAGCACGCGCCCGCGCGCGATCGCGACCGCGCAATTGTAGAGCCGGCCGTTGCGCTCCAGCGCCGCGCCTACCAGCAGCACCGGCTTCAGCTCCCGGCTCGCCGCGACGATTGCCGCCAGCGCCGCGCGCGTCGCTTGCTGCAATCCCGCCTGCAGATGCAGGTCGTCGATCGCGTAAGACGTGACGTTGAGTTCGGGAAAGACGAGCAGGTCCGCGCCCGCCTCGTGCCCCTGCCGTGCGAGCGCGATCGTCGCCTCGGCATTGGCGGCGGGATCGCCGGCACTGGCGCGCGGCGTGCAGGCACCGACTCGGAGCATCTCATGCGCGTGGATCGCGTGGAAGCGGTGCGAACGACTGTGGCCCATCCGCATCGCTTAGCCGCCTTTGCGACGAATCGCCACGCCTCCCGACGCGTGCGCAGCCGAGATGGCCCGCGGTCTAGCGATCCATCGGAACCCATGGACTTCGGCGGTGTTCGGTTGATTCTGAGCCGCGATCGCGATTGCCGGACTGCGCGCATTTCGTGCGCGACCTGAGGGGTTTTGGCTCGTGTTAACGAAAGATTCACGTTGCGTTGGCGCGCCGAGTCTGTAGACGCGGTGCCCGGATTTCTGGGGTATCCTGAGTTTTGCGTGTGCGCATGAAAAGCCGGCGGGGGGCGGCGGTGCAGATGCTGGTTGCCAGCACTGCGGTTCTCGGGCCCGCCACTCTCACCAACGCGGCAGTGGCCGGACAGGCGACGCGAATCGGTCCCGGATCGGTCGTGCAGAGCGCGCCGCCGGTGGTTCAGACGATTTCGCCGTTGGGGGCGGCCCCGGTGGTGCCGAGTCCGTTGAGCCAGGGTTTGCCGCCCGTCGTTCAGCCTGGCCCTGTCGTCGTCGAACCGAGGCAGCCGTCGTCGGCTGGTCTCGATCCGCCCGCTGCCGCGCCGTCATTCCAAAGCACGGCCCCCGCGCTGCCGCACGATGCGCCGGAATCCTTTCCACAAGCGCTGCCGGCCCCGACCGCGGAGCCGATGGCGATCGATCCCGCGGAAGATCCGATCCTGCGCCTCGCGCAATCGTCGATCGCGCCCGACGCCTTTCGTGTCGCTATCGCCGGCGCGGTGGCGCGCAATCCCGATCTCAGCTCAGCGCTCGCGCAGCGCGATCAGGCCAGAGCGGCGCGCGCGGAGGCGCGGTGGGGGGCGTTGCCGGTGGCCGATATTTCAATCACCAATTTCCAGACGCTCTCGCGTGCCTTTTCGAACGACCCCGGCAACGTGATCGAGCGTTCGCGACCGCGTCACCGGACCGACGTGCAGCTCAATGTCCAGCAACCGATCTGGGATTTCGGCGCCACCGAGCAGCGGATCAAGGCCGCGCACGCGCGCCTCGACGCCGCCACGCAGAATATCGACGATTCGGCGTCGCAGGTGGCGATCGAGGCGATCAGCGCGTGGTACGACGTGTTCGGCTACGGCGCGCTCGTCGAACTGGGCGAGGGGTTCGTCGACGCGCAGGTGGGCTTGCGCAAGCAGCTCGACGAACGCGTGGCGCAAGGCGCGTCGGCGCCCGGCGACGTCGCGCAGGTCGAAAGCTACATCGCGTCGGCGAACAGCCGGCTCGCCGACTATCGCCGGTCGCTCGCCAACGCGCGCGCGCGTTTCGAGCAGCTGACCGGGCATCCCGCACCCGCGGCGCTCGGCCGTGCGCCGATCCTCGACGCCCCCGAACTGACACTCGACGCCGCCCGAATGCGCGCGACCAAAATCCCGTCGGTGCTGGTGCAGAAACAACTTGCGGAAGCCGCCCGGTTCGATTCCAAGGCAGCGCGCGCGGACATCCTTCCCAAGATCACCGGCGGCATCAATGCCGGCCGCTATGGGTTGATCGAAACCGAGCGTGATTACGACGTCCGCGCCAACGTCGCGCTGACGATGCGCTTCGGCGGCGCTGGGCCGCAGCGCGTCAGCCAGGCGGCGGCGCGCGCACGCGTCGCCGAGGCGCAATATGACGGCACGCGCGAGAAGGCGGTGCGCGACGCCGCGATCGCCTGGTCCGACGTCGAGGCGCTCAAGCAGGAAGTCGCCGCGCTCAGGAACAATTACATTGCGAGCCGACGCTCGCGCGACGTGCTCGCCGAGCGCTTCCGTGTCTCGCGTGGGACGCTGTTCGATCTGCTCCAGTCCGAGAACAACTATTTTCAGGTCGCGGGTCAGTACATCGTCGCCGTGACTCAACTCGATACCGCGCGCTATGTGTTGCTGGCGCGCACCGGCGAGTTGCTCGACACGCTCGACATCGCCGCGGCTTCTGGGGGAGCGCAATGACCGATCACCGACTAGCCGAAGAACGCAAGCCGCGCTTCGCCCGCTGGCTGACCGAGCCGATGCTGCGCAACAAGCACACCTACATCAAGGTGGCGGCGGCCGCCGCGCTGATCAACGTCTTCGGCCTCGTCACCTCGCTCTTCTCGATGACGGTGTACGACCGTGTCGTGCCCAACCACGCGATGTCGTCGCTGACCGCGCTCGCCATCGGTTTCGTCGTCGTCATCGTCTTCGATTTCGTGCTGCGTATCTTGCGCGCCTATTTCGTCGACATGGCGGGCGCCGACATTGATCACGATGTCGGCGGCACGGTGTTCGAGCGGTTGATGGCGATCCGCCTCGACATGAAGCGCGGCTCGGTGGGCGCGCTCGCGGGGCTGATGCGCGAGCTCGAGACGCTGCGCGATTTCTTCGCGAGCGCCACCATGTCCGCGATCGTCGACGTGCCCTTCATTTTCGTGACGCTGACCTTCATCGGCATCATCGGCGGCAAGCTGGTGTTCGTGCCGCTGGTGATCGTGCCGATCGTGATCCTCACCGCCTGGCTCACCCAGCCCGCGATGGACCGGCTGGCGGCGCGCACGATGAACGAGGGGCTCTACAAACAGACCGTGCTGGTCGAGGCGATCGGCGCGATCGAAACGGTCAAGACCAGCGGCGCCACCGGGCTTCTCGGCAATCGCTGGCGCCGCGCGATCAGCCAGCATTCGGATAGTTCGCTGAGGCAGCGGCTGATCTCGACGATCGCGATCACGGTATCGACCAGCGCGAATTCGATCAGTTATGCGGGCGTGATCATCGCCGGCGTGTTCCTGATCAACGACCGCGAGCTGACGACAGGCGGTCTCGTCGCCTGCTCGATCCTGTCGGGCCGTGCGGTGGCGCCGCTATCGTCGATCGCGCAATTGCTCTCGCGCATGACGCAGGCGCGCACCGCTTATCGCCAGCTCAATGCGATGATGGAGCAGCCTTCCGAAGGCCCCGAGGGCGAGGCATTGCAGCCCGCACGCTTCGAGGGCCGGATCGACCTGCGGAACGTCGAGTTTCGCTATCCCGGTGCGGCGGAAAAGGCGATCGACGGCATCAGCCTCTCGATCAAGCCGGGCGAGCGGGTGGCGCTGATCGGCCGTGTGGGATCCGGCAAGTCGACGATCGCGCGGCTGCTGCTGGGGCTCTACACCGCCCAGGAAGGGCTGGTGATGATCGACGGCACCGACATCCGCCAATATGACCCGAAGACGATGCGCCGGCACATCGGTGTCGCGATGCAGGACAGCGTGCTGCTCTCGGGCTCGGTGCGCGAGAACATCGCGCTCGAGCGGCCCGGGATCGACGATACCGAGATGCTTCGCGCCGCGCAGCTTTCGGGCACGCATGCCTTCATGGGCCAGCTCGCCAACGGTTACGACCTCAAGCTCGCCGATCGCGGCGACGGGCTGTCGGGCGGACAGCGCCAGTCGATCGCGATCGCACGCGCGCTCGCCGGAAGCCCGCCGATCCTGGTGTTCGACGAGCCGACCAGCGCGATGGACCAGATGAGCGAAGCGCAGCTGATCGAGCGGCTGGCGGGGGAGCTGAAGGACCGCACCGTGCTGCTCATCACGCATCGTCCGTCGCTGTTGCGGCTCGTCGATCGCGTCATCATCATCGACAAGGGCAAGGTCGCCGGCGACGGGCCGCGCGACAAGGTGCTTCAGCAGATCAACCGGCGGGCCGCCTGATCCCATGACCGACACCTTTCTCGAAGACTATGCGACGCGATTGAAGCCGCGCCAGGCGTCGAACATCCTGCTGTGGGCGATCGTCGCCTTCTTCGCGATTTTCATCGTGTGGGCGGCGCTGACCGAACTCGACCGCACGGTGCATGCGCAGGGCCGCGTCATCCCGAGCTCGCGGCTCCAGGTCGTCTCGAATCTCGAAGGCGGAATCGTCCGCGAGATTCTGGTCAAGACCGGCGACATGGTGAAGCAGGGGCAGCCGCTGGTGCGGATGGACAAGACGCTGCTCGGCGCCGATCTCGGCACCAACCAGGCGACGGTCGATGCGCTGCGGATCAAGATCGCCCGGCTCGAGGCGGAGATCGCGGGCAAGGATCCGGCTTACCCCATGCCCCGCAACGCGGCCGAGGAGGAGCAGCTTCGGATCGAGAAGTCGCTCCACGCCGCGCGCATGGGTGAATTGCAAAGTCTGACCGCGGCGGCGCGGGCGCGGATCGAGCAGGCCGAGCGCGCGGTGCGCGAGGCCGAGGCGAGCTACCAGTCGCGCGTGTCGGCGCGCGACAGCGCCAAGGCGCAGCTCGCCATGATCCGCCCGCTCGTCGAGCATGGCGTCGAGCCGCGGCTGACGCTCGTTCAGATGGAGAACAGCGCCGCGGTGGCGACCACCGATGCCGCATCGGCCGCCGCCACCGTCTCGCGCAGCAAGGCGGCGGTGGCGGAGGCGCGCTCGGCGCTGGGCCAGGCGCGCGAGGACTGGCGCTCGCAGGCCGCGGCCGACCTCGCTTCCGCACAAGCGGAGCTCGCCTCGCGGTCGAGCGCCAACACCGCGCTTGCCGACAAGGTCGCACGCACGACGGTGACCTCGCCGCTCGCCGGGCGGGTCAACCGGGTCTTGGTGACGACGGTCGGCGGCGTGGTGCGCGCGGGCGAGCCGCTTGTGGAGGTGGTGCCGAGCGAGGGCAATCTGCTGATCGAGGCGCAGGTCGCGCCGAAGGACATCGCCTTCATCCATCCCGAGCAGGAGGCTCGGATCAACGTATCCGCCTATGATGCGGCGATCTACGGCTCGATGCGCGGCGCGGTCGTGTCGATCTCGCCCGACGCCACCGTCGATGAGAAATCGGGGCAGAGCTATTATCTCGTTCGCGTGCGCGGCAACGCCAGGACGCTCACCGACCATGACGGGCGTCAGCTCCCGATCGGTCCGGGAATGACCGCCGACGTCAACCTGCTCGGCGAAAAACGCTCGGTGCTGCAATATCTCCTCACGCCAATCACCCGGCTGAGCGAGCGGGCTTTCCGCGAATAGATGGCGACCGCCGCTCTTCACGTCGCCGCGACGCTGATCGTGCTCGTGACGCTGTCGCAGGCGGTACCCGGCACGGCGCAGGACATGGCGACGGATGCAACGCGAAACGGGGCGTTGCTGTCGTCCGACGCGCCGGCGACGCCGGCGCCGACGCCCGTTTACGGCCCGCCCGATCCGTCCGCGCCCGCCGGCGCCGTCGGCGTGAAGCCGACCGCGATCAGCCCCGCCCTGTTCGCGGCGGTCGAGCGCGCGATGGCCGATTATCCCGCGATCGCATCGAGCCGGATCAGCGTGCGCGCGTCGCGCGCCGACGTGCGCGCGGCGAAGAACCAGGCGCTGCCGAGCCTGGGGTTGCAGGGGGTCGCACTCGGCACCGGCAAGGGCGATCTGGGCACCACCGCGGTTGTTGATCAGCCGATCTTCACCTGGGGGCGCATCCGTTCGGGGGTCGATGCCGCCAACGCCCGCCGCAAGGCCAGCATCGCCAAGGTCGACGAGAGTGCGATGCAAGTCGCGCTCGATCTCACCGACGCCTATTTCGATCTCGCGCGCGCGGCACGGCGCGCGACGATCCTCGCCAAGGGCGTCGAGGAACAGGATCTGCTGGTCGAATCGATTCAGCGCCGGGTCGAGCAGGAGGTCAGCCCGCGTTCCGATCTCGAGCTTGCGCGGTCGCGCGCCGCGCAGGTGCGCCAGCAGCTGGCGACGACCAAGGCCGAGCGTCAGTCGGCACTGATGCGGCTCTACCAGTTCGTCGGCGACACGAGCTTCGATCCGGGCAACGTGCCCGCCTACGATCCGGCGGTGCATCACCCCGATCCGGCCGGCGCGTTCGCGCAGGCGATCACGTGCAGCCCGAAGCGCCAGCGCCTGCTCGCCGAGGCCGACGCGGCGCGCGCGCAGGCGAAGGTCGCCAAGGCATCCGCCTTGCCGCAGCTTTCCGCCGAAGTGACCTACAACCAGATCGTCGGCGCCCGCGCGGGGCTCGCGGTGACGGCGCAGACGGGGGGCGGGCTCTCCGCTTTCGCAGCGGCCGACGCGGCGCGGCTGCGCGCGGATTCGGCGGAGATCGACGTCACCACCGCGGATCGCGAACTGACCGAACAGATCAACGCCGATCTGATCGAGAACGCCGCCGCGCGTGACCAGATCGAATCGAGCATCGCGGCGTCGCGATCGGCGGCCGAGGTGACCGATTCGTTCAAGCGGCAGTTCATCACCGGACGGCGGACCTGGCTCGACGTGATGAACGCGGTACGCGAGGCCAACCAGGCCGAGCTCACCGAGGCGGATGCGGAGATCAGCGCGATGGCGTCGGCGGCGCGCATCCTGTTGCGCACCTGCCGCTGGCAACCGCAAGGCGATACCGGGGGCATGGGGCAATGAGCGAGCGGATCGGGGAACTCGTCAAGGAGCTGGCGCGGATCTATTCGATCGATCTCGCGCCCGACTGGATCGACCAGGCGACCGGCGATACCGGCGAGGATCGCGACGCGGTCTCGCGGCTCGCCACCAGCCTGGGCTGGGATCAGCCCCAGCCCGTGCGCGGCAAGCCGCGTGCGCACGCCTTTCCGATGCTTGTCCATTCGCCGACCGCGGGCTGGTGGATCGCCGAGCAATGGGAGACCGGCGACACCTTCCGCGTGCGCGGACTGGGCCAGGAAGCGGTACTGCCCTTCAGCGGCGACCTGAGCTTCTTCCAGGTGCGCTTTCCCGATCCGCTGCGCGGCGGACGCCGGCTGAGCGCGATCTCGATCTTCCGCGACGCGCTGCTCCAGCGCAAGGATCTGTTCGTCGCGGGCATGATCGCGACGTTGCTATCGAACACGATCGCGCTCGTCACCTCGCTGTTCTCGATGCAGGTCTATGACCGGGTCATTCCGCGCGCGAGCTTCTCGACGCTGATCGTGCTCGTGATCGGAGTGGCGGTCGCGCTGCTGATCGACCTTGCGCTGCGGATCACGCGAGCGCTGCTGGTCGAGCGCGAAGCGCAGAAGATCGACGCCGAAACCAGCGAATTCTTCTTCGCGCGCGCGCAATCGGTGCGGCTCGACGCGCGGTCGATGGGGGTCGGCACGATGGCCTCGCAGCTGCGCGGGCTCGAGCAGGTGCGGTCCGTGATGTCGGCGAGCTCGCTGTTCCTGATCGCGGACCTGCCGTTTGCCGCGTTGTTCGTGCTGGTGATCTTCTGGCTCGGCGGCCCGCTGGCGATCGTGCCGCTGATCAGCTTCCCGCTCGCGCTGCTCCTCGCCGTCATCCTCGCGCGCGGCATCCGGCGCAGCACCGATCGTGCGCAGATCAGCGGCAACCGCAAGAACGGCTTGCTCGTCGAATCGCTCGATTCGGCCGAGACGGTCAAGGCCAATCGCGGCGGCTGGTACATGCTCGGCCGCTGGAACCGGCTGCTGCACGAAGTGCATGCCCACGAATATCCGGTGAAGCGCTGGTCGGCGGTGTCGAGCTCTGTCTTCACCACGCTCCAGCAGATGACCTATGTCGTGCTGATCGCGTTCGGCGCGGTCGAGGTGGCGGGCGGCAGGATGACGACGGGCGCGCTCGTTGCCTGCGCGATCATCACCGGGCGCGTCAACGGTCCGCTGATCGCGCAGCTGCCCAATTTCATCATCCAATGGGGTTATGCGCGCTCGTCGCTCAAGCAGCTCGACGGCATCCTCGATCTGCCGCAGGATCATCCCGCCGAGACCGCCAACCTCAGGCCGGACAATCTCGACGGGCAGCTCCGGCTTGAGCGGGTATCGTTCGTCTATCCGGGCGCCAAGGACGGGCTGGAGATCGAGCGGCTGCGGATCGATCCCGGCGAGCGCGTCGGCGTGATCGGCGGCATCGGCTCGGGCAAGTCGACCCTGCTCAGGATCCTCGCCGGCCTCTACGCGCCGCAGCAGGGCAGCGTCACGATCAACGGGCTCGACATGACGCAGATCGCGGACGACCTGCTGCGCCAGCATGTCGGTTATCTCCCGCAGGAATTCCGGCTGATCAACGGCTCACTCAGAGACAATATCCTGCTTGGCCTTCCCGATCCTGGCGACAAGGTGTTGCTCGATGCTGCGGCGACGACCGGACTGTCGCACCTGATCGCGCGGCATCCCTGGGGGCTCGATCTGCCCATCTCGGAAGGTGGGCGCGGGCTTTCGGGTGGGCAGCGGACGCTGACCGGCCTCACACGGCTGTTGCTCAGCGATCCCGGGCTGTGGCTGCTCGATGAGCCCACCGCGAACCTCGACGCCGGCACCGAAAAGACCGTGCTCGCGGCGATCCAGGCCAAGATGCGCAAGGATTCGACGTTCGTTATGGTGACGCACAAGATGTCGCTGCTCAATCTCGTCAACCGCGTCGTGGTGCTCGCGGGCGGCCGGGTGACGATCGACGGCCCGACCGCCGAGGTGCTCAAGCGCCTGCAGACCTCGGGCGTCGCACAGATCAAGCGCGCGGGCGCACCGGCGGACATCCGGGGGGCGGCATGAACGTGATGCGATCGATCGGCGCGGAGGGTGCAGGCGTCATGCGCAGCCGCCGCAACCGGCCCGCATTGATCATCATCGGGCTCGCCTTGGTCGCGATCGTGCTGTTCGTCCTGTGGTCGCTCTGGGCCGAGCTCGATCAGATTTCGCGCGCGCGTGGCCAGGTGATCCCCAGCGGTCGCGTGCAGGTGATCCAGTCGAGCGACGGCGGCGTCATCTCGAAGATCGCGGTCAACGAGGGCGATCATGTCGCACGCGGCCAGCTGCTGATGACGCTCGACTCGGTCAAGGTCCGTTCGGCGGTCGAGGAGACGCGCGCGCGGGTTGCGGCGCTCAAGGGCACGATGGCGCGGATCGAGGCTGAGCTGTTCCATAAACCGCTGCGCTTCGATGCGGACGTGAGGGCCTATCCCGAGATCGTCCGCAACCAGACGTCGCTCTACCGGCAGCGCGTCCACGCGCTCGAGTCGCAGCTCGCGACGCTGGGCGAGATGCGCACGCTCGCCCGGCGCGAGCTCGATATGAACGCACCGCTCGTCAAGAGCGGCGACGTCAGCCAGTCCGAGATTCTGCGGATGCAGCGCAATGTCGCCGACGTCGAGGGCCAGATCATCGGCGCCAGGAACAAATATCTCGAGCAGCTGCAGGCCGAATACACCAAGACGCAGCAGGATCTGACGAGCGCCGAGCAGGAGCTGACCCAGCGGCGCGAGGTGCTGTCGGACACCAAGCTCGTCTCGCCCGTCAACGGCATCGTCAAGAACATCCGCCTGACGACGGTCGGCGGCGTGCTCGGCCCCGGGGACGAGGCGATGCAGATCGTGCCGACCGGCGAGGAGTTGATCGTCGAGGCCAAGGTGGCGCCGCGCGACATCGCCTTCATTCGCACCGGGCAGACCGCCAACGTCAAGTTCGACGCCTATGATTCGTCGATCTACGGCAGCGGCGAGGGGACGGTGACCTTCGTCAGCCCCGACACCATTTCGGAACGCGGCGCCGATGGAACGGAGACTCTGTTCTACCGTGTCCACCTGACGGTCGACACGCGCAAGATGCATCCGCATCGCGTCGGCGAAAAGATCGAGATTCAGCCGGGAATGACCGTGACGGCGGAAATCAAGACGGGTGAGAACACGCTTTTCCGCTACCTCACGAAGCCGATCCTCAAGACCGCGTCGGAATCGTTCGGCGAGCGTTGAGCGCCGCCCTCATCCGTCGCCTGTTGTAATTTTGTAATGGAATCCGGGCTTCCGACACAATCGGACGAGCCGCTGCACTTGGCTATTGCAATCTCTCCCCTTTTCCGCTTTGCTCGCGGCATTCCGAATGCATGGCGGGCGAGCTGTGCCTTCGGGACGAGTCAATAATCTGGGGGCTCTACATGACAAAGCGTATTTCTGTTAACCATGTCGCGCGTGCCGAGTTCGTGACCGACGAACAGGCGATCGACGCGGCGCTGGCGGTGGGCCACGTCGTAACCCCGGCGCCGACCGGTGCCGAGGCGCATGCGGGCAAGGCGGTCGCAACCGATGCCGACGTCGCGACGAAGGCGATCGAGGATTCGCCGCATACCGATGCCGCGCCGGCCGAGCTGGTCTCGGGCGGATTGGCGATGGCAGCGGCGGGTGACGCGGCGCCTGCCGTGTTCGCGGCTGCCCAGGATGAAGCGTCGGGTGATGCCGATGGCGCCGATGCGGGTAGCGGCGGCAGCAATACCGCTTATTACGCGGTTGGTGGACTGTTGCTTGCCGGTGGTGTGGTCGCGCTTGCGGCGAGCGGTGGCGACGATGACAATACGCCGACTCCCACACCCACACCCACACCCACACCCACACCTACGCCGACTCCCACGCCCACCAACGCGGCGCCGGAATTCGATGGCGACACGCAGGCGGTGTCGGGTGACGAGGATACGGTGATCACGGTCACCGCCAAGGCAACCGACGCGGATGCGGGCGATACGCTGACTTACACGTTCGAGGGCGCCGAGCACGGCGTCGTGGCGGCGGGCGAAGAGGCCGGCACGTTCACCTACACGCCCGATGCCGATTACAACGGGACCGACAGCTTCACCGTCACGGTGTCCGACGGCACCGACGAGGCGACGCAGACCGTCAACGTGACGGTCAATCCCGTGGACGACGATGCACCGGCGTTCGCGGCGGATACGGCCACTGCCACCGTGGCGGAGAATTCGGATGTCGCCACGGCGGTCTATACCGCGCAGGCGACCGATCCGGATGCGGGCGACACGGTCACCTACAGCCTGACCGGCGACGACGCGGCTGCGTTCACGATCGATGGCGAGACGGGCGAGATTCACTTCGTCGCGTCGCCTGATTTCGAGGCGCAGGAGAGCTACGACGTCACGGTGGTTGCGACCGATTCCGACGACCATACCGACTCGCTGGCGCTGACGGTCAACGTCACCGACGTCGATGACACGGTGACGATGAATCTCGACACGGATAGCGACACCAGCATCAACACGCCGACGAGCTTCGATGCGGCGGACGGTGACATAGTCTTCACCGACGACGGAAATGTCGCGAGCAATGTCGAGATCGACGGCTTCGCCCAGGGCGATACGATCGTGGCGAGCAATGTGGGTGAAGGGGAGCACTATTCCTTCACCTCCACGGCCACGGACATCGTGATTTCGTTCGTCGGCGATGCCAATGCGACCAATCAGATCACGATTCACGATGTGGTGACTGCCGACGCGGTGGTCACCGACGAGGCGAGCGCCGAAGCGGCGGTCGGGTTCGATTTCTTCCAGTACGCCTGAGGCATCTGGAAACCGGTATTCGAATACGGAGAGATTTAACGGGTCACTGCTGAACCATCATAACCATTGAATGCAACGTAAGTACTATCTGGGGAGTACGATTACATGGCAATTCTTGTTCTGGACCATGAGTCCAATGTCGCAGCGGGAACCGTGTCGGTCTTCGGGACCAGCGGTCACGAGGAAGTCACGATTCTCGCTGGCGCTCAGGTCACATTGCTGGCCGGCTTCGAGCTGGGTGGCGACACCCTGAGGTTCAGCGGTAACGCAGCGGATTATGAAGTCGCTCGTGACGGCTCGACGGTGATCTTCACCGACGCAGCCGGCACGACGGTCCGGTTGCCTGCCAGCGCCGCCGCCACCAACGAGGTGGTGTTCGCCGACGGCACCTTCGAGGTCGGCGTCGAAGACGGTAAGGTGGTGATCGGTGATCAGGTGATCACCGCCACGCCGGCCACCGTCGAAGGCGGCAGCGGCGGCGATGGCGGCGACGGCGATATCTTCAACATCACCGTCGCGCCCGTGGCCGATGTGGTCGAAGGGTCGGGCGATCTCGTCTTCAAGCTCGAGCGGCCCGCGGGCGAAGCGTCGGAAGCGGTGACGCTCAACGTCGCGACGACCGGCGGCACCGCGACGGCGGGTCAGGATTATACGCCGGTGTCGCAGCAGGTGACCTTCGCGGTCGGGCAGACGACCCAGTTCGTGATCGTCCATGTGACCAACGACGCGATCCGCGAATCCACCGAAACGGTGGTGCTTCAGGTCACATCGCCCGACGGCAGCGAGACCGTGGCGACCGCGACCGGCAACATCCTCGACAATCTCGGCGCCGAGCCGCCGGTCACGCCGCAATCGTTCGAGCTGACGAGCGGTGCGGACACCGTTGACGGCGGCGCCGGCAACGATCGCATCAGCGGCGTTCAGAATATTCTGCTGCCTGGCAAGGTGTTGTCGGCCTCCGACATCATCGATGGCGGCGATGGCCTCGACACGTTGATCCTGATCAACGACGTCTCGGGCACGACGATGCCGCAGGAGCTCGAGGACAATGATTTCTCGAACGTGTCGAGCGTCGAGGCGCTTCAGACCAATTATGACGACGTGACGCTCGGCGCGAAGGCCGCGGCGGCGGGGATCGTCTCGGTCGATACGTCGCTCAACACGACGGGGGGCACCTTCCTCGACATCAGCTCGGCGGGGATGACCACCTCGCTCAGCGTCACCATGGCCGCCAACGAGAGCGACGTGGTCACCACCGATCTCGCGATCGGGGGCGATACGATCAACACCGGCGTCAACAATGACGGCGGCTCGTCGATCGACGCCGTGCTGTTCGCCAACCAGACGACCGGCGTCAGCGTCAGCTTCGACGGTGCGGCGGTCGGCGACGGCGTCGCGCCCGATGCGGAAGGCAACCTGGGCGTCGAAGTGCAGTCGCTCGATGCTGCCGGCGATCCGACCGGCGCGGTAACCTACACCGACGACGAAGGCGTGGTCTTCCAGAACGCTGCCGGGATCACCGTTCATGACGGCGATACCGCGATCGGCACGTTCGAGGAGGTTCTGCTCGGCACCGCCAACAACGATTCCTACGGCGTCGACGGCTATGCCAATGGTGGCGCCGGCGACGACGATCTCAGTGGCGGCAGCGACCGCGACTGGCTCGTCGGTGGTGCGGATAATGACTATCTCGAAGGCAACGGCTCGGTCGACCATCTCGAAGGCGGCGACGGCGACGACGGTCTCGATGGCGGTGCCGGCATCGATGTGATGGACGGTGGCGAAGGTTCCGACACCTACTATTTCGACAATGGCGAATTCGTCGCTGCCGAAACCATCACCGATACCGGAACGGGTGCGGACGATGTAGACACGCTTAGCGTTTTCAACACGACCAATCTCGATGACGCGCTGTTCGACGGCAAGGCGGGATTCGAGGCGCTGGAAGCCTATGGCATGGCGCAGGTGACGCTCGACGAGAACGCCGAAGCGGCGGGCATCAACGACGTCACGCTCTATTGGGGCGGCGCGGCCGGCGCCAGCCTCGACGCAAGCGCGTTCACGACCGATCTCACCGTCTCGGCTTATGGTAACATCGCGACCGGATCGGGCAACGATTCGGTGGTCGTCAGCGCTGCGTCGGCCGTTGCACGCGCGATCGATCTCGGGGATGGCGATGACACGCTCGCCCAGGGCGATCTGAACGTTTTTGGCGGCGGCGACACCATCGAGGGTGGCGACGGCGACGATACGCTGGTCCTGGGTCTTGATGCGGCGACGGCGGCTGATTTCGGGTATGGCGGTTTGGTGTTTGGCGGGATCGCCACGACGAACGTGACCGGGATCGAGTCGATCGTGCTCGAAACGGGATTCCAGGCGATGTCCGATCCCGATCATGGCGACGTCCGGGGCTTCGCGCAGAACTATGCGGTTATCGTCGACGCGGCCTCGGTAGAAGCCGGTGGCTCGCTCAGTGTCGACGGCAGCGCGCTCCAGGCGGGGCTGGTCACCGATCTCGGCGCCGATGGTATCCTGGGAACTGCGGACGATCTCACCAGTGACGAAAGCGTCATCGTCCTGGGCACGGCGCTCGGCGCGGATCAGTCGCTCGAGGCGACCGGCGGCGCGGGGGATGACGTGTTCCTGGGCGGTGCGGGCGACGACACGCTCAACGGCGGTGCTGGTGACGATCAACTGGCAGGCGGCGCGGGCGACGACACGCTCGACGGCGGTGAAGGTGCCGATATCTATCACTATGCCGACGGTGAGTTCACCGCCGCCGAGGCGCTGAACGACAGCGGCACGGACGACGGTATCGACGTCATCGACGTGACGAGCACGACTGCGCTCACCGACGCCTTGTTTGCCGGCAAGACTGGTGTCGAGCAACTCGATGCCTCCGTCACGCTCGGTGGCGCCGGGGTCGAAGCCATCATCGGCGCCAACGCACAGGCGGCGGGCATTCGCACCGTCAATCTGATGGGTGCCGAAGATCTCGACGCCAGGGCCTATACCGAAGGCCTGACGGTCAACGGCGGCCGCAATGTCTCCACCGGTTCGGGCGACGATATCGTCAATGTCTCTGCCGGCGGCACGATCGTCAAGACGGGCGACGGTAACGATGCCGTCAATCTTGGCACGGCCGTGGGAACGAGCACGGTCGAGCTCGGCGCGGATGACGATATCGTCCATGGTGCCGATCAGATCGATGCGACCGACAATCTCGATGGCGGCGCAGGCACCGACACGCTCGAACTCGACGGTACCGCGACGATCGCATTCACCGGCGACTTCAAAAACTTCGAGCAGATCAATCTGCTTGCGGGGGCTGAACCGGATGCGGTGCCGGGCACGGCGAACATCTATGACCTGACGTTCGTGGATGCCAACGTCGCCGCGGGCGGCACGCTCACGGTCGATGGCTCGGCGCTGCGCGGGGATGTCGTCACCGGCTTCGGCGGCGACGGTGCCCTTGGCGGCGGCGATGACACCACGACGCATGAGTGGGCGCTCATCGACGGCAGTGCGGTCACCGGCGGCAGCCTGAACGTGACCGGTGGCGCCGGCAAGGACGCCATTTGGGGCGGCGCGAAGGCCGATGTGCTCGATGGCGGCGCTGGCGACGACTATCTCGATGGTGGCGCGGGCAACGACACGATCAACGGCGGCGACGGCGACGACTTCGTCATCGGCGGCGCGGGCGATGACTCCATGCACGGTGGCGCGGGCGACGACACCTTCCAGGTGACGTTGACCCAGTTCAACAGCGAACGCGACGAGGTCTTCGGCGATGCGGGCACCAACACGCTCGCGATCGACGGTGGCGGGTCGGCGACGGCCAATGTCGCCGATGTCGGCTTCAATGGTCGCTATCACGACGTGACCAACGTGCTGCTGTCGAACGGCACGTTCGCTTGGGTTGCGGGTAGCTACTCCGAAGATGCCGGCGTGGAGCAGATCGAGATTGATACGGGTGCCACCGGCAATGTCTCGATCATCAACTTCACGCACGACGGGACGACGCTGATCGGTGCCGACGGCAACGACACCTTCACCGGCTCGGCCTTCGCCGACAACTTCTTCACCGGTGACGGCGACAACATCGTCAATGCCGGTGCGGGCAACGACATGATCCACCTCGACGACGATGCGGTCGCCGGCCTGCAGACGGTCGACGCGGGCGCCGGCGACGACACGATCCTCGGCGGCAACAATGTCGATGCGGCGGACGTGATCAACGGCGGTGCCGGCAGCGATACGCTGGAGCTTGGCTATGCCAACGATGGCTTGAACACGTTCAATGTCGTCGATTTCTCCGGCGGCAACCTGACGAACGTGGAGACGGTCTATCTGACGTCCGGCTACGACGCCGATGCGGCGGTCGGTCAGCATGCCTACAGCCTCACCTTCGGCGATGCCAATGTCGGATCGTCGGGGCTGACGGTGGACAGCAGCGATCTGACGGACGCCGGAGCGGGCGAGTTCGCGTTTATCTCCGCGACCACGCTCACCGCAGGGCACGCGCTGCACGTCACCGGTGGCGACGGTCAGGAGTTCGTGTCCAGCGGTGCAGGCAACGATGTCATCTCGACCGGCGGTGGAGATGATCAGGTGTCCAGCGGTGCGGGCAACGACACGATCGATGCCGGTGCGGGCGCCGACTTCATCGATGGCGGCGCGGGCCGCGATACTATCTCGCTAGGGGCGGACGCGGACCACGACTACGTTCTGGTGAGCACCGTCGGCGATTCGGCCCGAGGCAATTACGACACTGTGTCGGGCTTCGTGATCGATACCGATGACACGGCCGGCCTGCAGGGTACCGCGTATGACCTGATCGACTTCGGATCGGCGGTCATGGCGAACAGCGCGACGCTGGAAGCCGACGGCATTCTGGACGGCTTCGTGCAGAACGACAGCGCTCTCTACGACGCGATCCAGTCGTCGACGAGCGTGCTGGCGGCGGTCCAGCTGGTCGAGCAGGAGCTCAATACCGATCCTGCCGCGAATAACGGCGTGCTTGCCTTCGAATATAACGGCAACACCTATATCGGGAACGTGACCGATCCGGGCGGCACTGGCCCGGCGACGTTCACCGACATCGTCCAGTTGACCGGCGTTGCCGATGCGCAGCATCTGGTTGTCGATGCGGGCACGTCGCTCGGCTTGTCGGCGTAAGCCGGAACCGACGGCGCGGCTTCGACCGAACCGGAAATATTGGGCTCCGACCGCAAGGTCGGGGCCCTTTTTCTTTGGTGATCGCGTTCGGCGTTTCTAAGGGAAACATTGCGCCCAATCCCATGTGCGCACTATCGTGATGCGTCCTGCCGAGCAGGAGAGGAGCGGGCGATGATTATGGACCGACGCGCATTGATAGGCGCTGCGCTGGCGATGCCGGTTGCGGCGCGCGCGCTGGCGGCGGAGCCGGCACCCGAGCGCACGGCGGTCCGTCGCCTGTCTCCAGGACTCGACCGGGTGATCGCGTCAGATGCCGCGATCGAGACAATCGCGACCGGCATCAAGTGGGCCGAAGGACCGGTATGGCTGCCGGATCAACGGGCGCTGCTCTTCTCCGATCCGCCGGCGAACCTGATCCGGCGTTGGCGTGCGGGGCAGGGGGCGGAGCCGTTTCTCAGCCCCTCGGGCGCGGCAGGCACCGATCCCAAGCTGGTCCGCGAGCCGGGATCGAACGGCCTCGCGCTCGGCGCCGACGGGGCCTTGCGGATCGCGGACAGCGGCACGCGCGCGCTCACCCGGCTCGACCTCGCCAGCAAGCATCGCACGGTGCTGGTCGATCGCTATCGCGGCAAGCGCTTCAACAGTCCCAACGATCTCCACATCGCGCGGTCGGGCGCGATCTATTTCACCGATCCGCCATACGGGCTGGCGGGCGGCGACGATTCCTCGATCAAGGAGCTCGATCACAACGGCGTCTATCGCTGGACGCCGGGGGGCGAAGCGGTGCTGCTCGACGGCACGCTGAGCCGGCCCAACGGCATCGCGCTCGCGCCCGACGACGCCACGCTCTACGTCACGGTGTCCGACAAAAACGCCGCCGGCATCTACGCCTATCCGCTCGACGCGGCCGGTAATGTCGGCGACCGCCGCCTGCTGTTCGATGCGCGCCCGATGCTCGCGAAGGATGCTCCGGGCATCACGGACGGCATGAAGGTCGCGGCGGACGGGACGCTGTTCTGCTCGGCGCCCGGCGGAATGCTGATCCTGTCGCCCGAGGCCGAGCCGCTGGGGCTGATCACGGCGGGGCGCGCGATCGCTAATTGCTGCTTCGGCGAGGACGGCCAGACGCTGTTCCTGACCGCGTCCGATCGCGTGCTGCGCGTGCGGTTACGGATCAACGGGTGGCGCGCATAAAGCATTCGATCATCTGCGGCGCCCCCGGTTTGTTCTTTTCGCTGTCCTACAGCCCCGTTGCGGTGGCATAGTGCACACCGCTCTTTGATTCGGTCGATCTCAAGCCGTTCGGCGCTGCGCCGGCCGATGGCGCTTGCCATGAGAACGCGGCATCGGGGAAGGGAAAATCAGGGGGGACGTAGCGCCAACTTCGTCAACTTCCGCGCGGCAGCCGCCGCTCGATCGCGAGCACGCCGAGCCCGGCCGCCGCGAGGCAGACCGCGAGGAACAGCATCGGGGCGAGGTTGCTGCCGGTATGATCGTGGATCGCGGGCACGGTCGTCTGCGCGATCAGCCCGCCCAGATTGCCGACCGAGTTGATCGCGGCGAACCCCGCCGCCGCGCGCGCGCCGGTGAGGAAGCGCGGCGGCAGCGTCCAGAACACCGGCTGGCCGGCAAAGATCGCCGCCGCGGCGAGCGAGAGCGCCGCGAACTTGAACGCTGCGCCGGGCACCACCACGCTCACCACCAGCAACAGCGCGCCGATCAGCGCGGGTCCGACCGCGTGCCAGGTCTGATTGGCGTAGCGCGCGGCATGGCGCGGCACCGCCCACAAGGCGATCGCGACCAGCGTCCAGGGGATGATGTTGAGCAGGCCGTTGGTGGTGTTCGACACGCCAAACCCCGCGACGATCGTCGGCAGCCAATAGCTCAGGCCATAAGCCGCGAGCGGAAAGCCGATATAGACGAGGCACAACAGCAGCACGCGCGGATCGGCGAGCGTGCGCAGCGCATTTCCCTCGTTGGTCACGCCCTCGGCCGATCGTTCGAGCGCGGTCGCCAGCCACGCCTTCTGCTCGGCTGAAAGCCAGCGCGCCTCGCCCGGGCCGTGCGGCAGCATCACGAGCACGACCGGGGCGAGGAGGATCGCAGGCACGCCGGTCGCGAGGAATACCCACTGCCAGCCCGCGAGCCCCAGCGTGCCGTCGGCGTCGAGCAGCAGCCCGCCGATCGCGGCGCCGACGGCGTTGGCGATCGCGCTCGACAGCATGAAGGCGCCGACCGCGCGCGCGCGGTGCTCCTGCGGGAACCACAGGGTCAGGACGTAGAGCACGCCGGGAAAGAACCCCGCCTCCGCCACGCCCAGCAGGAAACGCAGGACATAGAAGGCGGTCGCGCTCTTGGCGAAGGCGAGCAGCACGGTGACCGTCCCCCAACTCGCCATGATCCGCGCGAACCAGGCGCGGGCGCCGACGCGCTCGAGCATCAGGTTGGACGGCACCTCGAACAGGAAATAGCCGAGGAAGAACAGGCCGGCGCCGAGCCCGTAAGCGGCTTCGCTGAGGCCGAGCGCGTCGACCATCTGCAGTTTGGCATAAGCGACGTTCTGCCGGTCGATATAGGCGACCATGTAGATGAGGCCGAGCAGCGGCACGAGCCGAAGCATGATCCGCCGCGTCGTGGTCCGCCCGATCTCGTCGGTGTCGCTATCCGGCATCGGCGCCCCTCCATTATTCGCAATCGTTTCGAGATTTTCGTGCCGAATGCCACGGTTGGGACATTCTTGCGACATTTGTCGGATATTTAGCTAGCCGAATTGATTCGGTGAGACGAGGGTTTGATGCGTTCGAGGTTGCTGGCGGCCGGTGTTGCGTTGAGTGTGTTCCCGGCGGTCGCCCGCGCGCAACAGGCCGATCCGCCCGCCTCCACGGCACCGCGGCAGGCCGTGAGCGACGAGGAAATGGCGGAAGACGCCGCCGAGCTCGGCGATGCGATCGTCGTCCAGGCGAGCCGCAAGCCGCGCGGCTCAGTGATCGGCGACATTCCGCCCGATCAGCAATTGGGCCCCGCCGACATTCGAGGTTATGGCGTCAGCTCGATCGACGACCTGCTCACCGAACTCGGCCCGCAGACGCAGAGCGCGAGCGGCGGACGGCCGGTGGTGCTGCTCAACGGCCGGCGGATTGCCAATTTCCGTGAGCTGCGCGACCTGCCGACCGAGGCGATCCTGCGCGTCGACATCCTGCCCGAGGAGGTCGCGCTCAAATACGGCTATTCGGCCGATCAGCGCGTGGTGAACATCGTGCTGCGGCCGCATTTCCGTTCGACCAGCGTCGAGCTGACCAATCGCGTCCCAACCGCAGGCGGCAACGCGCGACCCGAGGTCGAGCTGGGGCTGGTGACGATCAATCCCAAGGGCCGGTTCAGCCTCAACCTCGAATATGAACAGCGCTCGCGCCTCCTCGAAAGCGAGCGCGACATCGTCCCCGAGACGCGCGACGACGTGTACGATCTGCTTGGCAACATCACCGCGGGGCCCGGCAGCACGACCGGCGAAATCGATCCCGCGCTGTCGGCCGCAGCGGGCACGCCCGTGACGATCGCCGGCGTGCCGGCGTCGGCGGCGAGCGGCGCACCGTCGCTCGGCGATTTCGCGGCCAATGCGAACCAGGCGAACGTCAGCGATCTCGGCCGCTATCGCACGCTCATGCCCGAGACGCGGCAGTTCCAGGCGAACGCGGTGCTGGCGCGCTCGCTCGGCGACGACATCCAGGCAACGATCAACGGTAGCCTCGAATATAACGACAGCCGCGCGCTTCAGGGGCTGTCGAGCGTCAGTTTGGCGCTTCCCGCGGGCAATCCTTTTTCGCCGTTCGGCGAGGACGTGACGCTCAACCGCTATGTCGAGGGGGCGCCGCTTGAACAGACCAACCGCTCGATCACCAGCCATGCCGGCGTGACGCTCAACGGCTCGATCGACACCAATTGGCGCTGGACGCTGACGGGCAAGTATGACCGCGTCGACAGCAAGTCGTTCACCGATCTCGGTGTCGATGCCTCGGGGCTGGAAGCGGCGCTGGCGGCAGGCGATCCGGGCGTCAATCCGTTCGGGCCGTTGTCGCCGCCGCTGATCGCGCCGATCGCCGGCAATCACGCCTCGTCGACCTCGACAACCGGCGGCGCGGACGCGCTGATCCACGGCAATCTTGCGACATTGCCCGCCGGCGACGTCTCCACCTCGCTCCGGATCGGCGCCGAGACCAACGATTTCTCGAGCCGGTCCTTCCGCGGCGGGATGACCCGGGAAGGGGACATTTCGCGCGACATCGTCAACGGCCGGCTCAACGTCGATCTTCCGATCACGAGCAAGCGGCGCGACTTCCTGGCATTTGCCGGCGATCTTTCCGCCAACGTCAACATCGCGGTCAATCGGCTCTCCGATTTCGGCACGCTGACGTCGACGGGCTATGGCGTGCATTGGGGGCCGATCGACGCGCTGCGCGTGCAGGTGTCGTTCGACGAGACCGAACAGGCGCCGAGCGCCAACCAGCTCGGTGATCCCACGATCGCGACGCCCAACAGCCGCATCTTCGATTACGTGCGCGGCGAGACGGTTGACATCACGCGGATCACCGGCGGCAATCCGGGACTCGACGCGCAGAAGCGCCATAGCTTCAAGGCAGGTTTCAACCTGCGGCCGTTTGGCGAGACCGATTTCAACCTGCGCGCCGATTACATCAACCGCCGCACCGACAACGACATCTCGAACTTCCCCGCGGCAACCGCTGCGATCGAGGCGGCCTTTCCCGAGCGCTTCGTGCGCGATGGCGCGGGCCAGTTGATCAGCGTCGACACGCGCCCGATCAACTTCGCACGCCGTGAGGACAAGAGGATCCGCTGGGGCTTCAACCTGTCGCTGCCGGTCAAGTCCAAGCTTCAGAAGGAGATGGAGGCGTATCGCAACGGCACCGGCCCCAATCCGTTCGAAGGCATGCGACGGCGGTCGCGCCCGGAGGGCGAAAGCGCGAAGGGCGGCGATTCCGCCCAGGGCAGTCGTGGCGAGCGCGTCCGCGTCGGGCCCGACGGCGAGGTGCACGAGGGCGGACGCGGCGAGCATGGCGGTCGATCCGAAGGCCGGCGTGGATCGGACAGGCGGGGGCCGGGCGGGTTCGGCGGCTTTCGCGGTGGCGGCCGGGGAGGGGGACGCATCCAGCTTTCGGTCTACCATACCTGGCATCTGGAAAGCCGCGTCAACATCCGCGACGGCCTGCCGGTCCTCGATCTCCTCAACGGCGATACGTCGGGAAGCTCGGGCGGTCAGTCGCGCCATGAGATCGAGGCGCGTGCGGGTTACACCAACAACGGCTTGGGCTTTCGGCTGAGCGCGGACTGGCAGAGCGCGACCAGGGTCAATGCCGGTACGGCAGGGGCGCCGGAGCAGCTCCACTTCGGATCGCTCGCGACGGTCGACCTGCGGTTGTTCGCCGATCTCGGCCAGCAGCTGAAATTCGCCCGCGATCATCGCTGGGCGCGGGGTATGCGCATCAGCCTGTCGGTCGACAATCTGTTCAACCAGCGCCAGCGCGTCACCGATGCGGCGGGCGGCACGCCGATCAGCTACCAGCCCGACTATCTCGACCCGATGGGGCGCACCATCCGGTTGAGCATCCGCAAGCTCTTCAGCTGATGCCGCCGCGATCATAGCGCTATCACGCGATCACTGAGCGTCTCGTATACTGGAGCGCTGCATTGGTGGTAGCGCTACATTGACAGCGCCGCCCGGCTCGGGCCACAGTCTCGTCCGACAAAAAGGGGAGACGGATGATGAGGCTCGGAACCCGGGCGGCCGGTGCGTCGATGCTGGCGTTGGCGATGCTGGTGGCGGGATCGGCCGCGGCACAGGAGTATCGCAATCCCGATCTGTCGGTCGACCAGCGCGCCGCCGATCTCGTCCGCCGGATGACGATCGAGGAGAAAGCGGCGCAGATGCAGAACGCCGCGCCGGGAATCGAGCGGCTCGGCATCCCGCCTTACGATTATTGGAACGAGGCGCTGCACGGCGTGGCGCGCGCTGGCGAGGCGACCGTCTTCCCCCAGGCGATCGGCATGGCCGCGACCTTCGACCGCGACCTCTTTCTTGCCGAGGGCCAGGTGATTGCGACCGAAGGCCGTGCCAAATACAACCAGGCGCAACGCGAGCGGAATTACGATCGCTATTACGGGCTCACCTTCTGGTCGCCCAACATCAACATCTTCCGCGATCCGCGCTGGGGCAGGGGACAGGAAACGCTGGGCGAGGATCCGTATCTCACCGGCACGCTCGCGACCGAGTTCGTGAAGGGCATCCAGGGCGATGATCCGCACTATCTGAAGGCGATCGCGACGCCCAAGCATTATGCGGTGCATTCGGGGCCAGAGCCGCTGCGGCATGGCTTCAACGTCGATCCATCCGAGCGCGATCTTGCAGAGACCTACTTGCCTGCGTTCCGGCGCACGATCGTCCAGGGCAAGGCCGAATCGCTGATGTGCGCCTACAATGCCGTGTTCGGCACGGCGGCCTGCGCCAACACGCGGCTGATGCAGGACATCCTCCGCAAGGACTGGGGCTTTACCGGCTTCGTCACCTCCGATTGCGGCGCGATCGACGACATCACGACCGGGCATCACAACACGAAAACCAACGCCGAAGGCGCCGCGCTCGCGGTGAAAGCAGCGACCGATACCGGGTGCGACTTCAAGGACGAGATGCTCGACCTGCCCGAGGCGGTGAAGAAGGGCTATCTGACCGAGGCCGACATGGATGTGGCGCTCGAACGCTTGTTCGCCGCGCGTATCCGCCTCGGCATGTTCGACCCGCCCGAGCGCGTGCCTTTCTCGTCGATTCCGATCAGCGAGAACCATTCCGCCGCGCATCAGGCGCTTGCGCTGCGGGCCGCGCGCGAATCGATCGTGCTACTCAAGAACGATGACTTGCTGCCGCTCGATCGCACCGACCAGAAGATTGCAGTGGTCGGCCCGACGGCGACCTCGCTGATCGCGCTCGAAGGCAATTACAACGGCACACCGACGACACCCGTGCGTCCGCTCGACGCGATGGAGGCGGTGTTCGGCAAGGACCGCATCACCTATGCGCAGGGCGCGCCGTTCGTCGCCGAGCTGCCGGTCGCGGTGCCGCGCACGGCCTTTCCCGGCGGGCTGACGGCAACCTTTTACAACAGCGCCGATTTCTCGGGTCCGGTGGTGGCGACGCGCGCGGTCAAGGAAATCGACACCAACTGGGCGGGGATCGATCCCGCGCCCGGCGTCGATCGCAAGACCTTTTCGGTGCGCTGGGCTGGCACGATCGCGGTGCCGGCGGCGGGCGACTATCAGTTCCAGCTCGAAACGCGGCGCGGGTGCAGCGAGGGCGGCACCGAAGCTTATACCATCCGCATCGAGGGCGCGCCCGAGCAGCATTTCTCCGCTCCGTGCAGCGAGCGCGAGGCCAAGCGCACGCCGATGACGGTGCATTTCGACGACACGCGTCCGCGTGCCTTCACACTGGAATTGGCGCATGAGAAGGCGGCGACGGGCGACGTCACCCTGACCTGGAAAGCGCCACTTGGCGGGTTGCGCGATCAGGCGGTCGCAGCGGCGGCGGACGCGGACGTCATCGTCGCCTTCGTCGGTCTCAATGCCTGGCTCGAAGGGGAGGAGATGCCGCTCAAGGTGCCGGGTTTCGACGGCGGCGACCGCACCAGCATCGCGTTGCCCCAGGCGCAACTCGACCTGCTCGATGCGCTCGAGGCGACCAGCAAGCCGGTGGCGATCGTGCTCCAGAGCGGCTCGGCGGTCGCGCTCGGCGAGGATGGCGCGCGTGCGAAGGCAGTGCTCGCCGCCTGGTATCCTGGCGAGAAGGGTGGGCAGGCGATCGCCGAGGTGCTGCACGGCACCGTCAACCCGAGCGGCCGGCTGCCGGTCACCTTCTACGCCTCGACCGACCAGCTTCCGCCGTTCACCGATTACGCGATGACGAACCGCACATATCGGTATTTCGACGGCAAGCCCGAATACGCTTTCGGTCACGGGTTGAGCTACACGACATTCGCCTATTCCGATCTGAGCATTGATGATGCGAGCGTTGCGGCAGGCAAAGGGCAGACGGTGCGGGTGACGGTGCGCAACACCGGCAAGCGGGCAGGCGACGAGGTCGCCCAGCTCTATCTCTCGACCCCTGGACGAACGGGGACGCCGATCCGTTCGCTCAAGGGTTACGAGCGCGTGCATCTTGCGCCCGGCGAGATGCAGGCGGTGAGCTTCACGCTCGCCCCGCGCGACCTCGCCTTCGCCGATGCGAAGGGCGTGATGCGCGTGTCTACAGCCGATTACCGACTCTGGGTAGGGGGCGGACAGCCCGATACCGGCGCGTCGGGCATCGCGGGAAGCTTCCGAATGACAGGCGGCGCGGCGATGCCGCGATAGGCTGCCTCGCATGTCAGAGCGCGTTTCGGCGGGCGCGAACCCGAGACCGACCACGGGCCCGCGCCAGGTCGGGCAGTCGTGGCGAAGGCGAACGGCCTGATCTGAAACACCGTTGGTGTGGCCGTACGCCGCGCAGAATCGCCGAACGCTGTATCGAAACGGGCGAATTGCAGGTTCGCACAGCATGCGATGCGGTAGGTATGCAACCCGCTCTTGACGGAGAGCTTAACCATCATCCATTCCCCTGCGCAAATTCTTTTTGCATTGCAGCAGACAAGATCTGGCTTGGTGGCAGCGAGCGAATAACTGGCTATCTTCGTCGATCCGCGGCGGCAGGAGTAAAGGCGTACAAATGCAAGACGTGACAAACCGGCGCGGTAGCGCGTGGTCCGGAACAGCGGGGCAGGTGATGCGGACATGACGACGACGCTGACGCATCTCCAACGCCTTGAGGCTGAGAGCATCCATATCATGCGCGAGGTTGTGGCCGAGGCAGAAAAGCCGGTGATGCTCTATTCGGTCGGCAAGGATTCGGCCGTAATGCTGCATCTGGCGCGCAAGGCGTTCTTTCCGTCGCCGCCGCCATTCCCGCTGCTCCACGTCGATACGACATGGAAGTTCAAGGCGATGTACGAACTTCGCGACCGCGCCGCGCGTGACGCCGGAATGGAGTTGCTGGTCCATCGAAACCCCGAGGCGGTGGAGCAGGGAATCAATCCGTTCGATCACGGCAGCCGCCACACCGATATGTGGAAGACCGAAGGCCTGAAGCAGGCGCTCACGCTCCACGGTTTCGATGCGGCTTTCGGTGGCGCGCGCCGCGACGAGGAGAAGAGCCGCGCCAAAGAGCGCATCTTCTCCTTCCGCTCAGCGAGCCACGGCTGGGATCCCAAGAACCAGCGGCCGGAACTCTGGCGGCTCTACAATGCGCGCAAGGCGCAAGGCGAAAGCATTCGCGTCTTCCCGTTGTCGAACTGGACCGAGCTCGACATCTGGCAATACATTCAGCTCGAGAAGATCGAGATCGTGCCCCTCTATTTTGCGGCGCCGCGCCCCACAGTCGAGCGCGACGGCCTGATCCTGATGGTCGATGACGAGCGGTTCCGTCTCGCGCCGGGCGAGGAGCCAGTGACGCGCTCGATCCGCTTCCGCACACTCGGCTGCTATCCGCTGACGGGCGCGGTCGAGAGCGAGGCCGCGACCTTGTCCGAGGTGATCCAGGAAATGTTGCTCACCACCACTTCCGAACGCCAGGGCCGTGCGATCGACTACGACAGCGCGGCGTCGATGGAAAAGAAGAAGCGGGAGGGTTACTTCTGATGACCGCAGCTTCACCTGCCTACAAGACGGATGCGTTGATCGCCGAAGACATCGACGCTTATCTCGCGCTCCACCAGCACAAATCGATGCTTCGCTTTCTCACCTGCGGGTCGGTGGACGACGGCAAATCGACGCTGATCGGGCGCCTGCTCTACGATTCGAAGATGATCTTCGAGGATCAGCTCGCCGCGCTCGAAAGCGATTCGAAGCGTGTTGGCACGCAGGGTCAGGAGATCGATTTCGCGCTGCTCGTCGACGGTCTTGCCGCCGAGCGCGAGCAGGGGATCACGATCGACGTCGCATATCGCTTCTTCGCCACCGAAAAGCGCAAGTTCATCGTCGCCGACACGCCCGGCCACGAACAATATACGCGCAACATGGTGACCGGCGCGTCGACGGCGGACCTCGCCGTGATCCTCATCGACGCGCGCAAGGGCGTGCTGACACAGACGCGGCGGCACAGTTTCCTAGCGCATCTGCTCGGCATCCGGCACATCGTGCTCGCGGTCAACAAGATGGATCTGGTCGACTATAACCAAAAGACGTTCGATGCCATCGTCGCCGATTATCGTGCGTTTTCGAGTGATATCGGTATTGATACCTTTATCGCGATCCCGCTATCCGGCCTGCGTGGCGATAATATCGCGCAACCCTCTGACGCGATGGACTGGTATACCGGTCCAACCTTGATCGAACACCTCGAGACGATCGAAGTCGACGCCGCGATCGAGCGCACACGTCCGTTCCGGATGCCGGTCCAGTGGGTCAACCGACCCAATCTCGATTTTCGGGGTTTTTCCGGGTTGATCGCGAGCGGCTCGATCAAGCCCGGCGATCCGGTCCGCGTGGTGCCTTCGGGACGCACCTCGACGGTCTCGCGGATCGTCACGATGGACGGTGACCTCGACGAGGCGGGGGCTGACCAGTCGGTGACGATTTGTCTCATGGACGAGATCGATTGCTCGCGCGGTGACGTGATCGCGGCGGCCGACGCGCCGCCGCAGGTCGCGGACCAGTTTGAGGCGACGCTCGTATGGATGGCGGAGGATGCGCTCCGGCCGGGACGCGCCTATTGGCTCAAGCTCGGCACGCAGAATGTCAGCGCGACGGTGCAGCCGCCAAAATATGCTATCGACGTCAACACCATGGCCGAGCTCTCCGCCAAGACGCTCGCGCTCAACGACATCGGTGTGGCCGAAATCTATACCGATCGAGGCATCGTCTTCGAGCCTTATGCTGACAATCATGATCTCGGTGGGTTCACCCTGATCGACAAGGCGACCAATGCCACGGTCGGGGCGGGGTTGATCAACTTCGCGCTCAGGCGGTCGCAGAACGTCCATTGGCAGGCGATTGAGATCAGCCGCGAAGCGCACGCCGCGCAGAAAAGTCAGCGGTCCCGGCTCCTGTGGTTCACCGGTTTGTCGGGATCGGGCAAGTCCACGATCGCCAACCTGGTCGAGAAACGCCTCCACGCGCTCGGCAAGCACAGCTTCCTGCTCGACGGCGACAACATCCGCCACGGCCTCAACAAGGATCTGGGCTTCACCGACACCGATCGCATCGAGAACATCCGTCGCGTGGGGGAGGTCGCCAAGCTGATGACCGATGCGGGGCTGATCGTGCTCACCGCGTTCATCTCGCCGTTCCGGGCTGAACGCGAGATGGTGCGCGCGATGGTGCCCGATGGCGAGTTCGTCGAGATCTTCGTCGATACGCCGCTCGCGGTTGCCGAGGCGCGCGACGTCAAAGGGCTCTACAGGAAGGCCCGTAGCGGCCAACTCAAGAACTTCACGGGCATCGACAGCCCGTATGAACCGCCCGAGGCGCCGGACATCCATATCGACACGACCAGGATCAGCCCGGAGGACGCTGCCGAGCAGATTGTCGACCATCTGCTCGCACTTGGAAACGACCACCGATGACCGATGCCGAGCTGGCGCGTGCGCTTGCGCAGGAGGCGGGCGCTCTCCTGCGGCGCATCCGCGATGAGAAAGCAGACGAAGGCAAAGCGCTGGGCCAACGGGGCGATCGGGAAGCTAATGCGCTCATCCTCGCACGGCTTGCTGCGGAACGCCCGGACGATGCGATCCTCTCCGAGGAGGCGAAGGACGATCGCTCGCGGTGCGCCGTGCGGCGTGTCTGGGTGATCGACCCGCTCGACGGCACACGCGAATATAGCGAGCGTCGTGATGATTGGGCGGTGCACGTCGGTCTCGCCATCGACAGTCAGCCTGTGCTTGGCGCGGTGGCAATTCCCGATCGCGGCGAAGTATTCGTGAGCGACAAGGTGAGACCACCGGCAACGACACGTGATCGCCCGGTCATGGTCGTCAGTCGCACTCGCGCGCCCGATGTCGCGGTCAGCGTCGCCGAAGCAATCGGTGCGGATCTGCTGCCGATGGGTTCGGCCGGCGCCAAGGCGATGGCGGTGGTCGACGGCCGAGCCGACATTTACCTTCATGCCGGCGGGCAATATGAATGGGACAATTGCGCGCCGGCGGCGATAGCGCTTGGGGCGGGGCTCCACGCATCTCGGCTCGATGGCAATCCGCTCATCTATAATTGCGAGGATCCGCTGCTGCCCGACTTGCTGATTTGTCGACCGAGCCGCGCGGCTGCCATAATCGAGGCCGTTCGGCGCTATTTGCCGATCGGGTGAGTCGCATTAGCGCCTAGTATTGAATATTGACGCGCGCGCCACCAGTCGGCCCCAAAGAATCCCGGTCAATCGATGGGTGTGGGGCACTGCGGGCCCGAGGTACGGCCGATCATAATAATGGGAGAGCGTGTATTGGTTTCCCTGTCTCTTGCAGAGGTTGCACAAGCGTGGAGTCAGGAAAAAGCTTGGCTATCGCAGGTGCTCGGATTGAGCGCCGACGCATTGCACGTTCACACCAGCATCCTTGTGATGCTGGTGGCCGCTGTGGCGTGGAGGCGGCGTATGGATCATGCGTTGCCGTGGCTTACCGTATTTGTCGTTGAACTCGTCAACGAGCTTCTCGATCTGAGCGCTCCCGCCAATGGCGAGAATACAGTTCATGCGTCGCTTCATGACATCTACAACACGATGTTCTTGCCGACGATCATTCTTCTTTGTCTACGCTACACGCGCGCGTGGCGCCGCCTATGAACGGTTATTATTCGCCGAATGCGTTAACCGGCGTGATCTGTGGGTGCGCTTCGAGCGACGTCCGCTTGCCGCATTGACCGCCGCTTGACTGGACGTCAGGCCGTTATCGTCCTTATCACGGCCAACGGGGACAAGAGGGTGTTTCTGAAATGCGCACTGAACGACAACCTGTCGGTATCTGCTGGCTGATCGCAGCATCGCTCTTGACCATCGCGATTTTGGTCGGTGGCGGCGGTACTCCTGCTCCTAGATCCGAACTGGTCGTAGAGTTGGCGGCGTTGGCGGCGCTCGTCGCATGGGTCTGGGCCGCGCGGCGGCGCCATTGCTATCCATATCATGGCGTGGATTGGCCGCTGCTCGTCCTCGTGGGGTTGTTCGTCGCAATTCCAGTGGTGCAGTTGATGCCCCTGCCTCCCGCCATCTGGCACCAGCTTCCGGGGCGCGACGTTGAACGTCAAGCATTGGCGCTTGTGGGGGCCGAGAATGCGTGGATGCCGCTTTCGCTGTCGCCGCCAAGGACGCTTGCTTCGTTGTTGTCGCTTGTGCCTCCCGTGGCGATGCTGTTTTTTGCCTCGCGCATGACCGGGCACGATCGTTCCAGGCTGCTCGGGCTTCTGGCGGCACTTGCATTGGTATCGGTTGTCGTTGGTGCAATCCAGTTGGCGAGCGGACACGGTAACTGGCTCCGGTTCTATGGCAGGACCGACTACGGGTTTGCGACCGGTTTTCAGGCCTATCGCAACGCCCAGGCGGATTTGCTGATCGTGTCTTCGATGGCGCTTGTCGCCTGGGCGGCGTCGAGCCGACGGATCATACGGTCGAACCAGGCGCGGATCGTGGTAGGCGCGGCGGTTTTGGTTCTCTGGCTGGCCGTCGTCATGACCGGCTCTCGATCGGGCGTCGGCATGATCGTCGTTTCGGCCGTCACCTGCCTTGCCATAGTGATTCGGCGAGGCCGGATCTCCGCTTGGCGAGGAGTGATCATTTCGATCGGAGCGCTTTCGCTGGTGGTGGTCGGTGGCGTGATGCTCCACGACAATGCCCGGGTCGAGCGGACCCTGGCACGCTTCGATGATCTAAAGGACGTGCGTCCGGAAATTTGGGCGGATACCTGGTATGCGATCCGGCAGCATTGGCCTGTGGGATCGGGAATGGGGACGTTCCGTCCCGTATTCGATGCGGCCGAGCGACTCGAATATGTTCGCCCCACCTACGCGAACCGAGCACATAACGACTATCTTGAATATCTGCTTGAAACAGGAATTGCGGGCGCATTGCTGGTTATTATCGCCGCCATATTTGCAATCTATCGTATTATGATGACGCTTCGCCGAGGCAGCGATAGTAAAATGCGCGCTCAGGCGCTGTTCATTGCCGGCTCACTTACAGCGTTAGTGTTGCATTCGTTGGTTGATTATCCGATGCGGTCTGTATCGTTGGGAGTGGTATCTGGGTTGATGGTGGGGATGCTGTGGCGTAGCGGGGGGAATGGAGGCGGGTTGGAGCGCCGTTCAT
>Ga0268289_100089_pt1 | contig 42504 bp, 39 predicted proteins | sample MetspNORM_FD_191340 | JGI IMG/M metagenome (GOLD analysis project Ga0268289, IMG submission 191340) | Soil microbial communities from San-Diego area, Southern California, United States - Methylocaldum sp. NOR-M | ecosystem: Environmental > Terrestrial > Soil > Desert | place: USA: California... | reverse complement strand
GCCCCGAAACCGCCATTTTCACGCGCGGCTGGTCTCCCCGCGCGGTGGAGCTGACCGGCGCCGACGCGAAGAAGGCCAAGATGGATATCAATACCGTCTGGATCTATCCGCCGGCAGCCGAGCGAGAGGCTGCATTCCAGAATGCGCTGGAGGCCCGGACGGTCGACTTCTGAAAGCCGCTCGGCCGGCCGGCCGAAACGCCGGCCGAACCGCTGATCGGGATCGCGAGGCGGGATTCGCGTTGCTCGCGACAATCGGGGCCGGTCGCGATCCAGCAGAGACGATCGTCAGAGCGTGCCGGCGGCGACCATGTGGGTGCGGCAAGCAGCACCGTTTCGTGGCTTGCACGCCGGCCGTGCGCTTCCCGCACGTCAAGGTTCGTTATCCTTGCTCCCGGTGTCGGGTTTGGTCGATCCAAAACGAAGCCAGTTGAAATAGCTGGAAGCCGCCCGGCCCACGCCGGCCGAAATGGATGTCCAGAACGCGACGACCGCCAGCAGCGCCAGCGCGGGTAGCGCCCCCCGCCAGCCAAAGGCCTTCCAGGCCTGCTCGAGCGCGAACCGATTGCCGCTTTCGATCAGGCGAACGTGCGCTTGCGCCGCCTTCTTGTAGCATGCCGATCGCTCATCGCTCGTTTGCTCCCGGAACTGGAAGCCCGGCTTCGTCACGTCCAGAATTGTGGACCTGCATTGATAGGTTTCTTCCTCCGGAATGTCGTAACCCGCATATTCCGTTGAACGATAGGCCTGGCGATAATCGGAATAGGAGAGGGAGGCGAATATCACGATCCAGACCGCCGCGACAGTAAGCGCCGCTCGGAAACAGGGCGTCTTCATGTTCATCGGCTTCCCCCGGATTCAGCCAAACGACCCCGGCCTCTCACCCTGCATAGCAAGGGAGAGGTATCGAAGAACATGCTTTCGATGAATATTCGCGCTCGATGACGGGCGCGACTGCCGCCTCACCGATCGCGATGCCATCCGTCGGCCTGTCCGAACGGACCGCGGATCGCCTTGTCCGCATGGGGCCGACGAAGGCCAGGGCGAATGTCGGCCACCCGTCCTGGCCTCGCGCCTTACCTCCGGATGAAGGCCAGCATGTCCGCGTTGATCACGTCGGCATGAACAGCCGCCATGCCGTGCGGGTAGCCGTCATAGGCCTTGAGTTCACCCTTCGCGAGCAGCTTCGCCGACAGCGGCGCAGAATCGGCGAAGGGCACCACCTGATCGTCGGTCCCGTGCATGACGAGCGTTGGCACTGCGATCTTCTTCAGATCCTCGGTGAAGTCGGTTTCAGAGAACGCCTTGATGCAATCGTAATGGGCCTTCGCGCTGCCGACCATGCCCTGGCGCCACCAGTTCCGGATCAGGCCCTCGCTGACCTTCGCCCCCTCGTGGTTGAAGCCGTAGAACGGTCCCGAGGCGATATCGAGATAGAATTGGGAGCGATCTGCGGCGAGTGCCTTGCGGAACCCGTCGAAGACGTCGATCGGCAGTCCGCCGGGATTGCTCGCCGACTTGACCATCACGGGCGGGACAGCGCCGACGAGGATCAGCTTGGCAAGCGTGCCGGCGCGCGCGCGGGCGGCGTAATGCGCCGCCTCGCCGCCGCCGGTCGAATGACCGATATGCACTGCGCCCTTGAGATCGAGCGCCTCTACCAGCGCGGCGACGTCGGCGGCATAGGTATCCATCTCGTTGCCGTTGTCGGTCTGCGTCGAACGGCCGTGTCCGCGCCGGTCATGCGCGATCACGCGATAGCCCTGCGCCAGGAAGAAGAGCAGCTGGTTGTCCCACTCGTCGGCAGTGAGCGGCCAGCCATGATGGAAAACCAGCGGTTGGGCGTCACGCGGCCCCCAGTCCTTGTAGAAGATCCGGGCGCCGTCATTTGCGGTAATGAAGTTCATCGAACAGGCTCCTTGGTTTGCGGCAGGGTGGAATGCGCCGAGGCTCACAAGCGGCCAGCCCAGACCGATTACGGCGCCGCCGCCGGCCGCAACGACCGTCCGGCGGTTGACCATGAAATTCCTGAGTATCGCCATACTGTGATCCTCTGCGCTGAGCCCGCTCCGTAATGTTCCGGAATTGGACGGAGCGGCCTGACAGGAATAGCGAAGCCCCGCTTTTGCAGAATCATGCGGGGGACGCAGCGGCGCTATGCGAAGGTCGAGTATACCCCGGCGGGTGGATCGGCAGGAAGCCTCGAAAAGCCGGGTTTCCGGTCGACCCACCCCATGTTGGGCTGGTCAACGGCGCTGCTGTCTGTGCGCCGTCAGGTTATGCGTTCGCGCCGACGGGCAGCGCAAACGCGAAGGTCGCACCCGATGATCCGTTGTTTTCTGCCCATAGCTGCCCGCCATGAGCCTCCACAATCGATCGGCAGATGGCGAGCCCGATGCCCATGCCATCCTCCTTGGTCGTGAAGAACGGCTCGAACATTCTGGCCGGCAGCTCGATGCCGGGGCCATTGTCGCTCACTTCGGTTCTGACGACCTCGTTCGCCCGACTAACGCGCAGGCGAAGCACCCGTTTGCTCGTAACGGCGTCCATGGCCTCCATGCCGTTGCGCAGGAGGTTGATGAGCACCTGCTGGATCTGGACGGGATCGAAGGCGACGGGGGGAAGGTTGCGCGCCACCTCGACCTCCATCTGAATACCGCGCCGCGCCGCCTCGTCCGCAAGGAGCTCGCGCGTTTCGGCGATGACGTCGTCGAGCGGCCCGATCGTCCTCGTCCCGGCCGACTGGCTGAACAGGGTACGGGTGCGGCTGACGATATCCGCGGCCGCATTGGCGTTGCGGACGATACGCTCAGCGGTGATCTTGGCGCGCTCGATATTGGCCGGCTCGGCGGAAAGCCAGCGATGACAGGCGTGGGAGTTGGCGACGATCGCCGCCAGCGGCTGGTTGACCTCATGCGCAATCGAGGCGGAGAGCTCGGCCAGGCTCGCTGCCTGGCTCGCCCGGGCGAGGCGTTCCTGCGCAAGCTGCAGTTCGTGTCGTGCCCTGACCTCGCTGTCGATATCGAGGCAGATGACGTTCCACTGCACGACCGCGCCATCGGCATCGCGCATGGGCGCTGCGCGGGTTTCAACCCAGCGATACTGGCCGTCCGACTGCCGCAGGCGGTGCCTGCGGGCATAGGGCTCGCCTGTCGCCAGCGAATAAGCATAGTCCGTCTGGACGCCCTCGAGGTCGTCCGGATGCACGCTGGCCTTCAGCGTGGCGTCGAGCCGGGATTTTCCCGATGCATCGAGATCGTCGAAATCGTAACCGAGAAATTCGCTCATCTGCTGGCTGCGATAGATCGGCTCGCCGTCGGGGGTGGCGCAGTCGATCATCGCGGGGAGCGTTTCCACCAGCTGGTGGAGCATGCGCTCCCTCTCGCGCAATGCTTCCTGCGCGCGCATCTCGTCCTCGATGTCGATCGTCGTGCCGAACCATTCGGTGATATTTCCGTGCTCCTCGCGGAATGGGCGCCCTGAGTTCCGAAACCAGCGATATGTGCCGTCCGCCCGCCGCAGGCGATGTTCCGCGTCGTAAGGGTCGCCGGTGCGCAGACAATGCCGCCATCTGTCCGCGACGCGCTGGTAATCGTCAGGATGCACCACGCCGCGCCAGCCGAATTCGTTCCCAGCTTCGGCCGCGTTGAGGGCGTCGTCGGTGATGCCGAGGAACGCCAGCGCATTGGGCGTGACATAGGTAAATTGCCCGGCTGCATTGGCGGACCAGCCGAAGCCCGGCATGCTGTCGAGGATTTGCAGCTTGCGCCGCACCTCCTGTTGATCTTCCGTGATCATCGAGCCACCTCTCTCCAGCACTGGGCCACGCGCACGCCGGGCAGCTCGATCAGGCCGAGCGCGCCGCCTGCGCGGCAAATGGTCCGGGGGCCTCGCCCGCAATGTCACCGGCTGCCGCAAAGCTTCCGGCCCGGGGCAGGACAACGCGAAACTCCGCGCCTCCCCCGGGACGGTTGGACGCCGAGACATCTCCTCCGTGGGCCGCGACGATCGATCGGCAGAGGGCAAGGCCGATTCCCATGCCGGCGGCCTTGGTGGTGAAGAATCCCTCGAAGAGACGATCGAGATGATCGGTCGCGATGCCCGGTCCACGATCGCCCACCGTGCAGAGGAGATCGCCCCTGTCGTTGGTCGCGGTCGCGATCGTGATCTCGCGCCGCGGCTCGTCGCAGCCCTCTACCGCCTGTACCGCATTGATCAGCATGTTCACGATCACTTGCTGGAGCTGGATGCGGTCACCGATGACCGACGGCAGCCCGCGCGCGCAGGAGGTCGTCACGCGAACCGAGCGCATTTCGACTTCGTGGCGCACGAAGAGCAGGCTTTCCTGCACGATCTCGTTCAGGGCGAGTTCGACAGGATCGGGCGCCTGATTGACCGCCATTCCGCGCACACGCTGAACGATTTCGTCCGCACGCCTCGCGCTCGCCACGATCCGCGCGGTGAGTTGCTCGACCTTGTCGATATCGGGCTGGTCGCGCGCCAGCCAGCGCAGGCTGGTCTCGGCGTTGGTCACAATGGCGGCGAGCGGCTGGTTGACCTCATGCGCGATCGAGCTCGCGAGTTCGCCGAGCATCGAGACGCGCGCCGCATGGCTGAAATCGGCCTGGAGCTGGCGCAGCTGCGTTTCCATGCGCAGCCTGTCGCTCACGTCCTCGAGGCTGAAGATGGTGGTATCGAGTTCGAGGCGCGGCTCGGGATAGGTGACCGAAAACCGCACGTCGAGCACGCGCCCGTCGAGCGTGCGAAGCTTCATCAGCTCGCTGTAGTTCTTCTTGCCGGTGAATCGCCCGATCATGACGCGCCTGAGCGAATCGGGGCTGGCGTCGAACAGATAGCCGACCGGCCGGATCAGGTCCTGCACGCCGGCCCCGCCGACAAGCTCGATCGCCCGTCGATTGACGTCGGTGACGGGAACCGTAGCCGCCGCATGGTCGACTAGCTCGGGATGCTCTTCGAGGTAGCGTTCGAAGTCGACGATGCCGTCCGCCCTCAACCCGGCGTAGATCTTGCCCATGTGGCTCGCGTCGACCTGCCAGAGCGCGATCGGCATGTAATCGACGAGCTTGCGATAGCGGGCTTCACTCGCGCGCAGGAAGAGATACGAGCGATCGTCATCGGCCGCGCCGTTCACGGCGATGAACAGATGGCCGGGACGCTCGTCACCCGCACGCCAGACGCTGACCAGCGGATCGCGCAAGATGCCGTCCGATGCGAGCTGGCGGCGGCACTGTCCGCCGTGTTCGTTACCCAACGCCTCGACGATCAGCGCGCCGAGCATGCTGCGGCTTGCCAGCGGCCAGAACGCAGCCACGGACTGGCCAGCCATGAGCGCGCGTCCACGATTGCCGCCGACGAGGCGCGCGCTGCGCTCGTTCACCTCGACGATCCGGGAGGCTTCCACCAGGCGGCAATGGAGATCTTCCAGTTCGTGCCGGTTGGCAACGCCCACGCGCGCGGTGATGCGCGCGACAATCTCCGAGGCTGGCGAGACGTCGATTACCCAGCTCGCGGCCATCATCCGGTCGCTAATCGGATGGCCCCCGGCTTGCGGGATGTCGGCGGTTGCCGCCGGCCGCGCGAACTCCACAGTATCCCGGTGCTCTCCCGCCGCGTCGTATCGCAAGTGACGGCGCACGTCGGCGAAAACGATTCCGCCGTGTCGCGCGCGTCGACCGACGCGACCTTGCCACCAGCCTTCCTGAAGCAGCCGCGACCATGCGCGCTTCTCGTCGGCGGGCGATGACGACAGCTCTGTGAGGCCCGTCCCCTGCACGGTGAGCGCCGGCCAGCCGAAAAGCCGTTCCGCGGCCGGATTCCAGTAGCGTATCTTTCCGTGCGGATCGAAAACCACGACGCTTTCCGACGCGAGTTCGGCGATGCCGGTTTCGTCGTGTTCGCGAGGATCGAGCAAGACAGCGGTCATTGCTCGCTGCCCGCGCCATCCCCGATAACGGCTGCGATCGCGCCGAGCAGCCGCTCGTCAGAAACGGGCTTGGTGAGCCAGGAATGGACTCCGAGCGAGAGCGCATGGGCGCGCACCTGCTGGTCGAGCACCGATGAGAGGACGATCACCGGCAAATGAACACCCTGATCGTGGAGGTACTCGATCAGTTCAATCCCGCTCATTCCCGGCATCCGGATATCGGTGACAAGGCAGTCGAATCGACAGCTTGTCCGGGCGGCGAGAAACGAGGCTGCGCCCGCAAACGTGTGGCAGGCAAGCCCCGAAACCATCAGCAGCTCCTCGACTGCTTCGCGTACGGCCTCGTCATCGTCCACGATCGCAACGGTCGGCAATTCTGGCAAAACGCGACATCCTCTCTTACACGAACTCTGAAGCAGAGACCGTCTATGTCGCGCAGCTTGCGGGGCATTGTTACCATACCAAGGGCTAGGCCGGGACGCTTTCCCGGATGTCGAGCGGCAGCTTTTCCCAAGCACGGATCAGTTCGCCGACCGAGGATGCGTGCATCTTGCGCATCACATTGCTGCGATGCAGCTTCACGGTGATTTCGGTGATGCCCAGGTCGTAGGCGATCTGCTTGTTCAGCCGGCCCATCGCCACTTCGCGGATGACTTCGCATTCGCGCGGGGTCAGCGTCTGATAATGCTCGACATGCTTCTGCACCGCACGGGCATTCGCGCGATCCGTGATATCGCGCTCGATGCCCGTTGTAACGGCGTCGAGCAGGGTCTGGTCGCGAACGGGCTTGGTGAGGAAGTCGACGGCGCCGGCCTTCATCGCCTGGACCGACATCGGGATGTCGCCATGGCCGGTCAGGAACACGATCGGCTTGGCGACGCCCGCGGCGGCGAGATGCTGCTGGAGATCGAGCCCGCTCGCGCCCGGCATACGGACGTCGAGGACGATGCACCCGGGCCGCTCGAGGAGCGGCGAGTCGATCAGCTCCCGCGTTGTGGCGCAACAAGCTGCCTCGATGCCGACCGAGAGCATCAATTCACGGATGGCGGTGCGCACTTCCTCGTCATCATCGACGATGAAGACGAGCGGCGATTCCTTGTCATGCTCGGGGCTGATCATCGCATCATGTCCTTCGATTGCGCCGGCCCTCCCGATCGCCGCCCCGCGATCCGCCGGTCGAACCATGCCTTGGCGTCGACTCCGAACGCAGCAGGCGCCTTGCGCTCCAGCCGTCCGCCGATATCGGCAAGCGTCTCGCTGGCGAGCACCTCGCGCATCGCTTTCTCGGCCCTGAGCATGACGGCGTGGATCGAGCATACGCCGCGTGTCGCCCATGTCGGCGGCGCGTCTTCGAACAACGCGCAGCGACCACGGATATCCTGACAATCGAAAAGTGGTTTAGGCCCCTCGATCGCATCGACCAGCTCGAGCACGGTGATCGCTTCCGGCGCGCGCGCGAGGCGATAGCCGCCGCGCACCCCTTCCACGGCCTCGACGATTCGGGCCTTTTCCAGCTTCGAGAAGATCTTCGCGACAAAGGTCGGCGAGACGCCCTGGAACTGGGCGAGATCGCGCGCGCTGCGCGGCTGATCGCTGTCGATCAGCGCCAGCAGGCAATGCAGCCCGTATTCCACGCTCACCGTGAGATGCGCCATAACGCAGACTATATTTGTCCATGTTTGGCGAGGCAAGGGAGGAATCCCCCGCCACGAAGGCGCGAGTGGTGGAAGGAGCCGCTCGCGCAAGATCAGGCCGCTTTCCGCCGCGGCGGAAGGAAGTTGCCGTCGATCCCGCCGGGCCATGGTGTGACCGTTTCGCCGGCGACCATCCAGACGCCCGATTCCCGGCGCAGACGAAGCTCGTACATTGCCGGTGGTGCGTCGGGGCTCATCCGGCGGTAGAGGATTGCGGTGGCATGATCGCCCTGCTGCTCGATGTGCAGCACGCGATGCTCGGTCGAGAGCGGTTCCTCGCCGGCGTCGCGGCGGGATCGGAACTCGGCGATCGAATCGTCGCGGCGGACGCGCGTTACCGCGCCGTCACTGCCGAGCACCAGGAAGATCTGGTCCGGCGTGTAGAGCTTCTCCATGCCGTCGATGTCGTAGGCGCTGCCGACATGAACGACGTCGTGGATCAGCCGGTGGATCGCGGGATCGATGTCGGGTCGGGTCATCACACATTCCTTTCGGGGGAGGGATTGCGCACTCAAAGCAGCGCCATGCCGCCGTCGACGCGCAGGTCGATGCCGGTAACGAAGCTGCCGGCATCCGACGCGAGAAACAGCGCCGCGCGCGCGAGCTCCCCGGGCCGGCCAAGCCGTCCGAGCGGGATCGCCTTTGCCATCATGTCGGTAAAGGCGCCGCGATCTTCCTTCGGGACGCCGAGTTTTTCGAGGATTTCGGTTTCGGTCGGCCCGGGGCCCAGCACGTTCACGCGGATGCCGCGATCCCGGAACTCGATCGCCCAGCTGCGCGCGAAGGCGCCGATCGCCGCCTTGGTGCCGGCATAGACCGCATGGCCCTCGAGCACCTTGTCGCTGGCGAGCGATCCGACGACGATGATCGATCCCCGATCGCGCACCAGCGGGGCGATTGCCTGGACGCCGAAGAAGGTGCCGCGCGCGTTGGTTGCGAACTGCGCGTCGAAGTCACGCTCGGATACGTCGGCTGACGGTTTGATGGTGTTGACGCCGGCATTCGCCATATAGATGTCGACGCCGCCGAACCGGTCGCGAACGAAATCGGCGACTTCCCGATGATGCTGCGGATCGGCGACGTCGCCGCGGATCGCACTCGCCGCCGGTCCGATCGTCCGCACCGCCTCGTCGAGCGCCTGCTGGCGCCGGCCGGTGATCACCACCTGCGCGCCCTGCTCGGCAAAAAGCCTCGCGCTCGCGAGCCCGATGCCGCTGTTGCCGCCGGTGACAACGGCAACCTTTCCGTCCAGACGTGTCATGATCTGCCTCTGATAGTGAAGACGAGGCTCAATCTAGCTTTGCCCTCGTGGAAAATTAGGCTGGCGTCAGGCACAATATTTTTGCCAAAATATCTCGAATGATGACGGGACTCGAACCGACGACGGGGCTTCACGCCTTCGTCCGCGCCGCAGAAGCGGGTTCGTTCAGCGCCGCCGCGCGGTTGGCCGGCACCACCCCGTCCGCGGTCTCGAAGAGCGTCGACCGGCTCGAGAAGCGTCTGGGCGTGAAGCTCTTCCTGCGCTCGACGCGCTCGCTCAGTCTGACCGCTGACGGAACCGCCTATTACGAGCGTGTGGCGCCGCTGCTCCGGTCGCTCGACGACGCGGGCGACGTGCTCGATCGCTCCGGGGTTGCGCGGGGGCTGTTGCGCGTCAGCCTTCCCGGCGTGCTCGGCCCCGTGCTCGTCGGGCACCTGACCCGCGAGTTCGTCGACCGCTATCCCGACATCAGGTTCGAGATCAGCATCACCGATCGCCATGTCGATCTTGTGCGTGAGGGCTTTGACGTCGCGTTGCGTGCGGGCGCCGTCGCAAACGCCGACTGGATGGTCAGACGCATCGCAACCCTGCCCCTCGTCCTCGTCGCCGCCCCCGAATGGCTTGAACGTGCCGGATGCCCGACGACACGCGAGGAACTCTCCGATATCGCGCACATTCGCTACCGCCTCGGTTCGCATGCCTATCCGATCCGCTTCGCCGACGGTGCCGAGCTTGATGTCAACGGCGTACTCGACACCGATTCCGGCCAGGCGATGCGGATCGCGGCGCTCTCCGGCATGGGTGTCGCCCAGTTGCTTCGGCTTGCGGTGGCCGAGGATCTCGCCGCCGGGCGCCTCGTCGAGGTTCTGCCGGACGATCCGCTGGCCACGGTTCCGGTCCACACAGCACACGCTTTCGGGCGCCTCGCACCGCTGCGCGTGCAGGTGTTCACCGATTTCCTCGCCGCAATACTGGCGCCGCACTCGATTTGAGAAGAACGGGTCGGGGCACATACGAACACATTTTGCGCGTATGTGCCCCGAACCCTTGATCAATAGTCCCAGATCGACGGCACCCAGCGAAAGGTGTCGCCATCGACGGCGATGCGGCCGAGCGAAGGGAACGGCATGTGGGTCGCCACCACCTGCTCGCCGGTCTCCGCCGCATCTCGCAAAAGGTGGATGCGAACGCGCACCGCCTCCTCGGGGTCATGCTCGAAGCCGTTATGCCAGTCGGGATGATCGAGCCCGACCGGGAACAGCGCATCGCCCGCAAAGAGCAGCCGCTCGCCATCGGATTCCACCCGCACGACACAATGGCCCGGCGTATGGCCGCCGGTCAGCTTCGCCGTCACCCCGGGCGCGACCTCGTGCTCGTTCTCGAACGTGCGAATCTTGTCGCCATAGGCTTCGACGAATTCGACGGCGGTGGAGCGAAGCACCTCGGGAACCGGCTCCGGCATCGCGGTGCGGGAGAAATCCGGATCCTTCCAGAAGGCGACTTCAGTCGCGTTTACGTGGATGCGCACGTCGGGCCGCAGTCCGTTCCGCACGTCGTCGACGAGCAGTCCCCCGACATGATCCATGTGCATGTGGGTGATGATCACGTCCGTGATCGATTCGAGCGGGATGCCGGCGGCTTCGAGGCGCTTGGGGAACTGCCCCGCGCGCGGAAATCCATCGAACTGGCCACCCAGGCCCGCGTCGATCAGGATGGTCTGGTCACCACTGCGCACGACGAGGATGTTCAGCGCCCAGTCGAACATGTCGGGGCCGAGGAGCATATGGTTGAACCATGCAGCGCGCGCCTCGGGCGTCACGTTCGTCGACATGGTTTCGGTGGGCAGCGGCAGCACGCCGTCGCTGATGATGAGGACTTCGAGGTCACCGACGTTGAGCGCGTAGCGCGACGGGACGAGATCGTCGGAGTTGGCCCTGCCGGGTTTGATCGCGGTTTCGAGGTTCATGCCTGTTTCCTTTCCATTGCCGTCATTGCCACGGCGACAGCCAGGCTAGGCCGCGTGACATGGCGGAACGATCAGGCCCAGGCATGGCGCGGGACATACGATCGTATAGGCAGGCAGAGTCGTTCGGTTTGCGGATGATAGCGGTTGGCCGGACATGCATGCGCCATCGCTCCTCGAGGGTCTCACAGCAGAAGCATCGGCGCGGTACTGCCCAATCGGGCCCTGCACGATGCGGGCTGGGCCGCCTCGGGTGACATCGGAAGCGAGCGATGCTGATCGAAACCGTCCGCCCCCCTGTCTATTGGGATGGGTTCCCCACAACGTACGCAGGGTCGCGCGCGTCTCGTTGAGCCGGTAAATCGATGGAACAGTCCGCAGGGAACTGCCCCTCCCGACCCTGACCCGGGCTGGCCGCGTACTCGCGGTGACTCGAACGGGCCGGTCATTCCCCCGGACCGGCCCGTTCCTTCACCGATAAATTTCGGTTGTGAACAATCGACAACTCTCCTGCGGACCAATGGGGACAAACTCGTCCCTGGTGGTCTCTCCGCCTGCGTGGAGCGATTATGGGCCTCGTGCAAGCAGCCTTCCGCTCGGGGCCTGTCGGAGAGTTACCGGCCCTGCATTCTCATTTCAGACGATTCCCTCGCGCAGATGGGGCTGCTGCTTCAGTTCGCTTCAGCGGATACTATAGGTTTGTATGGCCATGCCTTGCCCTGAGGCGCATGCAACATGACGCTCAGGCGACTAATGACCATCGGCGAGCGAGCCTAACCTATTCGGGAAACAGGAGGCTCCAATGGACTATGCTGTATCCGAAGCATGCGTCGAGTACGTTGATGGCGAACCCCGGCGCGCGCCGCCGCGCGCCGCCGAGCCCCTATCCTTTTCAGAAATAGAACGGTCGGTCATCCACTTGTCGCAAAGAGACCCTGTCGCCTCGATCGCTGATCTTCGTGACTGGCGCGTCAGTGTTGCGCGCCTGGTCGTCGGCAGGCGGACCAATTCGCTCGCCGACAAACGTCTCGAGGAACTGCGCCGTTTCGCGATTCTGGTCCGTGTCCATGGCGATCCGGGTGATGACGCGCTCGATCGCTTTCTCAATGCGGGCTATACTGTTGAGCAGGCCAGGCTGATCCACGCGATGGTATGACGGTAAACCGGCCAGTCGGCACAATAGGCTCGAGCTTGCATTTCGGATTGCTCCGCTGCTGGCCGCGCTGGAGATTTCCGCCAACATAGCGGCCCTTCGCTGGCTCAGATTAGCCTATCGAAACCTGCCTTACGTTCATGCCCAGCAAAAAGGGCGGCGGTGAGCCGCCTGGTGCTTGATGCAGTAATTCTGAAAGATGTCGCTGCCATTGTGGCCACGGACGGTTCCTTCGGGAGCATAGGCATGGGGACCGACGCCCCTGAACCGAAGGCCAGCGCGGGAAACAGATATGTTCGCGCCTTGCTCTTGTCTCATCGACGATCACCATCCGGCCGGGCGCGCCGGTCAGGTTGGTCGTCCACAAGGATTTGGTGTTCGAGCCGGTCGGGAGTCGCTGACATGGCCGGGATCAAACTTGGCAAGCTGCCTGATCGCACGCCGGTCAAGCTTACCTTCAGTGCGTCGCCAAATCTCAAGCAGGCACTGGACGACTGCAAATCCAAAATCTACCAGCTTATCGCCTCAGGTGACATCGAGGCCGCGAAAGTCGGACGCGACAGCCTGAAGTCATTCCTTCGTTCCAACCGTAAGGAGCCGAGAGTGCGATCTTGAGAGGGCAGGGCGGTTCACCGGGGACAAGGCCGATTTGCTTGCGCTTGCTCGTCGCGGCTCGTCTGCCGATGTCGAGCACAGCACCAGCGCACGACACGAGACTCTACCGCCGTAAACCCTCCCGAGCCGCGATCTGGCGGGACCAAACAGTCATCAGTGCGTCAGCTACTATTGCTCTAAGGCCGTTTCCTCACAGAAAGACGCCGGGTTGACGATACGGGTCCGTCCCACATTGCCTTTTTGCAACAAGCCGGCTCGATAATCCCCAGTTACAAGATAATCGGCCCCACTCGCGGCCGCCATGGCCAGCAAGAAGGCATCGCCCGGATCGCCCAAATCCATATTGTCGGGCAAGGCAGGCAATTTTTCGATTATGAGCGCGCGGTTCAGATTGTTCACCATCGTGCCAATAAGATGCGGCCGCAGTATAGCTCTGAGCTTGGGGTAGCGGCTGATCCGTCGAAACTCATCGAGTTGGGCGGAAGAGGTGATCAATTCGAAACGCCCGGCACGCCAGGCACGATAAATCGTGTCCGGTGCGCCGTGCCGCGAGATCAATGCTGCTACGAGGACATTGGTGTCCAGAATGATGCGCATCAGTTATGGCGCGACCACTGGACGGCCTCGTCGATCAGATCGGTTAATTCCGTTTCGCTTAGGCCAGCCGTCGCATCCTTGGCCTGATCTGCCGCCCGTTCGAATAGATAATTGCGCACGGCCTGTTCGATGAAGCGTGAGAGATCACCTTTGCGTCCGCCGCCCTGGGCGGCAAGGAACATCCGCACCGACTGGTCGGTGTCCGAAGATACCGCAATGTTCCAACGAATTGAGGACATGACCAACTCCGGTGTTTGCGTGCGTTAACGCATATACACCGATGAGGCAAAAAATTCAAGATGACGCTACGCCTACCGGCGGACAGCCTATGGCCGCGTGCGATCTCGGAAGCTGTTTGGTCGTAAACGACCATCAACGGGCGAGGCTTCAGTTAAGGGAGGCCACGTCGCGATCATCTCGTCGAACTTTCTACACGGTCGGCCGTTTGGGGATTGGGGTATTTTCCTCGGGCTTTGGCATTAGAAATCGAAATATTAGTTCAAAAATCAACACCATAGATTTTCCGTTCAAGTCCCTCCTCCGCTACCATTTCCCGAATCAGTATCGATCCTTACTCCCGGCGATTCTCCGCCATGTTTCTCATGCGCGTCGGTCGGCGTCGCGATCTCGGCATCGCCCGATTTGGCGTGGTTGCGCGCCAGCTCGAGGCCGGGTTTCGGGAACTGGATGCCCGAGCATGGCTGGAGCGCCAGCATGCCTACCCTCCCCCTTGAGTACGCGCGGCGGCTGCACCGCAACGCAACATGGCCGCCGCCGTGGGGTAATTTCTCAAAACTGATATATCTGTTACGTCAAGTAATATTGCTAGGCGCGCCGGCTTTCGTTAAGGCGATCGGCGAGAGGGCGCGAGCCCGATGCAACGGGAGAGGGCGATGGATCGGCGACAGGCAATCGGAGCGGTGGCGCTTGCCGGAGGCTTCTCCCTCCTGCCTCGAATAGCGCTGGCCGCTGCGCGGCGCGTTGACCTCACTTACGACGCCGACAAGACGGGCTTCACAATACCGCAGGATTATGTCGGCCTGTCTTATGAGCGCGCGCAGCTCGCCAATCAGCACTATTTCGATGCGACGAACCGATCGCTGGTAGAATTGGTGCGCGGGCTGTCGACGAGAGGGTCTCTGCGCCTCGGGGGATCTTCGGGAGAGCATACCGACTATCTCGGCGACCGGGCGCCAACCGTGCCTCCCTATGAAATTTATGGCCCGGAGCATAACAAGACCGTCACCAAAGGCCTGTTCGTCTCAAAGGATGCGCTGAAGCGCCTCCGCACCTTTCTCGACGCAACCGGTTGGACGTGCCTGTATGGCTTGAATCTGGCACACACGACCCCGACGCAGACCGCGCGAGAGGCTCGTGACGTACTCGAGATCCTGGGCCCTCGCCTTCAGGCCTTCCAGATCGGAAACGAGCCTGACGTCTTCCGCAACCGTTTCCGGTCGGCCAATTGGGGCCCGGAAGACTATATTCGGGAGTGGGCGCAGCACCATCAAGCGATCGTCGCGGTGGCGCCCGGGGCCAAATTCGCAGGTCCCGACGTCTCGAACAAGCTGGAATTCGTTACCGCTTTTGCCCAGTTTGCGCGCGATCATCCCGACATCGTGATGTTGACGGCGCATTATTATGCGATGGGCCCCGCCGGCAGTCCGGACATCTCGCTGAGCCAGCTCATGGTGCCGGAGGCGGCGACGGCGACGTTGAAGCAGGCCGGGATCGACCTGGTTCTTCAAGCGTCTCGCCAATCCGGCCTGCCGTTTCGGATGGCGGAGGGGAATAGCTGCTGGAACGGCGGTCAGCCGGGAATCTCCGACACGCACGCATCGAGCATCTGGGGTGCGGACGCGATGTTGCGCTTTGCGCATTTCGGCTGCGTCGGGATGAACTGGCACGGCGGCGGCGATGGCGTCTATTCGCCCATCGTCGGGGCGCCTTCCCGGGGATTTGCGCGCCGACCGCTATATTACGGGACGCAGTTCGCGCGACTGCTTGGGGGTGCGACCTTCCTTGCGACGCGAGCAAATCCGCAGGCCGGCGGATTTCTGACCTATTACGCGCTTCGTCGCGATGGACGGGATCTGCTCGTTGCGATCAACAAGTCGGATGTGCCCGCGGCTGTCGCGCTGCCCGGGTTGCCGCGGCGCGAGGTGATCATGCTCACCGGGCCGTCTCTGGCGGCAACCACCGGGACGACATTGAAGACGGTATCCCGGCGCCCCTCACGAATGACCATGATTCCAGGCGCCACCGCGATGTTGCTCACCCTCGATCAGACCTGAGCGAGCGGGAATCAAGATAGGGGGGAGCCGGTGAGAAGATGGTCTCGGCGTGAAGCGATGCTCGGTGCGGGCGGACTCGCCATGGCGGCCGCCATGCCGCCATTGGCTGCGGCCAGCGCGGACGAACTGCGGCGCCGTTCGAACGTTTTGTGGTACACGTCGCCAGCCAACGAATGGGTTGAGGCGCTGCCGGTTGGCAATGGCCGTCTGGGCGGCATGGTTTTTGGCGGCATCGCCAACGAACGTATCCAGTTGAACGAGGATACGTTCTTCGCCGGATCTCCATATGACGGCACCAACCCGAAGGCGGGGCCGAACCTGCCGCGGGTCCGCGAACTGATCTGGGCGGGACGCTATGCCGAGGCGCAGGCGCTGGCCGACGAGGTGCTGGTGGCGCGCCCGCCGCGCCAGATGTCGTTCCAGCCGATCGGCGATCTGCTGCTGTTGTTCCAGGGCCTCGAAGGCTGCAACGATTACGAACGGTCGCTCGATCTCGACGGGGCGATCGTCCAGACGCGCTTCAAGGTGCGTACGGTGACCCACAGGCGCGAGGTCATCGCGTCGCCCTTGGATCAGGTCATCGCCGTCCGGCTGACGACAGACGCACCCGATGGCGGAGCGGTCAGCGTCAACGTGTCGCTAGCCACGCCGCAGGACGCGGGGGTCACGGTGGAGGGCGACGATCTTCTGGTGATGCGCGGCATCGGCCCCGAACAACACGGCATCCCCGGCGGTATCCACTTCGAGACGAGGGCGCAGGTTCGCAGCGTCGGCGGACGCCGCATCGTGGGCGAGGACGGCATTCGCATCGAAGAAGCGGACGAAGTGCTGATCCTGCTCACCACCGCCACCAGCTTTCGAGGCTACGATGATATCGGTGGCGATCCCTCGGCGCTGACGCGGAAACATATCGCCGATGCCTCAGGCAAGGACTGGCAGACGTTGCTCGCGGCGCACCAGGCGGAGCACCGTCGTCTTTTCCGCCGCGTTTCCATCGATCTGGGAAGCACTTTTGCGGCCGATCTGCCGACCAACGAGCGGATCGAACGCTCGGCAGCACTCGACGACCCGGCGCTCCCTGCGCTTTACTATCAGTTCGGTCGCTACCTTCTCATCTGCTCATCACGGCCTGGCACCCAGCCGGCGAATTTACAGGGCATCTGGAACGAACGCACGGCACCGCCTTGGGAATCCAAACTGACCCTGAACATCAACGCCGAGATGAACTACTGGCTTGCTGATGCCGGCAATCTGGGAGAGTTGATCGAGCCGCTTCTCTCGTTGGTGCAGGATCTTGCCGTGACGGGCCAGCGCACCGCCCGGAATGATTGGAATGCGCGCGGCTGGCTCGCCTATCACAATACCGATTTGTTCCGACAGGCCACCGTGAACGCGGCGGCGCTGTACGGCATGTGGTCTATGGGCGGGGCATGGCTGCTCAACACACTATGGGACCACTGGGAATACAGCCTCGATCGGGATTTCCTCACCAAGCTCTACCCATTGATGCGCGAATCATGCCGCTTCTATCTCGATGCGCTGGTGGCTCACCCGAAAACGGGTGAGCTGGTGATGAATCCGTCCAATTCTCCTGAAAACTCTCATCACGAGGGCGTATCGATATGCGCCGGTCCGGCAATGGACAGCCAGCTGTTGCGCGATCTGTTCGACCATACCGTCCATGCGTCCCGCCTGCTGGATACGGACCCTGCACTGAGGACGAAAATTGAAGAAGCCGCCGCGATACTACCTTCGGACCGGATCGGGCGAGCCGGGCAGCCACAGGAGTGGATGGAGGATTGGGACATGGCTGTCCCCGAGCTTCACCACCGTCATGTCAGCCATCTTTATGCGTTGTATCCCAGCCAGCAAATCACCTTGCACAAAACGCCGGAGCTTGCGGCCGCCGCGAAACGTTCGCTGGAAATTCGCGGCGACGAGGCGACCGGCTGGGGCCTGGCTTGGCGGTTGAATCTTTGGGCGCGACTGGAGGACGGGCAGCACGCGCACAAGGTTCTGCAGATGCTTCTTCAGCCAGGTAGAACCTATCCCAACATGTTCGATGCCCATCCGCCATTCCAGATCGACGGCAATCTTGGCGGTGCAACCAGCATCGGGCAAATGCTGGTGCAGAGCCATTCCGACATCATCCATCTGCTGCCGGCGTTGCCCAAGTTCTGGCCCGCCGGGAGCTGTCGCGGTTTCGCTGTACGCGGAAACGCCACGATCGACCTCGCATGGTCGCGCGGTGTCCTCACCGAAGCCGTGATCCATGCGGGCGACGATCGCGAATTTCACCTGCGGTACCGGGACGCGAACATGACCGTCGCCCTGCGTAAGGGCGAGCGGATATCGATCATGGGCAGTTCTGAGGGATTGAGGGCGCGGGATCGGAAGCGGTCATCATAACGAGGCACCTGCATAGGTTTGTGGGCGGCATATAACGACGGGTGCCTAATCGCACTCCGGGGTACCCGGATCGCGACGGCAAATGGCACCATCGCGAAGACGCGAACTTATGCGGCGCAGCGTCAGGCGCAGCCGAAGTGCGCAGCGATCCGATCCGCGTCGAGCTGAAATCCATCGTACAGGACGCGGCCGTCGGGTCCGATCACGACGAACCAGGGCGTTCCACCCGAACGATAGGCTTTCATGATGGCGGGAAGGGCGTCCACCGAGACCGGATCGGCGACGGCATGCCCGAAGGGAATGCGCAGCCCATAGCGTTGCTGATTTTTCCGCAGCCGATCGAAGGTGTTGACTTCCGAACCCTCGAACACGGTCTGGACGGCCGCCAGGCCTACGCCCGCGTCGCGGAGGCTATCGGCGAGCGCCACCAATGTCGGAAAGCCATGCGCGTGGCAGCCCGCGCACCAGTCCTGGGAAAAATACAATATCCTGTATCCCGGCGCCAGATCGGCCAGGGCCAGGGGGCCGCGCGCGTCCCCCTCTTCGTCGATCCATCGGACCTCTTCGAGCGGCGGGGCCGGCAAGCCCGCAATACCCGGTTCCACGGCATCCTCCATCGACAGGCGGGCGGTGGCGTCCACCCGCCGCAGGTTTTCTATGCGGCGGCGGTCCTGTGCGGCAACACCCAGCCCGGGCGCGGAAAGTGACAGGTATAGCCGTGCGGGATGCGCTCGAGATAGTCCTGATGCTCGGGCTCGGCCTCCCAGAAATCGCCGGCGGGCGCCACTTCGGTGACGACCTTGCCGGGCCATAACCCCGATGCCTCGACGTCCGCGATCGTATCGAGCGCGGTGGCGTGCTGCGCATCGCTCGTGAAATAGATCGCCGAACGATAGCTCGCGCCACGATCGTTGCCCTGGCGATCGAGCGTCGTCGGATCGTGGATTTGGAAAAAGAACTCGAGCAATCGGCGATAGCTGATCTGCGTGGGATCGAAGACGATCTCGATCGCCTCGGCATGGGTGCCGTGGTCGCGATAGGTCGCATTCGGCACGTCGCCGCCCGTATAGCCGACCCGGGTCGCGACCACCCCGGGCAGCTTGCGGATCAGATCCTGCATGCCCCAGAAGCAGCCGCCGGCGAGCACAGCCCGGTCGGTCGTCATCGGATGTCCTCCACCTGGTCGAGATAGGCACCGTAGCCCTGCGCCGCCATCTGATCGCGCGGCACGAAGCGCAGCGAGGCCGAATTGATGCAGTAGCGCAGACCGCCGCGATCGCGCGGCCCATCGGGAAAGACATGGCCGAGGTGGCTGTCGCCATACGTCGAACGCACCTCCGTGCGGATCATGCCGTGGCTCGCGTCGCGCAGTTCGTTCACGTTCGCGGGTTCGATCGGCTTGGTGAAGCTCGGCCACCCGCAGCCCGATTCGAACTTGTCCGACGAGGCGAACAGCGGCTCGCCCGAGACGATATCGACGTAAATTCCCGGCTCCTTGTTGTGGAGGAGCGCACCGGTGCCCGGGCGCTCCGTCCCGCTCTGCTGCGTCACGCGATATTGCTCGGGCGACAGCTTCGCGATCGCCGCGTCGGTCTTCTTGTAGGCAGTCATGGTCGATCCTCCAAATCCCTGCGCTTGAAGATGGATATCCGACCTCGCGCTGTCCAATACGCCGCGCCTATAGTTTCGATGTTCCCGTGCATGCTCGACCGTGCCGCCGAATCCCGGCGTTCACGACCAGGCAAATCGATCGATCAGCAGGCGAAGCTGCCGCACCGCGGCGGCCGTTCCCGATCCGGAAACGGACTGGAATGCGATCGTGCGCGACAGGTCGAGCGATTCGACCGGCCGCAACGTCAGCCCACCGACGATGACCGAGCGCTCGGGTAACATGCAGACGCCGTAACCCTCCGCCACGGCCTGCTGGATCAAATCCTCCCGCTCGGATCTGAGCCGCGGGATCATGATGATCTCGCGGTCGTGCAGATGGTTCGTCACCCGCGTGCGGAATTCGCACTGGAGCCGGTCGAGATAGGGTTGCTCCGCCAAGTCCGAAAGCGAGATCAGGGCCTTGCTTGCCAAAGCGTGCCCTTGCGCCATCGCCAGCAGCAGCCGCTCGCGAAACATCTCAACGGTGGCGATCTTGGTGCTGTCGATGGGCGGATCCGAGCAGAAGCATCCGTCGATCCGGCCGGCGAGGAGGAGATCGATTCCTTCGCTGCGGTCGAGCGGCTGGAGCACCAGCTCGAGCATCGGCATCTGTCGCAGGGCGTAGCCGAGGAAACCGGTAATCAACGCAGGCGCGATCGTGTTCGCAACGCCCAGGGTGAGCGTTTCGCGATGACCGCGAATCCGATTGAGCGATATCGCCCGAATCCGCCGCTCGCCGTCCGCGATCGCGGTGAACTCGGCACGGATATCGCGGCCGAGCGCAGTCAGCCGACTGTCCTTGCCGTCGCGATACACCAACGTCCCGCCCAGTTCCTGTTCGAGCCGCTGGATCGCGCGGGTGAGCGTGGGCTGGGACACGCCGCTGCGCATCGCCGCTTCGGTGAAATTGAGCGTGTCCGCCAGGTTCAGGAAATATCGGATCTGGTTGAATTCCATCGTTCGTCTTCCGTCCCTCCCCTTCGAGCCGACGCTGGCCAGCCGGGCGCCATCGGCCGGAACGCTTGCGGCCCGCATCGAAACTATACGCGCGGACTATTGGAAAACTTGACGCCGCCCTGCGACAATCAACCCCGCCAGCAGGCTCGGCCGGTTCGCGGCCATGCCGGGGCATCGAATACAAACGAGCTCTTCGACGCTGCAACATTTCTGTCGAAGAGACAAACGGCCGAGGAGGCAATGGCCATGAAGGCGATCGTGGTGACAGATCAGGCTGCGGGGACAGCCGGGATGAAGCTGACGCAGCGGCCGGAGCCGCGGCCGGCGATCAACGACGTTATCGTCGAGGTTCATGCCTCGGGCTTCGTCGGGACCGAGCTCGCCTGGCCGTCCACCTGGACCGATCGCCTGGATCGCGACCGCACGCCTTCGATCCCCGGGCACGAGCTGGCCGGCGTGGTCAAGGCGCTGGGCTACGGCACGACGGGGCTGTCGGTGGGGCAACGGGTGTTCGGCCTCACCGACTGGACCCGCGACGGCACGCTCGCGGAATATGCGGCCGTCGAGGCGCGCAACCTCGCGCCGCTGCCGGGCGACGTCGACTTTACGGTGGGCGCGAGCCTGCCCATCTCTGGCCTGACTGCATGGCAAGGATTGTTCGATCACGGCCGCCTTCGGACAGGGCAGAGCGTCATCGCGCATGGCGCCGCCGGCGCGGTCGGATCGATGGTGACGCAGCTCGCCCGCGCCGCGGGCGCCTACGTCGTCGGCACGGGGCGCGCCGCCGACCGCCAGGCAGCGCTCGACTTTGGCGCGAACGAATTCGTCGACCTCGACAACGACGCTCTGGAGGATGTCGGCGTCGTCGACCTGGTGTTCGATGTCATCGGCGGCGACATCCAGAAGCGCTCCGCGGCGCTGGTGCGGCCCGAAGGCGCGCTGGTGACGATCGTCGGACCGGCCGAGGCGCGGCCCGCCATGGGGCTCGCGGTCGACTTCGTCGTCGAATCCGATCGCGCCCAGTTGAGCGAGATCGTCCAGCGAGTGCGCGACGGCCGGCTGCGGACGAACATCGGCTTCGTCGCCCCACTCGACGAGGCTGTTGCCGCCTTCAATCCCACCACGCGGCGCGCAGGCAAGACGATCATCCGCGTTCGTCCGTGAGAACTCTCCGGGATCGGGGATGTTTCAGTCCTCGCCCCGCAACACCTGCGCCTGCATGATCGCGGATCCGGTCTGGGATTTCTATCTCTTCTGGTTCCCGAAATATCTTACCGGCGCGCGCGAGATGAGCCCCCTGGCGGTCGCGCGGCCCTGGACGGTCTATCTCGCGTTCGATTTCGGTAGTATCGGCGGCGGCATCGATCTTCACCGACGGTTTCGACATCGAAGCCAGTTATCGGCTCAGCCATCCGTTCGGCTCGTCGGGAAATCTGACGCTGCGCGGCCTTGCCACCAACGTGCGCAACTTCATCACCAAGACCGGCCTGCCCGGCACGATTCCGGTGCAGCAGGCCGGCGTCAATTCGAGCTCTACTCCCGACTGGAAACTGCTCGCGATGGAGACGTGGGAGACCGACCATTACAGCCTGACGTTGCAGCAGCGCTGGTTCAGCGATGGCGTGTTCGGCCACCAGTACATCGTCTGCGGCGACGGGGATTGCCCGGTTTCGACCGTCAACAATCCGACGGTCGACTATAACCACATGGACGGCGCCTTCTATTTCGACGTTTCAGGCTCGTACCACCTGACCGACAAGGTCAGCGCCTATTTCAAGGTCAACAACCTATTCGACCGTGACCCAACCCCGTCGCCGCAGACCAATACCGGCGTGGATATCAACCCGTCGCTCTACGACGTGCTCGGCCGGATGTATCGCGTCGGCGTGCGGTACAACTTCTGAGCGAGACGCGAGGTCGGTGATGCACATGCGTCACCGATCAGCAACAACGTGGCGTCGTCCTCGCTGATCGTCTTGACGAGGAAGCCCAGCGCGTCGAGCCGGCCGCGCACCAGGCGCTCAGTCGGCAGCGAGACGTCGACCGCGACCGTCACTGGCGTGTCGGGCGCGCGGCCGGCGGCAATCAGCGCGCCGGCGATGTTCGGCGCTGCGGCGCGGCCCATGTAGATCGCCAGGGTCGTGTCGGGCCGTGCCAGCGCTGTCCAGTCGAGGTCGAGCGATTGACCGGCACGCGCGTGCGCAGTCAGGAAGGTGAGCTGTCGAGCGTTGCCGCGCAGCGTGAGTGCGACAAGGCCGCTCGCCGCCGCCGCGCTCGCCGCAGTGATGCCAGGGCAGATGCGCACCGGCACGCCATGCGTCGCGCAAGCCGCTAGCTCCTCCGCCGAGCGGCCGAAGATCGAGGGGTCTCCGCCCTTGAGTCGCACCACGCGCTTGCCTGCACGAGCCGCGGCGACGATCAGCGCATCGATCGTGCGCTGGTCCCTCGAGTGGCGACCAGCGCGCTTGCCTACGCTGATGCGTTCCGCCGTTGCGGCGAGCGCGAGTACGCCAGGACCAATCAACGCATCGTGGAAGACCGTGTCTGCGCGCGCCAGCAGTCGTTCGGCCTTGCGAGTGAGGAGATCGGGGTCGCCGGGGCCGGCACCGACCAGCCAGACCATGCCCGGGGCGAAATCGTCACCCATTGGCGGTTTCCTTGTTTTCGGCGAGAATCCGGGCAAGCGCCGGACGACACGAGCCGCAATTGGTACCGGCCTTCAGCGCCGTGCCGATCGCGGCGACATCGGCTGGACACTGGTCGCGGATCGTTGCCAGGATCGTCCTCAGGCCGACGTTGAAGCAGGTGCAGACGATCGGACCGCGATCGGGTTGGTTGTCCGGCGCGCGACCCGCGAGCACCTGCGGGCCGTGTTCGGCCCCGAGCTGCGCGATCAGCCAGTCGCGGCCGGGCAATTCACCGGCTCGCGTCACGAACAACACGGCCGTCAGCCGGCCTTTGTCGAGCATTGCGATGCGCCGTGTGCCGCGGGCGGGATCGATCGCTTCGATCCGCTCGCCCTTCGGAAGCGTCTTTTCGAGCGTCGCCGGATCGCCATCGCCTGCGAGTTCGAACAAGGCTCCGCCAGGCACTGTCACGCGTGTCGCCCACAAGCAATCGGGCAGAGCTGCCGCTCCCTGTACAATGAGGAAACCGCGCCATTCGACCGCGACGGCGGCAACCCGCGCCGGCGTCATCTTGAAGCCGGGCTGGCCCGATAGCGGATCGGTTGTCGCACGGGCGAGCAGGCCGGTGCGGCCGCCCGTCGATTGCTGGTCGGTCCAGTGGATCGGTACGAACAACTCGCCTTCGCGTCGGGCCTCGCTGACGCTCACCCGAAACAAACTGTCGCCCTGCGGCGTGACGACGCGCGCCAATCCGCCGTCGATAAGACCGAACCCTTCGGCGTCGGCCGGATGAACTTCGACCAGCGGCTCCTCACGGTGGCGCGCGAGCTTTGGGCTGAGGCCGGTGCGCGTCATCGTGTGCCATTGGTCGCGATAGCGCCCGGTGTTGAGCGTCAGCGACCAGCGCGGCAGCGGTTGCTCCGCTGGCCGCTGCGCGACCGCGACCAGCCGCGCTTTGCCATCGGGCGTCGGGAAGTAGGCGTCGGTGAATGGCGCCTCGGCCCAGCGAAACGGGGCCATCGCATCGTATGCGGCATTGCCGATCGCCGTCCGACCCTTGAGATCGAGCAACCGCCGGCCATGGTTGCGATAGGTCGTGAGCCGAGCGTGCTCGCGCCAGATGTCGGCGGGGCGGTCATAAGCGAAGGCGGTGCGCCAGCCCATCCGCCGCGCGACCTCGCTGACGATCCACCAATCGGGCCGCGCCTCGCCGGGCAGCGGCAGGAAGGCGCGCTGCCGGCTCACCGTTCGCTCGGAATTTGTGACGGTGCCGCTCTTCTCGCCCCAGGCGGCGGCGGGCAGACGAACATGCGCGAATCGGCTGGTGTCGGTTTCGGCAATCACGTCGGAAACGACGACGAACGGGCAATCCGCCAGCGCGGCGCGAACGCTGCCGGCATCCGGCAGCGATACCGCCGGGTTGGTCGCCATCACCCATAGCGCCTTGATCCGCCCCGTGCCGACCGCTCGAAACAGGTCGACCGTCTTGAGGCCCGGCTTCGTCGCCATATTGGGCGCCGCCCAGAAGCGGCCGATATCGGCAATATCCTCGATATCGAAACCGCGATGCGCGGCCAGCGTCGAGGCGAGCCCGCCGACCTCGCGTCCGCCCATCGCGTTGGGCTGACCGGTGATCGAGAAGGGCGTCGCGCCCGGCTTGCCGATACGGCCGGTGGCGAGATGAACGTTGATGATGGCGTTGACCTGATCGGTGCCTGCGATCGACTGATTGATCCCCTGGCTGAACAGGGTGACGGTGCGTGGGCTGGCGGCGAACAGATCGTAGAAGCGCTTGATCTCGGCGGGCGGCAGGTCGCAAGTGTGGGCGACGCTCCACAAATCATGACCGTCATCGAGTGCCTCCCAGAAGCCTTCTGACACGGCGACATGATCGGCGAGAAAAGCGGCGTCGAGCACGCGCTCGCGTCGGCAATGCGCCAGCAAGCCGTTCATCAGCGCCACGTCGGTGCCGGGCTTGAGCGCGAGATGGCAATCGGCTTGTTCGGCGGTTTCGGTGCGGCGCGGGTCGATCACCACCAGCTTCGCGCCCGCCTCGCAGCGCGCGCGGATGCGCTGATAGACGATCGGGTGGCACCATGCCGTGTTGGAGCCGACCAGCACGATCAGGTCGGCGGCGTCGAGATCGTCGTAGCTGCCCGCGACGACATCCTCGCCGAACGCGCGGATGTGGCCGGCGACCGCGCTCGACATGCACAGCCGTGAATTGGTGTCGATATTGGCCGAGCCGATGAATCCCTTCATCAGCTTGTTGGCGACGTAATAATCCTCGGTCAGCAATTGGCCCGAGACATAGAAGGCGACGCTGTTCGGCCCGTGCCGCGCGATCGTCTCGCGGAAACGGCGGGCGACGAGGTCGAGCGCCTTGTCCCAGCTCGCGCGGCGCTTGCCGATCATCGGGTGGAGCAGGCGGCCCTCCAGCCCGATCGTCTCGCCGAGATGCGTGCCTTTGGAGCACAGCCGGCCGCGATTGGCGGGATGATCGGGATCACCGGCGATCGTTGTCATTCGCCCGCCGGTCGGCGTGGCAAGCACGCCACAGCCCACCCCGCAATAGGCGCAGGTGGTGCGGATCGTGGTCACAAGCCACTCCCCTTCAGGGGAGGGGTCGGGAGTGGGGAAGTTCGGCAAGCGCCTCCTCTGTGGCTCTGCCTCACCCCAACCCCTCCCCTGAAGGGGAGGGGCTTTAAGTTCCTCCTCACGCCGCCGCCTTCAACGTGCTGGCGCGGCAGATCAGCACGCGGCCGCCGCTCACCCTGACCGGCACGACCGGCGTGCAGCCCTTGTCCGCACCCTGCGCCTCGCCGGTCGCCAGTGCGATCCGCCAATTGTGGAGCGGGCAGGCCACCGCGTTGCCGTGGACGATGCCCTGGCTCAGCCGGCCATGCTTGTGCGGGCAGCGGTCGGCGAGCGCGAAGACACGGTTGTCGCCGGTGCGGAACACCGCGACATCGTCGCCGCCCGCGACCTGTATCGTTCGGCTGCCACGCGGCGGGATTTCGTCGAGCCAGCCGATATCGAGCCAATCGCCGATCATGCCATTTCCTTCTGCGGGGTGAAGCGCGCCATCGGCGCGTGATGGTTGCGGTCGTGCCCGGCGGCGCGGTCGGCCCACGGATCGTCCTGGCTGAAGCGCTGCGAGAACAGGAAACGTTCGGCCAGCGCCGCGCGACCCTCGGCATCGTCGACGATCCGCGTCTTGATGGCATCGAGCCCGACGCGCTCGGTCCACGGCGCGGTGCGCTCGAGATAGCGCGCCTCTTCGCGATAGAGCTGGATGAAAGCGGCGCAATATTCCATTGCCTCCTGCTCGGTCGCGACCTTGCAGAGCAGGTCGGTGGCGCGAACCTTCATCCCGCCGTTGCCGCCGACGTGCAGCTCGTAACCCGACTCGACGCAGACCACGCCGAAATCCTTGATCGTCGCCTCGGCGCAGTTGCGCGGGCAGCCAGACACGGCGATCTTGAACTTGTGGGGCATCCAGGAGCCCCAGCTCATCCGTTCCAGCTTGACGCCGAGCCCGGTCGAATCCTGCGTACCGAAGCGGCACCATTCGCTCCCCACGCACGTCTTCACCGTGCGCAGCGCCTTGCCATAGGCATGGCCCGAGACCATGCCGGCGGCGTTGAGATCGGCCCATACGGCGGGCAGATCCTCCTTCCTGATTCCGAAGATGTCGAGCCGCTGACCACCGGTCACCTTGACCATCGGCGCGTTGTATTTCTCCACCACGTCGGCGATCGCGCGCAATTCCTTTGGCGAGGTGATGCCGCCCCACATCCGCGGCACCACCGAATAGGTGCCGTCCTTCTGGATGTTGGCGTGGAGGCGCTCGTTGACGAAGCGGCTCTGCTGGTCGTCCTCGTATTCGCCCGGCCAGGCACACAACAGATAGTAATTGAGCGCGGGCCGGCACGACGAACAGCCGTCGGGCGTCGTCCAGTGCAGCTTCTGCATCACCTCGGGGATTGACCTCAGCCCCTGCGCGACGATCTCGCGGCGAACGTCGTCATGGCCGAAACTGGTGCAGCCGCAGATGGTTTTGGTCGCGCGCTCGCCGGCATAATCGTCGCCCAGCGTCACCGCGAGCAGGCTCTCGACCATCCCGGTGCACGACCCGCACGAGGCAGAGGCCTTGCAGGTCGCGCGCACGGCGTCGAGCGTCGCATTGCCGGCCTCGATGCAGGCGACGACCTGGCCTTTGGAAACGCCGTTGCAGCCGCAGATCTCGGCATCGGCCGAGAGCGCCGCAACGGCCGCCTTAGGGTCCGCGCGCCTACCCCCCGAGGCGAAGACCTGGCCGTAGATCAGCACGTCGCGAATATCGGCGACGTCCTCCTGCCTCTTGAGCAAATCGAAATACCAACCGCCGTCGGCGGTATCGCCGTAGAGCACCGCGCCGACGACACGGTCCTCGCGGAGCACGACGCGCTTGTAGATGCCGCGCGCGGCGTCGCGCAGGACAATGTCTTCGCAAGCCTCGCCGCCGGAAAAATCGCCCGCCGAAAAGACGTTGAGGCCGGCGACCTTGAGCTTGGTCGAGGCGACCGATCCGCGATAGCCCGTGTGCTTCTCGACCAGCCCGTCGGCGAGCGCGCGGCACATGTCCCATAACGGCGCGACGAGGCCATAGACCTGCCCGTCATGTTCGACGCACTCGCCGACCGCGAGCACGTCCGGGTCAGACGTCACCATGTGATCGTCGACGTGAATGCCACGCCCGACCGCGAGGCCCGAGGCGCGCGCCAGCGCCACCGACGGGCGGATGCCGACCGCCATGACGACGAGGCTTGCGGGAATGTCGCGGCCGTCCTTGAGCCGCACGCCTTCCACCTTGCCGCCCCCGTAGATTTCGGCGGTGTCCGCGCCGGTCAGGATGGCCTGTCCGCGCGCCTCCAGCGCCTGCTTGAGTAGCCAGCCCGCCGCCTCGTCGAGCTGGCGCTCCATCAGCGTCGGCATCAGGTGCAGCACCGTCACCTTCATGCCGCGCAATGTCAGGCCGTGCGCTGCCTCCAGTCCGAGCAGCCCGCCACCGATCACCACCGCGTCGCCACCCTGCGCGGCCGCTGCCAGCATCGCGTCGACATCGCTCATGTCGCGGAAGCTGATGACGCCCGGCAGGTCGTGCCCCGGCACCGGGATGATGAACGGATCGGAGCCGGTGGCGATCAGCAGTTTGTCGTAGACGACCGTCCGTCCCGCCTTCGAGGTCACCGTCTTCGCCGTCCGGTCGATCGCGACGATGGGATCGCCCGCGATCAGGTCGATCTGGTTGTCGGCATACCAGTCGTGATCGTTGATGACGATCTCGTCGAAACTCTTCTCGCCGGCCAGCACCGGCGAGAGCATGATGCGGTTGTAGTTCACGTGCGGCTCGGCGCCGAAGATGGTAACGCGATGCCGACCCGCATCGCGCGCCAGCAATTCCTCGACCGCGCGGCATCCGGCCATGCCGTTGCCGATCACCACCAGATGCGCGCGCGCGGCATCCGGCTCGATCGTGTCAGCAGGATCGGGCGACTGGTATTCGTGAAAGTCCATGCGTTGCGCTCCAGAAACGAAAAAGGCCGCCATCCGGACCCCGCGCGAAGCGGAGCCTGGATGGCGGCCTTGCCATCATATGCGCTTTGGCGATCCGACACTGGATCGCCGCGGCTATGTCGAGCGGGCAGCATTGCCCTGTTGCGATGCACAATAGTCGAAAGCGGTGCCCTGCTCAAGCGCTTTCGAATCATCAAAGCTGCGCGCCGGTATCCCAGCTTGTCCGCCAGCGGCGCTTGACCGCTGCCAGTCCGGTCCCTGCCAGCGCCGCCAACCCGGCGAAGATCAGGAATCCCGGCGAGAAGCTGCCGGTGAGCTGCCGCGCAACGCCGAGCGACGAGGCGAGGTAGAAGCCGCCGACGCCGCCTGCCATGCCGACCAGCCCGGTCATCACCCCGATCTCCGCCCGGAAGCGTTGCGGCACGAGCTGGAATACCGACCCGTTGCCGATGCCCAATGCCAACATCGCGACGACGAACAGCGCGAGCGCGGTTGTCATACTCGATGCGATGCCGATCCCGGCAAGCGTGATCGTGGCGACGGCGAACACGACCGACAGCACTTTGATGCCGCCGATCCGATCGGCGACGGCGCCGCCCAGCGGTCGCACGAGCGAGCCGACGAACACGCAGGCGGCGGTGCAATAGCCGGCGACCACGGGGCTCAGCGAAAACCGGTCGGTGAAATAGATCGGTAGCGACGCTGCCAGCCCGACGAAGCCGCCGAACGTCACTGCGTAGAAGCCCATCAGCCACCAGGCGTCGGTCGATTTCAGGGGAACGAAATAGTCGGCAAGTTCTCGGGGCGCCGGTCGGCCGGGCGCGTCTTTCGCCATCAGCATATAGACCACGAAGATGATCGCGAGCGGGATGCAGACGAGCCCCAGCACGCTGGTCCAGCCGAACCGTTGGGCGAGCGTCGGGGCGAACAGGGCAGTGAGCACGGTGCCCGAATTGCCCATGCCGGCGAGCCCCATCGCCTTGCCCTGATGCTCGGGCGGATACCAGCGGCTGGCGAGCGGCAGGGCGATCGCGAAGCTCGCGCCGGCAAAACCAAGGGCAACGCCGAGAAGCAGCGTGCCGGTAAAGCTGCGCACGCCAAGCAGCCAGGCCGAAAGCAACCCGACGATGACGATGATCTGGCTGATCGCGCCCGCACCCTTCGGCCCGATGCGATCGACCAGCAAACCATTGGCGACGCGCAGCAGGGCGCCGGCGAGCGTCGGCGTCGCCACCATCAACCCCTTCTGCGCCGGATCGAGGCCGAGCGTCGCGGCGATCTGCGGTGCCAGCGGTCCCAGGATCACCCAGACCATGAAGGCGGCATCGAAATAGAGCAACGCAGCGATCAACGTCGGCCAGTGGCCGGCCTTCCAGAAACTGGACGGCACCTGTCCGTCTGCCGATGCCTGCGCGGTGCGATGCCCGAATATCGTGGCCATGATGCTTTCCCGATCTGCAAAAAAGGCACGAAAAAAGCCGCTCGCCGGACGTTCGCATATGCGAAATCCAGTCAGCGGCTCTGCTGCTTGTTAGAGTGGGCGCCTGCTACCCGTCCTTGGGAAAGGCGCCTGATCATGCGCGCGTCATTGCGCGTCGGCGTGGATCATTCGGCGAAACCGTCTCATGTTGCAATACGGAAAATGTGAGTCCGCATCGTAACGCCCAGATCATCGGCGCACGGCGAACCCATGGACATAGGCCGCGACCTGCTCGGGATCGAAGATGCGGCCGTCGAAGAAGCGATCAGGCCCTAGCGTCAATGCGCCGCGATGGGTGCCGACGCCGGTCGGGTTGAAGACCGCGCCTTCCAGCTTCATGCTCGCGCCGGGCATGGCGACGTCGCTGCCGCCGAGCGCGCGGCGATAGATATCGGGACGGAAGACTCCGGCGGCGGCGCGCTCGGCCTCGCGGTTTGGCGCCACCTGCCGCCAGCGCGCCAGTTGCGAGTAGATCCACAGCGCCTGGCTGCGCCACGGAAAGGCGGTCGCCTCGCGATCGAACAGGAGAAAATCGGGCATCTCCATCGGCGCTGCGCCCTGCTGAGGGATCACCAGGCCCTGCAGACCGCGCGCGATGAGTTCCGCCGGCTGGTCGACATACTCGGGCTGCGCGAGCAATGTTGCCAGCTCGGCGCGATTGGCGGGTGTGTCGCTCCAGCGCGCCGCCGCCGTCAACGCGACGAGCAAGCGATCGACCGCGTTCGCATTCTCCTCCATCCACTCGTTACGGAAGGCGAGCACCTTTTCCACGCCGCGCTGCCAGATGCGCGCGCCGAGCGCTACCGCCTCCACCAGCCCCTGCTCGATCGCGGCGGCGGGCCAAGGGGCGCCGGCGATGAAGCCGTCGATCTCGCCCAGCTGGCTCGCCTCGACCATCAGCGACGGCGGTAGCACGCGCAACACGACATCGCGGTCGGGATCGATGCCCGCGCTCGCAAGCCAGTAGCGCAGTGTGAGCGCGTGGCTGGAGAAGCGATGCACTACGCCGATGATCGGTTTGCGGCGGTGAAGCCCGATCGCCGCGGCGAAATCGTGCGCGGTGGCGAGCGGATCGGCGAGGCGCCGGGGCAGGTCCGGCTCCAGCGCGGCGGCAAAGTCGGCCGCCATCACCAGCATGTTGCCGTTGAGGTTGAGCTTGAACGGCGCGGCCAGCGCGGCCGGCTGCTGGCTCAGCCCAAGCGTCACCGCGACCGCGAGCGGCGCTAGCATATGTGCGGCCTGCACCTGGCCATGGATCAGCCGGTCGCGCAGCGTGGCCCAACTCGTCGTGCGGACCAGATCGAGATCGATACCCTCGGCCTCGGCGAAACCCTTCTCGCGCGCCGCGACCAGCACCGCGCTGTCGGTCAGCGGCAGGAAGGCCGCGCGGATCGTGGTCATGGCTGTCCTCCCAGCAGCGTGCTCGCAGTGATCAGCGCCTCGGCCACTTCGACGATGCGGCGTCCCTGGTTCATCGCCGTCGAACGCAGCAAGGCGTAGGCGTCGGGCTCGGCCATGCCGCGGCTGGCCATCAGGATTGCCTTGGCCTTGTCGATCGTCTTGCGGTCGGCAAGCGCCGTGCGGGCCTCGTCGAGCTCGGCCTGCATTCGCGCGAACGCATTGAAGCGGCGCACGGCCAGCTCGAGGATCGGCTTCACCCGCTCCTTGCGCAAGCCGTCGACGACATAGGCCGAGACGCCGGCGTCGATCGCCGCACCGATCATCGCCTCGTCGGACTGGTCGACGAACATTGCGATCGGCCGGGCCAACGCGCGGCTCACGAACAGCATTTCCTCCAGCACGTCCCGGCTCGGGCTGCCGAGATCCATCAAGACGACGTCGGGCGCCATTCGCTCGATCTGTGTCACGAAGGCGCCGCGTGTCGGCACGACGTGAATATCGTAATAGCCAGCCTCGCGCAGGCCCTCCTCGAGCACCGAAGCGCGCAATCCGCTATCGTCGACGATGACAATCCGCACCGACCATCCTTCCGATCCGGCTCATGATGGTCGGTCATGCTGCGCTGCGTCAATTTTATTCTGAAGCGGGGCTATGGGCCGCCTTAGGTGGAGAGTGCCCCTTCGGCTTTGCGGCGCGCGCAGGCGTCTTCGCTGAGCTCGGGAGAGTGCGGGCATGGATGCAGCGCGTGGCCGTGAAAGCGAGCTGGCGTCGATCGTTATCTGATCAGGGAAAGCCATGCGGATTGGACAATTGGTAGGACAAAATACACGTATAGGCCTTACTGAAAGGTTGACTTATGTGGTCTAGACAATATCGTCCCTCCTCACAGAATATGGTCAAGGGGAGGGATCGATGGTGAAGCGTGCCGATCACCGGCGCCGGTTGACGTCCAAATCTAGGCTGATCTCGCGGCTGCTGGCGGGCGTCACATTGAGCGCTGTTGCGTTGCCCGGCGCCGCACTGGCGCAAGATCAGCAACCGACGGCCAATGTCGCGGACGAAGCGCCCGGCGATGCGATCGTCGTCACCGGGATCCGCGGATCGCTGCAGAGCGCGCTCAATGAAAAGCGCAACGCGGACAGCCTGGTCGAGGTCATCAACGCGGAAGACATCGGCAAGCTGCCCGATCAGAACCTCGCCGAAGTCCTCGAAAACGTCCCCGGCATCCAGATCACCCGAGAGGCAGGCGTCGGCACGGGCGTTCAGATTCGCGGCACCAACGCCAATCGCACCGAGATCAACGGCGTCGCGACGGTGGGATCGGGATCCGGCCGCGGCGGCATCAGCTTCGAAGACATCAATCCGGCCATCATCGCGTCGGTGGAGGTCATCAAGGCGCCCGAAGCGAGCACCATCGAAGGGTCGGTCGGCGGCACCATCAACCTGCGCACGATCCGCCCGCTGGAGCTCAGGGAGCCGCTGTTGGCGGCGCGGGTTCAGGGTGAATATAGCGAGCTGGCGGAGAGCGTGGAGCCGAGGATTTCCGCCAGCGTCGGGAACAAATGGTCCACAGGGATCGGCGAAATCGGCGTCATCGTGAGCGGGAGCTATACGAAACAGGAAGCGACGTCGTTCCGCCCCCGCGTCGACCGCGACGGCGGCCTTGTGGAGAATGTAGATGCGACCGTCGTCAGGAGCGGTGTCGCCCAAGATCTCGCCGACCGACCGGCCGCCCAATCGTTCGATTTCGTCGGCATCCAGTTCCTCAACCAGGAGCTCGAGGACTTCAAGTACAGGACCGTCAATCTGGCCGGCACGCTGGAATGGAAGCCGAGCGACAACCTGAAATTCTATTTCGATACGGTCTATAACGACCAGAAACGCCGGCAGACCAGTTCACGCGTGCAGGCTTCGGGCGTCAGCGAACTGCTCGACTATAGTGTTCCCAACTCGTTCCAGACGGTCGATTTCGGTTCACTGGACGGCGTGGACCTGGGAAGCATCCAGGTTGCGGAAACGGGCGTCATCGACGTCAATCTGGCCGCCGACGCCAATGACGCGAACCTGCGCTTTTCGAGCGACACGGGCGCCCGTCTCACGAAGAGCGAGATCTACCGGCTGGGCACGGAGTTCGAATCCGGCCGTTTTTCGGCGCGAGTCGAGGCGTCGCGCTCGATTTCGAACACCCACAACCCCAATCTCAGCACGACGCTGAACTTCATCAATCCCCATACGCCCACGGATTCGGGCAACGACAATGCCGTGCCCTTTGCCTATGACCTTTCCGGCGGGTCGCTGGCGTTCGGCATCGCGTCGAGCTCGATCTATGCACCCACCGCCGCCGAGCTGCTCGATCCTGCCAACGTGGTGCTCCAGGCGGTGAATGTCGGCGACGACAAAACCCGGAACAAGGAGGATGCATTCCGCCTCGACATGTCGCTCGACGTGAATGATCTGACCCATTTCTTCACGACATTCGACATCGGCTACCGGTACAACAAGACATCGAGCAGGTTCGACGACATCGGGGTAAACCTTTCGCTGAACAAGATGGCGGACAGCCCGAACGGAACCATGTTTTCGGACCTGCTTGTTCCCGGGCCGACCAACTTCAATCGAGCCGATGGCAGGGCGCTGTATTTCCGCGACTTCCTCCTGATCGACCCCAACCGCTCGTTCAGCGATCAGGCGGGGACGCTGGCGATATTGCAGCAGGCGCTGATCGACAACGGCGGGTCGAAGCTGCTGGACGATCCGAGCGAGAATGCGAGCGGCTTCTTCTCGATCAACGAAACGACCAACGCCGTCTATGGACAGGCCAATTTCGAGGCCGGCCCGATCCGGGGCAATGTCGGCTTGCGCTGGCTCGATACGCAGCTCGATTCGACCGGTAACTCGATCGCGTCCGGCGTCGTGACGCAGACCAGCGCGAAAGGCGGATACAGCAAGCTGCTGCCGCGCGTGAACCTAGCGGCGGACCTGACCCGCGGCGTGCTGCTTCGCGCGAGCTACAGTCAGGATATCAATCGCCCGTCCTTCGATCTGCTGAACACGTCGGTCTCGTTCGGGACCAGCGAGAATGCGGCCGTTTCCATCGGAAATCCGAATCTGGCCCCGGAAACGGTGACGTCGTACGACGTGTCGCTCGACTGGTATTTCGCCCCGTCCTCGGTCATCAGCGTCGCCTTCTTCCACAAGAAGCGCAACGATCTGTTCGTGACGCAGCTGGAGGACGCGCCGCTCGACGCGAACGGCTATCGCGATCTGACCGCACCGTGCGAAGGCGGCGGGATCTTCAATCCCATCGCTTTCCGGAATCTTCTCGCGCCGCCGAACACGGGTGGGCAAGGCCTGTGCGTTCCGATCCAGACGACGATCAACGATACCGCGAGCACGACGCAGACCGGCGTCGAGGTTGCGTTCCAATATGATCTTTCGCAGTTCGAAAGCAGTCTCGGCTTCGCATCGGGCTTCGGCATCCTGGCCAATTACACCTATCAAAAGTTCGGTGGAGGCGAGGCGACCAACACCTCCGCCACGCGCGGCACCGACATCTTCAATGCGATCAACGGTATCTACAACGACGCGGATTTCGTGCCCGTAACGGCGGTGCAGGGCCTGCTCGACTTCTCGAAGCATGCCTACAACGTCACGCTCTATTACGAGAAATACGGCCTTTCGGCGCGGGCGCGCTATACGTGGCGCAGCGCGTTCCGCACGCTGGACACCGCCGGCGGCGCCTCGCTCGCCAGCACGTTCGGGTTCCCCGTCGTCACCGCGGCGCGAGGACAGCTCAATGGTAGCATCAATTACGATGTCACCGATTGGCTGAACATCGGCATCGAAGGTGTGAATCTCACCAAATCCAAGATTTCGCAATATTGCGTGAACGATGGCGCCCTGCTGTGTTTCCAGGGGCTGCCGGATCGCAGGTTGACGTTCGGCGCATCCGTCAAATTCTAGGGTCCGTCCTTATTGGAACGCGGATCGTGATCGCGCGTGAAGCTTTCAACCGAAACTTCGGCGCTGTTGGGCGACGGCGCGGCTGGAAATTTGCGCGAACACCGATTAGGAAATTGGTATAGAAATTCAGACGGAAATCGCGGGGCTTAGCGTGCAAATCGGCTCGAAGAGACTCTTTCAATCGGTGGCCGAACAGATCGCCGCGTTGATCGAAGAGGGCGCCTATCCGCCGGGAACCCGGCTGCCGGGCGAACGTGAATTGGCAGAGAAGCTTGGCGTCAGCCGCGTGACGATCAGAGAAGCTGAAATCGCGCTCCAGGCGCTCGGACGGCTCGAGATCAAGACGGGTTCGGGTGTCTACGTCAGCGAACGGCAGTCAGGCGGCAGCGGCGCCCTGCCGAAAGCCAGCGCGTTCGAAGTGACCGAGGCGCGGATGCTGATCGAATCCGAGTCGGCCGCGCTCGCAGCGCACAACATCACCGATGAAGCCATCGCGCGGCTCGCCGAATTGATCGAACAGATGCGCCTGGGCGACGAAGAGGCGGCGAACGACGCGGACGAGCATTTCCACCTGACGATCGCCGAAGCATCTAACAACGTCGCGATGGTGCATATGGTGAAATCGCTGTGGCGGATGCGCGAACAACTGCCTGACGTGAAGGCCACCTACGAGGCGGTTTGCATGCACGATGCCGATTCGCGGACCGAGGAACATCGCGCGGTTTTCGAAGCGCTTAAGGCGCGAGACCCTGCTCGCGCAAGAGCGGCGATGCGTGGTCATTTCCGCCGCCTGATCGTGTCGATGCTCGAGGCGACTGAAAAGCGCGAGCTCGCGGAGTTGAAGCAGAAGGCCACTGCCAGCCGGGAACGGTTCCTGACGGCCGCGAATATAGGATAGCCGATCGGCGCGACAAAATACCGCCTCCATCAAACCAGGTTGATCGGCAGGCCTTTTTCAATTTCCGGTAGAAAATCGCGATTGGCGCGTGTGCTCAATCGGTTCGACAGCGTTCCTCTTTGGCTGCCGATTCATTCCTCAAGCGATTGAAATCGCTGGTGACCCCTACGGGACTCGAACCCGTGTTTTCGCCGTGAGAGGGCGACGTCCTAGACCGCTAGACGAAGGGGCCGTGTATTGGCGAGAGCGGGCGCTTACGGGGCTCGGCGGCGGCCGTCAAGGGCCGTGATGGCCTTCGACGCCCGCCACATTACCGAGCCATCAGGCAGCCGCCTTCTTGCGTTCCGCCATCTCGCGGTTGAGCATCTCTGCGAGCAAGAACGCGAGCTCGAGGCTCTGGCCGGCATTGAGACGCGGGTCGCAATGCGTGTGATAGCGGTCGGCGAGGCTCTGCTCGGTCACCGCCACCGCGCCGCCGGTGCATTCGGTGACGTTCTGCCCCGTCATCTCGGCATGGATGCCGCCCGCGATCGAGCCCTCGGCGCGATGCACTGCGAAGAAGCCGCGTACCTCGGCGAGAATTCGGTCGAAGGGGCGCGTCTTGTATCCGTTCGCTGCCTTGACCACATTGCCGTGCATCGGATCGCAGCTCCACACCACTGGATGCCCTTCGCGCAGCACCGCGCGCACGAGCGGGGGCAGGCCGGCCTCGATCTTGTCGTGGCCGTAGCGCGTGATCAGCGTCATCCGTCCGGGCACGCGTGCCGGGTTGAGCGTATCGAGCAGCCGCAGCAGCGTATCCGGCTCGAGGCTGGGGCCGCATTTCACGCCGATCGGGTTGCCGATGCCGCGCAGGAACTCGACATGCGCCGACCCTTCGAAGCGCGTCCGGTCGCCGATCCACAGGAAATGCGCGGACGTATCGTACCAGTCGCCCGTCAGGCTGTCCTGCCGGGTCAGCGCCTGTTCGTAGGGCAGCAGCAGCGCCTCGTGGCTGGTGTAGAATTGTGTCTGCGAGAGCTGGGGCACGCTGTCGGCGTTGATCCCGCATGCTTCCATGAATTCGAGCGCGTCGCCGATGCGGTCCGCGGTCTCGGCATATTTCTTCGCCCAGGGGCTGCGGCCCATGAAATCGTGCGTCCAGCGATGGACCTGGTGGAGGTTCGCATAGCCGCCCTGTGCGAAGGCGCGCAGCAGGTTCAGCGTCGCTGCCGATTGCGCATAGGCACGCAACATCCGCTGCGGGTCGGGGATGCGCGCTTCGGGCGTGAAGGCGATATCGTTGACGTTGTCGCCGCGGTAGCTGGGCAGTTCGACCCCGTCGATCGTCTCGGTCGGCGCCGAGCGCGGCTTGGCGAACTGGCCCGCCATGCGCCCCACCTTCACCACCGGCAGCTTGGAGGCATAAGTGAGCACCACCGCCATCTGAAGAATGACGCGGAAGGTGTCGCGGATGTTGTTGGGGTGGAATTCGGCGAAGCTTTCGGCGCAGTCGCCGCCCTGGAGCAGGAACGCTTCCCCGTTCGCCACGCGCGCCAGATCGGCCGTCAGGTTGCGCGCCTCGCCCGCGAAGACGAGCGGCGGAAAGCTGACGAGCTGATCGGTCGCGGCGTCGAGCGCTGCGGCATCGGGATAATCGGGAAGCTGGCGGGCCTCGGCCGCGGTCCAGCTATGGGGGGCCCATTTGGCGGCCATGCTCTTCCTCACATCAACAACGAGGGCGTCCATGCGGGAAAATAGCATGGCGGGCAATCAAGGAAAATTGCTGAGCGTGATCGAGCGGGTTTGCGCGGAGATCAGTAACCAGCGCCGAGATCGACGACATTCTCCATCGGCCGTTCCTCGCGAAAAGCGGCGAGGTTGCGCACGAACAGCTCGGCGCCACGGCGGAACATCGACATCTGGCTGCGGCCCGCGAGGTGCATCGAGTGAATGACGTTGGGCGCACTCCACAGCGGATCGTCGGGCGGGAGCGGCTCGGGGTCGGTCGGATCGAGGAAGGCGCCGGCGATACGCCGTTTCTCGATCGCCTCGATCAGCGCGGCATTGTCGATCATGTCGCCGCGCGCGATGTTGATCAGCCACGCGCCCGGCTTCATCGCCGCGAGTTCATCTGCGCCGATCATCGCCCTGGTCTCGCCGGTCGAGGGTGCCGCGAGGACCACCCAGTCGAACGCGCCCAACCGGCCGCGCCATTGGTCGGGGGACAGTGTGCGGTCGCGGCCCGATCGCGTCGCGCCGACTACTTCGACGCCGAACGCCGTCAGCCGGTCGCCGATCATCCGTCCGATCGTGCCGTAACCGATCACCAGCGCGCGGCTGCCGGAGAGCTCGACGCGGCCGGGGGCGTCGAGCGTCCACTGGTGCCGGTCGGCGAGACGGACCACTTCATCGAACCGCTTGGCGGCGACGAGCACGCCCATGACGGCGTAATCGGCGACCGTCTCGGCGTTGAGCCCCATGCCGTTGGTGACGATCGTGCCGCGCTCGCGGAGCAGGTCGAGCGGCAGCGCGTCGAGCCCGGCACGGATCGTCGACAGCCATTTGAGTCGTGCCGCCTGCGCGATGATGTCGGCGGTATCTTCGGACCGTTGGGTGTCCGCCCAGGCGATGTCGGCATCCACGGCCATCGCGGCGGCCTCGTCCGCGCTCGTGAACCAGCAGAGCTCCAGATCGTGCGGCATCCGCGCCTCGACCAAGGGCCGTGCGAGCGCGGGGAGGACGACCTTCATGTCGGGCGGCGGCCGTAGCGTTCGGCGAATTCCTCCTCGGGCATGACGAGGTAGCGGATCGTGTCGATCAGCGCCCACAGCCCGGTGACGACGAGGCCGACCACGGTGAGGCTCAGGACCAGCATCACCACGCCCGATCCGGTTCGCCCGAGATAGAAGCGATGGACGCCGAGCACGCCGAACAGAAACGCGAGAATGGCGGCGATATATTTGTTGCGTCCGCCCGCATCGGGGGGCGTCGCGAGGTGCGCGGGCACCGTTCCCGGCTGGCGATAGATGCGCCGTGCGGCGCGCCCCTCCGCCTCGAAATCGATCAACGCGCCGACCGCCGGCCCGATCTGGTCGCTCCAGTCGCGCGGGCGGAACGTGTAGCGTTGCCCGTCTTCCCCCGAAATCTGGCCTTCGCCGCTGTCGCGATCGACGCCAAGCACCTGTCCGCGCATCCCTGTCCCTCCTCCTGAGCGACTTATATCGACAACACACCGGCCGGTTGCAAGAGACCGTTACAACGCAAGCTTCCAGTCCCAACCCAGCGGATCGCCGTCCATCACCTCGACGCCGGCCGCCGTCAACGCATCGCGGATCGTGTCGGACCGAGTGAAGTCCTTTGCGGCGCGGGCCTCGTGGCGTTCAGTGAGGCGTTGGGCGATGTCCTCGGGGGCGATCGTCGCGGTCTTGGGCCGCACGCGCAGCGCCTCGCGGGTGAGGCTCGCAAGATCGAGCCCCAGCACCGCGTCGAAATCGGCGAGCGCGGCGAGGCGCTCGGCGGGCGCCAGTTTCTTGTCGGCGAGCATCTCGTCGAGCACGGGAAGCGCCCTGGGCGTGTTGAGATCGTCCGACACCGCCTGGTCGAGCCGCTCGCGATAGCCGAGCGCGCGCTCGGCCGAGGGCGCCTGCGGATCGGCCGTTGCGCGGTCGCGCAGCGTCGCGACGGTCATCACCAGCCGCTTGAGCCGCGTCACCGCCGCGGCGAGCGTCTCGCCCGAAAATTCGAGCTCGCTGCGATAATGCGCCTGCAGGCACATCAGGCGGTAGGCGAGGGGAGGCACGCCCTTGTCGATCAGGCTCTGGAGCGTGGTGAAACCGCCGGAAGATTTGGACATCTTTCCAGAGCGCTCGACCAGGAAGTTGTTATGCATCCACCAATTGGCGCCGGTCTCCGCACAGTCGCAATGCGCCTGGTTCTGCGCGATCTCGTTGGGGTGGTGGATCTCGCGATGGTCGATGCCACCGGTGTGGATGTCGAACTGCGCGCCCAGATATTTCTTGCTCATCACCGAGCATTCGAGGTGCCAGCCCGGCGCGCCGCGGCCCCAGGGCGAATCCCATTCCATCTGGCGGTTCTCATGCGTGCCCGACTTGCGCCAGATCGCGAAATCCTGCGGGTGGCGCTTGCCCGCGACCGGATCGATCCGTCCCTCGCGCTCGTCATCCTGCGTGCGCGCCAGCCGGCCGTAATCGGGCACGGTCGAGACGTCGAAATAGAGGCCGCTGTCGAGCTCGTAGCAATGCCGGGGCGCGATCGCCTCCGCGAACGCGATCATATCGTCGATATGGTCGGTCGCGACCGACCAGCGGCTGGGTTCGCGGATATTGAGATCGGCGAGGTTCTGCTTGAAGGCGGCGGTATAGTGCGCCGCGATGTCCCAGATGCTCGTGGCCGCGGCACGCGCGGCGGCTTCCATCTTGTCGTCGCCGGCATCGGCGTCCGAGGTCAGATGGCCGACATCGGTGATGTTGATGACATGGGTGAGGGGGTGCCCCTTCCACGTCAGCACGCGGCTCAACGTGTCGGTGAAGACATAGGCCCGCAGATTGCCGATATGCGCGTAATTGTACACGGTCGGCCCGCACGAATAGACGCGCACGTTCGCTGGATCGATCGGCGCGAACCGTTCGATCCGACGGGTGAGGCTGTTGTAGAGGTCGAGCGGGGCGCCGGTCATGCTCGACGACATAGCCGAGCCGCACGCCTGCGCAACCGGGAACCACCACCTGCCCCAATTCGCTTGATAAACCGCCGCGCCGCTGGTAGGGCGCCCGGCACACGGCGCGGGCCTGCTCGCGACGACCATCATCCTATTGATCGGAGACTGACGGGTTTATGCAGATCATCGTTCGCGACAACAACGTCGACCAGGCGCTGCGGGCGCTCAAGAAGAAGCTGCAGCGTGAGGGCGTCTATCGCGAGATGAAGCTGCGCCGTCATTACGAGAAGCCCAGCGAAAAGCGCGCGCGCGAGCGTGCCGCCGCCGTCCGCCGCGCCCGCAAGCTGGAGCGCAAGCGGATGGAGCGCGACGGCGTCCGCTGAGCCGTCGCTTCCGGCGGGACGCGTGATCCCGCCGCTCTCGTTCTGATCGTGCCAGCCGCAAGGGCCTGCTCATGTCCGTAACCGCCGTTCCCCTGCAGCCCACGCCCAAGCGCATCCTGGTGATGCTGTGGCTGGGGATCGTCGCGGCGATCGTGGCTGCGGCCGGGCTGGCCTGGGCCGCGCCGACCAATCCGGTCAGCGGCTTCCTGGCGACGAACGCGCATGAGGACGGCGTGGTGCAGACCGCGTCGGGCCTGCAATACAAGGTGCTCGAGCCCGGCAAGGGCGCCGCGCCGACCGATGCGGACGTCGCGCTCGTCAATTACGACGGCACGCTCGTGGACGGCACGCGCTTCGATCAGTCGCAGCAGCCGATGCCGTTTCCGTTGGGCGAGCAGGCAGCGATTCCCGGTTTCGAGGAAGCGCTCAAGCTGATGCCCAAGGGCGCGAAGTACCGCGTCTGGATCAAGCCCGAACTGGGTTACGGCGCCGATGAGAAGAAGGATCAGACGGGCAAGGTCGTGATCCCGGCCAACTCGATTCTCGTCTTCGATATCGACATGCTCGATTTCCTGCCCAAGGAAGTCATCCGCCAGATGCAGATGCAGCAGATGATGCAGGGCGGCGGCGCGGGCGCTCCGCCGCCGGGCGCCGAATAGCGTTTCAGCGCGACGGTCAGAGCATCGAGCGTCAAACCTGACCCGTTCGCTTCGAGCGAAGTCGAGAAGTGCGTTCAAGACATTGCGCACCGTTTCTCGACTGCGCTCGAAACGAACGGAGGCGGGTGATCCTGATGTTGAGCACGACGCTCTGGGCGGCTCCGTGGGCCCCGGAACAAGTCCGGGGTGACGGGTCTAGAGCAGCGAGCCGTAAATCGGCATCATCCATCCCCGTTCGCCCTGAGCTTGTCGAAGGGCTGTTCTTTCTTTGCGATGCAGAAAACAAAGAACGGTGCTTCGACAAGCTCAGCACGAACGGAAGAAGGGGTGATGCCGAT
>Ga0268289_100088_pt1 | contig 43194 bp, 43 predicted proteins | sample MetspNORM_FD_191340 | JGI IMG/M metagenome (GOLD analysis project Ga0268289, IMG submission 191340) | Soil microbial communities from San-Diego area, Southern California, United States - Methylocaldum sp. NOR-M | ecosystem: Environmental > Terrestrial > Soil > Desert | place: USA: California... | reverse complement strand
TCGAAATCGGATGCGCGGATCACCTGGAGGATGGGGCCGAACAGCTCGATGTCGGGGCGCTCGGCCATGTCGGTGGTGTCGATCAGCGCGGGGCTGAGGAAAGGGCGGCCTGCGATCGGGCGTTCGAGGTGGCGGATCGGGCGGCCCCCGCGCATCATCAGTTCGAGAAAGCTCTCGGTGAGCTGGTCCGCGGCCTCGTTGTCGATCACGCAGCCCATGAAGGGTGCGGGGTCGGCGTGCGGCTCGCCTACGATTAGGCGGCCGACGAGTGTGTTGAGCGTGTCGAGCAGCGGTTCGTACAATTTCTCGTCGACGATCAGCCGACGCGCGGCGGTGCAGCGCTGGCCCGCGGTGGTGAAGGCCGATTGCACGATCAGGATCGCGGCCGAATGGAGATCGGGCGTGTCCCACACGATGATCGGGTTGTTGCCGCCCATTTCGAGCGCGAGGATCTTCTCCGGGTGATCGGCGAACTGGCGGTTGAGGGCGAGGCCGGTACGTGCCGATCCGGTGAAAAGCAGCCCGTCGATTCCGTCGTGCCCGGCGAGTGCCTTGCCTTCCGCCGGCCCGCCGACGACGAGGCGGACAACGCCTTCGGGAACGCCGGCCTCGTGATAGCATTTGACGAGGAACTCGCCCGAGGCGGGGGTTTTCTCGGACGGCTTGAACACCACGGCGTTGCCCGCGATCAGCGCGGGGACGATGTGGCCGTTGGGCAGATGCGCGGGGAAATTGTAGGGGCCGAGCACCGCGAGGACGCCGTGGGGCTTGTGACGGAGAGCCATGCGCGAGCTCATCTGCGCGTCGAGCCGGCGTTGCGAGGTGCGATCGGCATAGGCCTTGGCGGAGATGTCGACCTTGGCGATGACGGTATCGACCTCGGTGCGCGCTTCCCACACCGGCTTGCCGGTTTCGCGGGCGATGACGTCGGCGAAGGCGTCATGCTTCGAACGAACCACATTGGCAAAACGGCGCAGCGTCTCGACGCGATTGGCGAGCGGGCGCGCGGCCCATGCGGCCCAGCTTTCGCGCGCGCGCGCGACCTCGGCATCGACGTCGCTCACCGGGTGACGCCACAGCTCCGCCCCGGTTGCGGGTTCGATGGAAATGATCTCGGCCATAAAGTCGCTTGGTTCCTTCCCCTGCGGATGCTCTTGCCCCATCTCGCACGGCTTTTCCACACCCCGTCAGCCGGCGAGCGCGGCGCCCATACCCCGGATCGCGGCGATCTTGGCGTGGAAGGGCGCCCAATCGTCGTCGCGGTCGATTCGCTCCCAGATCGCCTCGACCTCGTCGATCAGCATCGAGCACGGTTCGCCATGCCAATAGGAATGCTCGCGGCCGGCGCGGGGCGTGTAGCTCGAAAGGTGGCGGCGCAGCTCGGCGAAGGCTTCGCCCGCATAGGCGCCGCTCTCGGGCAAGGCGCCGCCGAAAGCGTCGAAGAAGAAACGGTCGATCGGCGTGTCGGTGGTGCGCAGCGCCTGCTCCATCGCGGTGATCAGCGCGGCGTCATCGGCGCTACCGCGGGGCTTGACGCCCAGCCGCCAGAGCAGCGCCTCGGTCACCTCGCGCTGGTAATGGTCGCCGAAGCCGTCGAGCGCCGCGATCAGCGGCTCGGCCTCGACGAGCGGGCGGAGCGACACCGCGAGTTGCGCCGCGTCCCAATGGATCGCCTCGGGCTGACGGCCGAAGGCGTAGAGCCCGGCGTGGTCGAAATAGGCGGCGGTGAAGGCGGGGTTCCAGGTCGGGTTGAAGCGCCAGGGGCCGTAATCGAAGCTTTCGCCCGTGACGTTGATATTATCCGAATTGAGCACGCCGTGGACGAAGCCTGCGGCCATGTAGCGTGCCGCCAGCCGCGCGGTGCGGCGGACGACGTGATCGAGGAGGCTGACCGGGGCGTCGTCGCCTGCTTCCTCGCCGTAATAATGGCACAGCACATAAGCGGTGAGGGCGCGCAGGCTCTCGTTGTCGTGGAGGAAGGCGAGGCGCTGGAAAGTACCGATACGGATATGGCCGTGGCTGAGGCGCACAAGCACGGCGGAACGCGTGGGGGAGGGCTCGTCGCCGCGCTCCAAGGCCTCGCCGGTCTCGATCAGCGAGAAGCTGCGCGAGGTTTCGACGCCGAGCGCTTCGAGCATCTCGGTCGCCAGCACCTCACGCACGCCGCCCTTTAGCGTCAGCCGGCCGTCGCCGAAGCGGCTCCAGGGGGTCTGGCCAGATCCCTTGGTGCCGAGGTCCATCAGGCGATTCCGGTCATCACGGAGCTGTGCGAACAGGAAGCCGCGGCCGTCGCCGATCTCGGGATTGTATACGCGAAACTGGTGGCCGTGATAGCGCAGCGCGAGCGGCTGGAGCAGGCTGCCGGGCAGCGGCTCGAACCGGCCGAAATGCGCGATCCATTGGTCGTCGGTCAGGTCGTCGAGGCCGACCTCGGCCGCTGCGCGATCGTTGCGGAAGCGCAGGTTGGTTTCGGGAAAGCGCGCCGCCTCGACCGGATCGTAGAAGGCGTCGCCGAGCGCGAGGATCGTGGTTTCGGGGCGATAACGCGCGGGTTGCGGGGAAGCGGCCATACGGCGATATGGGTAGCTCGAACCGAGGGACGCAAGCATGGCCGCATATGAGAACCGGTATTGGTGGTCGCGCGATGGCTTGAGGCTGCATTATCGCGACTATGCCGGCCGTGAGGATCGCCCGCCGATCCTGTGCCTGCCGGGCCTGACGCGCAACGCGCGCGATTTCGAGGTTCTGGCGGATCGGCTCGCGGGCGATTGGCGGGTGATCGCGGTCGACCTGCGCGGGCGCGGCGAGAGCGCCTATGCCAAGGACGCGATGACCTATACGCCGCTGACCTACGTTCAGGATATCGAGGCGCTGCTGGAGGAGCTGGGCTGCGACCGCTTCGTCGCGTTCGGCACCTCGCTCGGCGGGATCGTGACGATGCTGCTCGCAGGCATGGTGCCGCAGCACATCGTGGGCGCGCTGCTCAACGATGTCGGGCCCGAGATCGAGGCGGCGGGGCTGGCGCGCATCCGCACCTATGTCGGCAAGGCGAGCTCGTGGCCGACCTGGATGCACGCCGCGCGCGCGGTCGCGGAAGGCAATGCCGACGTCTATCCCGGCTACGAGACCGCCGACTGGCTGGCGATGGCGAAGCGGCTCTACCGGCTCAACAATTCGGGGCGGGTGGTGCTCGATTACGACCTGCGCATCGCCGAACCGTTCAAGATCCCCGGCAACGAGGCGGCGCCGGATATGTGGCCGGCGCTGCGCGGGCTGGCGGAGGCGCCGGTGCTGTTGGTGCGCGGTGGGCGCTCCGACGTGCTCGGCGCGGCGACCGCCGAGCGGATGGTCGCGGCGCTGCCCAAGGCCGAACTCGTCACCGTGCCCGACGTGGGCCATGCGCCGACGCTCGACGAGCCGGACGTCGCGACGGCGATCGACCGGCTGCTCGATCGGGTAGCGAAGGAACCCACTCCCGCCTGACGCGTCTGACCGACGAATGAGCTTCTTCTTCGATCAACTCGTGTTCACGCCGAACGACGTGGATCTCGCGCGGTCGCCGCTCGCGGGGCGGATCGACGCGGAGACCTACGTGCTCGGCGCGTTCAACCCGGGGATGACGCGGCTCGACAACGGCAATCTCTTGATGATGGTGCGGATCGCCGAGGCGCTACGCGCGCCGATCCGCGATGGCCATATCAATGCGATCCGCTGGTTCGACGGCGGCTATACGCTCGACGCCTGGCCGCTCGATCAGGTCGATACCGCCGATCCGCGCAAGTTCATGATGCGTGGCGGCGGGTGGAACGTGATGGCGCTGACCTCGCTGTCGTGGCTGCTTCCGGTCGAGCTGTCGGTGGACGGCAGCCGCGTCGTCGACATCCACTATGATCGCGCGGTCGCGCCGTCGGCCTCGTACCAATGCTATGGCGTCGAGGATGCGCGGATCAGCCGCGTCGGCGATCGCTTCCTGATGACGACCTGCTCGGTCAGCCCGGAGCGGCATGCGACCACGCTCTATTCCTCAAACGACGCGCTCGACTGGACGCTCGAAGGCATCGTCCTCGATCACCAGAACAAGGACATGCTGATCTTCGAAGGGCTGATCGACGGCAAATATTGGGCGGAGACGCGGCCGCTGGGCGATCTGTTCTTCGCCTATCCGCCGGGCAGCGACTGGCGCGCGGGGCCGTCGATCAACCTCGCCAGCTCGCCCGATGCGCTGCACTGGAAGCCCTTCGACCGGCCGTTCCTGCGCCCGCACGCGGCGACGCTGGCGACCGCGCGGATGGGGGGCGGGACGCCGCCGATCCTCACCGACCAGGGCTGGCTGAGCCTGTGGCACGGCGTCGAGCCCAATGCGAGCGTCGGCACCTATCGTACCTATTGGTCGCTGCTCGACGCGCAGGAGCCGTGGCGCGTGGTGCGGACCGAGGATACGCCGCTGATCGAGGCCGATGCCGCACTGACGCAGCCGATCGAAGCGCTGCTCTATCTGCGCGATATCGTGTTCACCACGGGAATCGCGGATGCGGGGGATCATTATGTCGTTGCGAGCGGCGAGGCCGATCTCGCGTGCCGGATCACGCACATCCCCAAGGTGCGCTTCGGGTTGTGACGTAGAAACCTGCCGCCCCACGACGGTCACCCTCACCCTTCCCACTCCCAGCGGGAGCGTCGGATGAACAGTGCCCCGCACTGTTCAGGCCATGCCGGGGGCATGGCCGACCCGACGCTGGAGGGAGGCGCGTAGCGCCGGAAAGGTGAGGGTGATGTACCGATATGGAGCTGACTAACTCCGCATCCGGATCAGCCCTTCCTGCGCGGCGCTGGCGACGAGGCGGCCGTCGGCGGTGTAGATCTTGCCGCGGTTGAAGCCGCGCGCGTGGCCGGTCCAGGGGCTGTCACAGGCATAGAGCAGCCATTGGTCGGCGCGGAAGGGCTCGTGGAACCACAGCGCGTGATCAAGGCTCGCGGTCTGGAGATTATGTGTCGTCCAGGTGATGCCGTGCGGCAGGAGCGAGGTGCCGAGCAGCGACATGTCCGACGCATAGGCCAGGATCGCGCGGTGCATCGCCATGTCGTCGTCGATGGGCGAGACGAGGCGGAACCAGCTATATTGTTGCGGCGGCTGCTTTTCGGGCTTGAACCATGAGCGCGGGTGGACGGGGCGGATCTCGATCGGCCGTGCACGCAGCATGTGGCGACGGAATTTCTCGGGAATCTCGTCGATCATCTCGCGGCGCAGCTCGGCCTCGGACTTGAGTGCGTCGGGACCGGGAACGTCGGGCATGGCGTCCTGGTGGTGGAAGCCGTCCTCGGGGGTCTGGAAGCTCGCGGCCATGTTGAGGATGGGCTTGCCCTGCTGCATCGCGATCACGCGGCGGGTGGCGAAGCTGCGTCCTTCGAAATCGCGCACGACGCGGAAGATGATCGGGAAATCCTCGTTGCCCGGCCGCATGAAATAGGCGTGAAGCGAATGTGCGGTCTTGGGCGCCTCGGTCGAGCGCTGCGCGGCCTGAAGCGCCTGCGCGATCACCTGCCCGCCGAAGACGCGGCCAACCCCGCCGGGCTGGCGCGCGCCGCGATAGAGGTCGGTATCGAGCTGTTCGATCGTGAGGAGGTCGACCAGGCCTTGCGCGAGTGCGGCGGGGGAGATGTCGGGGGCGGTATCGTCCATGATTTGCAAAATCATCCGTTCGTGCTGAGCTTGTCGAAGCACCGTTCTTGCTCCTTGGCAAAGCAGAAGAGCGGCCCTTCGACAAGCTCAGGGCGAACGGTGGGTTAGTATCCGGCGGCGCACGCCAACTGATCGGCATGGAAGTTCGCGTCACCGAACATCTCGGCCAACACGCGGGCGCGCTTCATGTAGAAGCCGATGTCGTATTCGTCGGTCATGCCGATGCCGCCGTGCATCTGCACGCCTTCCTGCACGGCGAGCGTGGTCGCCATGCCGGTCATGGCCTTGGCGACCGAGACCGCGGCGTCGGCGCCGGTGTCGTCCGCATCGAGCAATTGCTGCGCCTTGAGCACGGCCGATCGCGCGACCTCCATCTCCGCGTAGAGGTGTGCCGCGCGATGCTGGAGCGCCTGGAAGCTGCCGATGGGCTGGCCGAACTGCTTGCGGTCCTTGAGGTAGCCGATCGTCCTGTCCATCGCGCCGCCGCCGACGCCGAGCAACTCGGCCGCCGCGCCGGTGCGCCCTGCGGCGAGCAGGCGTTTGAGCGGCCCGGCGCCGGCATCGACCTCGCCGATTACGGCATCAGCATCGACCTCGACGCCGTCGAAGGCGAGCCGCGAGGCGAGGCTCGAATCGGCGAGGCGTTCGGGGCTGTTGGTGAGACCGGCCGCGTCCTTGTCGACCGCGAACAACGTAATGCCGTTCTCGTCGTCGGCGCTGCCGGCGGTGCGCGCGGCGACGATGATCAGGTCAGCGACGTGGGCGTGGGTGGCGAATTGCTTGCGGCCCGTCAGTTTGAAGCCGTTGCCGGAGCGCTCGGCGGTCATGCCGGTGCGCGCGCGGTGCTTGGGGCCCTCGTCGATCGCGAGCGCGGCGACCGTCTCGCCCGCGACGATGCCGGGAAACCAGCGGTCGGCGTGGGGCGTGTCCTTGAGGGCTTCGACCGCAGCGATGGCGGTGGAGAGGAAGGGGGAGGGCGAGAGATTGCGGCCGATCTCTTCGAGCACGACGCCCGCCTCGACATGGCCGAGCCCGAGGCCGCCCGCGTCCTCGCCGACCAGGATGCCGGTGAAGCCCATCTCGGCGAACTGCTTCCACAGGTCGCGGCTGAAGCCGGTGGCGTCGTTGGCGTCGCGCAAGCTGCGCAGGTGCGCCACGGGAGCGTGCTCGGCGACGAAATCCTTCGCAGTATCGCGGAGCATCGCTTGTTCGTCGTTGAGAAACAAAGGCATGGACTGTTCCTATACGTCACCCCGGACTTGTTCCGGGGGCCACCGTGCCTCTTGGCCGAAGCGCCGGTGGAGAAGTGGACCCCGGAACAAGTCCGGGGTGACGGTTGCCTTTTTTGTCAGGCGCTCGGCAATTCCAGAATCCGCTTGGCGATGATGTTGAGCTGGATCTCGCTCGTTCCGCCCTCGATCGAATTGGCCTTGGTGCGCAGCCACGCGCGTGCCGCGGTGCCGTTGTTCGAGCGCTCGCTTTCCCATTCGAGCGCGTCCGATCCGCCGGCGGCCATCGTCAGTTCGTGGCGGCGCTTGTTCAGCTCGGTGCCGTAATATTTCATCATGCTGGGCTGCGCGGGGTGCGCCTTTCCCGCCTTCAATTCGTCGATGAAGCGTTCGGAGGTCATCGCGAAGGCCTTCGCGCGCACCTCGAACTCGGCGATGGCGGCGCGGAGCAGCGGATCGGCGAGGCGGCCGCTGTCGTCGAGGCCGATCGCGGCGATCGCGCCGTCGAGCAGCGGATTGCCGCCCGCACCGCCGAGCCCCATGCCGGAGATCATCTCACGCTCGTGGCCGAGCAGGTATTTGGCGACGTCCCAGCCCTTGTTCTCGTCATGCACGCGCTGACTCTTCGGCACCTTCACATTGTCGAAGAAGGTCTCGCAAAAGGGCGAGTTGCCCGAGATCAGCAGGATCGGCCTGGTCGAGACACCTTCGCTCGCCATATCGAACAGCAGGAAGCTGATGCCGCCCTGCTTCGAGTCCTTCGAGGTGCGCACGAGGCAGAAGATCCAGTCGGCCTTGTCGGCATAGCTGGTCCACACCTTCTGGCCGTTGACGATGTAATGGTCGCCCGCATCCTCGGCCGAGGTGGCGAGGCCGGCGAGGTCTGAGCCGGCATTGGGTTCCGAATAGCCCTGGCACCAACGGATTTCGCCGCGCGCGATCTTGGGGAGGTAGTCGAGCTTCTGCTCCTCGGTGCCGTATTTGAGCAGCGCCGGGCCGAGCATCGAGATGCCGAAGCTGTTCAAGGGATTGCGCGCGGTGATACGGCGTAGCTCTTCGCGCAGGATCTTGGTCTCGGCCGGCGAGAGGCCGCCGCCGCCATAGGCTTTGGGCCAATCGGGGACGGTCCAGCCGCGGCTCGCCATCGCGTCCATCCACTGCTTCTGTGCAGGCGAGAGCGCGGATTGGTCGCGTCCGCCCCAACACACATCCTTTTCGGAGCGGAGCGGCATGCGCATTTCGGGCGGGCAATTGGCGTCGAGCCAGGCGCGGGTGTCGGCGCGGAATTGGTCGAGATCGGTCATCGGTCGCTCCAGACGAGATCGTGCGCCGCTCTCGCGACGGCGATGGCGGTGAAATCCTGGTTGGCGCCCCCGATCACCTGGAGGCCGATCGGCAGGCCGTCGGCGTCCTTGCCGACGGGCACGCTGGTCGCGGGGAGCATCGGGAACGTCGCGAGGCCGGGCCAGGCGAGCTGGAGGCCGAACTGGGTATCCTCGCCGTCCACGTCGAGGCGGCGCTCGGCGATCGGGGTGTCGTCGTGCGGGAAGGCGGTGGTGCCCCAGGCGGGGGCGATCACGGCGTCGTAGTCGCGGAACAGGCGCGCCCAGGCCCGCGCGTTGCGCGCTTGCGCGTCGAGCAGGCCGAACCAGTCGGCGAGCGTCGGCAGCGGGCGACCTTCCTGCGGCGCGCCGCGCGTCATCGCGATATTGAGCATGTGCATGTAGTGCCCGTATTGCGCGGGCAGATCGGGCAGCAGGTTGCTCGTGCGATCGACGCGCGCACCGGCCTTCGCGAACGCATCGCCGACGCGGTGGACGGCCTGGCTGATGGCGTCCTGCGCCTTGGCGACCGGGTGTTCGGGCAGCAGCAGGATGCGCCAGTCGCCGGGCGCGCGGGGCGCGGGCTTGGGCAGCGGGATGTCGGCGAGAACATCGAGCTCGGCGGCGAGGTCGTCCGGATCGGCGGCCATCGGGCCGATCACCGACAGCGCGACGCGGGCATTGTCGGTGCGGGGAAAATAATGGCCGTCGGGATCGAGCGCAGTGAAGCTCGGCTTGTGGCCCCAGACGCCGCAAAAGGCGGCCGGCACGCGGATCGAGCCGCCGATGTCGGAACCCAATTCTACGGCCACGTATCCCGCCGCGAGCGCTGCCGCCGCGCCGCCCGAGGAGCCGCCGCTGACGCGGTTCGGATCGTGCGGGTTGCAGGTACGGCCGTAATTGGGGTTGTTCGATTGCAGGTCGGCGAGGCCGACGGGCACGTTGGTCTTGCCGAGGATGACCGCGCCGGCGGCCTTGAGGCGCTGGACGGCGACGGCATCCGCGGGGGCGACGTAATCGGCGTGTTCGGCGAAGCCCCAGCTCGTCGGCAGACCGGCGACATTGTAGCTTTCCTTCACCGTCATGGGCACGCCGAAGAAGGGGCGCCCCTCATTTTCATCAGCGTCGGGGCCGGCGCCGTCGAGCGCCTTGGCGGCGGCGCGGGCGCGGTCGAAATCGCGGACGACGACGGCGTTGATTTCCGCGTCACCCGCCTCGATCCGGGCGATCGCGGCGTCGGTTTCCGCAAGTGCGGAGGTTGCGCCCGAACGGATCGCGGCGGCGGTGGCGAGGGCGGTTCGCATCAGCGCACACCTCCGTCACCCCGGACTTGTTCCGGGGTCCACCGATCCGCAAGAGTCGAGGCCGTTTGGCTAGCGGCGCGGTGGATGCCGGAACGAGTCCGGCATGACGAATGGGGGTGGCGCGCGCTCACGATGTGAACCGCTCCCCTTTCTCCGCTTTCTCGCGGAGCAGCGGCGCGACCTTGAAGCCATGCTTCTCCAGTCCGGCGACGATTTTCTTCAGCCCCTCGGTATCGGCCCAGAACATCGGGCCGCCGCGATAGACGGGCCAGCCATAACCGTAGATCCACACCACATCGATGTCGCTCGCGCGCTGCGCCTTGCCCTCGGCGAGGATCAGCGCGCCCTCGTTGACCATCGGGTAGAGCGTGCGCTCGACGATCTCCTCGTCGGTGACGACGTGCTGCGTCGCGCCGGATTTCTTGCGGAATTCCGCGATGATCTCGGCAACCCGGAGGCTAGGCGAGGGATTGCGCTTGTCGTCGTAATCGTACCAGCCGGCCTTGGTCTTCTGGCCCCAGCGCTTCTCGGCGGCAAGCGCATCGCGGATGTTCTCGATGCGTGTCGGGTCGCGGTGCCAGCCAATGTCGACGCCGGCGAGATCGGACATCTGGAACGGCCCCATCGGCATCCCGAAATCGACATGGACCTTGTCGATCTGCTCGGGCGTGGCGCCCTCCATCAGCAGCTTCATCGCCTCGACCTGGCGCGGCATCAGCATGCGATTGCCGATGAAGCCGTAACAGACGCCCGCAACTACCGCGACTTTCCGAATTTTCTTCGCGAGCGCCATCACCGTCGCCAGCACGTCGTCAGCGGTCTTGTCGCCGCGCACCACTTCGAGCAGCTTCATCACGTTGGCGGGCGAGAAGAAGTGCATGCCGAGCACATCGCCGGGGCGCGAGGTGACCGCCGCGATCTCGTTGATGTCGAGATAGGAGGTGTTCGAAGCGAGGATCGCGCCGGGCTTGGCGACATGATCGAGCTTGCCGAAGACGTCCTTCTTGACGTCCATATTCTCGTAGACCGCCTCGATGATCAGGTCGCACTCGGCGAGCGCATCGAAATCGAGACTGGGGGAGAGGAGGCCCATCGCCTGTTCGACCTGCTCCGGCGTCATCCGGCCCTTGACGGCGGTCGCTTCGTAATTCTTGCGGATGATGCCGGTGCCGCGATCGAGGGCGTCCTGCGCCATCTCGACGATCGTCACCGGGATGCCGGCGGAGAGGAAGTTCATCGAAATGCCGCCGCCCATCGTGCCGGCGCCGATCACGCCGACCTTGCGGATGTCGCGCAGCGCGATGTCGTCGGCGATGCCGTCGATCTTCGATGCCTTGCGCTCGGCGAAGAAGAGGTGGCGCTGGGCGGCGGACTGCACGCCCATGATCAGCTTCATGAACTCCTGGCGCTCGAACTGGACGCCTTCCTCGTAGGGCACTTCGGTCGCCTTGACGACGCAGGCGATGTTGGCGGCGGGCGCGTCGAAACCGCGGAAGCGGCGCGCGTTCGCCTTCTCGAACGCCGCGACGGCTTCGGGGTCGGGCGCGACGCTTTTCTGGCTGGCGCGGGGCAGGGGCTTGCCGATGCACTCATGCGCGAATTTGATCGCGTCGGCTTCGAGGCTGCTCTCGTCGGCGAGCCGGTCGATCAGCCCGGCGTCGAGCGCGCGCTTCGCCGGAATTGGATCGCCCTTGGCGGTCATCTCCAGCGCCAGCGGCACGCCCGCGAGCCGCGGCGTGCGCTGGGTGCCGCCCGCGCCGGGAAGCAGCCCGAGCTTGACCTCGGGAAAGCCGAGCTTCGCCGAGGGGACGGCGATACGATAATGACAGCCGAGCGCGACCTCGCAGCCGCCGCCCAGCGCGGTGCCGTGGATCGCGGCGACGATCGGCTTGTCGGCAGCCTCGATCATGTCGACCAGCGTCGGCAGCGCGGGCTCGACCATCGGTTTGCCGAATTCGGTGATGTCGGCGCCCGCGAAGAAGGTGCGGCCGTCGCAGCGGATCACCATCGCGGCGATGCTCGCATCGGCGACGCCTTCCTTGACCGCCGATTCGAGGCCTTGTCGGACAGCGGCGCCCAGCGCGTTCACCGGCGGGTTGTCCGATACGATCACGAGCACGTCGCCATGGCGGTGGAGCGTGATGGGGCTCGTCATGGGGCAGCCTCTCCTTGTCGCGGGGCGGCGCGCGATCGTGTCGCGGCACGCCATACCCTGTGTTCAAATCGTGATTCGTCTATTGCCTTGAGCGGCGCGTGAATCAACAGTAACGTCGCTTTGGTCGGCAAAATATCCAAACCCGACATTCTGAACGATGGAGAGGCGCCCCGTGAACAGCGAATCGATCGCCATACCCGATCCGGCGTGGCCAAGGATGTCGCTCGCGGAAGCCGAGGCGCTGCTCACGGCGCCCGGCCAGAAGTTCGAGATGGAGACGGTGGCGATCCGCGGCGTGCCGACGCGGGTGTGGAAGAACGCACCGCCGAGCCTGCGCGCGCTGATCGAGGCGGCGCGCGCCTATGGCGATCTGCCCTTCACCGTCTACGACGACGAGCGCGTGAGCTACGAGGCCAATTTCCGCGCGACAGCGGCGCTGGCGGCGCATCTGCGATCGCTGGGTATAGCGAAGGGCGATCGGGTCGCGCTGGCGATGCGCAACCTGCCCGAATGGCCGGTCGCCTTTTTCGCGATCGTGTCGCTCGGGGCGATCGCGGTGCCGCTCAACGCCTGGTGGACGGGGACGGAGCTCGCCTACGGCATTGCCGATTCGGGTGCGCGCGTGCTGATCGCCGATGCGAAACGGCACGAGCGGCTCGCGGAGCATTATGGGGAGTTGCCCGAGCTCCGCCGCGTCCTGGTCGCGCGCGCGAAAGCGCCCTTGACCGGGGCGAGCGCGCTCGAGGACGTCATCGGCACGCCGCGCGATTATGCCGCGCTTCCCGACCGCGCCTTGCCCGAGGCGGCGATCGCGCCCGACGACGATGCCGGCATCTTCTACACGAGCGGCACCACGGGTGCGCCCAAGGGCGCGCTGGGCACGCATCGGAACATGACGACCAACATCCTCTCGGGCGGCTATGCGGCGGCGCGGACGTGCCTCCGGCGCGGCGAAATGCCGCCCGAGCCCGCGCCCAAGCGGCTGCTACTCGTCATCCCGCTGTTCCACGTCACCGCATGCAGCGCGGTGATGATGGGCACGATCGCCACCGGCAGCACGATGATCTTCATGCGCAAATGGGAGCCGGTGGAAGCCATGGCGATCATCGAGCGCGAGAAGGTGGCGATGACGGGCGGCGTGCCGACGATCGCCTGGCAGCTCCTCGAGCATCCCGAGCGCGGGCGCTTCGATCTCTCCAGCCTCGAATCGATCGCTTATGGCGGCGCGCCCGCCGCACCCGAATTGGCGCGGCGCATCGAGGCCGAATTCGGCGCAGCGCCCGGCGTCGGCTGGGGCATGACCGAGACGATGGCGACCGTCACCAGCCATTCGGGCGAGGACTATCTCAACCGGCCGGAGAGCAGCGGGCCTCCGGTGGCGACCGCCGAGCTCAAGATCATGTCGGAGGACGGCACGCGCGACCTGCCCGTCGGGGAGATCGGCGAATTATGGGCCAAAGGCCCGATGATCGTGAACGGCTATTGGAACAAGCCCGAGGCGACCGCGGCGACCTTCGTCGAGGGCTGGGTGCGCACCGGCGATCTCGCGCGGCTCGACGAGGAGGGGTTCGTGTACATCGTCGACCGCGCCAAGGACATGGTGATCCGCGGCGGCGAGAACATCTATTCGATCGAGGTCGAGAACGTGCTCTTCGCGCATCCCGCGGTCACCGACTGCGCGTTGATCGGCATTCCGCACCGCACGTTGGGCGAAGAGCCGGCGGCGGTCGTCCACCTCGCGCCGGGCATGGCCGTGGACGAGCGCGAGTTGCAGGAATGGGTCGGCCGCCACCTCGCCGCGTTCAAGGTGCCGGTCGCGATCCGCTTCGTCACGGAAACGCTGCCGCGCAACGCCAACGGCAAGATACTGAAGCGCCAGCTCAAGGGGCTGTTCGCGGAGGAAGCCGCGGCGTAGGATGCTTGTGTCCGGGCGAAGCCGGGCAGCGGGGCTGAACGACACGTGCTCACCGACAATTTCTTGCGCTCGCGCCGGCGGCGGGACCTCTCCGATGCCGAGAAGGCGGTCCTCGAATCGGCGATCGAGCGCGTCGAGACGCTGCCCGCCCGCCGCACGACCCACGAACGGGGTGACGAAGTGCGCTACAGCACGCTGCTGGTGTCCGGTTACATGTGCCGATACATGGACGCCCGCGACGGGTATCGGCAGCTCGTTTGCTACCATATTCCAGGCGATTTCCTCGACCTGCACGGTTATACGCTGCAGCGGCTCGACCACGATCTGGCGACTATCACCGAGGCGCGCGTCGCCTACGTTCCGCACGCGAAGATCACCGAGATCACCGAGACGATACCGCATCTGGGCCGGATGCTGTGGTTCTCGACGTTGCTCGACGCGGCGCTGCATCGCGAGTGGATCTTCCGCATCGGCCGGCTCGACGCGCAGGGCAGGATCGCGCATTTCCTGTGCGAAACGCACGCGCGGATGGACGCGGTGGGGCTCGCCGACGGCGGATCGTTCGCGCTGCCGCTCACCCAACAAGATCTGGGCGAGGCGTGCGGGCTCACCAGCGTCCATGTCAACCGCACGCTGCGGCGGTTGCGCGACGCCGGCCTCGCCACCGTCCACGACAAGCGCGCGGTAATCCACGATCGCGCGGCGCTGGCGTCGCTCGGCGAATTCCACGCCGATTATCTCTATCTCGACGATCATTGCCATACGCCGTGACGTGCGCCGGCGCCGCTTCCACACGCGTGGAACAGGCACTAGGATCGAATCGGCAGCCTCGAAGGGGCGAGTGTGGTGAACCGCGTGAGCACGATCGACGACGAGACGGCCCGGCCGGCCGGGAATGAGCCGCAGCCCCCCGAAGGCGCTTTCGGCCTGCCGTTGCTGCACGAGGGCGGCGAGCCCCAGAGCCGGATTTCGCTGCGCCGCGATCGTCTGCTCGCCGCGCTGACCCTGCTCGCCGGCGCGGCCGTTGCGCTGGCGACGCCGTTCGCGCTCAAGGCGGGCGCCGAATTCTTCCTGCCGGTCACTGCCGCGCTGGTGATCGCGATCGCGCTGGTGCCGGTGCTCGAATGGCAGGAGCGTCACCGCATCCCGTCGCCGATCGCCGCGCTCGTCTGCGTGCTCCTGTTCCTGATCGCGGCCAATATCGCGCTCGCGGCGATCGTGGTGCCCGCGACCGAGTTCTTCCGCCTGCTGCCCGAGCGGATCGATCGCATCCAGGCGAACGTCGCGCCGCTGCTCGATTTCTATTCGAACCTCAAACATTATGTCGATTCGACGATCGAGAAGCTCGCCTCGGGCCCGGTCGGGCGTGCCGAGCAGGCCGCGGTCGCGCCGCCCAATTCGTTGCTGGAACTGGCGGCGACCTCTGCGCCGGTGGTGATCGTCCAGCTCTTCTTCGGCATTCTCGTCGTCTATTTCTTCCTCGCCGGCTGGACCAAGACGCGCGCCCGCGCGATCACCAACCGGTCGAGCTTCGGCGGGGCGATGGCGACCGCGCGGGTGATCCAGGCCGTGGTCGACGACGTCTCGGCCTATCTCGGCACGATCACCTTCATCAACGCGTGCCTCGGCCTGTTCGTGGCATTCTGGCTGTGGATGGTGGGCATGCCCTATCCGCTGATGTGGGGCGGCATCGTCGCGCTGCTGAACTACATCCCCTATTTCGGCCCGATCGTCGCCGCGCTGCTGATGGCGGTGGGCGGGCTGATGACCTTCACCGACATCTGGATGGCGATGGTACCGGCGGCGATCATGATCGGTTGCCACCTGGTCGAGGCGAACGTGGTGACGCCGCTGATCGTCGGGCATCGGCTGACGATCAACCCCTTGATGATCCTGATCTCGCTGAGCTTCTGGGGGTGGATCTGGGGCACGCCGGGAGCGCTGCTGGCGGTGCCGCTGCTGATCATCATGCAGACCGTGATCGGCGCCGCGGGCAAGCCCGATATCGCCGGTTTCCTGTTCGAACACGGCACGCTGACGACGCGGCGTTCGCCGAATGACGGATCGGCTGTCGAGGAAGACGTTTGAGCGGTTGACAGGGGTGGGGCGCTCCCCTAATCGGCGCGCCTCGACGCTTTCAGCGGGTGTAGCTCAGTTGGTTAGAGCGCCGGCCTGTCACGCCGGAGGTCGCGGGTTCGAGCCCCGTCACTCGCGCCATTTCCCGGTTTCCATCCACCGGAGAAGCGGCTTCAACGGCGCGATCCAGACGATCCCCGCCACCACGTATAACGCCAGTTGCGCCAGCCAGTGCCAGCGGCCGACCACGCCCGACAGGCTCGCGACGAGCGCCGCCCACACCACGATCAGCGTGAGGATCGCGATCATTCCCGCAGGCTTGCGCCAGCTCGGCGTCATAGGGGCGTCCCTTCGATCCAGCCGCGTTCGGTGACGATGGCGTGGAGCGGCATGTCCCACGGATCGGCGGGGAGTGCCGCGACCTGCTGCACGGACCAGGCGACGCCGATCCGGCGTGCATCGGGGTGCGCGGCGAAGGCGCGGTCATAATGGCCCGCGCCCTGGCCGAGCCGGTTGAGCGCGGCATCGAACCCGACGAGCGGGGTCAGGATGATGTCGGGCGTGACGACGGCGCGTTCGTGATGCGGCTGACGCAGGCGGAAGGGGCCGTCGACCAGCGGATGATCGGGATGCCAGTCGAGGAAGCGCAGCGGCGCCTCGCGACCGACGACATGCGGCAGCGCGAGCGTGCAGCCCGCCTCCAGCGCGGCGGTGGTGAGCGGCGCGGGATCGATCTCGCTGCCGACGGGTATGTAGGAAGCGACCGTCAGGCCGGGCCGGAGCAGTACGAGATACGCGGCAGGCGGCGCAATCGCGCGCGGGGATTGGGCGACGAATGCGTCGCGTGCGGCGCGCAGTCGGGCGCGGAGGGCGCGTTTGTCGGTCAAATGTGCCTTCTACTTTCACGCTCTATTACGTCACCCCGGACCTGTTCCGGGGTCCACTTCTCAAACCGCGCGGGCGTGATTTGTCGCACGATGGATGCCGGAACAAGTCCGGCATGACGAAAGATGGCCGGCGTCGGGGGAAGAGTGGTGGGACCGCCATGGCCGTTTGCTTGAGAATCCACTGACGCCCAAAACGTCAGGTGGGCGCCATGTACGTCGGGCCAGGGCCCGGGCAGGGACAGCTCCCATGGATGATGAATAGCCTCAGGGATAATCGAACAGCTCGTACCGGGCAGTTCCCACCGGTTGCCAATTTAGGCGTTCGCGTCGGTGTCCTCAAGGGTCGCCGCGAGGCGTTCGAGCTTTTGGGCGATGCGATCGAGCACCGCGCTGTCCGTGCCGCCGTCGCTCGCCGGGCGGCGCTGCGCTTCGTCGAGTGCGTCGGCGAGCATCAGCGCGACGAACAGCATCGTGCGCTCGTTGCCCATGCTGCCCGAGGCGCGCTCGGCGACCGGCCAGCGTTCGTCGAGCAGCGTGCCCAGATAATCGAGCCGCGCTTCCTCGCCGTCGCGGCAGGCGACGACGTGCGTGCGGTCGCCGATGGTGAGCGTGACCTCGGCCATCAGCCTTGCTCCTCGCGGGCGATGACGTCGTCGAGCGCCTGCACCGCCTCGGCGATCCGGGTGCGCAGGGCGGCGTGGCGCTTGACGAGCGCGCCATTCACCTTGGTGCGGGCGGCCACCGCGCGATCGATCCGGGCGATGGCGCGATCGATACGGTCGATCGCGGCATTCTCTTCGGCCATGAACGGGGGATAGCACGGCTTTCTCCCACGACAAGAAGGATTCCCGGCACACCGGTTGACGACGGCATCGTGTCACCGCAAAGACCCGTTCATTCGTCGACTCGCCGGCTGTCGCGCCATCCTTTCCTTGCGGCCGGCCATGCCCCGAAGGAATCCCGATGCCCGCTTCCCCGACCGAGCTCGCCAACGCCATTCGCGCGCTGTCGATGGACGCCGTGGAGGCCGCGAATTCCGGGCATCCCGGCATGCCGATGGGCATGGCCGACGTCGCGACCGTGCTGTTCACGAAGTATCTGAAGTTCGACCCCGCCGACCCGGCCTGGCCCGATCGCGACCGCTTCGTGCTCTCTGCCGGGCACGGATCGATGCTGATCTACTCGTTGCTCTACCTCACCGGCTATGCGCGCCCGACGATCGAGGACATCCGGAATTTCCGCCAGCTCGGCAGCCCGTGCGCGGGGCATCCCGAGAATTTCGAGCTGCCGGGCATCGAATGCACCACCGGGCCGCTGGGGCAGGGGCTGGCGATGGCGGTCGGCATGGGCGTAGCCGAGCGGCACCTCAACGCCGTGTTCGATGACAGCCTGGTCGATCATCGCACCTGGGCGATCGCGGGCGACGGCTGCCTGATGGAAGGCATCAACCACGAAGCGATCGGGCTGGCGGGGCATCTCAAGCTCGGGCGGCTGATCGTGTTGTGGGACGACAACAAGATCACGATCGACGGGGCGACCTCGCTCTCGACCAGCGAGGATATCCCTGCGCGCTATCGGGCGGCGCAGTGGCACGTTGTCGAGTGCGATGGCCACGATCCCGCCGACATCGCGCGCGCCTTCGACGAAGCGATCACCGACGATCGGCCGTCGCTGGTCCGTTGCCGCACCATCATCGGCAAGGGCGCGCCCAACAAGCAGGGCACGTCCAAGACCCACGGCTCGCCGCTGGGCAAGGACGAGGTCGCTGCCGCGCGCGAGACGCTGAGCTGGACGGCGCCGCCGTTCGAGGTGCCCGAGCCGATCCTCGCGGCCTGGCACGAGGCGGGCGCGCGCGGCAAGCAGCCTCATGCCGAATGGCAGCAACGCTTCGCAAGCCATCCTGATCGCGCTGAATTTGAGCGCCGCATGGCGGGTCGCCTGCCCGAAGGCGATTCGACCGACGAGGCGATCGCCGGCTGGCTCGCCAATCCGCAAAAGGTCGCCACGCGCAAGGCTTCCGAGCTCGCGCTCGACGTGCTGACTCCGGCCATCCCTGAGATGATCGGCGGCTCGGCCGACCTGACGGGCTCGAACAACACCAAAACGCCCGCGCTCAACCCGCTGACGGCGGAGGATTATTCGGGCCGCTACCTCTATTACGGTATCCGCGAGTTCGGCATGTCGGCGGCAATGAACGGCATGGCGCTGCACGGCGGGGTGATCCCGTTCGGAGGCACCTTCCTCGTCTTCTCCGATTATGCGCGTCCGGCGATCCGCCTGTCGGCGCTCCAGCGTGCGCGCGTCGTCTATGTGATGACGCACGATTCGATCGGGCTCGGCGAGGACGGGCCGACCCACCAGCCGATCGAGCATCTCCAGAGCCTGCGCGCGATGCCCAATCTCGACGTCTATCGCCCGTGCGACCTGATCGAGACCGCCGAATGCTGGCAGCTCGCGCTCGATCGCGCGGAGGGGCCGTCGCTGCTCGCGCTCACCCGCCAGAACCTGCCGCAATTGCGCGAGAGCGGTGGGATGCTGAGCGCGCGCGGCGCCTATCGCCTGCGGACCGCCGAGGCGCCGCGGCAGGTGATCCTGATCGCCACCGGCTCCGAGGTCGAGATCGCGTGCGGGGTCGCCGAGCGGCTCGAGGCCGCGGGGATCGGCGCCGACGTGGTGTCGATGCCCTGCACCTCACGCTTCGACGATCAGCCCCAGGCCTATCGCGACGAACTCCTGCCCGCCGACGTGCTGCGCGTCTCGATCGAGGCGGGAACGACCTTCGGCTGGGAACGCTATACCGGCACGGCCGGGATGCGTTTCGGCATCGATCGCTTCGGTGCGTCGGCGCCCGCACCGCAGCTCTACGATTATTTCGGCCTCACCGCCGAGAAGATCGCCCCCAAGGTCATTGCACGCGTGAAGGGCTGACCTACCTAGCAGGCGACCCGCCCCCTTTTTGCCGCGCCGGCCGCGGCTGACTAGCTGGAGACTGACAGATGAGCGTGAAGGTAGCGATCAACGGCTTCGGACGGATCGGGCGGCTGGTGGCGCGCGCGATGCTCGAGCGCGGCGACACCGGCATGGAGCTGGTCGCGATCAACGATCTCGCCGACGCCAAGTCGAACGCCTGGCTGTTCTCGCGCGATTCGGTCCACGGCAAATATCCGGGCAAGGTCGCGGCCGAGGGCGAGTATCTGGTCGTCGACGGCAAGCGTATCCGCGTCACCGCCGAGCGCGACCCCGCCAAGTTGCCGCACAAGGAGCTGAGCGTCGATCTGGTGCTCGAATGCACCGGCTTCTTCACCGATCGCGACAGCGCGCAGAAGCATATCGATGCCGGTGCCAAGAAGGTGCTGATCTCCGCGCCCGCCAAGGGCGTCGACCTGACGGTGGTGTTCGGCGTCAACGACGACAAGCTGACCGCGGAGCACACGATCGTCTCGAACGCATCATGCACCACCAACTGCCTCGCGCCGGTCGCCAAGGCGTTGAACGACACGATCGGCATCGAGCGCGGCCTGATGATGACCGTCCACGCCTATACCAACGATCAGAAGATTCTCGACCAGATCCACAAGGATCTGCGCCGCGCCCGGGCCGCCGCGATGTCGATGATCCCCACCACCACCGGCGCCGCGCGCGCGGTGGCCGAGGTGCTGCCCGAATTGAAGGGCAAGCTCGACGGCGCCGCGATCCGCGTGCCCGTGCCCGACGGCAGCATCATCGACCTGACCTTCACGCCGGGCCGCGACGTGACGCGCGACGAGGTCAACGACATCCTCAAGAAGGCGGCCGAGAGCGGCCCGCTGTCGCGCGTGCTCGATTACAGCGACGAGCCGCTGGTCTCGATCGATCTCGTCCATACGCCGGCCTCGTCGACGGTGGACAGCCTCGAGACCGCGGTGATCGACGGCAAGCTCGTCCGCGTCGTCTCGTGGTACGACAACGAATGGGGCTTCTCGAACCGCATGGTCGACACCGCCGGCGCAATGGCGGCGCTGATCTGACCTACCTTCCGTCATGCCAGCGAACGCTGGCATCTCGTTGTAAAGGGGAGGCCCCAGCTTTCGGTGGGGTGACGGCTTGTCGAACGTCGCGAGAAGGGATCGAATAATGGCGACCAGGAGCTTCAAAACGCTCGACGATATCGGCGACGTCACGGGAAAGCGCGTGCTGGTGCGCGAGGACTTGAACGTGCCGATGGCCGATGGCGAGGTGACCGACGACACCCGCTTGCGTGCGACGCTTCCCACCGTCACCGAGCTCGCCGACAAGGGCGCGATCGTCCTCGTGCTGGCGCATTTCGGCCGGCCCAAGGGCGAGCGTAATCCTGATATGTCCCTGGCGCGCGTCACCAGGCCATACAGCCAGGTGCTCGGCCGTCCCGTGCGCTTCATCGACTGGGACGGCGCCGAGGAGGCGGTGGCGACGCTCCAGCCGGGCGACATCGCCGTGCTGGAGAATACGCGCTTCTTCGCAGGGGAGGAGAAGAACGATAGCCAAGTCGTTGATCGTTTTGCCGCGCTCGGCGATCTCTACGTCAACGACGCCTTCTCCGCCGCGCACCGTGCGCACGCTTCGACCGAGGGGCTGGCGCGCCGGCTCCCGGCCTTTGCGGGTCGCGCGATGGAAGCGGAGCTCGATGCGCTCGAAAAGGCGCTGGGCAATCCCGAGCATCCGGTCGCGGCGGTGGTGGGCGGCGCCAAGGTCTCGACCAAGCTCGACGTGCTCAAGCATCTCGTCGGCAAGGTCGATCACCTGATCATCGGTGGCGGGATGGCGAACACTTTCCTCGCCGCGCGCGGCGTGAATGTCGGCAAGAGCCTGTGCGAGCACGATCTGACCGGCACCGCCGAGGCAATCCTCGACGCCGCCGACACTGCCGGCTGCACCGTCCACCTGCCCTATGACGTGGTGGTCGCGAAGGAGTTCAAGCCCAATCCGCCGACGCGCACCGTCAACGTCCACGAAGTCGCGGCCGACGAGATGATCCTCGACATCGGCCCCGCCGCCACCGAAGCGCTCGCCGACGCGCTCAAGACCTGCCGCACGCTTGTGTGGAACGGCCCGCTCGGCGCGTTCGAAACGCCGCCCTTCGACACCGCCACCGTGGCACTGGCCCGCACCGCGGCCGCCCTCACCAAGGAAGGCCAGCTCGTCTCGGTCGCGGGCGGCGGCGACACGGTCGCGGCGCTCAACCAGGCGGGCGTGGCGGGCGATTTCAGCTTTGTATCGACCGCGGGCGGCGCTTTCCTCGAATGGATGGAAGGCAAGGAACTCCCCGGCGTCGCCGCGCTGATGCGTTGAAACTCGTAAGCCACGATGCTATGTTAAACGTGTTGTACGGAGACATGGCATGCTCGGGGTTCGCCTGGACACGGAAACCGAAAGGAGCTTGACCGCGCTCGCCCGGCGAACGCGGCGCACCAAGAGCGACATCGCGCGCGAAGCCGTGCGCCTCTATGTTCGGCGCCACGATGAATCGTATCTTGCGGAAGCACGGCGACAATCGCTCGCAGCGGCCGCCAAGGACGATCCCGCGATTCTCGATCTTCTCGATGATGCGCTTTCCGATCTTCACGAGCGGTTTCCGGAGGAATGAAACGCGGTGACGTGGTCATCGCCGCCGAACGGAGTCGTTTGGGTGGAAAACCACGGCCGTGGCTCGTCGTTCAGTCGGACGCGTTCAATCCCACGCACGCGACGCTGACGCTCTGCATGATTTCGGCCAGCGCCGATCAAGAGGGTCTTTTTCGAGTTCGTGTTGAGCCCAGTCAGCAAAATGGGCTCGAGCAGACATCGGTGGTGATGATCGACGTGATTCTTTCGGTCGGCCGCCGGTCGATCGACAAGATCGCCGGGCGATTGGACGAGGAGACAATGATGCGAATCGACGAGGCGCTGCTGCACTGGCTCGACCTGTGATCACCATCCAGGCCATCGATCATGTCGTCTTCCGCGTCGTCGATCTCGACGCGATGGCGCGCTTCTACACGGAGGTGCTCGGCGCGCGGTTCGAGAAGCATCAGGAGGCGGTCGGGCTCTATCAGCTCCGCGTCGGCACCGCGCTGATCGATCTCGTCCCGGTGGACGGCACGCTCGGGAAAGCGGGCGGTGCGGCGCCGGGTGCCGAGGGCCGCAACGTCGATCACGTCTGCTTCCGGGTGCTGCCCTGGGATGGCGAGGCGATCCTCGCCGAACTCGCCGCGCAGGGAATCGCGGCCGAGATCGTCTCGCGCTACGGCGCCGAGGGCGATGGGCCGTCGATCTATCTCACCGATCCCGAAGGCAATCATCTGGAACTCAAGGGACCGCCCTGGGCACCGGTGCCGCGCTGAAGCCGCTTCGCCGCGCACGCCGTGCGCCGTGCGTTGCCCCCGGCGCCGACCCTCGGTAACAGGCGCGGCATAATCACCAGGGAGGGAAGGCCCGATGACGATGACGCCCGCCGTGAAGGCGATTCTCGATCGATACGAAAGCGACAATCCGGGGGTGAAGGCGAACCTTGCTCGCATCCTGATGCAGGGCAAGCTCGGTGGCACCGGCAAGCTGATCATCCTGCCGGTCGACCAGGGGTTCGAGCACGGTCCCGCCCGCAGCTTCGCCGTCAATCCGGCCGCCTACGACCCGCATTATCATTACCAGCTCGCGATCGACGCGGGGCTTTCGGCCTATGCCGCGCCATTGGGCATGATCGAGGCGGGTGCGGACACATTCGCCGGCCAGCTTCCGACCATCCTCAAGGTCAATTCGGCGAATAGCTGGGCGATGACCAAGGACCAGGCCGTGACCGCGGGCGTCGACGACGCGCTGCGGCTGGGCTGCGCCGCGATCGGCTTCACCGTCTATCCGGGGTCCGAGCATTTCTTCGAGCTGGCCGAGGAAATCCGCGAGCTTTCGGCCGAGGCCAAGTCGGTCGGCATCGCCACCGTGATCTGGTCCTATCCGCGCGGCGGTGACCTGACCAAGGACGGCGAACTCGCGCTCGACGTCGGTGCCTATGCCGCGCACATGGCGGCGTTGCTCGGTGCGCACATCATCAAGGTCAAGCTGCCGAGCAATCACATCGAGCAGAAGGACGCGAAGAAGGCGTACGAAGGCACCGACTGGTCGGCGCAGGCCGATCGCGTCCGCCACGTCGTCAAATCGTGCTTCGACGGCCGTCGCGTCGTCGTCTTCTCGGGCGGCGCGGCAAAGGGCGCCGACGCGGTTTATCAGGACGCGCGCGACATCCGCGACGGCGGAGGCAACGGCTCGATCATCGGCCGCAACACCTTCCAGCGCCCGCGCGACGAGGCGCTGGCGATGCTCGACAAGCTGGTCCGCATCTACAAGGGCGAGGAGTGATCGCGCTCGGGCGCCGGCCGCTGATCGGGGGCGGGCTCGCGCTCGCGCTTCTCGGCGGCCGCGCCCGGGCCATGACGAAAGGCACCGCGATGTTCGGCATGATCGGCAAGATGAAGGCGCAACCCGGCCAGCGTTCGACGCTGATCGAGATACTGGCATCGAGCACCACGACCATGCCCGGCTGCCTTTCCTATATCGTCGCCGAGGATGCGGACGACCCCGACGGCCTGTGGATCACCGAAATCTGGGACAGCAAGGCCAGCCACGATGCCTCGCTTCAACTGCCCGAGGTGCGCGAGGCGATCGCCAAGGCACGGCCGCTGATTGCCGGGTTCGAGACGAGCGTGAAGACGCGGCCGGTCGCGGGAGTTGAGATGTGAGCGACGATCTCGATTCCGGCTTCGCCGACCGCTTTCAGCGCGACGATGCGCGCGAGCCGTGCGAGCTCTACCTGATCTCGCCGCCCGACGTGTCGGACGGGTTCGCCGATCAGCTCGCCCGCGCGCTCGATGCCGGGCCGGTCGCGGCGTTCCAGTTCCGGGTGAAGCATGTGGATCAGCATCAGGCCGCGCGCCTTGCCGAGCCGCTCCAGGCGATCTGCGCCGCGCGCGGCGTCGCCTTCATCGTCAACGACAGCGTCAGCCTCGCCAAGCGGCTGGGGGCGGACGGCGTGCATCTGGGGCAGGACGACGGCGACCCGCGCGAGGCGCGGTCGATCCTTGGGCCCTCGGTGCAGATCGGCGTCACCTGCCACGACAGCCGGCATCTCGCGATGGAGGCGGGCGAGGCCGGCGCCGATTACGTCGCATTTGGCAGCTTCTATCCCACCAAGACCAAGGAGGTGCGGCATCATCCGGAGCCGTCGATCCTGTCGTGGTGGGCGACGATGTTCGAGCTTCCCTGCGTCGCGATCGGCGGGATCACGCCGGAGAACGCGCGGCCGCTGGTCGAGGCGGGTGCCGATTTCCTCGCGGTCTCGGGCTCGGTGTGGAACGGTGACGAGGCCGCCGCCGTGCGCGCCTTCACGGAGCTGCTGCGCGGCTGAGCGCTGTCCTATGACGCGGACAGGCGCTTGACTCCGAGGACGGTCAACCTGGTCAGCTTCGGTCGGTCCCCCGCGCCGCCGATACGTATCGGAAACAAGCGGGCGATTCGTCGGTTCTAGCTTCTTGAGTATCAGTAGGAGCTTGAATCCATGCCGAAATCCGTGCTCACCGCCCTCGGCCTGCTGTGTTCGTCCGTCGCGCTGGCGAGCGCCGCTCCAGTGCAACAGCAAGGTGACTCTGGGCCACAGATCGACATGGGCATTCTCCACGTCCAGGTGATCCTCGATCATCTGGGCTTCTCGCCGGGCGTGCTCGACGGGCAGACGGGCATGTCGTTCAAGGCCGCGCTCAGGGGCTTCCAGGAAAGCCGGGGGCTGAAGAAGACCGGCGAGATCGACCGGCCGACGCTTGCCGCGCTCCAGCGCTACCGCGCTTGGACGCCGACCAAGACGCTGGCGCTGACCAGGCAAGCGCTCGCCGGTCCGTTCATCCGCCACATCCCGCGCGACGAGATGAAGCAGGCGAAGCTGCCCGGCCTCTATTATCGCTCGCGGATGGAAAAGCTCGCCGAGATGTTCCACACCACGCCCGAGGTGCTGCTCGCGCTAAACAGCCCGCAGACGATGCTGGCGCCGGGCAGCAAGGTGGTGTTCCCCAACGCGCTGCCGCTGTCGCGTGATTACGATCCGTCGCTGCCCGCCGACTGGCGCAAGACGCTCAACATGCTCAACGCCGACGCGCACGCCCCCGAGGCAGCGAAGATCGTGGTCGACAAGTCCGAGTCGGTGCTCAAGGTCTACGACAAGGCGGACCGGCTGGTCGCGCAGTTCCAGGTGACCACCGGCAGCACGCACGATCCGCTGCCGCTCGGCCACTGGAAGATCAACGGGCCCGACTACAATCCCAAATTCGCCTATAATCCGGACCTGTTCTGGGATTCGAAATCGAGCGATTCTAAAGCGTTGCTGCCGCCGGGGCCTAACGGACCGGTCGGGGTGGTGTGGCTCGATCTCTCCAAGGAGCATTACGGCATCCACGGCACCCCCGAGCCGCAATTGATCGGCCGCACCGCGAGCCACGGCTGCGTGCGCCTCACCAACTGGAACGCGGCACGCCTGTCGCTGATGGTGAAACCGGGAACGCCCGTGGTGTTCCAGGCGTGAGGCAGGGGCAGTGACCAGGCTCGGCTGGGGAATTCTGATTGGTATCCTGATCCTGGTCGGCGGATTCCTGTCGATGACGCGGTTGGGCGGCGGCGCGCCTTCACGCCCATCGGCGCCGGTCGAGGCTGCGCCCGCACCCGCGGCGGAACCGAAGGGCGAGAGCGGCGCGCTGCTCGCGGTGCCGGTGCAGGGTGTTCCGCGCGACCGGATCGAGAACAATTGGGGCGATGCACGCGAGGGTGGATCGCGCCAGCATCACGGCATCGACATCATGGCACCCGCCGGCGCCCCGGTCGTCGCGGCGGCGCCCGGCACGATCGAGAAGCTCTTTCAGAGCGACGCCGGCGGCACCACGCTCTACGCCCGCTCGCCCGACCGGCGCTGGCAATATTATTATGCGCATCTCCAGGGCTATGCGCCGGGCGTGCGCGAGGGGTTGGCGGTGCAGGCCGGCGACCCGCTCGGCTATGTCGGCGACACCGGCAATGCGGGGGCGGGCAATTACCACCTTCATTTCGGCGTGTCGCGGATGCGGCCCGACGACGGATGGTGGCAGGGGAAGCCGGTGAACCCCTATCCCCTGCTTGCCCGTGGCGGCGCGGATCGGTAAAGGGCCCCGCACTCACGGGCGCCTCACGGTCGCCCATTCGCTCTTTCCAGCAGGTAGGCCCATGAAGATCAGCGGCGTGGACATCCGTCCCGGCAACATCATCGAATATGAAGGCGGCATCTGGCGCGCCGTGAAGATCCAGCACACCCAGCCGGGCAAAGGCGGCGCCTACATGCAGGTCGAACTCAAGAACTTGCGCGACGGCCGCAAGAACAACGTCCGCTTCCGCTCGGCGGAGACGGTGGAGCGCGTGCGGCTCGATACCAAGGATTTCCAGTTCCTGTTCGCCGACGGCGAGCAGCTGACCTTCATGGACAAGGAAACCTACGACCAGATCAGCCTGCCGCGCGACCTGCTGGGCGACGCCGCCGCCTTCCTCCAGGACGGCATGGACGTGGTGATGGAGCTCTATGACGAGGAGCCGATCAACGTCCAGCTTCCCGACACGATCGAGGCCGAGGTGGTCGAGGCCGACGCCGTCGTGAAAGGCCAGACCGCCTCGTCGAGCTACAAGCCGGCGGTGCTCGACAACGGCGTGCGCGTGATGGTGCCGCCGCACATCAGCGCGGGGACGCGCATCGTCGTCGACGTCTATGAACAAACCTATGTGAAACGGGCAGATTGATCATGCGTACCTTTCCTCTCCTCGTTGCCGCCACCGTCCTCGCCGCCACCCCGGCGATCGCGCAGGACAAGCCGGCTGCCGCCGCCGAGCAGCCGACGCAGGAGCAGATCAAGAACGCCAGCGAGACGCTGAGCCTGGTCGTCAGCGCGCTCAATTCGAAGGAAGTGCCGCAGGAGACCAAGAACGGCCTGTTCGGTTGCCTGTATCAGAACCCGCTCGGCAAGCTCGGCGACGGATTGTACAAGGCGCTCGCCGAGAACAAGGATCTCGACGGCAAGGATCCGACGATCCGGTTGCTGGTGCTCGCCAAGATCTGCGGTGCGCCGCTGCCGACCGAGAAGGCCGAAGCCGGCGCCAAGCCCGCCGCGAAGCCCAGCAACGGCCGCTGACGCGATGGTCTCGCATTCCGGCCTGATCACCGTGATGGAGCGGGCGGCGCGCAAGGCCGGCCCGCGGCTGCGGCGTGATTTCAACGAGATCCAGCATCTTCAGGTGAGCCGCAAGGGGCCCGCCGATTTCGTCTCGATGGCGGACCAGCGCGCCGAGCAGACGCTGTTCGAGGAATTGTCGCGCGCGCGCCCCGATTGGGGCTTCATCATGGAAGAGCGCGGCACGGTCGAGGGCGATCCGTCGAAGCCGCGCTTCGTGGTCGATCCGCTCGACGGCACCTCGAACTTCCTCCACGGCATCCCGCATTTCGCGATGTCGATCGCGGTCGAGGAACCGCGCCCGAACGGCCGTTGGGAGCCGATGGCCGCGCTCATCTACCAGCCGCTCACCGACGAGAGCTTCTGGGCGGAGAAGGGCAGGGGCGCCTGGCTCCAGGACAAGCGCCTGCGCGTCTCCGCGCGGCGCGACCTGGCGGACGCGCTGATCGCGACTGGCATCCCGTTCCTGGGCCATGGCAATTTCGCCGAATGGAGCCGCATCTTCGGTGCGATCGCGCCCGAGGTGGCGGGCATCCGCCGCTTCGGCGCCGCCGCGCTCGATCTCGCCTGGGTTGCAGCGGGGCGCTTCGACGGCTTCTGGGAATCGGACCTCAACCGCTGGGACGTCGCGGCCGGGCTGCTGCTCGTGAAGGAGGCGGGCGGGTTCGTCACCGATTACCGCGGCGGCGACCGCCCGATCGAGCGCAACGAATTCCTCGCCGCCAACGACGCGCTCCATTCGAAGCTGCACAAGCTGGTGGCGTGCGCGCTGCGCTAGGCCATTCGACGTCATGCCAGCGGACGCTGGCATCTCTCGGTAACCCGGAGACCCCAGCTTTCGCTGCGGTGACGGAATTGCCCGCAATTGCGAGCGATTCTCAGGTTTCCGGGCCTTGCCCCACCCGGGCCATCGTCCTAAAGCCACGCCACATCCGCCGCCCCTCGCGAGAAAGCCCTTGGTCGACCTGTCGCAATATCTGCCGATCCTGCTGTTTCTCGGCGTCGCGCTCGCGCTTTCCAGCGCGTTCGTGTTCCTGCCGATGCTGGTCGGCCGCCTGACCGGCGCCCACAAGCCGTATCCCGAGAAACTCACCGAATATGAGTGCGGCTTTCCCGCGTTCGAGGATCCGCGCAGCCAGTTCGACGTGCGCTTCTATCTGGTCGCGATTCTCTTCATCATTTTCGATCTGGAAGCCGCGTTCCTCTATCCCTGGGCGGTCTCGGTGTTCGATCTCGGCTGGACCGCCTGGTTCTCGATGATGATCTTCATCGGCGAGCTGGTGCTCGGCCTCATCTACGCATGGAAGAAGGGAGCGCTCGATTGGGAGTGAGACCGCAATCCGGCCCCGTCGAGCTGGATCGTAACCCCGGCTCGTCGATCGTTCCGCCCGATCAGACGTTCTTCGACGATCTGAACGGCGAGCTGACCGACAAGGGCTTCCTCGTCACCTCGACCGAGGATCTGTTCCAGTGGGCGCGCACGGGCTCGCTGTGGTGGATGACGTTCGGCCTCGCGTGCTGCGCGGTCGAGATGATCCACGTCAACATGCCGCGCTACGACCTCGAGCGCTTCGGCGCCGCGCCGCGCGCGAGCCCGCGCCAATCCGACGTGATGATCGTCGCGGGTACGCTGTGCAACAAGATGGCCCCGGCGCTGCGTCGCGTCTACGACCAGATGTCGGAGCCCAAATACGTCATCTCGATGGGTAGCTGCGCCAATGGCGGCGGCTATTATCACTACAGCTATTCGGTGGTGCGCGGCTGCGACCGGATCGTGCCGGTCGATATCTACGTGCCCGGCTGCCCGCCGACCGCCGAGGCGTTGCTCTACGGCATCATGCAGCTCCAGCGGAAGATCCGCCGCTCGGGCACGATCGAGCGGTGATGCGGATGACTATTGCCATATTCCGTTCGCTTCGAGCCCCCGGGTCTCGGCGATGCCGAGCCCGAGGACAGGCTCCGTCGAGAAGCGGCGACAAAGTGCGCCATCAACGTGTCTCGACTTCGCTCGACACGAACGGGGGTGTTTTCTGCGAGCCGAATGGAGGGGTGTTCTGATGCGCGCACCTGCTCCCCGCACGCTCTCCGACGATGGCGTGATCGAGGCGGCCAAGGCCGCGCTCGGCGATATGATCGTCGATACGCTCGACGCCGTGAGCGAGATTACGCTGACGATCGATCGCCCGCGGCTGATCGAGGCGATGGTCGGCTTACGCGACACGCCCGGCCTCGAATATCAGCAGCTGATGGAGATCGCGGGCGTCGACTATCCCGACCGCGAGGATCGGTTCGACGTCTGCTATCACTTGCTGTCGCTCACGAAGAACCGCCGCCTGCGCGTGCGGGTGACCACCGACGAAGTGAAGCCGGTGCCCTCGGTGACGGGCATCTGGCCGGTCGCCGGCTGGCTCGAGCGCGAAGTGTACGACATGTACGGGGTGCTGTTCGAGGGCAATCGCGACCTGCGCCGCATCCTCACCGATTACGGCTTCCGCGGCCATCCGCAGCGCAAGGATTTCCCGCTGACGGGCTATGTCGAGCTACGCTATTCGGAGGACGCTAAGCGCGTCGTCTACGAGCCGGTGAAGCTCGCGCAGGATTTCCGCACCTTCGATTTCATGAGCCCGTGGGAAGGCGCCGAATACATCCTCCCCGGCGACGAGAAGGGTGCGGTGCCCGAGGCGAAGAGCGCGCCGTCGCCGGTGACGGCGGACCAGATCCAGAAGGCGGACACCGCCGCCGCGAAGAAGGCGGCGCCGAAGGCCAAAACGCCCAAATCGACCGAAAGCCCGGCGCAGACCGGCGAGGGCAAGCCCGAGCCCGAGCCCAAGGGCAATCGCAAGCCGAAAAAGGCTGACGTGACGAAGGCACCCGGCAAGGGGCAGAATCAGTGATGATCAGCAAACTTCCGTTCGTGTCGAGCGAAGTCGAGACACATTGCCCGGTCGCTCGTTGCCGTTTCTCGACTGCGCTCGAAACGAACGGCGGGGAGGGTGGCCGTGGCTGATTACCTAGAGGAACTCCTCGGCGAGACCGACGCGATCGACCCGACCACGGGCGACGTCGCGATCCAGAACTACACGATCAACTTCGGCCCGCAGCATCCGGCTGCGCACGGCGTGTTGCGGCTGGTGATGGAATTGGACGGCGAGATCATCGACCGGATCGATCCGCACGTCGGACTGCTCCATCGCGGCACCGAGAAGCTGATCGAATACAAGACCTACGCGCAGGCGCTGCCGTATCTCGATCGCCTCGATTATTGTTCGCCGCTCTGCATGGAACACAGCTTCGTGCTCGCTGTCGAGAAGCTGCTCGATCTCGAAGTGCCGCTGCGCGCGCAATATCTGCGCGTGCTCTTCGCCGAGCTGACGCGCATTTCGAACCACATGCTCAATCTCGGCAGCCATGTGATGGACGTCGGCGCGATGACGCCGAACCTGTGGCTGTTCGAGGTACGCGAGGATTGCCTCAACTTCTTCGAGCGCGTGTCGGGCGCGCGGATGCACTCCAACTATTTCCGCGTCGGCGGGGTGCATCAGGACGCGCCGCTCAAGCTGCTCGCCGATATCGGCGACTGGCTCGATACGCGGCTGCCGCGGCTGTTCGAGGATGCGATCAGCCTCGTCGCCGACAACCGCATCTTCAAGCAGCGCAACGTCGACATCGCCACCGTGAGCCGCGATGACGCGATCGCCTGGGGCTTCTCCGGCCCGATGATCCGCGCGGCGGGCATTCCGTGGGATCTGCGCAAGTCGCAGCCCTATGACGTCTACGACCGGATGGAGTTCGACGTGCCCGTCGGCACGCGCGGCGATTGCTACGATCGCTTCATGGTGCGCGTCGAGGAGGTCCGCCAGTCGGCGCGGATTATCAAGCAATGCTTGCGCGAGATACCTGAAGGCCCGGTGATGACGCTCGACCGCAAGGTCGCGCCGCCCAAGCGCGCCGAGATGAAGCGCTCGATGGAGGCGCTGATCCACCACTTCAAGCTGTTCACCGAAGGCTATCACGTGCCCGCCGGCGAAGTGTATGTCGGCACCGAAAGCCCCAAGGGCGAGTTCGGCGTCTATCTGGTCGCCGACGGCAGCAACAAGCCGTACCGCTGCAAGCTGCGCCCCACCGCGTTCAGCCATTTGCAGGCGATGGACTTCATGTCGAAGGGCCACATGCTCGCGGACACGACCGCGATCCTTGGCGCGATGGACATCGTGTTCGGGGAGTGTGACCGGTGAGGTTGTCCTGGTGGAATAGCGGCATTAAACTCACATGGGCGCGTGCTCCACTATGGTGGAAAGCATCGATTGGTCTCGCAGTTGTCGCGTGGCTCATTCTAGTGACGGCGAACGTCAATCCCGAAATTCAGATGATTTGTTTTGCCGTGATCTTTTTCACGGGCCTGTCTGGTGCTGTAATCGGCCTACGACAGAACGGAATTCAACTGAGTAGAACGAAGAGCAGCAAGGCCGATGGCTGAATCTCCGCACCTCCCGCCCGAAGACGAGGTCCGCGCGCGCTGGGGTGCGTTCGGCTGGACCGACGAGAACGCGAAGAAGGCGAAGGAAATCATCGCCCGCTATCCGGCCGGCCGCGCGCAATCGGCGTCGCTGCCGCTGCTCGATCTGGCGCAGCGCCAGGTCGGCGCGGAGACCAAGACGCAGGGCTGGCTTCCGGTGCCGGTGATCGAGTTCGTCGCGCGCGAGATCGGCGTGCCGTACATGCGCGTGTTCGAGGTCGCGACCTTCTACACGATGTTCAACCTCGTGCCGGTCGGTCGTTATCATGTGCAGGTGTGCGGGACGACGCCGTGCATGCTCCGAGGCTCGGACGACGTGCTCGCGGCGTGCCGCAATCATGGGCTGTCCAAGGGCAAGACCACGCCAGACGGGCTGTTCACGCTCTCCGAGGTCGAGTGCCTGGGCGCCTGCACCAACGCGCCGATGGTCCAGATCAACGACGATAATTACGAAGATCTCGACTATGACAAGATGACCGCGATCCTCGACGCGCTGGCGCAGGGCGAGACCCCCAAGCCCGGCCCGCAGATCGACCGTCAGACGAGCTGCCCCGAGGGCGGGCCGACCACGCTCGAGGACATGGTGTCCGAGAATCACGATTATAGGGGCGAATGGGCATGAACCTGCTGATCGCCATCGTCGCGGCGGTGATCGCCGTCATCGTGCTGATCGCGGTGCTCAAGATCGCGTTCGGGCTGATCGTGCTCGGGCTGGGCCTCGCGGTCGCGGTGGTGGCCTATTTCGGCGCGGAAAAGCTGATCGGGAAGGGGCGATGACCAACCCTATCGTCATGCCAGCGAAGGCTGGCATCTCTCTGTTTCAACCCGTGCGCGTGCCGCACGAGACCCCAGCCTGCGCTGGGGTGACGAACGGAGTTCGTCATGCTCGCTGACAAGGATCGCATCTTCACCAACGTCTACGGTTTCCAGCCGTGGACCATCGACGCGGCGATGAAGCGCGGCGATTGGGACAATACCAAGAAGCTGCTCGAGATCGGCCCCGACGCGATCATCGACGCGATCAAGGCGTCGGGCCTGCGCGGGCGCGGCGGGGCAGGCTTCCCGACCGGCATGAAGTGGAGCTTCATGCCCAAGGAGCCCAAGCCCGATCGTCCCAATTTCCTCGTCATCAACGCCGACGAATCCGAACCCGGCAGTTGCAAGGACCGCGAGATCATCCGCCACGATCCGCACAAGCTGATCGAGGGCGCGCTGGTTGCCGGCTTCGCAATGCGCGCGCGCGCCGCGTACATCTACATCCGCGGCGAGTTCATCCGCGAGGCGGAGACGCTCTTCGCCGCGGTCGCCGAGGCGTATGCCAAGGGCATGATCGGCAAGAACGCCTGTGGTTCGGGCTATGATTTCGACGTCTTCGTCCATCGCGGTGCGGGCGCCTACATCTGCGGCGAAGAGACCGCGATGCTCGAAAGCCTCGAGGGCAAGAAGGGCCAGCCGCGTCTCAAGCCGCCGTTCCCGGCGGGCGCGGGCCTCTACGGCTGCCCGACCACGGTCAACAATGTCGAATCGATCGCGGTGACACCGACGATCCTGCGGCGCGGGGCGGACTGGTTCGCGAGCATCGGCCGCGAGAACAACAAGGGCACCAAGCTCTTCCAGATCTCGGGCCATGTGAACACGCCGTGCGTGGTCGAGGAAGCCATGGGCATTCCCTTCCGCGAGCTGATCGAGAAGCATGGCGGCGGCGTGCGCGGCGGGTGGGACAATCTGCTCGCGGTGATCCCCGGCGGTTCGTCGGTGCCGCTGGTGCCTGCCGAGCAGATCATGGACGCGCCGATGGATTTCGACGGGCTGAAGGCGCTCGGATCGGGTCTCGGCACCGCGGCGGTGATCGTCATGGACAAGTCGACCGACATCGTCCGCGCGATCAGCCGTATCTCCTATTTCTACCGCCACGAAAGCTGCGGCCAATGCACGCCGTGCCGCGAGGGCACCGGCTGGATGTGGCGCGTGATGGAACGACTGCGCACCGGCGAGGCCGACGTCAGCGAGATCGACACCCTGTTCCAGGTCACCAAGCAGGTCGAAGGCCACACCATCTGCGCACTGGGTGATGCCGCGGCGTGGCCGATCCAGGGCCTGATCCGCCACTTCCGCCCCGAACTCGAACGCCGCATCGCCGAACGCGGCCGCGACGAGGCGACGCCGTTGCAGGAGGCGGCCGAGTAATGCCTAAAGTCAAAGTCGATGGCGTCGAGATCGAGGTGCCGCAGGGCGCCACCGTGCTGCAGGCGTGCGAGCTTGCGGGCAAGGAGATTCCGCGCTTCTGCTATCACGAGCGGCTGTCGATCGCGGGCAATTGCCGGATGTGCCTGGTCGAGGTGAAGCCGGGGCCGCCCAAGCCGCAGGCCTCCTGCGCGCTGCCGGCCGCGGACAATCAGGAGATCTTCACGACCACGCCAATGGTGAAGGCCGCGCGCGAAGGCGTGATGGAATTCCTGCTGATCAACCATCCGCTCGATTGCCCGATCTGCGATCAGGGCGGCGAGTGCGACCTGCAGGACCAGGCGATGGCCTATGGCCGCGGCCATTCGCGCTTCGAGGAAAACAAGCGCGCGGTCACCGAAAAATACATGGGCCCGATCATCAAGACGATCATGACGCGGTGCATCCAATGCACGCGCTGCGTCCGCTTCGCCGAGGAGGTCGCCGGCATCGAGGATATCGGCGCGATCGGGCGCGGTGAGGACATGCAGATCACGACCTATCTCGAGCGCGCCTACAAGAGCGAGCTTTCGGGCAACGTGATCGATCTGTGCCCGGTGGGCGCGCTGACCTCGAAGCCTTATGCGTTCGAGGCGCGGCCGTGGGAGCTCAAGAAGACGCTGACGATCGACGTGATGGACGCGGTGGGCACGAACATCCGCCTCGACAGCCGCGGGCGGCAGGTGCTGCGCGCGCTGCCGCGCGTCAACGACGACGTCAACGAGGAATGGGCGAGCGACAAGACCCGCCACGCGGTCGACGGCCTCGTGCGGCGGCGGCTCGACAAGCCCTATATCCGCCGGAACGGCAAGCTCGTCGCGGCGACGTGGGACGAGGCGTTCGAGGCGATCGCGGCGGTGAAGGCGGGCGCGAGCGTCGCGGCGATCGCGGGCGACCTGATCGATTGCGAGACGATGTACGCGGCCAAGGCGCTGGTGACGGCGATGGGCGGGCATCTGCTCGAAGGCCGGCAGACGGGGATGGATTACGACACGTCCAACCTCGCCGCGGTCAATTTCAACACCACGATCGCGGGTGCCGAAGAGGCCGACGCGATCCTGCTGGTCGGCACCAATCTGCGCTGGGAAGCGCCGCTGGTGAACACGCGGATCAGGAAGGCGATCAAGAAGGGCGCGAAGGTGTTCGCGATCGGACCCGAGACCGACCTGACCTACAAGGTCGAGTGGCTGGGCGACGATCTGGCGCTGCTCGGCAAGCTGCCCAAGGCTGTGAAGGACGCCTTCAAGGACGCCAGGACGCCGATGGTCGTCGTCGGCGGCGCGGCGCTGAAGGGCGGGCACGGCGCGGCGCTCAAGCTCGCCAAGTCGTTGAAGCTGGTGCGCGCGCTCGAGGACGGCCGGGTATGGAACGGCTTCAACGTCCTGCATTTCTCGGCGGCGCGGATGGGCGGGCTGATGCTCGGCTATGCGCAGAAGGGCGGGATCGCGGACGTGGTCGCGGCTGCGCCGAAGTTGGCATTCTTCCTGGGCGCGGACGAGGTGGATTTCTCCAAGTTCGACAAGAGCTTCAAGGTGTTCATCGGCCATCACGGCGATCGTGGTGCGCATCATGCCGACGTGGTGCTGCCGGGCGCGAGCTATGCCGAGAAATCGGGCACCTGGGTCAATCTCGAAGGCCGCGTTCAGCGCGGCGAACGTGCGGTGTTCGCGCCGGGCGACGCGCGCGAGGATTGGACGATCCTGCGCGCGCTGAGCGAAAAGCTGGGCCACACGCTGCCGTTCGACACGATCGAGGAGCTGCGCGCCGACATGGCGGAAGACGCGCCCGGGCTGGCGAGCGAGGGGCTGCACGTGTTCGAATGGGATCCGCCCGCGCTCGACGACAAGGCCGAGGGTCGGATCGAGAGCTATCCGATCAAGGATTTCTACCTCACCAACGCCATCTGCCGCGCCAGCCCGACGATGCAGCGCTGCTCGGCCGAACTGCTCCACGGCGAGGAATTCGCGGAGGCGGCGGAGTGAGGCAGGCGAATGTCGTCATCCTGGCGAAAGCTGGGATCGCGTGCCGCCGGCGCGCGCTCAACGAAGAGACCCCAGCTTTCGCTGGGGTGACGGGTGAATGCGAATGACCGCGTGGTTTGAATCTTTCGGCATGCCCTATGGCTGGGCGTGGTTCGTCGCCACGATCATCGGCATCCTCGTGATCGCGTTGCCGCTGATGCTGGCGGTGGCGATGATCATCTATGCCGATCGCAAGATCTGGGCCGCGATGGCGCTGCGCCGCGGGCCCAACGTCGTCGGCCCGCTGGGGCTGCTGCAGAGCTTCGCCGACGGGCTCAAAGTGTTCCTGCAGGAGACGATCATCCCCTCGGCGGCGAACAAGGGACTGTTCATCCTCGCGCCGATCATCACCTTCACGGTCGCGCTGATCGTGTGGGCGGTGGTGCCGTTCCAGGTGGGCGTGGTGCTCGCCGACATCAATGTCGGGCTGCTCTACGTGCTCGCGGCCTCGTCGCTGGGGGTCTACGGCGTGATCATCGCGGGCTGGGCGTCGAACTCGAAATATCCCTTCTTCTCGGCGCTGCGCGCGGCGGCGCAGATGGTGAGCTACGAAGTCTCGATCGGTTTCGTGCTGATCTCGGTCGTGCTGTGGGCGGGGACGTTCAACCTCTCCGGCATCGTCGAGGCGCAGCGTAATATCTATCCCTTCCTCCCCGTCAACGGCTTCGGCTTCAACCTGCTGCTGTTCCCGATGGCGGTGGTGTTCCTGATCTCGTCGATGGCCGAGACGGCGCGCACGCCGTTCGACCTGACCGAGGCGGAAAGCGAGCTGGTCGCAGGCTATCAGACCGAATATTCGTCGATGGCGTTCGCGCTCTACTGGCTCGGCGAATATGCCAACGTGCTCCTGATGTGCGCGCTCAACGCCATCCTGTTCTGGGGCGGCTATCTGCCGCCGCTGGATTGGGCGCCGCTCTATTATGTCCCGGGGATCATCTGGCTGTTCGCCAAGATCCTGTTCTTCTTCTTCGTCTTCTCGTGGGTGAAGGCCACGGTGCCGAGGTATCGCTACGACCAGCTGATGCGGCTGGGCTGGAAGGTGTTCCTGCCGCTGTCGCTGCTGTGGGTGTTCCTCGTTTCCGGGTTCCTGATGCTGACCCGCACCGGAGTTTTGTGATGAGCGTCACGCAAACCCTCAAAGCCTTCACCCTGTGGGAGTTCATCGGCGCGCACTGGACGACGCTGAAATACTTCTTCAAGCCCAAGGCGACGATCAACTATCCGTTCGAGAAGAACCCGATCTCGCCGCGGTTCCGGGGCGAGCACGCGCTGCGCCGCTATCCCAACGGCGAGGAGCGCTGCATCGCGTGCAAATTGTGCGAGGCGATCTGCCCCGCGCAGGCGATCACGATTGAGGCCGAGCCGCGCGCCGACGGCAGCCGCCGCACGACGCGCTACGACATCGACATGACCAAGTGCATCTATTGCGGGCTGTGCCAGGAGGCCTGCCCGGTCGATGCGATCGTCGAGGGGCCGAATTTCGAATTCTCGACCGAAACGCGCGAGGAGCTGATCTACGACAAGGCGAAGCTGCTCGACAACGGCGACCGGTGGGAACGCGCGATCGCCGCGAACCTTGCCGCCGATGCGCCCTATCGTTAAGCGCCAACCGACTTTCAGGGGCCTTCTGATTCCGTGATCCAAGCAATCGCCTTCTATCTGTTCGCGATCGTCACCGTCGCCGCGGCGGCGATGACGATTTCGGCACGCAATCCGGTGCATTCGGTGCTGTGGCTGATCGTCGCCTTCTTCAACGCGGCAGGGCTGATGGTGCTCGCGGGCGCCGAGTTCATCGCGATGCTGCTCGTCATCGTCTATGTCGGCGCGGTCGCGGTGCTGTTCCTGTTCGTGGTGATGATGCTCGACATCGATTTCGCCGAATTGCGCGCGGGCTTCGTCAAATATCTGCCGCTGGGGCTGGCGCTCGCGGTGCTGCTCGTCGCCGAGCTGGTCTTCTACGGCGTCGGCGCATGGGGAACCGATAGCCTGCAGCTCGCGCGCCGTGTCGCGCCGACGCCGGAGGCGGTGCCCAACATCCAGGCGATCGGCGACCTGCTCTACACGCGCTACCTCTTCGTGTTCGAGGGCGCGGGGCTGGTGCTGCTGGTCGCGATGATCGGCGCGATCGTGCTGACGCACCGCCAGCGCGCCGGCACACGGCCGCAGAATATCGCACGCCAGAATGCACGCCGGCCGTGGGAGGCGATCCGCAACGTCCAGCCGCCGGTCGGGCAGGGAGTGGAGCTATGATCGGCCTGACGCATTATCTCGTCGTCGCCGCGATCCTGTTCACGATGGGGGTGCTCGGCATCTTCCTCAACCGCAAGAACATCATCGTCATCCTGATGGCGATCGAGCTGATCCTGCTCGCGGTGAACCTGAACCTCGTCGCTTTCTCGGCCTATCTGCACGATCTGGTGGGGCAGGTGTTCGCGATGTTCGTGCTGACGGTCGCCGCGGGCGAGGCGGCGGTCGGGCTCGCGATCCTGGTGATCTATTTCCGCGGCCGTGGCACGATCGCGGTCGATGACGTCAACCGGATGAAGGGGTGATGGTGATCAAGTCCGTCATCCCAGCGAAAGCTGGGATCGCTCACCGCGTGTGCTCGCTTGAGCCTCTTGAGACCCCAGCATTCGCTGGGGTGACGGAGGCGCGCGCGTGACGTCGCTTCATTTCATCGTTTTCCTGCCGCTGCTGGCGGCGGCCGTTGCCGGCCTGGGCAATCGCGCGATCGGGAATGTCGCCGCCAAGAGCGTGACCACCGGCGCGCTGTTCATCGCGTGCGCGCTGTCGTGGCCGATCTTCATCGACTATCTCTCGGGCGATGCCGCCGCCACGGTCACTCCGGTGTTCGACTGGATCAACTCGGGGACGATGCACGTCGCCTGGGCGCTGCGGGTAGATGCATTGACGGCGGTGATGCTCGTGGTGGTGACCAGCGTGTCGGCGCTCGTCCACCTCTACAGCTGGGGCTATATGGCCGAAGACCCGGATCAGCCGCGGTTCTTCGCCTATCTGTCGCTTTTCACCTTCGCGATGCTGATGCTGGTGACGTCGGACAACATCGTCCAGATGTTCTTCGGCTGGGAAGGCGTGGGGCTGGCGAGCTATCTGCTGATCGGCTTCTGGTTCAAGAAGCCGAGCGCCAACGCCGCCGCGATCAAGGCGTTCGTCGTCAACCGCGTCGGCGATCTCGGCTTCATGCTCGGCATCTTCGGCACCTATCTGGTGTTCAACACCATCTCGATCCCCGAGATCCTGGCGGCCGCGCCGAACATGGCGGGGTCGACCATCGGCTTCCTGTGGTTCCGCGCCGACACGATGACGGTGCTCTGCCTGCTGCTGTTCGTCGGCGCGATGGGCAAATCGGCACAGCTCGGCCTGCACACCTGGCTTCCCGACGCGATGGAAGGCCCGACCCCGGTCTCCGCGCTGATCCACGCCGCGACGATGGTGACGGCGGGCGTGTTCATGGTCTGCCGTCTGTCGCCGATGTTCGAGGCGAGTCCGACGGCGATGGGGGTCGTGACCTTCATCGGTGCGGCGACGTGCCTGTTCGCGGCGACGATCGGGTGCGTGCAAACCGACATCAAGCGCGTCATCGCTTATTCGACCTGTAGCCAGCTCGGCTACATGTTCTTCGCCGCCGGCGTGGGCGCGTTCGGCGGAGCGATGTTCCACCTGTTCACGCATGCCTTCTTCAAGGCGCTGCTGTTCCTGTGCGCGGGCAGCGTGATCGTGGCGATGCACCACGAGCAGGACATGCGCTATTACGGAGCCTTGCGGAAGCGCATCCCGGTGACCTTCTGGGCGATGGTCATGGGTACGCTCGCGATCACCGGCGTCGGCATTCCGGGCATCCTGGGGCTGCCGCAGATCGGCTTCGCGGGCTTCCATTCGAAAGACGGCATCCTCGAGGCGGCGTTCGCATCGGGCTATGGCGGCGAGATCGCGTGGTGGGTCGGTACCTTCGCGGCGATGCTGACGAGCTTCTATTCGTGGCGGCTGATCTTCCTCACCTTCTTCGGCCAGCCGCGCTGGGCAGCGTCCGAGCATATCCAGCACGCGCTCCACGATGCGCACGGCCACGGGCATGACGAGGCGGCGAGCGAGGATGCGGGGCACGAGCCGAGCGTCCACGGCGCGGGCGCGGCCGATCTGCCTGCGGGCACGGGCGGCTATCATCCGCACGAAAGCCCGCTGTCGATCGTGATCCCGCTGGTGCTGCTCTCGATCGGCGCGGTGTTCGCCGGCGTGGTCTTCCAGAAATATTTCATCGATCCCGCATCGGGCGAGACCTTTTGGAAGGGCGCGCTGTTCCATTCGGAACACCTGATGCACGCGATGCACGAGGTGCCCGTCTGGGTGAAGCTGGGGCCGACGGTCGTGATGCTGGTCGGGCTCTATGTCGCCTGGCTCGCCTATATCCGCTCGACCGACATCCCGGCGCGCGCGGCGACGGCGTTCGAGCCGGTCTACCGTTTCCTGCTCAAGAAATGGTATGTCGACGAACTGTACGATTTCCTTTTCGTCCGCCCGGCCTTCGCGATCGGCCGCCTGTTCTGGAAGCGCGGCGACGAAGGGACGATCGATCGCTTCGGCCCCAACGGGCTGGCGGCGGTGGTCGCGGGTGGAAGCCGCATCACCGGCCGGCTGCAGAGCGGGTATCTCTACACTTATGCGTTCGTCATGCTGATCGGGCTCACCGCCGCGGTCACCTGGGCGATCGGGGGCTGAGCGCGGGGCTATGCACGGATTTCCCATTCTCTCGATCATGCTGGCGATCCCCGCGGTCGCTGCGGTCGTCTGCCTGTTCCTCGATGCGAAAGGCGCACGCTGGCTGGCGCTCGGCGCGACGCTGATCGATCTCGTCCTCGGCGCGGTGCTGTGGGCCAATTTCGACGTGGGCGGCGCACAGTGGCAGTTCCAGGAAAGCCTGCCGCTGTTCGGCGGCTTCGGCTGGATGCTCGGCATCGACGGCTTCGCGCTGATGCTGATCATGCTCAGCGTGTTCCTGATGCCGATCTGCATCGGCGCTAGCTGGCGCGCGATCACCGAGCGCGTGCCCGAATATATGGCGGCGTTCCTCGCGACCGAATTGCTGATGATCGGCACCTTCGCGGCGCAGGATCTGTTCCTGTTCTACATCTTCTTCGAGGGCGGCCTCATTCCGATGTACCTGATCATCGGCGTGTGGGGCGGCGCGAACCGGGTCTACGCGGCCTACAAGTTCTTTCTCTATACCCTGCTCGGATCGGTGCTGATGCTGATCGCGATGCTGTGGATGGCGAACGAAGCCGGCACGACGTACATCCCTGCGCTGCTGACGCATGATTTCCCGGTGCAGGCGCAGACCTGGCTGTGGCTCGCCTTCTTCGCCTCGTTCGCGGTCAAGATGCCGATGTGGCCAGTCCACACCTGGCTTCCCGATGCGCACGTCCAGGCGCCGACCGCGGGCTCGGTGATCCTGGCGGGCGTGCTGCTGAAGCTCGGCGGATACGGCTTCCTGCGCTTTTCGGTGCCGATGTTCCCGCAGGCGTCGGCCGATCTGACCTGGCTGATCTTCGGCCTGTCGGCGGTGGCGGTGATCTACACCTCGCTGGTCGCGCTGGTGCAGCAGGACATGAAGAAGCTGATCGCCTATTCGAGCGTCGCGCACATGGCGATCGTGACGATCGGGCTGTTCGCCTTCAACCAGCAGGGCATCGAGGGCGCGGTGATCGTGATGCTCTCGCACGGCCTCGTCTCGGGCGCGTTGTTCCTGTGCGTCGGCGTGATCTACGATCGTCTGCACACCCGCGAGATCAGCCGCTATGGCGGCCTTGCGAACAACATGCCGCGCTACACGACCCTGTTCCTGCTCTTCACCATGGCCTCGATCGGCCTGCCGGGCACCAGCGGTTTCGTCGGCGAGTTCCTGAGCCTCGCCGGCACCTACCAACTGTCGACCTGGGCGGCGCTGCTCTGCACCACCGGCATCATCCTGGGCGCGGCCTATATGCTCTACCTCTACCGCCGCATCGCGTTCGGCGAGATCGTCCACGACGACGTCCGCGCGATGCCCGATCTGTCGGCGCGCGAGCTCTGGCTGCTCGCGCCGATCGCCGCGGTGGTGCTGTGGATGGGCGTCTACCCCGAGAGCTTCCTCGCGCCGATCCGCAACGATGCGGCGACGCTCGTCGCGCGCGTGGCGCCGGCGGCGCCCGCCAGCGATTCGCAACCCACCGCCGGCCACGCGCCCGCACCTGCCGCGCACGGGGAGGCGCACTGATGAGCTACGCGACCATGCTCACGATCGCGCTGCCCGAAATCGTGCTCACGATCGGCGCGCTTGCGCTGATGCTCGTCGCCGCCTGGGGCGGGCAGGCGTCCGCGCGGGCGGTCTCCTGGGTGTCGGTGCTGGTGCTGCTGGGCGCGGGCATCGCGCTTGCCGGCCCGGCGTCGAGCGGCGTGACCGCGTTCGACGGCCTCTATCACGGCGACGCCTTCGCCACTTATGCCAAGGTGCTGATCTACGCCGCGGCGGGAATCGCGATCGTGATGGCGCCGCGTTTCTTCGAGCGTACGGGCGGCGACAATCTGCGCCCCGAATATCCGGTGCTGATCCTGCTCTCGGCGGTCGGCATGGGGATGATGGTCTCGGCCGG
>Ga0268289_100087_pt1 | contig 43392 bp, 37 predicted proteins | sample MetspNORM_FD_191340 | JGI IMG/M metagenome (GOLD analysis project Ga0268289, IMG submission 191340) | Soil microbial communities from San-Diego area, Southern California, United States - Methylocaldum sp. NOR-M | ecosystem: Environmental > Terrestrial > Soil > Desert | place: USA: California... | reverse complement strand
CGTCGCCGCGGGTGCGCGCCGCCTCGATGAACACGCGCAGATTGTCGCGCGCGGCCTTCTGCCCGACGAATTCGTCGAGCGATTTGGGGCGCAGCGCGGCGTCGACGTCCTCGGGCTTGCGTTGCGCGGTGAGGAGGCGATCGGCGTCGGTCACGCGTGTCCTCTACCGTCATGCTGGACTTGTTTCAGCATCCAAGGGCGCGCGGGCGACACGTTCGATACGCTCCGGCTCGACGCGCGTCGCACGGGGTAAAATGGACCCTGAAACAAGTTCAGGGTGACGGAAGGGAGGAAGCTGGCGTTGAGCAACTTCACTTCGCCGCCTTTCGGAGCGCCAGACGGACCAGCGCGTCGAGCCCGGCGCCGTCGCCCAGTTCGTCCTCGGCCGCGGCGACGGCGGCGCTCGCTTCGGCGGGCTTGAAGCCGAGATTGAGAAGCGCGGAGACCGCGTCGGCGCCCGCGCCGGTGGGGGCCGGCGCGCCCAGCGCGCCGCCGAGCGCGAGGCCGCCGGCCTTGTCCTTCAATTCGTTGACGATGCGCTGGGCGAGCTTGGGGCCGACGCCGTTGGCGCGCGCGACCATCGCCTTGTCGCCCTTGGCGATCGCAGCGTGGAGTTCGGCGGGCGCGAGCGTGGACAGGATCGCGAGCGCGACGCGCGCGCCGACGCCCTGGACGCTGGTCAAGAGCCGGAACCAGTCACGCTCGTCGGCGTCGGCGAAGCCCATCAGGCGGATCGAATCCTCCGCCACCAGCATCTCGGTGTGGATCGTCACCGTGCCGCCGACGGGCGGCAGCGCCGAAAGCGTGCGGCCCGAGGCGCCGACCAGATAGCCGACGCCGTTCACGTCGATCACCGCATGATCGAGGCCCGCGCTGGCGAGCGTGCCGGTGAGGTGCGCAATCACCGCGAAGGTTCCGAAAGTTCCCGGAAACCGACATGAAACGCGGCCCACGTCGGTGTCGCACGCGGCGGATACGGAGCGGTGGGGCGAACGCGCTGCGGCATGGCGAGGTACGTAACAGGAACGCCGGCGTGTAGGAAAGCGCTTTTGCGCGCCGACGCCCCGAATCGTCCGCTGGCGCGGTGGCGGGTGGCGCGGCTAGGATGCGCTTCGACCCTCAGGGAGATGACGATGCGGGATCGGATGTCGGCTGTTCTGGCGGGGCTGCTCGCGCTCGTCGGGCTGGGTACGGTCGCGGGATGCGAACGCGAGGCGGCGGCACCGCCGCTGGTGCTCGCCGCCGCAAGCCTGCAGGAATCGATGACCGCCGCCGCCGATGCCTGGGCGGCGGAAGGGCATGCGCGCCCGACCGTCTCGTTCGCGGCGACCTCGGCGCTGGCGCGGCAGATCGAGGCGGGGGCGCCGGCCGACCTGTTCGTCTCCGCCGACGAGGACTGGATGGACCGGATGCAGCAGCGCGGGCTGATCGTGCCCGACAGCCGCGAGACATTCCTCGGCAATGCGCTGGTGCTGGTGACCGCGAAGGACAATCACGCGGCGATCGCGACCGAGCCGGTCTCCGCGCTGCGCGACACGCTGGCGTCGCAGCCGGTGGCGATGGCGGACACGAGCGCGGTGCCCGCGGGCAAATACGGCAAGGCGGCGCTGGAGAAGCTCGGGCTGTGGGCGGTGGCGCGACCGCATGTCGTGGCCGCCGAGAATGTGCGCGCGGCGCTGGCGCTGGTCGAGCGCGGCGCGGCGCCGCTCGGCATCGTCTACGCGACCGACGCGCGCGCCTCGAACAAGGTGCGCGTGGTGTGGACCTTCCCCGCGGCGAGTCATCCGCCGATCAGCTATCCGGTGGCGCGGCTGAAGAGGTCGACGAGCGCCGATGCGGAAGGGTTCCGGCGGTTCCTGGTGTCGGATGCGGGAAAGGCGATCTTCGCGCGTTATGGGTTCGTGCCGCAGTGAGCGTGCAGGAAGCAACGTCGAGGCATCGAGCCTCGACTTTGCTGACCCACCCCTTAATCCCCTCCCTTGAAAAGGAGGGGAGATTTACTTGCAGATGACCCTCACGCCCGAGGAATGGACCGTCGTCGCGCTGTCGCTGCGGGTGGGCGCGGCGGCGATGGGGGCGACCTTGCCGGTGGCGTTCGCGCTGGCCTGGGTGCTGGCGCGCTGGCGGTTTCCGGGGAAGGTGCTGCTCGACGCCCTGGTCCATCTGCCGCTGGTGCTGCCGCCGGTCGTGACCGGCTGGCTGCTGCTGCTCGCGTTCGGGCCGGCGGGGCCGCTGGGCTCGGTGCTCGCCGACTGGTTGGGGACCACGGTGCTGTTCCGCTGGACCGGCGCGGCGATCGCGGCGGGGGTGATGGCGCTGCCGCTGATGGTGCGCGCCATCCGGCTGTCGATCGAGGCGGTCGACGTGCGGCTCGAAAGCGCGGCGCGGACGCTGGGCGCGGGGCCGTGGCGGGTGTTCTGGAGCGTCACGCTGCCGCTGAGCGTGCCCGGCGTGCTGGCGGCGATGGTGCTGGGCTTCGCGCGCTCGATCGGCGAGTTCGGGGCGACGATCACCTTCGTCTCCAACGTGCCGGGCGAGACGCGGACGCTGCCGCTCGCCATCTATTCGGCGCTGCAGCGGCCCGACGGCGATGCCGAGGTGTTCCGGCTGGCGGCGATCGCGGTCGCGCTGTCGCTGGTGGCGCTGGTGGCGAGCGAGGCGCTGGCGCGACGCAGCGGGCGGGTGCGCCATGTCCTTTGACGTGGACGTCACGCGGCGGCTGGGCGACGTGCAGGTGGGCGCGACGTTCGACGCGGGCGATGGGCTGACGGTGCTGTTCGGGCCCTCGGGCGCGGGCAAGACGAGCGTGCTCAACATGGTCGCGGGGCTGCTCAGGCCCGATTGGGGGTATGTGCGCGTCGGCGGCGAGACGCTGTTCGACGCCACGGCGGGAATCGACGTGCCGCCCGAGCGGCGGCGGGCGGGGTACGTCTTTCAGGAGGCGCGGCTGTTCCCGCACAAGCGCGTGCGCGCGAACCTGCTCTATGGGCGGCACGAGGGTACGGCGCTCGATGTCGATGACACGGTGGGGTTCTTAGGCATCGGCCATTTGCTCGATCGCTGGCCACGCACGCTTTCGGGCGGCGAGGCGCGGCGGGTGGCGATCGGGCGGGCGCTGCTCTCGGGCGCGCGCTTCCTGCTGCTCGACGAGCCGCTGTCCTCGCTCGACCGCGCGCGGCGCGAGGAGATCATGCGCGCGATTTTGCACATCCGCGACGTGCTGAAGCTGCCGGTGCTGATGGTGACGCACGATCCCGAGGAAGCCGAGCGGCTGGGGAACCGGATCGTGCGGATGTGACCGTCACTCCAGCAAAAGCTGGAGTCTTCCGGTTATGAGGAGATGCCAGCGTTCGCTGGCATGACGACAAAAAACCGCCGCCCGGCATTCCGGGCGGCGGCTCTTTGTTGCTCAGGTTCCACCCGAACGCGGGAGGATCAATCCTCCTTGTTCAGGTAATCGCCCGCGGCCTCGTCGCTGCCGTCGCCGGAGACCTCAACCTTTTCGAGCGCGTCGGCGGTGACCATCGCGTCGATCGGATCCTGCGCCAGCTCCGCTTCGTGCTCCTCGGCGGCCGAATTGGCGGCGATGAGCGCTTCCTGGAGCTTGCGCTGCTGCGCACGGAGCGCGGCGTCGCGGCTGGTGGCGGCGATGCGCAGGCGGTTCATGCCCGCACCCGTGCCCGCCGGGATCAGCCGGCCCACGATCACATTCTCCTTGAGGCCGATCAGCGTGTCCTGCTTGCCCTGGACCGCCGCCTCGGTGAGGACGCGGGTGGTCTCCTGGAACGACGCCGCCGAGATGAAGCTGCGCGTTTGCAGCGACGCCTTGGTGATGCCGAGCAGGATCGGCTTGCCCTGCGCAGGCGCCTGCTTCTTCTCGAGCCGGGCGTTGATCGCGTCCATCTCCTCGCGATCGACCTGCTCGCCCGCCAGCAGCGTGGTGTCGCCGCCGTCGGTGATCTCGACCTTTTGCAGCATCTGGCGAACGATCACCTCGATGTGCTTGTCGTTGATCTTCACGCCCTGGAGTCGATAGACCTCCTGGATCTCCGCGACCATGTATTCCGACAGAGCCTCGATGCCGAGGACTTCCAGAATATCGTGCGGATCGGGCGAGCCGCCGATCAGGTTGTCGCCACGCTTGACGTAGTCGCCTTCCTGAACGTCGATCGCCTTCGACTTGGGCACGAGATACTCGACGACCTCGCCGCCGTCCTCGGGCTGGATGCCGATCTTGCGCTTCGCCTTGTAGTCCTTGCCGAACACGACGCGGCCGGTGACCTTGGCGATGATCGCATTCTCCTTGGGCTTGCGCGCCTCGAACAGCTCGGCGACGCGCGGCAGACCGCCGGTGATGTCGCGCGTCTTGGCGCTTTCGCGCGCGACACGCGCGAGCACGTCGCCCGCCTTCACCTCGGCGCCGTCCTCGACCGAGATCACCGCGCCCGCCGCCAGCATGTAGCGGCCGGCCTCGCCCGAATCCTTGTCGAGCAGCGTGAGCCGCGGCCGCAGATCCTCCTTCGACCGGGTCGAGGCGCGATATTCGGTGACGACGCGCTGGGTGATGCCGGTGGTCTCGTCTGCCTGCTCGGTGAGCGTCTTGCCGTCGATCAGATCCTGATACTTCACCGTGCCGGGGTTTTCGGTGATCACCGGCATGGTGAACGGATCCCACTCAGCCATGCGATCGCCCTTGGTGACGATATGGCCGTCGTCGAACATCAGATAGGCGCCGTAGGGGATGCGGTGAACCGCACGCTCGCGGCCGTCGTCATCAAGAATGGCGAGCTCGCCCGAGCGGCTGGTGACCACCCGGCGGCCGCGCTGATCCTCGATCACGCGCAGGTCGCGGAACTCGACCTTGCCGTCCGACGGCGCCTCGAGGTTCGACTGTTCGTTGAGCTGCGCCGCACCGCCGATGTGGAAGGTCCGCATCGTCAGCTGGGTGCCCGGCTCGCCGATCGACTGCGCCGCGATGACGCCGACCGCCTCGCCGATGTTCACCGGCGTGCCGCGCGCGAGATCGCGCCCGTAGCACTTGGCGCACACGCCGATCTTCGATTCGCAGACCAGCGGCGAGCGGATCTTGACGCCCTGGACGCCGATCGCCTCGAGCTCGGCGACCATCGCCTCGTCGAGCAGCGTGCCCGACGCGATGACGACCTTGCCCGACTTGGCGTCGACGATGTCCTCGGCGGTGGTGCGGCCCAGCACGCGCTCGCCGAGCGACGCGATGGTGCTGCCGCCCTGGACGATCGCCTTCATCTCGAGCGCGCGCTCGGTGCCGCAATCCTCCTCGACGATCGTGCAATCCTGCGACACATCGACCAGACGGCGGGTCAGATAGCCCGAATTCGCCGTCTTGAGCGCGGTGTCCGCCAGGCCCTTGCGGGCGCCGTGGGTGGAGTTGAAATATTCGAGGACGGTCAGGCCTTCCTTGAAGTTCGAGATGATCGGCGTCTCGATGATCTCGCCCGACGGCTTGGCCATCAGGCCGCGCATGCCGGCGAGCTGCTTGATCTGCGCCTGCGAACCGCGGGCGCCCGAATGCGCCATCATGTAGATCGCGTTGATCGGCAGCTCACGGCCGTCATCGCCGCGCTTCACCGCCTTGATCTCGTCCATCATGGCGTTGGCCACCTGGTCGCCGCAGCGGCTCCAGGCGTCGATCACCTTGTTGTACTTCTCCTGCTGGGTGATCAGGCCGTCCTGATATTGCTGCTCGTAATCCTTGACGAGCGCGCGCGTCTCCTCGACCAGCCCTTCCTTCGCGGCCGGGATGACCATGTCGTCCTTGCCGAACGAGATGCCCGCCTTGAACGCGTGGCGGAAACCGAGCGCCATGATCGCGTCGGCGAACAGAACGGTCTCCTTCTGGCCGGTGTGGCGATAGACCTCGTCGATCACGTCGCCCACGTCCTTCTTGGTGAGGAGGCGATTGACGATGTCGAACGGCACCTTGTGGCTCTTGGGGAGGCACTCGCCGAGCAGCATGCGGCCCGGCGTGGTCTCGTAGCGCTTGAGGTAGGAATTGCCGTCCTCGTCGGTCTGCGGCACGCGGCTGGTGATGCGCGTGTGCAGCGTCACCGCGCCGGCGTTGAGCGCCTGATGCACTTCCTGCATGTCGGCGAGGATCATGCCCTCGCCGGGCTCGCCTTCCTTGAGCATCGAGATGTAGTAGAGTCCCAGCACCATGTCCTGCGACGGCACGATGATCGGCTTGCCGTTGGCGGGCGACAGGATGTTGTTGGTCGACATCATCAGGACGCGCGCTTCCAACTGAGCCTCGAGACTCAGGGGAACGTGGACGGCCATCTGGTCGCCGTCGAAATCGGCGTTGAACGCCGAGCAGACGAGCGGGTGGAGCTGGATCGCCTTGCCCTCGATCAGCACCGGCTCGAACGCCTGGATGCCGAGGCGGTGGAGCGTCGGGGCGCGGTTGAGCATCACCGGATGCTCGCGGATCACCTCGTCGAGGATGTCCCAGACTTCCTTGCGCTCCTTCTCGACCCACTTCTTGGCCTGCTTGAGGGTCATCGACAGACCCTTGGCGTCGAGGCGCGCGTAGATGAACGGCTTGAACAGCTCCAAGGCCATCTTCTTCGGCAGGCCGCACTGGTGCAGCTTGAGTTCCGGCCCGGTCACGATGACCGAGCGGCCCGAATAATCGACGCGCTTGCCGAGCAAATTCTGGCGGAAGCGGCCCTGCTTGCCCTTGAGCATGTCCGAGAGCGACTTCAGCGGCCGCTTGTTGGCACCGGTGATCGTGCGGCCGCGGCGGCCGTTGTCGAACAGCGCATCCACGGCTTCCTGCAGCATGCGCTTTTCGTTGCGGACGATGATGTCCGGCGCACGCAGCTCCATCAGGCGCTTGAGGCGATTGTTGCGGTTGATCACGCGGCGATAGAGGTCGTTGAGATCCGACGTCGCGAAGCGGCCGCCGTCCAAGGGCACCAGCGGGCGCAGCTCGGGCGGGATCACCGGGATGACCTCGAGGATCATCCACTCGGGACGGTTACCCGATTCGAGGAAGCTCTCGACGACTTTGAGGCGCTTGATGATCTTCTTGGGCTTGAGTTCCGACTTGGTGGTCGCAAGCTCGTCGAGGAGCTGCTGCTTCTCGCCTTCGAGATCGAGGCTTTCGAGCATCACCCGCACCGCCTCGGCGCCGATCCCGGCGGAGAAGGCGTCCTCGCCATATTCGTCCTGCGCTTCGAGCAGTTCGTCCTCGGTGAGGAGCTGATACTTCTCAAGCGGGGTCAGGCCCGGCTCGATCACGATATAGGCTTCGAAATAGAGCACGCGCTCGAGCTGCTTGAGCTGCATGTCGAGCAGCAGGCCGATGCGGCTGGGCAGCGACTTCAGGAACCAGATGTGCGCTACGGGTGCCGCGAGCTCGATATGGCCCATGCGCTCACGACGGACCTTCGAGACGGTGACCTCGACGCCGCACTTCTCGCAGACGATGCCCTTGTACTTCATCCGCTTGTACTTGCCGCACAGGCATTCGTAATCCTTGATCGGGCCGAAGATGCGCGCGCAGAACAGGCCGTCACGCTCGGGCTTGAACGTGCGGTAGTTGATCGTCTCGGGCTTTTTGATCTCGCCGAACGACCACGAGCGGATGCGATCCGGCGACGCGATGCCGATCTGGATCTGGTCGAAGGTCTCGGGCTTCTGGGCCTGGGGGGCGAAGGGGGTCAGTTCGTTCATTTTCCTACCTTCCTTAGCCCCTCCCCTTCAGGGGAGGGGTTGGGGTGGGGACTTTCATCTTGGCGGGCGGCGGAGCAGTTACGGACTGCCCCACCCCCAACCCCTCCCCTGAAGGGGAGGGGCTTTTGAAGGTTACTCCGCAGCGATCGCTGGCGGTTCGTCCTCCTCGGCTTCGTCGTTCTTGAGTTCGACGTTGAGGCCGAGGCTGCGCATTTCCTTGACGAGCACGTTGAAGCTCTCGGGGATGCCGGCCTCGAAGGTGTCGTCGCCCTTGACGATCGCTTCATAGACCTTGGTGCGGCCGACCACGTCGTCGGACTTCACCGTCAGCATCTCCTGCAGCGTGTAGGCGGCGCCGTACGCCTGCAAGGCCCACACCTCCATCTCGCCGAAACGCTGACCGCCGAACTGCGCCTTGCCGCCCAGCGGCTGCTGAGTGACGAGGCTGTACGGCCCGATCGAGCGCGCGTGGATCTTGTCGTCCACCAGGTGGTGGAGCTTGAGCATGTAGATGATGCCCACCGTCACCTTGCGGTCGAACTGCTCGCCGGTGCGGCCGTCGTAGAGGACCGACTGGCCCGAGGTATCGAGCCCGGCCATCTCCAGCATCGTCGAGACGTCACCTTCGCGCGCGCCGTCGAACACCGGGGTGCCCATCGGAACGCCCGTGGCGACATTCTGCGCGAGCTCGACGATCTGGGCGCTGTCGCGCGCGTCGATCTCCTTGGCGTAATGATCGCCGTAGATCTCCTTGAGCCGCGTCTTGACCGCTTCGGGCATCGCGCCGGGCTTGGGATCGGGATTGGCCTCACGCCATTCCTCGAGCGCCTGCGCGACCTGATGCCCGAGCTGACGCGCCGCCCAGCCGAGATGCGTCTCGAAAATCTGGCCAACGTTCATGCGGGACGGCACGCCCAGCGGGTTGAGCACGATATCCACCGGCGTCCCGTCCGCGAGGAAGGGCATGTCCTCCTGCGGCAGGATGCGGCTGACCACGCCCTTGTTGCCGTGGCGGCCGGCCATCTTGTCGCCCGGCTGCATCTTGCGCTTCACCGCGACGAAGACCTTGACCATCTTGAGCACGCCCGGCGGCAGCTCGTCGCCGCGTTCGAGCTTCTCGCGGCGATCCTCGAACTTCTCGCGGATGCGCTTGGCGGCTTCGTCATACTGCGCCTTGACGGCTTCGAGATCGCCCTGGACCTTGTCGTCCTGGACCGCGAACTTCCACCATTCGTGGCGATCGACGCCGTCGAGCAGGTCTTCGGTGATCTCCGAACCCTTCTTGACGCCCTTGGGCGCGGCGGTCGCGACCTGGCCGAGCAGCATCTCCTTGAGGCGGCTCCAGGTGGCGCGGTTGAGGATCGAGCGTTCGTCGTCCGAGTCCTTCTTGAGGTGCTCGATCTCCTCGCGCTCGATCGCCATCGCGCGCTCGTCCTTGTCGATGCCGTGGCGGTTGAACACCCGCACCTCGACGATCGTGCCCGACACGCCCGGCGGCAGGCGCAGCGAGGTATCGCGCACGTCCGACGCCTTTTCGCCGAAGATGGCGCGGAGCAGCTTCTCCTCCGGCGTCATCGGCGATTCGCCCTTGGGCGTGATCTTGCCGACCAGGATGTCGCCCGGCTCCACCTCGGCGCCGATATAGACGATGCCCGCCTCGTCGAGGTTGCGCAGCGCTTCCTCGCCGACGTTCGGGATGTCGCGGGTGATGTCCTCCGGCCCCAGCTTGGTGTCGCGGGCCATCACCTCGAACTCGTCGATATGGATCGAGGTGAAGACGTCGTCCTTCACGATCCGCTCCGAAAGCAGGATCGAATCCTCGTAATTGTAGCCGTTCCAGGGCATGAACGCGACGAGCGCGTTGCGGCCCAGCGCCAGCTCGCCGAACTCGGTCGAGGGACCGTCGGCGAGGATGTCGCCGGCCTGGACCACGTCGCCCACCTTCACCAGCGGGCGCTGGTTGATGCAGGTCGACTGGTTCGAACGCTGGAACTTCATCAGCGTGTAGATGTCGACGCCGCTCTCATTGGCATCGACTTCGCCGGTGGCACGGATGACGATGCGGCTGGCATCGACCTGATCGACCACGCCCGAGCGCTTGGCGGCGATCGCCGCGCCCGAATCGCGCGCGACGGTCTCTTCCATGCCGGTGCCGACGAACGGCGCCTCGGCACGGACCAGCGGCACCGCCTGGCGCTGCATGTTCGAGCCCATCAGCGCGCGGTTGGCGTCATCGTTCTCGAGGAACGGGATGAGCGAGGCCGCGACCGACACGAGCTGCTTCGGCGACACGTCCATCAGCGTGATGGTGTCGCGCATCGCCATCAGGAACTCGCCCGCCTGACGCGACGAGACGATCTCCTCGACGAAGCTGCCGTCGGCGTTGAGCTCGGCATTGGCCTGCGCGATGGTGTGCTTCTGCTCCTCCATCGCCGACAGATAGACGACCTCGTCGGTCACCTTGCCGTCGACCACGCGGCGATACGGCGTCTCGATGAAGCCGTATTTGTTGACGCGGCTGAAGCTCGCGAGCGAGTTGATCAGGCCGATGTTCGGACCTTCAGGCGTCTCGATCGGGCAGATGCGGCCGTAATGCGTCGGATGGACGTCGCGCACCTCGAAGCCCGCACGCTCGCGGGTGAGGCCGCCCGGCCCGAGCGCCGACACGCGACGCTTGTGCGTCACCTCGGAGAGCGGGTTGGTCTGGTCCATGAACTGCGACAGCTGCGACGAGCCGAAGAACTCGCGCACCGCGGCGACCGCGGGCTTGGCGTTGATCAGGTCGTTGGGCATGACGGTGGACACGTCAACGCTCGACATGCGCTCCTTGACCGCGCGCTCCATGCGCAGCAGCCCGACGCGATACTGGTTTTCGAGCAGCTCGCCGACCGAGCGGACGCGGCGGTTGCCGAGATTGTCGATATCGTCGATCTCGCCCTTGCCGTCCTTGAGGTCCACGAGCGTCTTGACCACCGCGAGGATGTCCTCGGTGCGCAGCGTCGTGACGGTGTCCTCGGCGTCGAGATCAAGCCGCATGTTGAGCTTGACGCGGCCGACGGCCGACAAATCGTAGCGGTCGGGATCGAAGAACAGGCCGGCGAACAGCGCCTCGGCGGTTTCCAGCGTCGGCGGCTCGCCGGGGCGCATCACGCGGTAGATGTCGCTCAGCGCCTGCTCGCGCTCCTCGGCCTTGTCGGCCTTGAGCGTGTTGCGAATCCACGGGCCGGTGGTGACATGATCGATGTCGAGCAATTCGATGCGATCGATGCCCGCCTTGTCGAGCAGCTCGAGATTCTCGGCCGACACCTCGTCGCCTGCCTCGATGTAGATCTGGCCGGTCTTCTCGTTGATCAGATCGTACGCCGAATAGCGGCCGAAGATTTCCTCGGTCGGGATCAGCAGGTCGGTAAGACCGTCCTTGGCCGACTTGTTGGCAGCGCGCGGGCTGATCTTCTGCCCGGCGGGGAACACCACTTCGCCGCTTGAGGCGTCGACGATGTCGTAGGTCGGCTTGACCCCGCGCCAGTTCTCGGGTGCGAACGGAATCTTCCAGCCGCCTTCGCCGCGCACATAGGTGACGCGGTTGTAGAAGTGGTTGAGGATTTCCTCGCTGGTGAGGCCCAGCGCGTAGAGGAGCGCCGTCACCGGCAGCTTGCGCTTGCGGTCGATGCGGACGTTGACGATGTCCTTGGCGTCGAACTCGAAATCGAGCCACGAGCCGCGATAGGGGATGACGCGCGCGGCGAAGAGATACTTGCCCGACGAGTGCGTCTTGCCGCGATCGTGGTCGAACAGCACGCCCGGGCTACGGTGCATCTGGCTGACGATCACGCGCTCGGTGCCGTTGATGATGAACGTCCCGTTCGACGTCATCAGCGGCATGTCGCCCATGTAGACGTCCTGCTCCTTGATATCGAGCACCGAGCGGGCTTCGGTATCGGGATCGACCTCGAACACGATCAGGCGCAGCGTGACGCGCATCGGCGCGGCATAGGTGATGCCGCGCTGGCGGCATTCGTCGGTGTCGAACTTGGGCGGTTCGAGCTCGTAATGCACGAAATCGAGCTCGGCGGTGCCGGCGAAGTCGCGGATCGGGAAGACGCTGCGCAGCGTCTTTTCGAGACCGGAGACGTAGCCGATCGACGGATCGGACCGCAGGAACTGCTCGTAGGATTCGCGCTGAACCTCGATCAGGTTCGGCATCTGCACCACTTCGTGGATGTCGCCGAACACCTTGCGGATGCGGCGCTTTTGCGTGCCGCGCTCGATCGCCTTGGTTGCCATGTGGAGTGTCGCCCTCACAAAAAGAATCGTCGTGTCGCCGGCATCTCCGCCGGCACGCGGGCGCGCCGAACGACGCCAAAAAAGCCGCACGCCTCCCTCACCGGAAGCGGCAGCTTTCAAGCGTCGTATGAAATCGTGATCCCCCATTCGCCCGATGCGTTGCGCGACGACGCATCATTTCCCGGGAATCGCGATGGGCGCGATATAGGAAGCCGGGCAAAGCGTGTCAATCGCGCCACACTCGCCCACGCATTTCGCCTCGACAGCGGCTCGGCCCGGCGCAGGATCGCGAATCGCGTGATATGGTTGGCAAGCATTCAGCTTGACGCGGTTAGAGCGCGCCGTTCACCGGGGATGCGATGATCCGTCTGTTCACGACCACGAGCCTCGCCGCGCTGGCGCTCGCCGGCGCGGCGGCGCGCGCGCAGGACGGCGCGGCGCAGGCGCCGCAGAACGATACGCTGCCGCAGACCATTCCGGGGCTCGAGAATTTCAGCCTGCCGTCGTCGAACGATCGGCTGCGGCTGCCCCGAAGCGCGCCGTCGCAGATCGCGCCGACGCCGCGCGCGACCCCGACTCCAACCGCTCCGCCGACGCCGCGATCGACTCCGGCCGCCCGGCCCGCGACGCCGCCGCTGATGATCCAGCCGCTGCCGACGCCCACGCCGCGCGCGACCGCAGCGCCGCGCGGCCAGGCGCCGTCGCGTGGCACCCCGACGCCGACCGAAACGGCCCCGCCCGAGGCGACGCCGACACCCGAGGTCGTCGCGAGTCCCACCCCTGTCCCCGCGCCGCTACCCGAGACCGCGCCGGTGCCCGCACCGACGGCCACCGCCATTCCCGCGCCGGTCGCCGCGACGGACGAGCAGGGCGGATTGCTGCTGCCGATCGTGCTCGGGCTGATCGCGATCGCGCTGGCCGGGCTCGCCTGGCTGTTCCTCGCCCGCCGCCGTGCCGGCACCGAGGCCGAAGCGGAGGAGCAAGCCGCCGCACCGATCGCGGTTCCGGTCGTGCCGCCGCGGCGCATCACGCCCACCGGGCGGCCGCAGCTCGAACTCGGCTTCCGGCCGCGCCGGGCGGGCATGAACGTGCTGAGCGCCGCGGTCGATTACGAGCTCGTGGTCCGCAATGCCGGCACCGCGCCGGCGCGCGGGGTGCGGGTCGCGCTCCAGCTCGTCACCGCGGGCGAGCGCCACGATGCCGAGCTGCGCCGATTCCTCGATGCGCCGGTCACGACACCGATCGTCGCAGAGTTCGATCTCGCGCCCGGCGACACCAGGAACGTGCGCGCGATGGCGATGCTGCCCAAGGAAGCGGTCAACGTCGTAAGAGTGCAGGGGCGGCCGATGTTCGTGCCGATGGTCGCGATCAACGCGCTCTATGAATGGGGCGACGGGCAGCAGGGCCAGACCGCCACCAGCCACGTCGTCGGCATCGCCCGGCCGGGCACGCCCAAGATGCAGCCCTTCTGGCTCGACGCACCGCCGCGCATGTACGACGGCGTCGGCGAGCATGCGCACGCGATCGCGGTAAATCGCTAGAGTTTGTTTCAGCAAAGCTGAAACAGTTGGGGCACCGATTCAGCGGAGCTGAAAACGTGCCTAGAGCCCCGCGCGTCGGCTGGCGATGTGGTGCGCGTGGCAGATCGCGACCGCGAGCGCGTCGGCGGCGTCGGGGCCGTCGATCTTCGTGCCCGGGAGCAGGCGCGCGACCATCGCATGGACCTGCGTCTTGTCCGCATTGCCGACGCCGACGACTGCTTTCTTGACAAGGCGCGCGGCATATTCGCCGACCTCGACCCCCGCGCGCGCGACGGCGCAGAGCACCACGCCGCGCGCCTGGCCAAGCTTGAGCGTCGATTGCGGATTGGCGTTGACGAACACCTCCTCGACCGCCGCCGCATCGGGCGCGTGATCGGCGATCAGCGCGTCGAGCATCGTATCGAGATGCGCGAGCCGGCGCGGCAGCGGCGCGGCGCTGTCGGTCCTGAGCCGCCCGTTGGCCAGGTGCGAGAGCCGGTTGCCCTCGGCGCGGATCACCCCCCAACCGGTGGTGCCGAGCCCCGGATCGAGGCCGAGGATCAGCATGAGACGTCTTCGAGCCCCTCCCCTTCAGGGGAGGGGTTGGGGTGGGGAAGTCTGGTCCAGCGATCCGGCCTTGCCGCAAGCGTGGCTCGGATCGTCTCGATTATACCTTCGAGATTTTCGCGCACTTCCAAGTTCGTGAACCGCAAGGTTACGAATCCTTTCGCAGCCATGCGCCCATCGCGCCGATCGTCATAGGTGGGATCGTGTGTATCGCCGTCGATTTCGACCGCGAGCCCCTTTGCCGGGCAGAAGAAATCGCAGATGTACGGGAAGATAACCGTCTGGCGCCGGAACTTGTGGTCAAGCTGCCGATTGGAGAGGTACCGCCAGACGCGAATCTCCCACTCGGTGGGATTGCGGCGCATTTCGCGCGCTCTTTTAAGAAGTTCCGGTTCTGTGACCACTGCCCCACCCCAACCCAGTTGCAGGTAAACGATGCCCCGCATCGTTTAGGTCATGCCGGGGGCATGACCGACCTGCAACTCCTGAAGGGGAGGGGCTTACATGTTGCTACCCCAATTTCTCCATCACGTCGTCCGAGACCTCGTAATTGCCCCACACCGTCTGGACGTCGTCATCGTCGTCGAGCGCATCGATCAGCTTGAACAGCGTCGCGGCGTCCGATTCGTCGACCTCGACCATCGTCTGCGGACGCCAGGCGAGCTTGGCGCTTTCGGATTCGCCGAGCGCCGGCTCGAGCGCGCGCGCGACCTCGTGGAGCGATTCCTGCGCGGTCCAGATCTCGTGGCCGTCGTCGCTCGACGTCACGTCCTCCGCGCCGGCCTCCAGCGCGGCCTCGAACACCGCGTCGGCATCGCCCGCGCCCGCCGGATAGGTGATCAGGCCCATGCGGTCGAAGCCGTGGCTGACCGAGCCCGGCGCGCCCAGATTGCCGCCGTTCTTGGAGACCGCGGTGCGCACGTTGGTGACGGTGCGGTTGCGGTTGTCGGTCAGCGCCTCGATGATCAGCGAGACCCCGCCTGGACCGAAGCCCTCGTAGCGGATTTCTTCGTAACTCTCGCCGTCGCCCTTCGACGCCTTGTCGATCGCGCGCTGGATGTTGTCCTTGGGCATCGACTGCGCCTTGGCGGCGTTGACCGCCGCGCGCAGGCGCGGGTTCATGTCCGGATCGGGCGCCCCCATCTTCGCCGCGACGGTGATCTCACGGCTCAGCTTGGAGAAGAGCGCCGAGCGCTTCTTGTCCTGCGCGCCCTTGCGATACATGATATTCTTGAATTTCGAATGACCTGCCATCGGTGCTCTCTTTCACGGGGCGGCCACGCGGCCGCGGGCAAGAGGGATCACAACATGCCGAGCGCGTGCATGTAGGTTTCGAGGATCGCCTCCTCCTCCTGATAGTCCTCTTTCTTCTTCTTCCTGATCGCCAGGATTTTCTTGATCGCCTTGGCATCATAGCCGCGGCTCTTGGCTTCGGCCATCACGTCCTTGATGTCGTCGGCGATGCCCTTCTTTTCTTCTTCGAGCCGCTCGGCGCGTTCGATCAGGAGCCGCAGCTCGTCCGCCGCGACGCGGCCGCCACCCATATGTTCGCTACGATCGTCCGTCATGATCCCTCCGCCGGCGCCCGGCGGGCGCTGCTGCAAATAATGGAAATGCGCCAGCGGAGCGCGGGCGCGAGCCAGCGCGTCTAGAGCGCGCGTTCGATTCCCGCAACAGGCGGATCAGCCGCCCGGCTGGGTGATCGACGGCGGATCGCTCGCAGGGAAGCTGTCGTCGAGCGCGTCGTCGAGCTCGGCCTCGATGCGGTTCTTCGCGATGCTTTCCTGCATCCGTGCGAGCTGCTCAGGCGTCGCTTCCTTGTGATGCGCGGCCTTCCACACCGAATAGGCCATGCCGTAGACCGCATTGCGCGCCTCGTGCGTGTCGAGCGGCCGATCGGTCGCCGCGCTCGCTTCCTGGAGCCAGTCGGCGAGGCAGTTGCGGCAGAAGCCCGCCAGCCCCATCAGATCGACATTCTGCGCGTCGGACCGGTGCTGCAGATGCGCGACCAGCCGGCGGAACGCCGCCGCCGCCACCGCATCGTCGATTTCTTCGAGCCGCGCCATGTTTCTGCCTTCCCACGGTTGATTGCTCCGAGATAGGGATTAGGGACAGGCGCGCACAACCCGCAGGAAATTATATGACAAAGGCCTCCAGCCCCCGCACGCGCAAGGTGCGCGTGCTCGCGACGCTCGGCCCCGCGAGCAACACGCCCGAGATGATCGAGAAGCTGTTCGTGGCCGGCGCCGACGCGTTCCGCGTCAACATGAGCCATGGCGACCAGCAATCCAAGGTCGCGGTGATCGAGGCGATTCGCGGGCTGGAGAAGAAGCTCGGCCGGCCGACCACGATCCTCGCCGACCTCCAGGGGCCGAAGCTGCGCGTCGGGCGGTTCGCGGACGGGCGCGTGATGTTGGAGACGGGCGCGACCTTCACGCTCGACCGCGACACGATGCCGGGCGACGCGACCCGCGTCGAACTGCCGCACCGCGAGATTTTCGAAGCGATCGAACCCGGCGCGCGGCTGCTGCTCGACGACGGCAAGCTGGTGCTGCGCGTGACCGAGCATGACGAGGACCGGATCGTGACCAGCGTCGAGGTCGGCGGGGCGCTCAGCAACAACAAGGGCCTCAACGTCCCCGACGTGGTAGTGCCGATGGCGGCGCTGACCGACAAGGACAGGAGCGACCTCGCCTTCGCGATCGACCAGGGGGTGGATTGGATCGCGCTGTCGTTCGTCCAGCGGCCCGAGGATCTCGCCGAAGCGCGGCGCCTGATCCAGGGCAAGGCGGCGCTGCTCGCCAAGATCGAGAAGCCCGCGGCGATCGATCGGCTCGAGGAGATCGTCGAAATGTGCGACGGCGTGATGGTCGCGCGCGGCGATCTGGGCGTAGAGTTGCCGCCCGAGCGCGTGCCGCCGCTGCAGAAGCGGATCGTCGAGGTGGCGCGGCGGATGGGGCGGCCGGTGGTGGTCGCGACGCAGATGCTCGAATCGATGATCACCTCGCCCTCGCCGACGCGCGCCGAAGTGTCCGACGTCGCGACCGCGGTCTATGACGGGGCGGACGCGATCATGCTGTCGGCCGAGAGCGCGGCGGGCGCGTGGCCGGTCGAATCGGTGGCGATGATGAACTCGATCGCCGACGCGGTGGAGCGCGACCCCGCGCATGGCGACCGCGTGCACTTCACCGTGCTCAAGCCCGACCCCACCACCGCTGACGCGCTGTCGGAGGCCGCCAAGACGATCGCGAGCACGGTTTCGGCGTCGGCGATCATCTGCTTCACCTCGTCGGGTTCGACCGCGCGGCGCGTGGCGCGCGAGCGGCCCTCGGTGCCGATCCTGATGCTGACGCCGAAGATGGAGACCGCACGGCGCGCCGGCCTGATCTGGGGCACCTATGCGGTGCACACGCGCGATGTCGATTCGTTCGAGGACATGGTCGCCAAGGCCAAACGCATGGCGTTGAGACACCATATCGCCAAGGCGGGCGACCGCGTGATCGTGATCGCGGGCGTGCCGTTCAAGACGCCGGGATCGACCAACGTGATCCATGTCGTGCGGATTATCGGCGACGAATTGAAGAATCACGAGGGGTAGACGTCATGCCAACGAAGGCTGGCATCTCTTGCGGCGTGAGACCCCAGCGTTCGCTGGGGTGACGGGTTAGAGCAGCCCGAGCTGCCCCAACTCGCCGCGCAGCGTGGGTTCGTCGGTGAAGCGGCGCGCGATCAGGCCGGCATCGGCAGCGGCGGCGACGTTGGCTTCGTTGTCGTCGACGAACACCGTCTCGCCCGGCACGACGCCGAAGCGGCGGATCGCATGCGCGTAGATCGCGGGATCGGGCTTCACCAGTTTCTCGTCGCCCGAGACGATCACGTCGCGGAAGCGATTGAACAGCGCCGCCTCGCGCGCACGGAACGGCCGCCAGAACTCGCCCGAGAAATTGGTGATCGCGTAGAGCGGCACGCCTGCCGAATCGAGCTCCGCGACGAGATCGGGCATGCCGGCAATCGGACCGGGAATCGTCTCGCCGAAGCGTGGGCCCCAGGCAGCGATCAGCGATTCGTGCTCGGGGAAGCGCGCGATCAGCTCGGCCGAGGTTTCGGCGAAGGGGCGACCCGCATCATGCTGGAAATGCCATTCGTGGGTGACGACATCACGCAGGAACGTATCGAGCGCCCGATCGTCGTCGATCAGGCGCTCGTAGAGGAACCGCGGGTTCCAGTCGTAAAGAACCTTGCCGACGTCGAATATAATCGCCGTCGGACGCGCCACATCAACCCTGGCGGGCCTTGAAGCGGCGGTTGGTCTTGTTGATGACGTAGGTGCGGCCGCGACGGCGGATCACGCGGTTGTCGCGATGGCGATCCTTGAGCGACTTCAGGGAATTGCGGATCTTCATGATCGATTCGCTTCTTGCAAATGAGGATGTCGGAAAATGAGGCGCTCGCCTATCGCCGCGCCCCGTGCAAGTCAAGGCACGCGCCAGCATTTTGCGGGCTGTCGTTACGGGCGGGAACCGGATACCCCGTCAAGCACTCTATACGCGAACGGACGCGGCAAGCCGATGGCGCCGCGCGATGAAAGGCGGGAACGATGTTCAAAGGCGTGACGATCCTGACGCTCGCGGCGGCGGGGGCGCTATCGGCCTGTGCGAGCGGGCCGGCGCCGATCGACGTGACGCGATTCCATCTCGGACGGACCGATGCGCCGCTCGAACGCGGGACGATCGTCGTCGAACCGTTCGCGCCTGCCGGCCCCGCGAGTCTCGAGTACAAGACCTATGCCGCCGCGGTGCAGACCGAGCTGATGCGGAACGGCTATACCGTGCCGGCGCCGGGGGGCGAGGCGGCCTATGTCGCGGTAGTCAATTTCATGCGCGCCTCGCGCGGCGTGATCGAGCGCAGTTCGCCTTTCTCGATCGGGCTCGGCGGCGCCTCGTTCGGGCGCCATGTCGGCGTCGGCGGCGGGCTGAGCGTGCCGATCGGCAAGCGCCGGACGACCGAGCTGATCGTCTCCGAGCTGTCGGTGCAGATCAAGCGGCGCGCGGACGGCACGGTGATCTGGGAAGGTCGCGCCCAGCGCGAATCGACCAGCGATGCGCCCGACGCCGCCCCCGGCCCCACCGCCGCGCGGATGGCGCAGGCCTTGTTCAAGGACTTTCCCGGGCTGTCGGGCGTGACTATCGAGGTCAAATGAGCATCCAGATCACGAGCGCCTTCGACGGCGGCAACATCCGCGTCCTCTCGATCACCGACGACACAGCCGAGCTGGAGATCGTCACCGATCACCAGTCCGATTTCTACCAATGGTTCTATTTCCGCGTCGCGGGCGGCGACGCCGCGACGTTGCGCATCGTCAATGCGGGCGGATCGGCCTATCCGGACGGCTGGCCCGGCTACAAGGTACGCGGGAGCACCGACCGCAAGACCTGGCGGCAGGTGGAGACGACCTACGAAAACGGCGTGCTCGAATGGCAGTGGAAAGGCGGCACACCGCTTGTCTGGTTCGCCTATTTCGCGCCCTTTACGATCGAGCGGCACGACCAGCTGATCGCGGATTATGCCGCGCGGCCGGGTTTCGCGTATCGCGAGCTGGGCAAGAGCCTCGACGGCCGCGCGATCGACTATCTGAGGACCGGCAGCGGCCCGAAGCAGGTGTGGCTCTACGCGCGCCAGCACCCCGGCGAGAGCATGGCCGAATGGTGGATGGAGGGCGCGCTCGCCTGGCTGGCGGACACGCAGGACGCCGTGACCAGGACGCTGCTCGAGAAATGCACTTTCCATATCGTGCCCAACATGAACCCGGATGGTTCGTATCGCGGACATCTGCGCACCAATGCGGCGGGGGTGAACCTCAATCGCGAATGGCACGCGCCGTCGATGGAAAAGAGCCCCGAAGTGCTCGTCGTGCGCGATGCAATGGACGAGACCGGAGTCGCCGTGGCGATGGACGTCCACGGTGATGAGGCGATCCCGGCCAATTTCCTCGCAGGGTTCGAGGGCATCCCGTCCTGGACCAACGCGCTGGGCGACAAATTCTATCGCTTTGCCGATACGCTCGCGGCGAACACGCCCGACTTCCAGACCGAGAAGGGCTATGCCAAGGCCGCGCCGGGCAAGGCCAATCTGTCGATGTCGACCAACCAGCTCGCCGAACGGTTCGGCGCGGTGTCGATGACGCTGGAGATGCCGTTCAAGGACCACGACGCCAATCCCGATCCCGATACCGGCTGGTCGGGCGAACGATCGAAGCGCCTCGCGCATGCGTGCCTCGAGACGCTGGCGCAGCTGATCGACGATCTCTGATGGAGATCCGCGAAGGCGGGCTCGACGATCCGCGCGTCGCGGCGCTGGTGCAGCATCACCGCGCCGAGGCGCGCGCGACCACGCCGGCGCACAACGCGCATTCGCTCGATCCGGCCGGGCTCGCGGCGGCGAACGTCAGCTTCTTTTCGGCATGGGACGGCGAGACGTTGCTCGGCATCGGCGCGATCAAGACGCTGAGCGCGACGCATGCCGAGCTCAAGTCGATGCGCACCGCGCCCGACCAACTGCGCCGCGGCGTGGCGCGCGCGATGCTCGCCCACCTGATCGCCGTCGCGGAATCGCGCGGCTATGCTCGCCTGAGCCTCGAAACCGGCACCGCGCCGATGTTCGACCCGGCCAATGCGATGTACGAAGCGGCGGGTTTCGTGGACTGCGCCGCGTTCGGCGGCTATCCGGCGAGCCCGCACAACCGCTTCATGACGCTGACGCTCTCCTAGCTCCCGGCAAAGGCCAGCAGATTGCCGTCGGGACGCGGGCGATGAAGAGGCGCGCGCGCCAGGGTTCGGTGGCTGTCGGCAGAGATGGCATCGGTTCTGCTCCTTGGATGAGCGCCGTCCAGCCGTCGAAGCCGAGCTTGCGGGCGATCAGCTCCTGAGCGTCGCTCAGCCCGCGAATGCGATGGTCGGCCGCCGCGGGCGTCAATCCGGGTCATCCGGTCGACTCACCTCGGAGCGCTCAAACAAACAACTCGATCAGGAAATCCTTCATCGCCAGCCAGCTGCGGCGATCGGCCTTTTCCTCATAGGCGACCCCGGGGCGGTGCGGCGGCTTGCCCTCGAGCTCGACATCGGTGAAGGCGTGACCGGCGCCGCCATAAGCGTGGATCTGCCAGTCCGCGCCGCTCCCGGTCAGCTCCTGGCCCAGCGCGACGACGCTTTCGGGCGGGTCGATCGGATCGTCCCAGCCGTGGCATACCAGCACCTTGGCGCGGATCGGCGTGACGCTGGGATAATCGGGCCGGTCATAGACGCCGTGGAAGCTCACCACGCCGCGCACGTCCATCCCCGCGCGCGCCATGTCGAGCACGCATTTGCCGCCGAAGCAGAAGCCGATAGCGGCAGTCTTCGCCGGATCGACCGCGTGGAAATCGGCGAGCACCGCCAGCGACGACGCCAACCGATCGCGCAGCAGCGCGCGATCGGCGTTGAGCGTGTTCATGTATCTGGCCGAATCGTCGTCGGCGCGCGTCGTCCGCTTGCCCTGCCCGAAAACGTCGCAGGCGAAGCCGACATAGCCGAGCCGTGCCAGCGCCTCGGCCTTCTGATTGTCGGCCTCCTTCTGCCCGAGCACATTGGGGACGACGAGCACGCCGGGCCGCGCCGCCTCGACCTCGTCGTCATAGACGATCACGCCCTCGAATGGCCCGCCGGGGCCGTCGTACACGATGGTTTGCCTGACGATGGGCAGGGGTTGCGCTCCTGATGCTTGTCTTGGGAGGTATGTCCCTCTTATCAGCGCGACAACGCCACAGCCACGAAGGAATCTCCATGCCCATGCTCGTCTTGCTGCGCCACGGCCAGTCGCAATGGAATCTCGAGAACCGCTTCACCGGCTGGTGGGACGTCGACCTGACCGACAAGGGCGTCGCCGAGGCCGGGGCGGCGGGCGAGATGCTGGCCGCCAAGGGTTTCGATTTCGACCTGACCTTTACCAGCGTGCAGACGCGCGCGATCCGGACGCTCAACATCGCGTTGGAGAAGATGGGGCGCCTCTGGCTGCCGACCGAGAAGGACTGGCACCTCAACGAGCGGCATTACGGCGGGCTGACCGGGCTCGACAAGGCCGAGACCGCAGCGAAGCACGGCGAGGAGCAGGTGCATATCTGGCGCCGCAGCTTCGACACCCCGCCCCCGCCGATGGAAGCGGGCAGCGCCTACGATCTGTCGCAGGACCGCCGCTACGCCGGGATCGCCATCCCCGCGACCGAGAGCCTGAAGGACACGATCGCGCGCGTGCTGCCTTATTGGGAAGGCCGGATCGCGCCCGAGCTGAAGGCCGGCAAGCGCGTGCTCATCTCCGCCCACGGCAATTCGCTGCGCGCGCTGGTGAAGCACCTGTCGGGGATTTCGGACGACGAGATCACGGGACTCGAAATCCCGACTGGCCAGCCTATTGTCTACGAGCTGGACGACGCCCTGAACGCACGCGAGCGTTATTATCTGAGCGAGCGGTAGCTGTCATGCCAGCGCAGGCTGGCATCCATGTCTGTTCCGAAGCACGATGCCGCCGATGAAGCGCGGTTACGTCTATATCATGACCAACAAGCCCAGCGGGACGCTTTACTGCTCGCGTGCATCAGCACCGCTCCGGTACTGGTTCTGATTTCTGCAAGTGCCATGGATTGACCTGTCTCGTGCTGGTCGAGCGCTACGACACGATCGGCGAGGCCATCGCCCGCGAAAAGGCAATCAAGGCATGGAAGCGTAGTTGGAAGCTGAACCTGATCGGGCGATCGAACCCGGAGTGGGTCGACCTTTTTCCGACGTTTCATCTCGATTGAGGGAGACATAGATGCCAGCCTACGCTGGCATGACGGAGATAACGCCACATCGCTTGCCCTGTCCGACGCGCGCCGCTAACCGTCGCGCTTTCCTCACGCGAGCATGGGCGAGGCGATGGCGGACGCACCTCTGGTCGGCATCATCATGGGCAGCACCTCCGATTGGGAGACGATGCGCCATGCCGCCGAGACGCTCGACGCGCTGGGGGTGGCGCACGAGGCGAAGGTCGTCTCCGCGCATCGTACGCCCGATCGGCTCTATGACTATGCAAAAGGCGCGCAGGGGCGCGGGCTCAAGGTCGTGATCGCGGGCGCGGGGGGGGCGGCGCACCTGCCGGGGATGACCGCATCGATGACCGCGCTGCCGGTGCTCGGCGTGCCCGTCCAGTCGAAGGCGCTCGACGGGATGGATAGCCTGCTGTCGATCGTGCAGATGCCCGCGGGCATTCCCGTCGGCACGCTGGCGATCGGCAAGGCGGGCGCCGTCAACGCCGCGCTGCTCGCAGCCGCCATCCTGGCGACGTCGGACGACGCGCTGGCGGGCCGGCTTGCCGACTGGCGCGCCAGACAAACCGACTCGGTCGCGGACCGCCCCGAATGACGATGCTGCCGCCGGGGGCGACGATCGGCATCCTCGGCGCGGGCCAGCTCGGGCGGATGATCGCGGTCGCCGCCGCACAGCTCGGCTATCGCTGCCACATCTTCGCGCCGTCGCCGGGCCCGGGCTGCGACGTGGCGCATGATTACACCGCCGCCGCCTGGGACGATCGCGCCGCGGTCGATGCCTTCGCCGCCGCGGTCGACGTCGTCACCTACGAGTTCGAGAATGTCGATCTGGGCGTGGTCGACCGGCTGGCGCAACGCGTGCCGGTGCGGCCGGGAAAGCGCTCGCTCGAGATCTCGCGCGACCGGGTGAACGAGAAGACTTGCGCGCGCGAACTCGGCGGGCGGACCGCGCCCTTCGCGGCGGTGGCGAGCCGGACCGAGCTCGACGCCGCGATCGCCGGGATCGGCTGCCCGGCGATCCTCAAGACCACGCGGTTCGGCTATGACGGCAAGGGGCAGGCGCGGCTCGCCTCGGCCGCCGATGCCGATGCGGCGTGGGAGGCGATCGGCGGCGGGCCGGCGGTGCTCGAAGGCTTCGTGCGCTTCGATCACGAATTCTCGATCGTGCTCGCGCGGCGCGACGACGGCGCGATGACGAGCTATGCCCCGCCGCGCAACGAGCATGAGAACGGCATCCTGCGGCGCTCCACCCTGCCCGCGCCCGCCGAGATCGCGTCGCAATGGACCGAGGCGGCGGCGCTGACGGGGCGAATCGCCGAGGCGCTGGGCCATGTCGGGGTGCTGACGTGCGAATTCTTCGCGACCGCGGACGGCCCGGTGTTCAACGAGATGGCGCCGCGCGTCCACAATTCGGGGCATTGGACGATCGAGGGCGCGCGCTGCTCGCAATTCGAGAATCACGTCCGCGCGATCTGCGGCCTGCCGCTGGGTGATACTGCGCTGACGGCGTCGCGAATCGAGATGACCAACCTGATCGGCGACGAGGCCGAGCGCTGGGCCGACCTGCTCGCCGAGCCGGGCGCGCGCATCCACCTCTATGGCAAGACGGTGCGGCCGGGGCGCAAGATGGGGCACGTCACGCGGCTGGGGCGGTGATTTTGGTCCACTCACGTGGACGTGCGGCGCCAGCCCGCTCCCCCACCCCACCTCCCATTCAGCATAATGACTTGGGAGGTGGGGTGGGGGAGCGGGCTGGCGCCGCCGAAATGCGCGTTTGCGCATTTCCAAACAAACTCTCCCCTGCTTGCATCGCGCGACGGCTTCGGCTAAGCGCGCGCCTTCCCGCGAGATGAACAAGAGGGACTGCCCGGCCGGTATGGGCTGCCGTGGCCGTCCGTAGATCGTCGCGAAACACGAGGAGACGAAAATGCCCAAGCTCAAGACCAAGAGCGGTGTGAAGAAGCGCTTCAAGCTCACCGCGACCGGCAAGATCAAGCACGGCGTGGCCGGCAAGCGCCACCGCCTCATCAGCCACAACGCCAAGTATATCCGTCAGAATCGCGGCACCAGCGTGCTGTCGAAGGCCGATACGGCGACCGTCAAGGCCTGGGCGCCTTACGGGCTGGACTGAGGAGGAACTAGACCATGGCACGCATCAAGCGCGGCACCACCACGCGCGCCAAGCATAAGCGCGTATTGGAACAGGCGAAGGGCTATTACGGCCGTCGCAAGAACACGATTCGCATCGCCCGCCAGGCGGTCGAGAAGGCCGGCCAGTACGCCTATCGCGACCGCAAGGTGAAGAAGCGGTCTTTCCGCGCGCTCTGGATCCAGCGCATCAACGCGGGCGTCCGCGCGGAAGGCCTCACCTATTCGCAGTTCATGCACGGGCTCAAGCTCGCCGGCATCGAGCTCGACCGCAAGGTGCTGGCCGACATCGCGATGCACGAGGGCGAGGCGTTTACCGCCATCGTCGCGCAGGCGAAGGCGGCGCTGCCCCAGGCCGCCTGAGCGACCTGCAGCGACGGAAATACGGGGCGCGGGTGGAATGCCATCCGCGCCCTTTTCGTTTTCGTCATGCATGGCTAACGACACACATGCACCCAATTCCCGTTCGGGCTGAGCTTGTCGAAGCCCTGTTCTTCCTTCCGGTGCAGAACGGCCCTTCGACAAGCTCAGGGCGAACGGTTTCGATGAGGATCGGATGAGCCAACTCGATCAGATGCGCGACGATTTGCTGATTGCGATCGGCGCGGCCGACCTCGATTCGCTCGAGGCGTTGCGCGTTCAGGCTCTGGGCAAGCAAGGCAGCGTGACCGCGCTCCTGAAATCGCTCGGCAAGATGACGCCCGAGGAACGGCAGGCCGAAGGCCCGCGCATCCACGCCTTGCGCGAGGCCGTCACCGAGGCGATCGCCACGCGCAAGGAGACGCTGGAACGCGCGGCGCTCGATGCGAAGCTCGCGGCCGAGACGCTCGACATGACGCTGCCGGCCGACGCGCCGCTAACGGGCACGGTGCATCCGGTTTCCCAGGTGATGGACGAGCTTGCCGAGATTTTCGCCGATCTGGGCTTCGCAGTCGCGACCGGGCCCGAGATCGAGGACGACTGGCACAATTTCACCGCGCTCAACATCCCCGAGAGCCATCCGGCGCGCGCGATGCATGATACGTTCTACTTCCCGGAAGGCGAGAGCGGCGAGCGCAAGATGCTCCTCCGGACGCACACCTCGCCGGTGCAGATTCGGACGATGCTCAACCAGAAGCCGCCGATCCGCATCATCGCGCCGGGGCGGACGTATCGATCCGATTCGGACGCGACGCACACGCCGATGTTCCATCAGGTCGAAGGCCTCGTCATCGACAAGGGCATCACGCTCGGCCATCTCAAATGGACGCTCGAGACCTTCCTCAAGGCGTTCTTCGAGCGTGACGACATCGTGCTCCGCCTGCGCCCGAGCTACTTCCCCTTCACAGAGCCTTCGGCCGAGGTTGATGTCGGCTTCACGGTCGAGAAGGGCAAGCGGGTGATCGGCGGGAGCGACGGCTGGATGGAAGTGCTCGGCTCCGGCATGGTCCATCCACGAGTGATCGCGGCGTGCGGGCTCGATCCCGACGAGTGGCAGGGCTTCGCGTTCGGCTGCGGGATCGATCGGCTGGCGATGCTCAAATACGGAATGGACGATCTGCGCGCCTTTTTCGACGGCGACCTGCGCTGGCTCAAGCATTACGGATTCTCGGCGCTCGACGTGCCGACGTTGAGCGGCGGCGTCGGGGCCTAGTCGTCACCCCAGCGAAAGCTGGGGTCTCTTCGTTGCAGGATGCAACGCCAAATCAGAAAGACCCCAGCCTTCGCTGGGGTGACGGGAAAAAGATGAAGTTCACGCTTTCCTGGCTCAAAGAGCATCTCGATACGAGCGCTTCGCTCGACGAGATCGTCGAGGCGCTGACCCGCGTGGGGCTGGAGGTCGAAGGCGTCGACCATCCGGGCGAGAAGCTCGCGGCGTTCAAGATCGCAAAGGTGCTCACCGCCGAGAAGCATCCGCAGGCGGACAAGCTCCAGGTGCTGTCGGTCGACGCCGGCAGCGGCCCGCTCCAAGTCGTGTGCGGCGCGCCCAATGCCCGCGCGGGGCTGGTCGGCGTGTTTGGGCCGCCGGGCGCGTTCGTGCCGGGCAGCGGGTTCGAGCTCAAGGTCGCGGCGATCCGCGGCGTCACGTCGAACGGTATGATGTGCTCGGCGCGCGAACTCGAGATCGGCGAGGGGCACGAGGGCATCATCGAACTGCCCGCCGATGCGCCGGTGGGCACGGCCTATCCCGATTATGCCGGGCTGAACGATCCCGTCATCGATGTCGCCATCACCCCCAACCGACAGGATTGCATGGGCGTGCGCGGCATCGCGCGCGATCTCGCCGCCGCCGGGCTGGGGACGCTGAGGCCGCTGGCCGCGGTCTATCGCCAGGACGCCATCGCGCCGGTCGCGAGCGAAGGGCCGGGACCGGACGTGCGCACCGACGATCCCGACGGTTGTCCGGCCTTCTACGCGCAGGCGGTGTCGGGCGTGACCAACGGCGCCGCGCCCGAGTGGATGGCGCGGCGGCTGACCGCAATCGGGCAGAAGCCGATCTCCGCGCTGGTCGACATCACCAACTTCGTGATGATCGACCTCGGGCGGCCGCTCCACGTCTATGATCGTGCCAAGCTCAAGGGCGCGCTGGTCGCTCGGCGGGCAAAAGCGGGCGAGCAGGTGCTCGCGCTCAACGGCAAGACCTATGCGCTCGACGCGGGTATGACCGTGATCGCCGACGACGCGCAGGTCCACGACATCGGCGGCATCATGGGCGGCGAGGACTCAAGCGTGACCGAAGGCACGACCGACGTGCTGATCGAATGCGCCTATTTCGATCCCGATCATATCGCGCGCACGGGGCAGAAGCTCGGCCTCACCTCCGACGCGCGGCAGCGGTTCGAGCGCGGGGTCGATCCGGCCTTCCTCGAGGACGGGCTGGCGATCGCTTGCGCGTTGGTGCTCGATCATTGCGGCGGCACGCCGAGCGGGATCACGCGCGCGGGCACGCCGCCCGTCGAAGCGCGCACTATTCGCTACGATCCGGCGCGCGCGGAGACGCTGGGCGGGCTCGCCGTTCCGGCCGACCGACAGAAAGCGATCCTCGAACGGCTCGGCTTCGCGGTCGCCGACGATTGGCAGGTGACGGTGCCGACATGGCGTCGCGACGTGGACGGCGCGGCCGATCTGGTCGAGGAAGTCATCCGGATCGAGGGCATCGACAAGGTGGCGCCGGTGCCGCTGGCACGCACGCCGGGTGTGGCCCGGCCGACCGCGACGGCGGAGCAGAAGCTCGAGCGCCGCGCGCGTCGCGCGGCTGCCGCGCGCGGGCTCGACGAGGCGGTGACGTGGAGCTTCCTCGCCGAGCGCGAGGCCGCGCCCTTCGGCGGCGGCGCGTGGACGCTTGCCAATCCGATCAGCGAAGACCTGAAGGTGATGCGCCCCTCGCTGCTGCCGGGGCTGCTCGCGGCTGCCGCGCGCAATCTGAAGCGCGGTGCGACGAGCGTGCGGCTGTTCGAGATCGGTCGGCGCTACCTTGCCGACGGCGAGCGGCCGAGCCTGGGCGTGGTGCTGGCGGGCGACCGCCGACCGCGCCACTGGGCGAGCGGCAAGGCGCAGGGCTTCGACGCGTTCGACGCCAAGGCCGAGGCGCTGGCGCTGCTCGCCGCGGCGGGGGCGCCGGTCGACAATCTTCAGGTGATGGGCGAGACGGGCGCGGCGTGGCACCCCGGCCAGTCCGGCACGCTCAGGCTCGGCCCCAAGACGGTGCTCGCGGCGTTCGGCATGGTGCATCCGTCGACGCTCAAGGCGTTCGACCTCGACGGGCCGGTGGCGGCGGTCGAGCTCTATCTCGATGCGATCCCCGCCAGGCGATCGTCTGGCTTCATGCGCCCCGCTTATGCACCACCCGCGCTGCAGGTGGTGACGCGCGACTTCGCCTTCACGGTGCCGGCGGATCTCGGGGCCGACGCGCTGGTCCGCGCGATCAGGGGCGCCGACAAGCAGGCGATCACCGCGGCGCGGGTGTTCGACCTGTTCGCGCGCGACGGCGTGCGGTCGATGGCGGTCGAGGTGACGCTGCAACCCGGCGACAGAAGCTTCACCGATGCCGAGCTGAAGGCGATCGCCGACAAGGTGGTCGCAGCGGCAGGGAAATCAGGGGCGAGTCTCAGGGGGTGACGGCTTCGTCACCCCGGCCTCGTGCCGGGGTCCGCCTCGCCGCGGTCATTTCGGCAACTGCTGCAGGCCCAGACCCACCGCAAGGTCGTTCCACGCCGGGTTGAGGTGCTCGATCAGATTGTATTTGTACTCACGGCGCCAGCGTTTGATCTGTTTTTCGCGCTGGATTGCGGCTTCCATCGTATCCGCCGCCTCGTAATTGACCAGCGTGTGAATGCCATAACGCTTGGTAAAACCGTCGAAAGTGCCTTCACGGTGCTGCACGATTCGGCCGATCAGGTTTGACGTCACGCCCGTATAGAGCGTGCCGTGGTAGCTCCGGGCGGGGATGTAGACCCAAGGGGTTCGCTCTCTTTCCACGCTCGGGAGCGTGCCTCGCGGCGGACCCCGGCACAAGGCCGGGGTGACGGTTGGATCGAGCGCGCGCAGGCGCTAGAGCACGCCATTTCCGAAGACGAAAGGATCATCCATGCCCACAGCCCTGATCACCGGCGCGACCGCGGGAATCGGCGAGGCGGCCGCGCGGGCATTCGTGAAGGCCGGGTGGCGGGTGATCGGCACCGGGCGGCGGCGCGCGCGGCTCGATGCGCTGGCGGCCGAGTTGGGCGATACCTTCCATGGCGCAGCGTTCGACGTGCGCGACGAGGCGGCGCGCGATGCCGCATTGGATGCGCTGCCTGACGGCTTTCGCGACATCGATCTGCTCGTCAACAATGCCGGGCTCGCGCTCGGCACCGCGCCGGCGCAGCAGGCCGATCTCGATCAGTGGAAGACGATGATCGACACCAACGTGACCGCGCTGGTCTCGCTGACCCACAAGCTGCTCCCGTCGCTGATCGCGCGGAAGGGCGCGGTCATCAACCTGTCGTCGGTCGCGGGCACCTACCCCTATCCCGGCGGCAACGTCTACGGCGGCACCAAGGCGTTCGTACATCAGTTCAGCCTGAGCCTGCGATCGGACCTCGGCGGCACCGGGGTGCGCGTGACCTCGATCGAGCCGGGGATGGTCGAGACCGAATTCACGCTGGTGCGCACCGGGGGCGACCAGGCGGCGTCCGACAAGCTCTACGGCGACGCCGATCCGATGACGGGCGAGGACATCGCGGCCACGATCCTCTGGGTCGCCGGACTGCCGCCGCACCTCAATATCAACCGGCTCGAGCTGATGCCGGTGACGCAGTCGTTCGCGGGCTTCCAGGTCGCGCGGGCGCAATGACCGATCTCGTCGAGATCGCGAGCGACGGGCTGCTCGCGGCGATCAACCCGTTCGGCGCCGAGCTGACGCACCTGCGCGATGCCCGGCGCCGCGAGCTGATGAGCGACGCCGATCCCGCCTTCTGGCCGCATACCGCGCCGATCCTGTTCCCGGTGATCGGGGTGACCAATGGCGGGGTGGTTCGGGTGGACGGTGCCGAGCATCCGATGCCCAAGCACGGCTTCGCGCGGCATTCGACGTTTGACGTGGTTCGGCACGAGCGTGATCGCGCGGTGTTTCGGCTGGGCGACAGCGAGGAGACGCGCGCGCGCTATCCGTTCGCCTTCCGGCTGGAGATCGACTTCAGCCTATACGGCACGAAGCTGGCGGTGGAAGCGCGGATCGCCAATCGCGGCGACCGGCCGATGCCGGCGCAATTCGGTTTTCACCCGGCGCTCGCGTGGCCGTTGCCGTACGGCGAGCCGCGCGACGAGCACGCCATCACCTTCGACGCGGAAGAGCCCGAGCGGCTGCTGCGGATCGCACCCGACGGGCTGATCGCGCCCGAGCGTCGCGACAGCCCGCTCGACGGGCGGACGCTTCATCTCGACGACGCGCTGTTCACCGACGATGCGCTGGTGTGGGACCCGGTCCGTTCGGACAAGGTCCGCTATGGCGCGGCGCAAGGACCGGCGGTGGAGGTGGGCTTTCCCGATACGCCGCGGCTCGGCGTGTGGACCAAGCCCGGTGCGCGCTTCGTGTGCATCGAGCCGTGGCACGGGCTCGCCGATCCCGAGGGATACACGGGCGAGCTCCGGGACAAGCCAGGCGCGTTCGCGGTCGCGCCGGGCGACGAGAAACGGATCGGGATGACCGTGACACTGGCCGCCTGATTTCCGTTCGCTTCGAGCGTAGTCGAGAAGCATCCCCTCAATCCGTGTCTCGACTTCGCTCGACACGAACGGCATTGGCATCCGATGACCCCCTCTCCCCGCCGCACCTTCGCGATCATTTCCCACCCCGATGCGGGCAAGACCACGTTGACCGAGAAATTGCTCGTCGCGGGCGGCGCGATCCATCTTGCCGGCGAGGTCAAGGCGCGCGGGGCGAACCGACGCGCGCGTTCCGATTGGATGAAGATCGAGCAGCAGCGCGGGATTTCGGTCACCTCGTCGGTGATGACGTTCGAGCGTGACGGCATCACGTTCAACCTGCTCGACACGCCGGGGCACGAGGATTTTTCCGAGGACACCTACCGCACGCTCACCGCGGTCGATTCGGCGGTGATGGTGATCGACGCGGCGCGCGGCATCGAGGCGCAGACGAGGAAATTGTTCGAAGTGTGCCGGCTGCGGTCGGTGCCGATCATCACCTTCGTCAACAAGGTCGATCGCGAGGGTCGCGCGCCGTTCGAATTATTGGACGAGATCGCGGATGTGCTCGCGCTCGATGTCGCGCCGATGAGCTGGCCGGTGGGCATGGGCGGCACGTTCGAGGGGGTGTACGACATCGCCAACGACCGGATCGCGCGGCCCGAGGGGCCGAGCCGCGAATTTCAGGGCAAAGTCGAAGCGGCGCCGGCGCTGCCCGAGGACATCCGCGACGAGATCGAGCTGGCGCAGGCGGGTTATGCGGCGTTCGACGAGGGCGCCTACCGGCACGGCGATCTGACGCCGGTCTATTTCGGCTCCGCGCTCAAGGATTTCGGGGTCGCCGAGCTGATCGACGCGCTGGCGGCCTATGCGCCGGGACCGCGATCGCAGCCCGCCGAGCCGGCCCCCATCGCCCCCGACAATAATGAAGTGACGGGGTTCGTGTTCAAGGTGCAGGCGAACATGGACCCGCAGCACCGCGACCGCATCGCCTTCATGCGGCTGTGCTCGGGCACCTTCAAGCGCGGCATGAAGCTGACGCCGACGGGGCACGGCAAGCCGATCGCGGTGCATTCGCCGATCCTGTTCTTCGCGCAGAATCGCGAGCTGGCCGACGAGGCGTTTCCGGGCGACATCATCGGCATTCCCAACCACGGCACGCTGCGGGTGGGCGACACGCTGAGCGAACGCGCCGCGGTGCGCTTCACGGGACTGCCCAATTTTGCACCCGAAATCCTGCGCCGCGTCGCGCTCAAGGATCCGACCAAGACCAAGCAGTTGAGGAAGGCGCTCGACGACATGGCCGAGGAAGGCGTGACGCAGGTCTTCTATCCCGAAATCGGCTCGAACTGGGTGATCGGCGTGGTGGGGCAGCTCCAGCTCGACGTGCTGGTGAGCCGGCTGGAGGCCGAATACAAGGTCGCCGCGGGGCTCGAGATGGCGCCGTTCGAAACCGCACGCTGGGTGTCGGCGGACGATCCGGCCGACCTCAAGGCCTTCGCCGACCTCAATCGCGCGGCGATGGCCAAGGATCGCGACGGCAACCCGGTGTTCATGGCCAAGACCGCGTGGGAGGTCGGCTATGTGGCCGATCGCTATCCCAAGGTGCGCTTCATGGCGACGCGGGAGCGGTAAACGGCTTTTGCCCTCACTCGATCGGCGCGCACTTGGCTTCGAGCCAGGCGCGGTCGTCGCCTTCCAGTTCCGGGCCGATCTTTTCCAGCACCTTGGCGTGATAGGCGTTGAGCCAGGCCAGTTCCTCGGGGGTGAGTAGCTCTGGCAGGATCAGCGAGCGCTCGATCGGCACGAACGTCAGCGTCTCGAACCCGAGCATCGGGCTGTCGCCGCCATCGATCTCGCGTTCGACCACCAACACCAAAGTCTCGATGCGGATGCCGTATTCGCCGGCCTTGTAGTAACCGGGCTCGTTCGAGAGGATCATGCCGGGCTCGAGCGGCACCGCGGGGCCGCCGCCGGGATAGGTCGGCTTGGCGATCCGCGCCGGGCCTTCGTGGACCGAGAGATAGGCGCCGACGCCGTGGCCGGTGCCGTGCGCGAAATCGAGCCCCGCCTCCCAGAGCGGGCGGCGGGCGAACGCGTCGAGCTGGCCGCCGTTGGTGCCCCTGGGAAACCGCGCGGTGTCGAGCGCGATGTTGCCCTTGAGGACGCGCGTGAAGCGGTCCTTCATCTCGTGCGTGGGCGCACCGACAGGGATCACGCGGGTGACGTCGGTGGTGCCGTCCTCATACTGGCCGCCCGAGTCGACGAGGTAGAGCTGGCCCGGTTCGAGCGTCGCGTTCGATTCGGGAGTCGAATGGTAGTGCGGGCTCGCGCCGTGCGCGCCCGTCGCCGAGATGGTGTCGAACGAGGTGTCCTTGAGCTTGCCCGTCGCTTGACGGAAGTCGAGCAACCTGTCGACGCAATCGAGCTCGGTGAGGCCGCCCTTGGGCGCGGTCTGCTCGACCCAGCGCAGGAAGCGGCTGAGCGCGGCGCCGTCGCGAACGCTCGCCGCGCGATGCCCGGCGATCTCGGCCTCGTTCTTGATCGCCTTGGCGAGCACGACGGGATCGCGCAGCGCCAGCACGGTCGCGCCGCCCGCCTCCAGCGCGTCGAAGATCGCGGCGACCGCATTGTCGGGATCGGCGGCGATGCGCTTGCCGGAGAATTTGCCCAGCGCGGGGGCGAAAGCATTGCGATCGTGGATGCGCACGGCGTTGCCGAGATGCTGGCGCACGGCGTCGGTCAATTTGTCCTCGGCGACGAACAGGTCGGCGGTGCCGTCTTTGTCCACGATTGCGTAGGCGAGCGCGACCGGCGTGTGTGCGACATCCCCGCCGCGCACGTTCAACGCCCAGGCGATCGAATCGAGCGCCGAGAGCACCACCGCGTCGGCTTTCTTCGCGGCAAGCCAGTCGGCGATCTCCTGTCGCTTCTGCGCCGACGATCGGCCCGCGGCAGCGTCGGGCTGAACGCTGAGCTTCGCGTCGGACGGCGCGGGGCGATCGGCCCAGACGGCGTCGATCGGGTTGCGTTCGACCGGCACCAGCGTCGCGCCGCTTTCGGCGAGCGCCTTCCCGGCTTCCCTGACCCACTGGCGCGTGTGCAGCCACGGATCGTAGCCGATGCGCGCACCGTTTGCGGCATGGTCGGCGAGCCAGTCGGCCACCTTGACGTCGGGCACGGGGACGTATTGCCAGTGGCTCGAGTCAACTTGCTGGCGGACCTGCAGCGTGTAGCGGCCGTCGGTGAAGATCGCCGCTGCCTCGGGCATCACGACCGCGGTGCCGGCCGAACCCTGGAAGCCGGTCAGCCAGGCGAGGCGCTGCGCATAGTCGCCGACATATTCGCTCATATGCTCGTCGGTCAGCGGCACGACGAAGCCGTCGAGCGACTGGCGCTGGAGCTGCTCGCGAAGGGCGGCGAGGCGATCGGCGTAGGTGGACATTGGGGCTCCTCGAAACGGGTTGGCGCGCCGGTGCGACGTTGATCGAATCGACCGTCCGTCGGGGAATCGCCCCGCCCCGACGCGCGGGACCGGACGATATCGTCGATGCCGCGCCTTGTGGCAGATTTCCCGCCGGCAGGACAGGCGGCACAAAGCAAAGGGCGGGGCCGGCGATCGCGCCGTCCCCGCCCTTGCGTCTTTCAGCAAACCCTTCGTCAGAAGCGGAAGCGGATTCCCATCGAGACGATGCGCTCCAGATATTTGCGCAACTGCGGGTAGGCGTAGCCCATCTCGTCATAGACGCGGTCGCGCTGGATCGGCTTGGCGAGAATGTTCGACGCGTTGAAGGCGATCGTGACGTTCTCGACCGGCGTCACGTTCGCGGAGAAATCGAGCGTGCCCCGCGCATCCTGCATGATCGGGCTGACGATGCCGGGGCCGGGCTTGGGCAGAAGGCCGGGATTGTTGACGCGATGGTAAGCGAAGGCGAAGCGCGAACGCCAGTTATACGCCAGCCGCGCGGAGAAATCCTTCGTCTCATACATGCCGATCACGTTGAGCGTGTGCTTGGACACACCCGGGATCGGCTGCATGCCCGGCAGATACTGCCCGAGCCCCTCGGGCGGCAGCTCGGCGGCGTGATCGATATAGCTGTAATTCGTACTGACGCCGAAATTGCGCGCCCATTGCGGCAGTACGTCGAGATCGAAGAAGGTGTGGAACGAGAACTCGATCCCCTGCAGCTTGCCTTTCCCGCCGTTTTCCGGCCGCGTGATACGCAGCTTGCCGAACTCGGGATCGTCGGTCGTGTTCGAGAAGCTCGAAATGAAGCCATCGACGTCGTGGCGGAACAGCGCCAACGACACCGATCCCGTCTTTGCGAAATAATATTCGAGGCTGAGATCGTAATTGTCCGAAACGATCGGCCGGAGGTTGGGATTGCCGGTGGTCCCGGTACGCACGCAATCCTCGGGATCGTAATCGGGCGACTCGACCGAGCAGGCGCCCTGCGGCGGCGCGATGTCGACCGAAGGATTGAGTTGACCGAAGGCGGCGCGCGTGCGGGTCTGGGTGAAGGCGGCGCGCAGTTGCAGATCGGGGCGCAGCCTGATTCGCGCGCTGACATTGGGCAGCCAGTCGGTGAAGCTGTTGCTCTCGGTCACCGGACTGTAGGTGACGGTGCCGCCCTCTTCGGCATCGCGGCTGATGCCGATCAGCGTGTCTTTCGTGCGCACCGCGCGCAGGCCGATCAGGCCGTCGATCGGAATGCCGACATTGACCGCATATTTGACCTGCGCATAGGCGGTGTAGGATTTCTCGTTCGCGTCGAACGTATTGGTCTCGATGAACGGCGCGGGACCAGCCTCGAAGCCGACGATGTCACGCAGCTCGACGATATTGTCGCGGATACTCTCGGCCGTCGGCCTGATCCACGTGCGCGGCAACCGATCCTCGGTGCCGGGGAAGGGGAAGCCGGGCGTCGCGTTGTAATATTCGAGCGGCAGATCGGGGTAGAAGATGCGCTGGGCTTCGACATTCTTGTAGCGGGTGCCTTCGCGCACGCTGGCGTCGCGATCGCTGTAGCGCAGGCCAATCTGGATATTGTCGATGAACGACGAGCCGACGTCGTATTTCAGATCGAACCGACCCTGGATCTCGTTGCCCTTGGCGACCCGCCGTTTCTCGTAGAGGCCGCGGAAGAGGTAATTGTTCGGATCGGCGAGGTTGAAATCGCGGAAGCTGAAGATCGGGCCGCCGTCGCCCTCGGGGCTGTCGAAGCTGATGTCGCGCACGGGGGTGTAGGCGAAGGCGTAATCGATGTTCGCCTGGTCGACGGTGAATTTGCTCTGCCCGTAGGCGATGTCGGCCTTGGCGTGGAAACGGCCGCTGTCGTAGATCGCGCCGCCGCCGAATTGGTAGGTGTTGGTGTTGGCGACGAGCGAATCATTGTGCCCTTCGGGCCGCTTGCCGCCCACCGCGGTCAGGCTGCTGGCGTTGGTGCCATCGTCGAGAACGACATCCTCGAAATGGATCGCGCCGCCGAGCGCCGGGGCCGAGTTGAGCAACGGCGAGGTGAGAATGCGGTTGTAGTCACGCCCGCGATAGCCCTGGAACAGACCGTCGGCATAGAGTTCGAGCTCGCTCGACGGGCGCCATTGTACCGCGGCGTTGATCGAGGGGCGCCAGCGATGGCCCTGGTTGACCACCGCCGCCTGCGAATTGGGAAAGCGGAAGCCGGGCGTCGCCGATTGCGCGGCGGTCGCGATCTGGATCACCTCGCTCTGCTGGCGCTGCGAATCCATGAAGTCGGTATAGGCGATGTTGCCGTTCACGAGCACGCCGATCTCGCCGATCCCGGTCTTCCAGCGATCGCTGATCAGCAGATTGCCGTTCCAGGTGACGTGGCCCGACTGGCCGAAATTGATGAGGTTGAGCGCGCCGGCGAGCTTGAACCCCTTGAAGTCGAAAGGCTTGCGCGAGACGACGTTGATCGCGCCGGCGATGCCCGGCTCGATAAGGTTGGCCGAGCTCGACTTGTAGACCTCGATCCGGGCGAGGCTCGCCGCGGGGAAATCCTGGATCGCGACTTCACGGCCGACGCCGGTGAAGATGGTGCGGCCGTTATAGGTGGTCGAGAGGTCCGGCAGGCCGCGGATGCGGACGTTGGCGGCTTCGCCCGCCGCGCGCGTCACCTGGATGCCCGAGATGCGCGCGAGCGAGGCCGAGGCGGTGAGATCGGGCAACTTGCCGATGTCTTCGGCGACGATCGCGTCGACGATCTGATCCGAGTTGCGCTTGATCGCCTGTGACGATTCGATGCTCTGCCGCATGCTGGTGACGACGATTCCGCCGCTATCGGTCTGATCGGTGGATTCCGCCGAAATTGCGTCCTGAGTCGCATCATCGGTGGTGGCTTGGGCCAGAGCGGGCGTGGCCAGGCAAACCAGCAAGGCAGCCGCCGACACGCCGCAAAGCGACACTCGCTTGCGCATATATTCCTCCCCTTTTGTGTTCGCCGCCCGCGCTCCCTACGCCGGCGACGAAAGGCATGACTGCGATAAAAGCATATAAATACGAATGTCAAGATATGGGCGCGCGATCACGATCGCCGCGCCGCGACGAAAACGATCGACCGTGCACTCGGATCAGTGGAAAGACGGCGGCGGCGTGGTGCTCGCCCATTGCCGGTTCGGCGTTTCGCCCAGCGCGAAATCGAGGCGTCCGCCGGTAGCGACGAAGCGTGCCGGCAGCCACGCCTCGTCGCTCGGCGCACCATCGACGGCGAGCGACTGGACGTAGGGGGCATCCGGCGCGGCGCCCTTCGCACGGATTTCGATCCGGCTGCCGGGCCGCTCGATCGTCGCGGCGGGGAAGAGCGGCGAGCCGATCACCAGCTCGGCGCGGCCGGGATAGAGCGGGTAGAGGCCGAGCGCCGACCAGACGTACCAGGACGACATCTGGCCGAGGTCGTCGTTGCCGGAGATGCCGTCGGGGCTGTTGGTCCAGATCTGCCGCATCGCCGCGCGCACGGCGGCCTGCGTCTTCCAGGGCTGGCCGACGAAATTGTAGAGCCAGGGCGAGGCAATCGACGGTTCGTTGTCGAGCTCGGCGTGCAAGGGCCCGGACTTGGTGACCGCCCAGCCGCCGGCCTTGTCTTTGAAGAAGGCGTCGAGGCGGCGGGCCGCGGCTTCCTTGCCGCCCAGCTTCTCGATCAGCCCGGCGGGATCGAAGGGCACCATCCAGAGATATTGCGCGCCTGAGCCTTCGACGAATTCCTCGTCGGAAGACGGATCGAATGTGGGCCATGTGCCGTCGGCATTGCGCGGCTGGATATAGCCGTCTTCGGGGGTCGCCTTGGGATTGAAGAGGTTGCGCCACCAGCCCGAGCGTTCGCGGAACAGCGTTTCGCCCGCTTTGTCGCCGGCGGCGTGTGCCAATTCGGCGAGGCCGAAATCGGCGGCGGCGAGCTCGAGCGTATCGGCGGCGCTGCCCCAGCCCGGCGCGCCCACGGGCATGTAATGGAGCTTCAGCCATTGATCGAGGCCGGGGCGCTGGCCGATGCAGAGCACCGGGCAGCCCTTGCGGCTCAAGTCCTTCTCGGTCGGCACGGTGGCGGCGCGCTTCAACGAGGCATAAGCGCGCTTCAGGTCGAACGACCGGCCGCCGAAGGCGTAGATCGCGGCGAGCGAGGGCGGCGAGGGGTCGCCGTTCATCACGCTGGTCGCGCCCGTCAGATGCGTCCAGCGATCCCACACGCCGCCGTTCTGATCGGCCTGGTTGAGCAGCGACTGCGCGATGTCGGACCCGCGCTGCGGATCGAGCAGGGTCACCAGCTGGAGCTGCGAACGATAGACGTCCCAGCCCGAGTAATTGGCATATTGCGCGCCCTGACCCTTGGCGAGGCGATGCACCTGACCGTCGAAGCCGCGATAGCGGCCGTCGGCGTCGCTGTAGAGATTTTCGCCGAGCAGCGTGTGGTAGAGCGCGGTGTAGAAGACGGTGCGATCGTCGCGGCTGCCACCGGTGATCCGGATCTGTCCGAGCGCGCGGTTCCATGCGGCGCGGGTCGCGGCCTGGGTCGCCTCGATCGTGGTGCCGGCAGGGCTCTCGCGCTCCAGATTGGCGCGCGCGCCGGCTTCGTCGACATAGGAGATGCCGATGCGCACCGTCACCACAGGGGTCTTCTCGGCGTCGAAGGCGATCCAGCCGCCGGCGCCTTTGCCCGCGGGCGGATGGCCGCGCGTGCCGTAGGTGGTGCCGCCACCGCCTTCGGTCGCGCCCTTGGTCACCTGATCGTCGCGCCAGGTGCCGCCGACCTCGAACGGCTGATCGAACATCGCGACGAAGTGGAGCGTGTAATAGCTTTCGCGCCGGTCCTCGGCGAGATAGCCGCAAAAATTGCCGCTCGTCACCGAACCACTGACGGTGCGGTGCGCGGCGTCGATCTTGATCGTCGAGGCGGTGCTGCCGACCTCGCTGTCCGAGGTGCGGAAGAGGAGGTTGGCGGGACGATCCTCGGGAAAGGTGAAGCGGCCGATCGCGGTGCGGTCGGTCGCGCCGAGATCGACTGTGACGCGGTTGTCGAGCGTCACCGAATAGGCGCCGGGGCTCGCGTGTTCCTTGGCGTGATCGAGGATGCTCGAATAGGCCAGGCCCGCCGCGACCGACGACGGCGAGCGCTCGACGGGGATCGTCACCGGCATGATCGGGATGTCGCCGCTCGCCCCCGTGCAGCCGGTGCCGGACAGGTGCGTGAGCGCGAAGCCGCGAATGCCGTTGGCGCGCCATTCGTAGCCGCCGGGCGCCGCCATCGGGAAGCCCTTGCCGGGCAGCGGGGTCGCCTCCGGGCTGAACGCGACCATCCCGAAAGGCATCGTCGCGCCGGGATAGACGTTGCCGCCGTTGGTGGTGCCGATGAAGGGATTGACCTCGGCGGCGAGATCGCGCGGCACACTGTCTTCGCCCGAGACATGCGCGGACGTGAGCAGGGCAAGCCCGGCAATCGCCAGTTTCCGGATCATCCCCGCTCCCCGCCCGAGTCGTAATAAGATAATTTGCTTTCCTAATGGGGCGACGGCGATGACGCAACGGCGGAGACCGCACGCAATCCACTCGACGACGGCGCCCCTGCCGCGATAGGGCCGTCGCCATGACCGACCATCCGACACCTCCCGTCGCGGCGCAGCGCCCACATTCGTTCACCGCGCACGGGGTGACGATCGACGATCCCTGGGCGTGGCTCAAGGATCCCGGCTATCCGCAAGTGACCGACAAGGACGTCCTCGCCTATCTCGAGGCCGAGAACGCTTATTTCGAGGCGGTGATGGCGCCGCACCGGCCGCTGGTCGACCGGCTCTACGAAGAGATGAAGGGCCGCATCAAGGAAGACGATGCGAGCGTGCCGCAGAAGGATGGCGACTGGCTCTACTGGACCGCGTTCGAGACCGGCGGGCAGTATCGCAAATGGTGGAGGAAGCCCGCCAATGCCGCCAATACCGGGGGCGACGACCAGTTGCTGCTCGACGAGCCGGCGCTGGCCGAGGGCAAGGAATATTTCCGGCTCGGCGCCTTTTCCGTCAGCAACGACGGCCGGCTGCTCGCTTATGCGATCGACGACAATGGCTCGGAGCGGTTCACGATCCACGTCAAGGATCTGGAGACCGGCGAGCTGCTGCCCGACGTGATCCCCGGCATGCTTTCCGAGATCGTATGGACCGCGGACGACAGTGGCTTCCTCTACGGCCTCGCCAACGCGCAGTGGCGCACCGACAATGCGCGGCTGCACCGGCTGGGGACGCCGATCGAGGAGGATGTCGAGCTCTATCGCGAGGCCGACGAGGGCTATCGCGTCGGCGTCTCCGAAACCCAGTCGCGCAAGTGGATCATCATCGCGACGGGCGACCATGTGACGAGCGAGGTGCGCCTCGTGCCCGCCGACGATCCCACCGCCGTGCCGATCCTCGTCGCGCCGCGGAAGCCCGGCCGCGAATATGATGTCGACGAGCATGACGGCACCTTGTTCATCCACACCAACGATACCGATCCGATGTGGCGGCTGTGCACGGCGTCGATCGACAATCCGGGCGCATGGACCCAGCGGATCGCGCCGTCGGCGCATTTCTACATGACGGGGATCGCGTGCTTCGCCGACTATTTCGTCGTCGAGGGCCGCGAGGACGGGCTCGACCAGATCGAGATCCATTCCTACGACCCCGCGGCCGCGCCGCGCCGCGTGGTGTTTCCCGAGGCGAGCTATGCCGCCGGGCTGGGCAACAATCCCGAATATGCGTGTGACAAGCTGCGCATGGGCTATGAATCGATGGTCACGCCGGGCACGGTCTACGATTACGACGTCGCGACCGGCGACCTCGATACGCTCAAGGTGCAGGAGATTCCGTCGGGCTATGACGCCGCGAAATACGCCACCGAACGCCTGACGATCGCGGCGCGCGACGGGACCGAGGTGCCCGTCTCGATCGTCTATCCCAAGGGCTTTCCGAAGGACGGGTCGCGGCCGCTGTTCCTCTATGCCTATGGTGCCTACGGCATGGCGATCCCGCCGGGTTTCTCGACCGGGCGGCTGAGCCTGCTCGACCGCGGCTTCGCTTATGCGATCGCGCATATCCGGGGCGGCGACGATCTGGGGCAGGCCTGGTATCATGCCGGCAAGCTCGAGCACCGCGCCAACACCTTCACCGATTTCGTCGACGTGGCGAAGGGGCTGATCGACCGGGGCTGGACCGCCAGGGGCCGGATCGCGATCGCGGGGCGATCGGCGGGCGGCGAGTTGATGGGGGCGGTCGTCAATTCCGATCCCGAGCTGTGGGGCGCGGTGATCGCCGACGTGCCCTTCGTCGACGTGCTCAACACGATGCTGGACGAGACGCTGCCGCTGACGCCCGGCGAATGGCCCGAATGGGGCAACCCCATCACCGACAAAGCGGCGTTCGACCTGATCCGCGGATACTCACCCTACGACAACGTCCGCCCCCAAGCCTATCCGCCGCTGTTCATCAGCGGAGGCCTCAACGATCCGCGGGTGACTTATTGGGAGCCCGCCAAATGGGCCGCGAAGCTACGCGCAACCAAGACCGACGACCATGTGCTGCTGCTCAAGACCAACATGGGCGCGGGGCACGGGGGCAAATCGGGGCGGTTCGAGAGCCTGCGCGAGGCGGCCGAGGAACATGCCTTCGTGCTCTGGCAATTGGGCGTGGAGAGTTGAGGCCTCAGCCGCGGTGCGGGGCGGCCTTGCGCTCGACCATGATCGGCCCGCTCGCCTGGCAGGCGGCGGAGATCACCGGATAGTCGATGTCGGTGTTGCGGCGGATCGCATCGGGCATCGCCGCGCGGCACGCCGCCATCGAGCTGTAGTGCGGCGCCTCGACACGCTGCTGCGTGCAGGCCTGCGCGGTATCGCCGCACCCCATCAGCGCAATCACGTAGAACACCGGTTCCATCCATCGTCTCCCAGTCAACCCCGTCAATGATCGAGCCGCCGCATCGGTTCCTCGGCTGGTCGCGGAAATGGCCGGGTGGATTTGGGTTGCGTGCCTGATGTCGGACCTGATCCGGCTGCCGACCGTGGTGTCGTCTTTTATCGATCCCCGATCCGCAACGTCCTATTTCGTGATAAGGTACGGCTCACGGGATGACGAAGCGGATGATGCCCTCATGACCGACGCAGCCGTTCCCGCGTCGCACCTGCGGCTCAAGCGCGCCTACGAACCCGCCGCGCCCGCCGACGGCGTGCGCATCCTGATCGACCGGCTGTGGCCGCGCGGGGTCAGCAAGGCGAAGGCAGCGCTCGACGATTGGGTGAAGGAAGTCGCGCCCAGCACCGAGCTGCGCAAATGGTTCGGCCACGATCCCGCCCGCTGGGCGGCGTTCCAGCGCCGCTATCGCGCCGAGCTGCGCGAGCAATCGGAAGCGCTCGATCGCATCCGCGACCTCGCCAGGGCCGGCGTCGTCACGCTGGTCTACAGCGCACACGACGAGCAGCATAACGATGCGGTCGTCCTGCGAGCTGCGCTTCTCGGCGACGCCTGAGCGATGATCGCGTCAGAAGGGCGCGCGCGGCGCGATCCGATTGTTCGGAGCAGTCGCGTGGTTGTCGCCGTCATCGGGCACCCCGCCACACGAAGGTGACGGCCGCCTTCGCCGCGAGACGGTATGCCGCGTGGCGCCCGCCGGCGACGACCGAGAAGGTCTCC
>Ga0268289_100086_pt1 | contig 44857 bp, 43 predicted proteins | sample MetspNORM_FD_191340 | JGI IMG/M metagenome (GOLD analysis project Ga0268289, IMG submission 191340) | Soil microbial communities from San-Diego area, Southern California, United States - Methylocaldum sp. NOR-M | ecosystem: Environmental > Terrestrial > Soil > Desert | place: USA: California... | reverse complement strand
CAGAGGCGCTCACCGAGATCGGCGACAAGGGCGTGCTCGCGCTGGTGTGCGATTCGACCAACGTGTTCAACGCCGAGGCATCGGGCTCCGAAAGCTCGCTTCGTGCCGGGCTGCTCGAATGCGTCGCCAGCGCCCCGGCGCGCGTGCTGGTGACGACCTTCGCCTCCAACGCCGCGCGGCTGAAGACGCTGGGCGAGGTTGCGCGCGAGACGGGGCGGACCTTGTGCGTCGCCGGCCGCTCGCTCGATCGTATCCTGCGCGTCGCACGCCAGACCGGCTATCTGCGCGATTTTCCCGACGTGGTCGATTTCGACACGGCGATGCGGCTGCCGCGCAAGCAGGTGATGATCGTCGCCACCGGCGGGCAGGGCGAGCCGCGCGCGGCGCTGTCGCGCGTGTCCGAAGGCACGCACCCGATCCAGCTCGACGCGGGCGATCGCGTGATCTTCTCGTCCAAGCAGATTCCGGGCAACGAGGTCGCGATCGGCCGGATCATGAACCGGCTCGCCGCGCGCGGGATCGAGATGATCACCGAACGCCAGGCGCATATCCATGTGTCCGGGCATCCCGGCCGGCCCGAGCTGGCGGCGATGTACAAATGGATCCGGCCCGACTTGCTGCTGCCCGTCCATGGCGAGATGCGTCATCTGATGGAGCAGGCGCGCTATGGCCTGTCGCAAGGCATTCCGCGCGCGCTCGTGCAGACCGACGGCGATATCGTGCGCCTCGCGCCCGGCGATCCGGAGAAGGTGGGCCATGCGCCGGTGGGCCGGCTGGTGCTCGACGGCGACGTGATCCTGCCCGCCGACGGCGGCACGATCAACGAGCGCCGCAAGCTCGCGATCAACGGTCACATCTCGGTCGCCGTCGCGATTGCGCCCGGCGGGCGCCTGATCGGCGCGCCCGAGATTCGCATCCAGGGCGTGCCCGTCGAGGAGGAGCGCGAGCCCTTCCTCGCCGAAGCTGTCGATGCCGCAGCCGATGCGGTGACGGACGGCGGTCGCGATCGCGAGGACTTGCGCGAGAAGGTGCGCCTCGCCGTGCGCCGCGCGGCGACGCGCTGGACCGGCAAGAAGCCGATCGTCGACGTGATGATCATCGAGGGCTGAGCCGCGATGCGCTGGACCTCGTTCGTCGCGATCTACTTCATCATCTGGGTGTTCTCCGTCTTCCTCGTGCTGCCGTTCGAGGCGCGCCAGGGCACGACGCCGGAGGAAGAGCGCATCCCGGGACAGGCGGACAGCGCGCCGCACCAGTTCCGTGCCGGGCGAGCGGCGCTGCGCGTCACGATCGTCGCGACGATCGTCTTCGCGCTGTTCGTCGCCAATTACGAATATGGCTGGGTGACGCCCCAGATGCTCGATCTGTTCGGCGGCACGGCGCCGGTGGAATAGCGCACCGACGCGGGACACGGATCCTGTTGTCGAAGATTCGGCATTTCGAATCCGAGCCTGAAATTTCTGTCCTACACGTTCTTTCTATGTTCTACCCTGCGGGATGGAACAGGATTGCTCCGCCGTGCCCGCCGCGTTGCTCGATACCGGCAGCGGCGCAATCAGGGCGCGCTGGCGTCGCGCGTCGGGCGCATGGATGGTGCGTCGCTGTAGCCTCGCTGTCGCGTCGGTGCCGCGCTCTGGTCGCCATCCCGGGGCGTTGCGGTCGCATTCCGGGCAAAAACCCTGCGACGCGCTCCAGTTTCTCCACTTCATGTCGCCCGCAACAGGAGCATCCGTCAACGCAGGGCGACGACTCGAACAGGTCGATTATGAGTCTAGGTCCGCAGGCGCTCGATCGCCTGCGCCAGCGCAACGTAGAGCTTGCCCATGTCCGACGACAGCAGGGTGACGCCCAGCGGTGAGCCGTCGCGCTCGTTCAGGATCGCGCGCAGCATCGCTTCGAAATCGTGGATGTAGCGATTGACCTGATCGCGGAAATCGGGGTCGGCGTCGTAGACCGAGGCAATCTCGCGTGCTTCGGTGGCGTCGAGCAGGCGCACCGCGCGCCGCGTGAACACCCCGCGATCGCCCTTGAGATACGCCGCCCAGGCGCTGTCCGAGACCTCGTTCGAGAAGGTCTTGGCGATGTCGATCGAGTTCGAGTTGAGCGCCTCGATCAGCAGCGAGGCGCAGCGGGCGAAATTGTTCTGCTCGGCATGTTCGCGCTCGGCGCGGGCGCCTTCGATCTGCGTGTCGATCCGCGCGGTCGCCTCGGCGAGCGCCGTCATCTGCTCGTTCAGCCGCTCCGACGCGCGACCGGCGGCTGCGACGGCGGCGTCGGCGGCATCGGCGATGCCCGCGACATGGCGTTGGACCGTGGCGTCGGTCGCGCGCTTCATCGCTTCCGCACTCGCGGTTTCGAGCGACTGTGCAGCCTCGGGGATCACCGTCGCCAGCGTCTCTCGCGCGCGCTCTGCCGCGGCGCCGGCGGTGTCGCGCACGCGGATCAGCGCCTCGACCAGCTTGGGCGCGGCCTCTTCGGCGAAATCGTTGGTGCGGCCGATCGTCTCGTCGAACATCTTGCCGAGCGTGTCGGCCTTGGTCCGCCCAGCCTCGAGCGTTTCGACCAGCTTGGCGGACAATTGATCGACCGTCGTGCGCTGGCCCTGGATGACCTGCGCGATCGCCTCGATCGCGTCGTGCGTGCTCTCTGCGGCGGTGACGAGCGCGAGCAATTCGGGCTTGGCGCCCGAGACGACGCCGCGGCTCTCGCCGATCCGCGCGTCGAGCCGGGCGAGCGCCTGCGGCAAGGTCTCGTCGATCTCGCGCGCGGAGGCGTCGAGCGCGGTCAGCAGGTCTTCGGCGGTGCCGATCACCCGGCGCGCGGTATCCTCGCCCGCCTGCAGCGACGCGGCCATCGCATCGGCGGAGCTGCCGAGCGCGCTGATCGAGCCGGCAAGCGCCTGGTTGCGCGCCAGACCATCGCTATGGAGCGCCGCCAACCGCGTCTCGATCTCGCCGATCCCGTCGCCGAGGCCGCCGAGCAGGGTCTCGCTCGTCGCCTGCTGCTCGCCCAGCCGTGCGGCGAGGCGATCGATCATGGTCTCGATGTCGGTGATCCGGCCCGACAGCGCCTCGACGCTGTCGCGGGTCGCGCGGTCGAGCGCGGCCTGGTTGGTTTCGAGCATCGCGAGCATCGCCTCGCCCTGCGCGGCGATGCCCTTGCGCGCTTCGTCGACCGCGCCCGCGGTGCGATCGAGCAGCCCGTCGACCGCGCTCGACATTTCGCCGGTCACGCTTTCGAGCCGGGCGCCCGCGGTTTCGCTGGTCGCCTCCATCCGCGCGATATGCGCGGCGAGTTTCTGCGCGGCGCCGCCCGCCACATTGTCCGCCTCGCGCCCGCGCTCGGCCAGCGCGGACAGCTGCGCGTCGAGCGCCGCCGCCTGCTCGCCCGCCGCGAGCCCGAGCCCTTCGAGCGTCGCCTTCATCTCGCGTGTTTCGTCATGCGCGCGCGGCAGCGAGGCGAACAGCACTTCGAGGCTCTTCTGCGCCGCGCCGGCCGAGCTTTCGAGCTGACGGCTGTGCAGGCTGACGCTCGCGATCTCCTGCTCGACATCGTTCCGCAACGCGCCGAGCCGGGTCGCGACGCCGTCGCCCATCGCCATCAGCGTATCGATCTGCCCCGCGAGCGCGACGCGATTGTCCTCGATCTGTCGCGACAGGATGGCGATCGTGCGTTCGAGGCTCGCGGCCTCGGCGCGCATCGTCTGCGCGGTATGGCCGAAGCGGCGCGCCTCGGCGCGGCTCGTGCGCATGCCGAGCAGCCACAGGATGCCGATCAGGGCCGGCGGCACGCAGAGCGCCGCCAGGAATTCCACCAGCTCGATCGGTGCCGGCGGCGCGGTGAACACGCCGCGCGCGATCCACAGCATGCCCGCGAGCCAGGCGAGCACGGCGATGATCGCGACGACGGCCCACAGTCGGGACGCGTCCGAGACGGGCTCGTCCTCTTCCTCGGCCAGATAGGCGGGGTCGCCGTCGAGCACGGGCTCGACGATCGGCGCTTCTTCGCCCTCCACTGCTTCGCTGGCCATCGATTCTGCCTCGACATCATCCTGATGCAGGCTGGCGGTGTGCGTGCCCCCGGTCATGGGGCCGTTGTTTACCACGAATCGAGCCGCGTCAAAGCCAATCGGGAAACCTTGCCTTAAACAAGTCACGGTAGAACGCAGACGATGGCATATGATCCGGGTGCAATCGATGCGACGCTCGCGGCGGCGGTGGGGGACGAGCCAGCGCTGATCGCGGAACTGCGTGAGGCGTTCCTCGACAGCGCCAAGCGCGAGCTCGCCGCGCTCGAATCGGCGATGGACGTCGACGACTGGCGGACCGCTGCCTGGCGGATCAAGGGGCTCGCGGCGAGCTTCGGTGCGGTGCGGTTGATGGCGCTCGCCGAGGAGGGCGCGACGGTAGCCCCGCACGACCTCGCCTATCTGCGGCGCGTGCGGCAGGCGGTGGCGCGGCTTTGAAGCGAAGTCCGGCGCCGAATCGCGCCTGATTTCTTTGCCAATCGCGTGGCCGTCCCCTAACAGCGTCAGTCATGCTGGCTGGGCTGATTTTTGCGACCGACGACGCCGACGACCGGCCCGACAAGCTCGCCGCGACGCTGCCGTTCGGCGGCGGGACGCTGCTCGAATATCAGGCGCGGCTGCTGATCGCGGCGGGGGCTGCGCAACTGCTGGTCGCCGTCACGCGGTTGACCCCCGAATTGATCGGCGCGGTCAACCGCATCGGCGGACGTGTGCCGGTTGATGTGGTGCGCTCGGCGACCGAGGCGGCGGACAAGGCGCACCCGCTCGCGCGGATCATCGTCGTCGCCGACGGCCTGGTCAGCACCAATGCGATCGTCGACATGCTGGCGGACGAGGGCGACGACGCGCTGCTCGTCACCAGCCAGGGCGACGCCTTGCCCGGTTTCGAGCGGGTCGATGCGAACAGCGCCTGGGCGGGGCTGGCGCGGATCGGCGCGCGGCGGCTCGACGACGTCGCGCGCTTTCCCGCCGATTACGATTTCCAGTCGACATTGCTCCGGGTGCTCGCGCAAGGGCGCACGCTGCGGATCGCATTGCCGGCGTCGGCGGCACGCGAGGGGCATGGCATCCAGCGAGATTCGCGCGCGCTCGCCGATCGCAGCCGCGCGGTGCTCTCGTCGATCGTGACGTCGCGACCCGGCTGGTTCGATCGCCTCGTGCTCGCACCGCTCGCGCGCTGGACGCTGCCCAGCCTCGTGTCGCGGGCGGTTCCCAGCGCAGTTCTCGCCGGCGCAGGTGCGATCGTCGCGCTGGCGGGGCTGGTAGGACTGGTGCTCGATCTGCCGGTAACGGGGCTGGCGCTGGTCGAGGGCGGGATCGTGGCGATGGCGCTTGCCGCGGTGCTCGGCGCGTTGCGTGGAGAAGGCCGGCTGGCCAAGGTGCAAGGCTGGGCGATCGGCGGCGCATCGGCGCTGGCGGCGCTGCTGTTGGGCCGGATGGCGAGCATCGAGGCGATGACCGCGACCGGCTGGACGCTGGCGATCGGTCTCGTCGTGGCGGGCACGCTGCTCGAACGCGCGGCACGCCATCGCCGCAGCCTGTGGTGGGCGAGCGCGCTGGTCTATCCGCTGGTGCTGCTCTGCTTCACCGCGGCCGGCCATCCGCTGATCGGACTGGCGGTGGCGGCCGCCTATGCGAGCGCGTCGCTCGCTGCCGCGATCGAGCGGCTCACCGCTGAATCTTAGTGCCGCTTTAGGGGCAAATCCGGTAATTTTACTGCCATGTCGGTCGAACCCGATCCTCGCCGGGAATTGTCTCGTCGCGCCGGTGCGTTCCTCGCGCGCGCGGAAAACGGTGGCTTGCGCGCCGGGTGCCGGCTTGCGAGCGTCGCGTCCGATCTGCGCATGGCCGACGAGGACCGGCTCGACGACCGCACCCGAGCCGCATTCGGGGCGCTGATCGAGTCTCTTTTTGGGACAATCCGCAGCGAGGTTGCCGGGCATGCCGCCCGCACGCTCGCCGCCGGCGGGCACGAGATGATCGCCGAGGCGCTGCTGACCACGCAGCGCGACGACAAGCGGCTCGCCGCGATCCTGCTCGCCGATCATAGCGTGCTGCGCGAGCTCGACGGGCGGGTGCGGCAGGATCTGCTCGCCGACGCGCTGGTGGCACACGAACGGGATGACAGCGATCAGCCGAGCTTGCTGCCGCGACTGGCGGGCGAGCGCGATCCGCTGATCGCGGGGCCGGCGATGGCGATGCTGCTCGCGCTTGGCCGCCGTGCAACGCCGCTTGAGAGCGGGGCGCTCGCGCGAACCGACCTCTCTGCGGAAACGCACCATCGCTTCGTCTGGCACGTCGCGGCCGATCTGCGCGAGGCCGTCGGCCGACTGGCGAATGCGCGCACCGCCATGCTCGATCGCGCGCTCGTCGCCGCGGCCGAACGCAGCCTTGCCGCGCATGACGAAGGCATCGGGCTGGAGCCGAGCGCGGTGAAGCTTGCCTCGGCCCTCGGCTCGGCCGGGCGGGGTGGGCGAGCGATGGCGATCGAAGCGCTCGGCGATCGCCTTCTCGCGCTCTTCATCGCGCTCGTCGCGGAAGACGTCGGTCTCGACTACGACATCGCGCGCGATGCCGTGCTCGATCGCGACGGCGCGCGCCTGTGGCTGATGCTGCGCGCCATGGGCATGGACCGCGAGGCGATCGGCCGGATCGGCCTCGCGCTCGCGACCGCCGACCGCCATCGTTCGCTCGACGACCTTGCCGGCGATCTCGACGTGGCAGTCGCAACCGACCTCGACGCGGCCCGGGCCATGCTCGCCATCCAATCGCTGCCCGCCGCCTATCGGCAAGCGCGCGAGGCGATGGAAAGCGCGCGGTGAACGCGGTCGACCGCGACCTGAGGCCTGTGCGTGGGCGACTCGACGAAACCGGGCGGCTCGTCGAGGCCGACAGCCGGCTCGCCGACCTGAACGAGGCGGCCGGCGGCGCGATGGGGGCGCCGCTCGCCATCCCCGGGCTCGCGGATGTCGGGCGGCTCGTCCGCAAGCTGGGTGTGACTGTGTCGCGCAAGCTGGTGATGGCTGACGGGCAGGGCGATCTGGAGCTGTGGGTTCGCGCCGAGCCCGATTCCGGCGGCGTTCGGCTGGCCTTGAGCGCGTGGCGCGAGCGCACGGCGGCGGCGCGGATCGAGGAAGGGCAGGGCCCGCCGCTCGTCGCGTCGTACGGTGCCTGGCGTTGGGAAACCGATGCCGCGCTTCGCCTGATCGCGCTCTCATCCCAGGCGGGGCCGCGCGACGGCTTTCATCCTGCGGCGGTGCTCGGCCAGCCGCTGACGGGCCTGTTCGCCTTGGCCGAGGATGCGGACGGGGGGCTTCCCCTGCTTGCCGCGCTCGCCATCAATCAGCCGTTCGAGGGGCAGCAGGCGGCGGTGCGCCCGTCCGGTCGGCGGGTCGTGCTCGCGGGGGTTCCGCGCCGCGACCGGCTGGGCGCATTCGCCGGCTTCGTCGGCACCGCGTTCGACGTCGCCGCGGGCGCGCCGCGAGCATCGGCGTCGATCGATCTGTTCGTGACGCGGCTCGGGGCCGCGCTGCGCGCGCCGCTCGGGCACATCATCGCCAATGCCGACAGCATCGGCGCTGCGCCTGACGGGCCGATCCAGGACGCCTATGTCGGCTACGCGGCAGACATCTCCACCGCGGGGCGCCATCTGCTCGGGCTGGTCGACGATCTGGCCGATCTCGAGGCCATCGAGCGACCTGGTTTCGCGGTCGCACGCGAGCCGATCGACCTCGCCGACCTCGCCCGCCGCGCGGCGGGGTTGCTCGCGGTGCGGGCGAGCGCGGCCGAGGTGTCGATCGAACGCCCGGTCGAGGAAGCCGCGCTTGCCGCCACCGGCGAGTTCCGCCGCGTCTTGCAGATTCTCGTCAACCTGATCGGCAACGCCATCCGGTACGCGCCGCCGGGTTCGCGGGTGTCGGTGGCTGTCGAACGACGAGGCGGCACCGCCACCGTCACGGTGGCGGATCAGGGCAAGGGCATCGCGCCCGGCGATCATGCGCGCGTGTTCGACAAATTCGAGCGCATCGATCCCGCCGAGCCGGGCGGCAGCGGGCTCGGCCTCTACATCGCGCGCCGCCTCGCGCGCGCGATGGGCGGAGACATCACGCTCGAAAGCGCGCCGGGCGACGGCACGCGCTTCACGCTGCTCCTTCCCGCCCGCGCCTAGACTCAAATTCGATCAGCGTTGCCTATCCTCTGCCCGCCTTGCCGGACTTGCCTGGCCCCGCGAAAGCGGGGCATCCGGCATCCCGCTTCTTCCTTCTTCTTTGCTCCGGCCCAAGTCCGGGATGACGACTCAACGTGATCGAAAACGGATCTAGGGCCGATCGACATTCAGGAGATGGCGAGTCGAAAATGGTGGCTTTTCGAGACCCGGAGCGCAGCGGACTACAGGTCCGTGAGCACCGGAAGCTCGGGAAGCAGCCATTTGCAGGCCGCCAGAACTGAATGTCGATCGGTCCTAAATGTCGATCTCGACCGCGGTGACGGAAGCTGGGGGGAAACGAACCGCGGTATTGGGCGGTATTGCTTGCGATGTGACAGGCATCGGATCCTCCTCGGCCGAGAGGATCTCGGCGAACGGATCGGAGGGGGCGATCTGATGGATTTGCACGCGGCGCGGTGACGCCCCTCCGATCGTGAGTGCGCTTGATCGACTGGTGTCGAGGCTGGTGTTCACGACGTGGAGATAGAAGCGGTCGCCGGCGCGGCTCGCGACGACGTCCAGATCGGCAGGCGCGCCGGCGGCATCGACTGCGCTGGTGCCCGTGAACGCGCGATACAATGCGGCGACCTTGCCGACGGGCATCAGATACGCCTTGCCGCGCGGAGTCGGCAGCATCACCACGTTGGTCTGCCAGCGCGTGCCGCAGTAATCGCCGAGATTGGCGATCTCGAGCACGTCGCCGTGGCGCTGGTGGACGTTTTGCAACCGCGCGAACGCGGCGCCCGCCGCCCAGGTCGAATTGAGCATGCCGCGATTGGGGCCCTTGATCTGATAATGCGCCTCGGTCAGCGCGAGGCGGGTCTTGCCGGTCTGGCGGCGCATCTCGACGATCTTGCCGTCGTGGGTCGCGACGCCTGCCATCAGCGCCGCCCAGGCGGCCTCGGGCTCGCGCCGGAAATGGGCGTCGCTGCATGCCTCGCCCGGGTCGAACAGGTGGTGGAATGCCAGCATGTCGACCAGATCGCCGGCCTCGTGCAGCATGTCCGACGCCCAGCCGCTATGCCCCCAGGCGATGAGCTTGATCGTCGGATCGACGCCGCGCATCGCGCGCGCGAACTCGATCGTCTTGGCGATGGCGGCCGCCTTGTCGAAGCGCTTGCGGCTGTAGGAGGTTTCGTTGCCGAGCTGCCAATAGCGGATGGGGCGCGGCGCCGGGTGGCCGGGTGCGTTGCAATAGGCGACCCAGTCGGCGGCTTCCTGGGCGTTTCCGGCCCGTTTCTCGCCGAGCGCATTCACCGCCCAGGAGGGGTCGCCCTCGCTTTCGAAATTAACGCACATCAGCGGTTCCGCGCCGACTAGCTCGCAGAAATCGAGAAACTCGTCGGTGCCGATCTGGTTGGTTTCGACCCCGCCCCACATCAGGTTGTGCATCGGCCGGCGGCGATCGCGCGGGCCGACGGCTTCGCGCCAGCGGTAATAGGCGCTGAACAGGCCGCCCCAGCGCATCATCGGCGGCGCGAGCGCCTTGCTGACCTCGACGAGATCAGGTCGCCATCCTCGGACCAGATGATCCCATGACGCCTCGACCGAGCCGTCGGTCGTGCCCAAAGGTTCCATGAACTGCATGTAGAGATAGGGGGAGAGATCGAATTTGGGCGTGGGGCGAATATCTATCGTTGTATCGTCCGGCGCGGCGGCGAGTGCGCGCCCGGCGATGGTTGCGCCGGCCGCGAGCGGCACCGCCGCCTGAAGCAGCGCGCGGCGCCCGATGGTGGGTGTCGAAACCTTCGCCACTGCAACCTCCCTGAAAGCCGTCGATTCGTGTCGACGTACTTTATGTATGATAAATATGGGGCCCGGCGAGAAGGGGCTTTGTGCTCAGCGATGGTGCTTCCACTGAATCGACTGCCGCGATAGGCTGGACCGGAGGGAATTGCGATGACGCACGAGGCGAGGGAAGCGCAGGGCGCGGACCGCGACGCGGTGGCGGCGATGCTCGCGCGCGCCTTTGCTGACGATCCGGCGATGCGCTTCATCTTTCCCGATCCTGTCGTTCGCGCGGCCCGGCTGCCGCGGCTGTTTCGATTGCTCTACAAGGCCGACGGCCCAGTCGGGATACGTTGGGTGACGGTGGGGGGTGAGGCGGCGACCTTGTGGCGTTCACCGGGGCGTGCGCATACCGGCACGCTCGCGATGCTGCGCGAAGCGATCCCGATGCTGCACGCGCTGGGCGGTGCGATCGGAAGGGCCTTGCGGGTCGCCGATGCGATCGAGGCGCACCAGCCCGAGGGGCGGTATTGGTATCTCCACATCGCCGGGTGCGATCCGGCGCACCAGGGGCGGGGCTTCGGTGCGGCGGCGGTACGCGCGGGGCTGGAGCAGGCACATGCGGACGATGTGCCCGTCTATCTCGAAACGCCGCTCGAAAAGAATATCGGTTTCTACAGGGGATTGGGGTTCGATCTTGTCGGTGACTGGGAAGTGCCGAACGGCGGGCCGCGCTTCTGGTCGATGCTGCGTCCCGCCTGAACGATCAGAGCCCGATCCGCACCGGCGTGATCGCCGCGCCAGCCGTTTCGACCTCGAACGCGAACAATCCGCCCGCGAGCGGCTGGCGGGCGCGCTCTTCCTCGCTCAGCCCCTTGGCGGCGGTGGTGGCGTAGGCGGTCTTGAGGTCCGGCCCGCCGAGTGCGATCTTGGTGACGTTGCTCACGGGAAAATCGACGTGACGCTGCAAGGTGCCGTCGGGCGCGTAGCAGCGCGCGCCCCAGCCGCCATAGAGCCCGACCCAGAGATTGCCCGCCGAATCGCAGATCGCGCCGTCGGGATGCCCGGCGCCGTCCTCGATCGTGATCAGCACCTCGCCGGCTGAGAGCGCGCCGTCCGCGCCGATCTCGTGCCGCCGGATCGTCTTGCCCAGCGTATCGACCGGATAGAGGAACCGCCCGTCGGGGCTGGCGGCGGGGCCATTGGTGATGCAGCACGTCACGTCGGTCGGCACCGCGCGAGGCCCATCCTCCAGATGATAGAGGCGGCCGGTGGGCGCGCCTTCAAGATCGTCCATCGTCCCGAACCACAGGCGGCCCGACGCATCGACGACGCTGTCGTTGAGACGATTGTCGGGCCTGTCGGGCTCGGGGTCGAGCCAGGGAGTGAAGGTCGAGGCGTCGGGATCGAACCAGTGCAGCCCGGTTTTGAGGCCTGCGAGCCAGCGGCCGTCCGCGGTGGGTTGCACCCAGCCGACCTGATCGGGCGCGCGCCACCGGCCGCGGCTGCCGCTCGCGGGGTCGAAGCGGTGGATATGACGGCGCTTGATGTCGACGAACCACAGGGCCGCGTCGTCGGGCACCCAAAGCGGGCCCTCGCCGAGCGTCGCGTTCAAGTCCCAGACGCATTCAACCGTCATTCGTCACTCTCCATCGGCTGCCGGCGGCGCACCATAGCTTCGCCGCGGGCGAGCGCTACCGGGAAAACGCACATAGGACGCGGCTCTTTGCCATCGAGCGTGCGGTCGCCCCGACGAAGATCACCGGGCAGCGAGATAGCGCGTGATCATCGCGGTGGTTTCGCGTGCGATCGCATCGGTGCGATCGGGTGCTGGGTCGGTCGTTCCCGCACGGTGGGCGAGGGCGACCAACAGTGTCTCGATGATCGTTGCGGCGGTGGCGAGGTCGATGGCGGGTGCGATCTCGTCGATATGCATGCGGAGCACGGCCTCGATCCCCTCCGCCATCCTGCGATTCATCCGCTCCGTCTTTTCCGCGACGCCGATGCGCGGGGCGAGTTCGATCACGATCCGGTGAAGATCGGGCGTCAAATGATGCGAGATGAGAATCACATCGACGATCGCGCGAATGCACTCGGCCAGCGTGATGCGCGGCCGGCCGGCGAGCGCGCGTTCGAGATCGGCGACGAAGGCGTCGCAGCAGCGGTCGATCACCGCCGCGGCGAGCGCGGCCTTGTTGGGGAAATATTGATAGAGCGAGCCGACGCTGACGCCCGCGCGCTCGGCCACGCGCGCGGTGGTGAAGCGATCATAGCCCTGATCGAGCAAAAGCTGAGTGCTTGCGTCGATAATCGCATCGGCGGTGGCCTTCGCGCGTGCCTGGCGCGGAGATTTTCTGGGCTTCACATCCATTTACGACCTCGACGTCCGGCGTGCCGGAAAGCGAATGGAAAATGTGAATCATTCGTCACATATTGTGGACAGGCAATCAAGCGGCCTGCATGAAAGGAGTGCTCTTGTGACGACGCAGCCCTATTCGCATCTCATCCGCCTGAAGCAATGGGCGGATCGCGGGCTTTATCAGGTGGTCGAGGACAATCTGGATCGCCTTGACGCCGAGGAGCGCACGATCGTCATCCGCATCCTCGATCATATCCATGTCGTGGACCGGATCTTCCAGCATCACCTGCAGGGGCGGCCGCATTCGTTTGCCGCGCCGCGATCGGACGTGCTGCCCGACATCGCCCGCCTGGCGAACGATGCGCGTTCGGTGGACGATTGGTATGTTGCCTATATCGACAGGCTGTCGGCCGCGGATGTCGAGGCACCGGTCGATTTCGTCTACACCAACGGCAATCCGATGCAGATGACGCGCGGCGAGATCCTGCTGCACGTCTGCCTGCACGGGACGTATCACCGCGGCAATGCAGGCATCCTGTTCCAGAAGAAGGGGATCGCGCCCAATCGCGACGCGGTGACCGACTATCTGGAGGCGGCGGCCTGAGCGTGCTGGACAAAAAATAGGCTCCCGGCCTGCGCCGGGAGCCTGCCCCCTTATTGGTTCAGAACTTGAAGCCGACGGCGAGACCGTAGCGGCGCGGTTCGATCGTGAAGGCGTTGGTGAACAGGCCCGACGACTGGTCGGTGACGTACTGGCCGGTGATCGCGTTGTTCTTGGTCAGGTTCTGGACGAAGGCACGGGCATACCACGCGTCGTTCGCGCCGTTGAGCTGGAGCTGCGCATTGACGACCTCGTAACCCTTCAGACGGTCGATATCGCTGTTGAAGATGCTCGCGTAGCTGTTGCCGGTATAGTTGAGGTCGCCGCGCGGCACGAGCGTCATGCCGTTGCCCAGATCGATCGTATATTGCGCGCCGATCGCGAACTTGAACTCGGGCGCGAGCGGCAGCTGGTTGCCGCGGATGTTGACCGGCACGCCGCCGCCCATGACCTCCACGGGGACAGCATTGGCCTCGGCGAATTCGGCCAGACTCCCGCAGATGCTGTAGGCGCCAGTGGTGGTGGTGCCGGGGATCGGGACGGGCGCGGCCAGCCCGACTGCCTGGTTGAACTGCGCGACAAACCCGTTCGAGACGGCGGCACCGCCCGCGAGCGGCACTACCGCGCAATTGGCGGCGTTGGTGATGTCCTTGATGATCACCGCATCGCTGCGGCCGCCCGAGGGATCGCGCGGATTGGCGAGCAGCTTGTCCTGGGTGACCTTGCTGTGGAGGTAGCTGAAATTGGCGTTGACGACGAAATTCGGCGCCGGGCTCATCACCGCTTCGGCCTCGAAGCCGTAGATGTCGGCGCTGACGTTGTCATTGACGGCCGTTCGCGAGACGATGCGGGCGAGCTGCAAATTGTCGTACTTGTAGTAGAAGCCGGTCAGGTTGAGCTGGAGCGTGCCGTTGAGGAACGTGTTCTTCGATCCAATCTCGAAGGCGTCGACCTTTTCGGGCTCGAAGGCGATCGGCACCGCGAAGACAGGCGACAGCGGCGGGTTGATGCCGCCCGATTTGTAGCCGCGCGAATACGAAGCGTAGAGCAGGTTGTCGGGTGTGATCTTGTAGTCGAGCACCGCGCGACCGGTGAGCCGCTTGAAGGCGACGTCGTGCTCGGCATAAGGCTGAACGCCGGCGGTGCTGGCGTCGTAATCGAGCCCGTCATAGTTGAGCGCGTCCTCGAGATCCTCGACGCCATAGTTCAACAGCGGGTTGTCGCCGTTCGAATCGACCAGGTAGGTCGTGCGCGCTTTCAGATACTTGTCGTCATGATTGTAGCGCAGGCCAAGCGTCAGCTTGAGCTTGTCGGTGAAGTCGAAATAGGCCTCGCCGAAAATACCGTACGACTTGAGGCGGAAGGTATCCTCGTCGTTCCGATAGAAGGGCGTGCCGAATACGATCGGCCCATATGCCGCGGGAATTTGCCCGCCCGCATGTGCCAATGCCGGCAACAGGCCCGACGCGTAATCGAGCCCGAACGAGTTCACGTAATAGCTGTTGTCGCGGACCTTCTCGTCCAGATAGATGCCGCCGAGCAGGAAGTTGAACATGCCGTCGAACGAACTGTCGATGTGCGCCTCGGCCGACCATTGTTTGTAATGCGCGTTGGACAGATCGAAATCGAGGCTCTGGTCATAACAACCGATGCTTGCGCTCGCATAAACGCCACCGTCGTTCGGGCTTGCCGCCGACTGGCAGAATGGGCCCGCCGCGCCATTCGGCATGAGCGTGCCGGCGAGCGCGGTGAAAGGATTGACGCCGCCGGCCCCGGGAAACAGAAAGTTGAAGACGGGATCGGGAAGGCCGGCGACCGTCTGCAGCTGGGTGAGGCCGGGATTGCCGACAAGCGATCGCTCGACCGACTGGATGTAGTCCGTGGTCGATTCGACGTTGTTGCGCGCGTAGCCGCCGGTGATGTTGAGCGCGATGTTCCCGAAATTCTGATAGAATTTCGCCTGATAATGCTCTTCCTCGGCGAAATAGGTAGGATTGTAGTCGATGTTGACGGTGCGCATGCCCGACGGATTGACCGCATCCGAGAACACGTCCGCGCCATAGATGCTCTGAAGGCCGAACGCGGCGGCCGCCGGGCTGCCGGTGGCGATCGCCAGGAATTCGCTCGAGCTCTGGATCGCGGCCAGCGTCGAATTGCCGTTGGTGACGTCGGTACCGACGCGATCGGGCAGGCAGCCGAGGATACCCGTGGGATCGCGATGGCAGAGCTGCTTCTGGATGCGCGAGCGATCGTCCTTTTCATGGAAATAATAGGCGATGAGGTCGAGCCGGGTATCGCTCGACGGCTCCCATGACAGCGTGCCGCGCAGCGAATAGAGGTTGCGTCCGTCGATGCGGCTGTCGTCGTAGAGATTCTTGGTATAGCCGTTGCGATTCAGGTAGATACCTGCCACGCGCACGCCCAGCGTGTCGCCGATCGGCAGGTTGATCATCCCCTTGACCTTCTTCGAATCGTAATTGCCGTATTCGAATTCGCCCGAGGCATGGAAACCCGAGAAGTCGGGCTTGGCGGTGATGAAGTTGATCACGCCCGACGTGGCGTTGCGGCCGAACAGAGTGCCCTGCGGCCCGCGCAACACCTCGACGCGCTCGAGATCGAAGAACTCGCTTTCGAACAGACGGGTCGAGACCAGCGGCATGTCGTTGACGTGGATCGCGGTCGCCTGATCGCACGCGGTGCCGGTGCACAGGTCGCCGATGCCGCGGATCGTGAAGCTCGAGCTCGTGAAGTTGGTTTTCGTGTAGCTGACGTTGGGGAGCGACTGCTGGAGCGCGGCCGAGTTGACGATCTGCTGGCGCTCGAGATTTTCGGCGGTGAAGGCGGAGACCGCGATCGGCACGTCCTGGAGCCGCTCGGACGTGCGCTGCGCGGTGACGACGATGTCCTGGATGCCGCTCGCTTCGTCTTGCACGGGTGCGGCGGTCGCGGCCGCATCCTGCGGCGCGGCGGGGTCGGTCTGTGCGAGGGCAGGGCTCGCCGGCAGGAGCGCAATCGCCGAGGCCGCGAGCAGGTCGAACTTCGTCATGGCAGTCATCCCCTCCTGCACCGACTGCCGCTCTTGAACGCCGGCTAGACGGTGTTCGTGATTCAGGTATGCAAATCTAACGACCTAAAAAATCGCACGTCAATCTGATTCCTCTAGGAAAACTGCGGGGTTGCATGACTGTTGCCGAAATGAGACAGTTTCAAAATCGAACCTACGTTGTGCAATCCGGCGTGTGACGTAGCGTCAACCGCAAATCGGCCTTAAGGGAAAGGCATGTCTTCGATTCACGATAGCCCCGATGATGGCGAAACGATCGGCGATCCACCCGCGATCGACGTGCCCGACGATGTCGCGGAGGCGGTGCGCACGCTGATCCGCTGGGCGGGCGACGACCCCGGCCGCGAAGGATTGATCGATACGCCGCGCCGCGTCGCGCGCGCCTGGAAGGAATATTGCGCCGGCTACGGCGACGAGCCCGCGCACCATCTTGCTCGCGTGTTCGAGGAAGTGGGCGGTTATGACGAGATCGTGCTGCTGAAGGACGTGCCGTTCCAGTCGCATTGCGAGCATCACATGGCGCCGATCCACGGCAAGGCGCATATCGCCTATCTGCCGCGCGACCATGTCGTCGGGATTTCCAAGCTCGCGCGCGTGCTCCATGCCTATGCCCGACGGCTGCAGGTGCAGGAGCGGCTCACCGCCGAGGTGGCGGATTGTATCTGGACGGGGCTGAAACCGCTCGGCGTCGCGGTGGTGATCGAGGCGACCCACGCCTGCATGACCGCGCGCGGCGTGCGCACGCCCGGCGTCGGCATGGTCACCAGCCGGATGATGGGAGTGTTCCGCGACGACGAGCGCAGCCGCCGCGAGGTGCTGGCGCTGATGGGCTATTGACGCCGGAGATGGCGAGGCCGCGCAACGTCATCGTCACCGGCGGCGGCCGCCGGCTGGGCGCAGCGATCGTGCGCCGGCTGGCGGCGCGCGGGCACCGCGTCGTCATCCATCATCACCGGTCGGCCGACGAGGCGGCGGCGCTCGCCGATGCGATCGGGCCGGGCGCGGCAGCGATCGCGGCGGACCTGGCGGACCATGACGGGTTGGGAGCGTTGATCGAGGCGTCGCGTGCCGCGCTGGGCGGGGCGATCGACGGTCTGGTCAATTCCGCATCGCTGTTCGAATTCGACACGCCACCGCTCGCGTCGGGCGCGCTGTTCGAGCGCCTGGCGCGCGTCAACGTCACCGCGCCCGTGCTGCTCGCCTCGGCGCTCGCGCGGCAGGACGATCTGGAGGACGGCGCGATCGTCAACATCCTCGATCAGAAGCTCGCCAATCTCAATCCGGACTTCTTCTCCTACACACTCACCAAGGCCGCGCTCGAGACGGCGACGATGATGCTGGCGCAATCGCTGGCGCCACGGGTGCGGGTGAATGCGGTGGCGCCCGGCCTGACGCTGCCGAGCCTCGACCAGACCAAGGAGGAATTCGCGGCGGTTTCGCGCGAGAATCTGCTGCGCCGCCCGATCGGCGCCGAGGCGATCGGCGACGCGGTGGCCTATCTGCTCGACGCGCCCAGCGTCACGGGACAGACCCTGTTCGTCGACAACGGTCAGCGCTTTCTCCCCCGCACTGGTGACGTAATGTTCGCGACGCGAGGCGAAGACGCGCCATGACGGCGATCTTCACCACGATTCTCGACGGGCTCGAGATCACGATGCGGCTCGGCGTCCACGACGACGAGGTCGCAACGCCGCAACGCGTGCGGCTGAGCGTGTGGATGGAGGTCGATTACGGCCCGTCCGCGCCCGCCGATCGGATTGCGGAGGTGGTCGATTACGACTTCATACGGCTCGGCATCCACGAGTTCGCCAATCGCCATTTCGCCTTGCAGGAGACCTTGTGCGAGGCGGTCGCCGCTTTATGCCTGCGTGACCCGCGCGTGCGATCAGTGCGTGTCCGCTCGACCAAGCCCGACATCTATCCCGACGCGGCGATCGGGTGCGAGATCGTACGGCGCGCCGGCGGCTGAGCGCGATGCGGGAACGGGTCGTCCTGTTCAATTCCGGTTCAGCGCCCCACCACTAGGTCGGCACGTGCTAGGGTCGGCTTGAATGCCGGCCGTGCGCCGACTAGAGCGTGCGGCGCCCCCGACGAGGAGAGATTCCAGGATGCGTATGATTTCGAAGGCCGCCCTGGCCGCGGCCCTGTTGAGCGCTGGCGGGCTGGTGGCCGCCACGCCGGCACTCGCCAAGGACAAGAAGCAGGAACAGCAAGGCCCGCAGCTCAAGCTGAGCGATGCGGTGCGCAAGGCCGCGGTCGCGGCGCAAACCGCGCTTCAGGCCAAGGATTATGCGACCGCGCAGACCAATATCGACGCGGTGCTGGCGGCGGCGACCAACGACGACGAGCGCTATATCGGCCAGGCGCTCAAGCTCAGCCTCATCGCCGGGCAGAGCCAGGTCGAGGGCGCCGGCGACACCGCCGCGAACGCTCGCCACGATCAGGCGCTGGTCGCCCCGCTCGACGCGCTGATCGCCAATCCGAGCACGCCGCCCACCGAGGTTGGCAATTATGCTTACATGCGCGGCTCGATCGCGTTCAATCAGCAGAAATATGCCGATGCGCTGACCTATTATCAGAAGGCGCAGGCGGCAGGTTTCACCAACCAGGATCTTCCGCTCCAGATGGTGAAGGCGAAGGTCGAGAGCGGCGACGTCACCGGCGGCGTCTCGCAGCTCGGCCAGCTCGTCGATCAGGAAAAGGCCGCTGGGCGGGCCGCGCCGGAAAGCTGGTATCGCTATGCCATCGGCAAGCTCTACAAGACCAATGATCACGCGACGACGCTGCAATGGGTGCAGCGCTGGTTGACCGACTATCCGTCGTCGAAGAACTGGCGCGACGCGATCATCGTCTTCGGCTTCCAGGGCCCCACCGCAGCGCGGATGGGCAAGCCCGAACGCGTCGACCTGTTCCGCCTGATGCGCGCGACCCACTCGCTCGCGGATCAGAGCGATTACATGGAATATGCCGGGCTGACGTTCGACCTCGGTCTGCCGAGCGAGGCCAAGGCGGTGCTCGCCGAGGGCAAGTCCGCCGGCAAGATCGCCAGCAGCAGCGCCGACGCCACGGCGCTGGCCAAGGCAGCGCAGGACGCGATCTCGCGCGACGAATCGCTGACCTCGCTCGCGACCAAGGCTAAGGCCCGGCCCGACGGCAAGCTCGCGCAGCAGACGGGCGACGCGTATCTCGGTGCTGGCGACTATCAGAATGCGATCGCGCTGTATCGGCTTGCGCTCGAAAAGGGCGGTGTCGATGTCGATTCGGTAAACATGCACCTGGGCATCGCATTGGCGCTTTCGGGCGACAAGGCAGGCGCCGGCACCGCGTTCGACGCCGTCAAAGTGGCGCCGCGCACGGAAATCGCTGCGCTGTGGAAGACCTGGCTCGCGACCGGCACGGCAGGCGCTGCTGCCGCGGCGCCTGCCGCTCCCACCACTGCCGCGGCGCCTGCCGCGACGCAGTGATCGGCCATCCCCGTGTCGTCAGGCCGGCGACACGGGGATGCCCGGCTTGAGCTTCGAGGTTCGGATCGTCAGTGACGTCTTCACGCTCGCCACGTTGGGGGCGGGGGTGAGGTGCGTCGTCAGGATTTCCTGGAACGCCTTGAGATCGGTCGCGACGATCTTGAGGACGAAATCGATCTCGCCGTTGAGCATGTGGCACTCGCGGACTTCGGGAATCTCTGCCATGTGCTGCTCGAACTCGGCGAGATCGCGTTCCGCCTGGCTGCGCAGGCTGACCATCGCGAACACCGTGATCGGATAGCCCAAGGTGGCCGGATCGAGTTCGGCGTGGTAGCCTTGGATCGCGCCCGCTTCCTCGAGCGCGCGAACCCGACGCAGGCAGGGCGGCGCGGTGAGGCCGACGCGCTCAGCCAGCTCCACGTTGGTCATGCGGCCGTCGTCCTGGAGCAGTCCGAGTATCTGTCGGTCGATCCGGTCGAAAGCCATTGCGTGATGCTCCTCTTGAACCGATCATTCCGATCGGCAATGCCGCGGCCAGCATAAGATAATTGCGGGCGAACGCAATTGTCCCACAATGCGACGCGTCAATTTGGGAGGTTCCTGCGGCGTCGCGGACGCGGTAGGAAGGGAAAACGACGTGCTGCCGCGCGTCGTTTCCGGGGAATCGATTTTGCGCTTCGACGACAGCTTCGAGACGGTGATCTCCGCCGATATGTCGACTCCTTTCGGGGTCGAATCGGTCTGGCGGCAACTCGTCGATCTCGTCGGCCGCCGGCGCGTTCCGGCCGACGATGAAACGTTGGCACGACTGACGACGATTCGGGACGCGGTGCCGGTCGCCGTTCGCGCCGCCAGCGTGCGCGTGATCACTCACGGCACGCCGCCGGCGCCGCTGGTACGGTTCTTCGCCGCGGATGACGTCTCGGTCGCGGCGCCACTGTTGCGCTCGGCGCGTCTCTCCGACGACGAATGGATCGAGATTCTGCCAACGCTGTCGCCTGCGGGGCGCTCGATATTGCGGCACCGGCGCGATCTGGGCGCCGTGGTGGCGCGCGCGCTGGAAAGCTTCGGCAGTGTCGATTTCGTGCTGCCCGCTGCGGAGGAGATTGCCGACGACGAGGGTGCAGGCCCCGCGCCAGCGCCGCTCGAGCTGTCGACCGGGTCGTCGTTCGTGTCGCTCGGCAGGGCGGCGATGGCGCTGCCCGTAGTGGCCGAGGCGATGCGGCAACGCGGCGACGAGGAGCGTGCGGCGCCGGTCGCAGACGCCGACGGGGCGTTCCAGATCGCCGAGCTGGTCGCGCGGATCGATGCCTATCACCGGCGGCGGGAGCAGACGCGCGATGCCGGCGACGACGGCGACGAGCAGCCCCTGTCGCTGCCGCTCGCTGCGTTCGATTTCGAGGCCGACGAAGATGGCGTGGTCTGCTGGGTATCGGGCGACGAGCGCGCGCCGATCATTGGTCTGTCGCTGCTCCACGGCGCGATTGCCGGCTCGCAGGTCGACGGCGTCGCGGCGGGCGCCTTCCGCCGTCGTGCATCGTTCAGCGATGCCCGTCTCGTCATCGAAGGCTCGTCGCGGGCGGCGGGGGCGTGGCGCATCTCCGCGATCCCGATTTTCGAGCCGCTGACCGGACGGTTCGCCGGCTATCGCGGCACCGCGCGTCGGCCGCGCGCCGACGAAACCGCCGAACCGCGCGGCGGACGCGGGGGTATGTCCGATTCGCTGCGCCAGCTCGTCCATGAGCTGCGCACGCCGACCAATGCCATCGCCGGCTTCGCCGAGATGATCGAGACCGAGATGCTGGGCCCGGTCGCCGATCCCTATCGCGCGCGCGCCGGATCGATCCGCCAGCAAGCGCGAGACCTGCTCACCGCGATCGAGGATCTCGACACGGCTGCGCGGATCGAGAGCAAGGCGCTCGACCTGCGGCCCGCCACGGTTTCGCTGCGACCGTTGATCGAGACGGTGACAGCCGATCTCGCACCGCTCGCCGAGCTGCGCGGTACCATGCTTGATATCGCCGCGGACCTGCCCGATCTGGAGGTGGCGGGTGATGCGCTTGCGCTCGAGCGGCTGGTCGGCCGGCTGATGGCGGCACTGGTCGCCGCCGGCGCGCGCGGCGAACGGATCGCGATCGATGCGCGGCAGGAGGACGATCAGGTCGTTGTCACGATCGATCGGCCGCAAGGGCTCGCGGGTTATTCGGGCGAGGCGCTGCTCTCGATCGATGCCGAGCAGGAAGCCGCGCTCGACGGCGCGCCGTTGCTGGGCACCGGTTTCGCGCTGCGGCTGGCGCGCAATCTGGCGACCGAACTCGGCGGTACGCTGATCATCGGCGCCGAGCGCTTGACTTTGCGGCTGCCGGGCGCTCGAACCGGCGAAGTGGGGCAGGCATCGGGGCATTGAGCGGCGGTGACGCCGGAGACGGGGCGGGCTGGCGCGTGCCGCCCCCCGAACGCGGCGCGCGGATTGCGTGGCCCGGCGATTTCGGCACGTGCTTCACCCTGTTCGTCGATACCGAGGAGGAGTTCGACTGGCGCGCGCCGCTGTCGCGTGATGCGCGTGCGACGACGGCGATCGCGGCACTTCCGAACGCTCATCGCCGCTTCGCCGGGCGCGGCATTCCGGTGACCTACCTCGTCGATCATCCGATCGCGACCAGCCCGGCGGCGGTCGAGGTCTTGCGCGAGGCGATGGATGACGGGCGCTCGACGATCGGGACGCAGCTGCATCCCTGGGTCAACCCGCCGTTCGACGAAGTACTGGTGCCCGCCAACAGCTATCCCGGCAACCTGCCGCATGCGATCGAGGCGGCCAAGCTGGACGCACTCACCGACGCGATCGTGGCGGCGTTCGGCGTCCGCCCGCGGGTCTATCGTGCCGGCCGTTACGGCATCGGCAAGGCGACTGCCGCGCTGCTCGCCGAGCGCGGCTATCGGCTCGATAGCTCCATTCGTTCGCGCTACGATTATCGCGGCGACGGCGGCCCCGATTTCGGCGCGATCGACAGCCGCGCTTTCTGGTTGGATGTGGATCGCCGGGTGCTCGAACTACCGCTGACGACGGTGTTTACCGGTCTCGGCAGGCGCGGCGGTGAAGGCGTCTATCGCATGCTCGGCAGCGTACCGCGCGGACGCGGGGTCGCGGCGCGGCTCGGCCTGCTCGCGCGCGTGGCGTTGACGCCCGAGGACATGCCGGTGGACGACGCGCTCGAAGCGGTTCGCGTTGCAATTGGGGAGGGCATGCGGGTGCTCAATTTCGCGTTCCATTCGCCGTCGCTTGCCCCCGGCAATACGCCCTATGTGCGCGACCAGGCCGATCTCGCGAACTTCCATGCCTGGTGGGATAAGGTGCTCGATCTGCTGGACCGGTTGGGCGTGGCGCCGATCGGCGCCGACGCGCTGATCGCGGCGGCCGATGCGATACGCGATCGCGCGCTTGCCTCCGCGTCCGCGCCCGCCTAACGCCGGCGCTCGGTGGGGCCTGTAGCTCAATTGGTTAGAGCTGGCCGCTCATAACGGCTAGGTTGCGGGTTCGAGTCCTGCCGGGCCCACCATCACGGTTGCGCCGCCACATCGGAGCGGGCAAAGCGCAACCGCGTCGGGGAGTGGCGCAGCCTGGTAGCGCATCTGCTTTGGGAGCAGAGGGTCGCAGGTTCGAATCCTGTCTCCCCGACCATATTATGCCGCAACCGTTGTACGGCCCCGCTCTGGACCGACGTCTCGAAAGTCACGTCAGAAGCCTTGCCTTCTGCCGCGCAAACTCGTCGTCCGTTAATATGCCTTGATCACGCAAGGCGGCGAGCTTGGCCAGTTCGTCCGCCATTGAAATTGGACGTGCGTTCGGGTCGAGGGTAGCGATCTTTCCCTGCACAAAATCACGCAGAGCGCGAAAATCATCCGCGTCCTTCGAATCAAATTGGAGGGCATTTTCATCTTGATTGACAGGGCCAGCCCATTCGCACCCGCCTTTGATAGAAAACTGAATATAGCCCGCAAGCCAACTGCCGGGCTCTCGAAACTGTACTGCGGTGATGCTGGAGAAGGGGATGCGTTTATCGCCTTTGAATCCATGGTAGAGCGCGCGATATGAGATAGTTACCGCATCATCCTCTACCGCAATCGATTTCGTTTGCCCTTTGAGCGTTCGTCCCAAGACCCCATTCATCGCGCGCCTCCCCCAGCGCAGGGTACGATAACGGGTTTTCGACTGCGATCAACGCGGAGGCGCGCGCGCCACCCGCGCGTCAGAGCGTGGCGAGGAGCCTGGAGAGGCCGTCCATCGTGAAGGGCTTGCTCAGCAACGGGCGATCGCGGTGGGCCTCGACGATCGTGTCGTTGCTGCCGCCCGTCGCCAGCACGAACGGCACCTTGGCCGCGGCGAGCGCGTCGGCGACCTGCCAGCATTGCTCGCCACCGCGCAGGTTGACGTCGAGGATGGCGGCGTCGATTCCGCCCGCGGCGACCTTCGGCAGGGCGCTCGCGACGCTGTCGACCGTCGCCACCACCTTGTGATCGAGCGCGCCGAGGAAATCCTCGAGCATCATCGCGATCAGCGGTTCGTCTTCGACGATCAGGACATGGCGGCTTGCGGTCATAGGTGGTGCCTTAGCGGTGGGCGAGGCGGCTCGCCAGCGCTATCTATCGGCCAGCGCATCGCGCGCGGCTTCCGCAAGTTGCTGAACGGAGAAGGGTTTGGCGATGAAGGCGACATTGTCGATGTCGATCGACCGGCGCAGTTGTTCCTCGGCATAGCCCGACATGAACAGGATCGGCAGGTCGGGGTACCGCTTGCGCGCCTCGCGCACCATCGTCGGGCCGTCCATGAGCGGCATGACGACGTCCGACACCAGAAGGTCGGGCCGCTCACCCTCGGCCAAAAGGTCGAGCGCGGCCTCGCCGTTCTCCGCGGTGACGACGGTATATCCCTGCCGCGTCAGCGCGCGCTCGGCGACGGCGCGGACCATGTCCTCGTCTTCGACCAGGAGCACGGTGCCCGTGCCCCAAAGATCGCCTTTCTTCTCCTTCTTCGGCGCCGCCGCGGGGGCGGTGCCGGCGGCGTGGACGGGCAGGTAGACCGAGAAGGTGGTGCCCTTGTCGAGAACCGATTCCGCAAAGATGTAACCGCCCGATTGCTTGACGATGCCGTAGACGGTGGACAGGCCGAGCCCGGTGCCCTTGCCGGTTTCCTTGGTGGTGAAGAAGGGTTCGAAGATCTTGGCGAGATGCTCGGGCGCGATGCCGGTGCCGGTGTCGCTGATCTTAAGCGCGGTATAATCGGCGACGGGCAGCACGTCGCTTTCCATCCGGCGCACCTCCGCCGCGGGCACCGAAAGCGTCTGGATGGTGAGGGTGCCGCCGCCCAGCGGGTTCCTGGCGAGCATCGCGTCGCGCGCATTAACCGCAAGATTGACGACCACCTGCTCGAGTTGCCCCGGATCGGCGCGCACCGGCCCCAGATTGCGGCCGTGTGTGACCGTTAGCGTCACGGTTTCGCCGAGCAGCCGCTTCAGCAGGTTGGATACCTCGGAGATGACGTCCGGTAGCTGGAGCACTTGCGGGCGCAGCGTCTGCTGGCGGGAGAAAGCGAGGAGCTGGCGCGTCAGGCTCGCCGCGCGGTTGGAATTGGCCTTGACCTGCTGGATGTCGTCATAGTCGCTGTCGCCGGGCGCGTGGCGCATCAGCATCAGGTCGCAATGGCCGATGATCGCGGTCAGGATGTTGTTGAAATCGTGCGCGACGCCGCCGGCGAGCTGCCCCACCGCCTGCATCTTGGTCGCCTGCGCCACTTCGCGCTTGAGGCGGTCCTCCTCGCTATTGTCCTTGAGGCTGAGCAGGACCGCCGCCTCGCCGAGCCCGCGCGCGCCCGCGATCGAGAGCACCACCGGCTCGTCGGGGCGATCCTTCAGGCGCACCGCGAGGTCGCTCGCGCGCGCGGCGCCGCCGGCGAAGCGGCGAATGGCGTCGGCGATCGCGGTCTTGTCCTCGCGCACGACGAGGTCGCCGGGATAGACGGGCGGCGCGGAGACATCGACGCGCGCGGCGCGCACGAAGGCATTGTTCATCTGCAGGAACCGGCCTTCGCGATCGACCAATGCGGTGCCGTAGGGCATCATCGCGACCAGGTTGCCGAGCGTTGCGGCCGCGGTCGCACCGAGCGCGGGCGTCGCATTTTCCTCGTCGACCAGTGCCACCAGCATCGGCACGCTGTCGCCCTGGAGGAAGGGGATCTGGAGGACGCGCACGGGCGTGCCCGCCAGCCCCTCGCGCTCGAAGCGGACGACGCCTTGCGCGTCGGTGATCAGGAAGCGCGCGAAATCGCGCCCGGTGACGGCGCCTTCCTCATGCCCCAATGCGCGCGTCCGGAACACGCGATTGGCGGCGCGGATGCGACCTTCGGGCGAGACGAGTGCCGCCATGATGCCCGCGCCCGCAAGGCGATCGCCGGTCGGCCCGGCGATGATGTCCGAGATCGTGCCGACGAGATTGAGGCCCTCTGCGCCGTGAAAGCGCCAGATCAGCATGTCCTCGAAGGCACCGGCGCGAGCGATCTCGGCTGTGAGTGGGGTTCCGTTGGAGACGAGATGGGGCGCCTTGCCCGATCCGTCGCGCCACGCCGCGCGGCCGGCGGCGGCGAGTTGCGAAACGCCTTCTTCGCCGACTGGCAGGCTGGGTGGCGTCGGCAGGCCGCCGAACAATGCTTCGTAGCGATCGTTGGCGCAGACCAGTCGCCCGGCCCGGTCGGTGACGGCGACGGCATCGGGGCTTGCCTGCGCCAGCGTCCGTGCCAGTGACCAATCGACCGCGGCTTCATCGTCGGTCGCAGCAGCGGGTAGCAGACGCCGCGCGGCGACCAGCAGGCCGCCGACGACGATCGCGGCGGCGAAAAAAGCCGCGGCGATCGCGGTGTTGCCCAGGATCCACAGGATCAGCAGCGCCGCCGCGATCCCGGTCGCGCCTGCGATCAGCAAGGCGGTGCGCGCCGGCGAGGGGCGATCCAGCGAGGAGAGGGGACGCGTGGCCATCGCGTCCTTCATGGCAGCGCGCTTCGGCCCGTCAAGCGGCGCGCGCGATTCGCGCGGCCGGGTGAGGTTATTGCGCCATCACCGCGAGCAGATCGTAATAATCCGAAAGTGGAATGGGACGATCGAGCTGGCAGCCGAGCCGTCCGCCGAGGGACCAGCGGATCTCGGCGACCACTACCCCGATCACGGGAAGCGTGATGTGGAGGCGGTCGCCAACGGCGTAACCGGTGTCACACCGCGCCATCAGCCCCATGGCGGAGATGTTGACGATCAACAGGCTGACAGGCCTCGCGTCGGGCCCGAAGGCGCGCGCGCGATAATGCACCTCGTCGCGATCGAGCGCGCGGTCGTCTTTCCAGGCAAGTGCGCCCAACGCCATCCCTACTCCCCCCAACACCCGGGAACGCTACCAAGGCTAGGCAGAGGGAATGAATCGTCCGGCAACGAAGCTGGTTACCGAATGCTTGCTGCCGGTCAGCGCGTGAGCAGGCCGTGATGCTTCTTGCCGGCGGAAACGCGCACGGGCGCTTCGCCGACAGTAATCGATACGGTTTCGTCGGCGATCTTCTCGCCATCGATTCGCGCCCCGCCGCCCTTGATCAGACGGCGCGCCTCGCCCTTGGAGGCGACGAGCCCGAGCGCGACGAGAGCATCGACGACACCGATCGCACCGCCGGGGACCGCATGATGCGGCAGCGCGTCACCCGCCGCGCCTTCCTCGAAAGTCTTGCGCGCGGTCTCCGACGCCTCGGTGGCGGCCGTTTCGCCCCGACACATCGCCGTCGCGGCATCGGCGAGCACCTTTTTGGCGTCGTTGATCTCGGCACCCTCGAGGCGCTCCAGCCGCGCGATCTCGTCGAGCGGCAGGTCGGTGAACAGGCGCAGGAAGCGCCCGACGTCGCGATCGTCGGTGTTCCGCCAGAACTGCCAGTAATCGTAGCTCGACAGCTGGTCCTCGTGGAGCCAGACGGCGCCCGCCATGGTCTTGCCCATCTTGCCGCCGTCGGCGGTGGTGATGAGCGGGGTGGTGACGCCGAACACTTCGGTGCCGTCCATCCGTCGCGCGAGCTCGACCCCGTTGACGATGTTCCCCCACTGATCCGATCCGCCCATCTGGAGGCGGCAGCCGGCGCGCTGCGCGAGTTCGCGGAAGTCGTAGGCCTGGAGGATCATGTAGTTGAATTCGAGGAACGACAGCGATTGTTCGCGATCGAGCCGAAGCTTGACCGAATCGAAGCTGAGCATCCGGTTGACCGAGAAATGCTGGCCGACCTCACGCAGGAAGGGAATGTATTCGAGCGCGTCGAGCCATTCGGCATTGTCGAGCATGATCGCGTCCGACGGGCCGTCGCCGAACGTCAGGAAGCGCTCGAAGATGCGCTTGATCGAGGCGACGTTGGCCTTGATCCCATCCTCGGCGAGCAGCTTGCGCGCCTCGTCCTTGAAGCTCGGATCGCCGATCTTGCCGGTGCCGCCGCCCATCAGCACGATCGGCTTGTGCCCGGTCTGCTGCATCCGGCGCAGCAGCATGATCTGGACGAGGCTGCCGACATGGAGCGACGGCGCGGTGGGATCGAAGCCGATATAGCCGGGCACGACCTGCGTCGCCGCGAGCGCATCGAGCGCGGCGGCATCGGTGATCTGGTGGATATAGCCGCGCTCGTCGAGGAGGCGGAGCAGGTCGGATCGGAACTCGGTCATGGCGCGGCGCGCTTAGCACGCGGCTTCGGGTCCGTCATCCCAGCGAAAGCTGGGATCGCTCCGACGGTCGGCCCTTGCTCAACCAGGCTCCAGCTTTCGCTGGAGTGACGACCTGTTTAGTCCGGCAGCTTGCCCAAAGGATCGACCGGATCGCGACCCTTGCGGACCTCGAAATGCACGCCCGGCGCGGGCGCCGAGCCCGTCTGGCCCGAAAGCGCGATCCGCTGCCCCCGCTTCACCGATTGCCCGCGCTTCACGAGCAGCGAGCTCGCATTGCCGTAGACCGTCACCCAGCCGTCGCCATGCTTGAGGATGACGAGCCCCCCGAGCGACGGAATGCCCGTGCCGGCATAGGCCACGACGCCGTCCGCGGCGGCGGCCACGGGCGTTCCCACGGGCGCGGCGATCTGGATGCCGTCGTTGCGCCTGCCATCGCCCATCGAGCCGAATTTCGCGACGACGCGGCCCTGCACCGGCCAGGAGAAGCCGCCGACGAGCTTGGCCGGCGCCGCGACGGCGGTGGTCGGCGCGGGGACGTGCGAGGGCGAAGTCGTGGCTCGGGCAGGGGCCTTGTTCTCGGCGATGGCGGGCTCGCTGCCGGTCACGAGATCGTCGATGTCGAGCGTGAAGGCGGCGGCGCGTTCCGCGGCACTGCTCATGCCCGGCACGTCGCCGCCGGGGATCAGCAATCGCCAGCCGGTGCGCAGCAGATAGGGTTCGGTGAGCCCGTTCGCGGCGACGATGCGCGACCATTCGACGCCATAAGCGCGCGCGATGGCGATGCCGGTCTGCCCGCGCTCGATCTCGTGATAGCGCCCGCCGGGGATCGTCAGCACCTGCCCGGCGCGGATGACATAGGGTTCGACGAGACCGTTCGCCTTGGCAATGGCCAGCTCGCCGCCGCCGGTCTTGCTCGCGATCCGGCGCAGCGTGTCGCCGGGCTCGACCCGATAGGTGCGCGTCGCGATCATGCGCGCATCGGGCGCGACGGGGTTCGATTCCCACGCGGGCGGCGCGGCGGGCGGCGTCGACACGTCCTGCCGGTATTCGGGATAGGGGCGCGTCTGCTGGGGCGGCGGCGTAGTGGTGGACGGTGGCGGCGCGACGCTGGGGATGCACCCCGCCAGCGCAGTCATCGCCGCGAGCGACCCAACGCCGCCGATCTTGCGTCGAACCCCCGCTACCGTCATCCCGTCCCCGTCTTACCGATACGCCCGATCCAGCATAGCAAGCGATTCGCGGTGCGTCAGGTCCAGATGGAGGGGAGTCACCGCGATATAACCGTCGGTGATCGCTTCGAGGTCGGTCGAATGCGCCGGCGTCTCGACCGTAGGGCCGAGCGCGAACCAGTGATAATCATAGCCGCGCGGGTCGGTGTTGGTGACGATGCGCAGGCGCCCGTAATCGCGCAGCCCCTGGCCGACGACCCGGATGCCCTTCACCGCGTCGGGCGCCAGCGCAGGGAAATTGACGTTGACGAGCGTGCGCGGGGCAAGCTCGGCCTCGATCAGCGGGCGCAGCACCCGCTCGCCCCAGGCGGCAGCAGCGGCGAAGGGAACCGTGTCCCCCATGCCCTCGCGCGCGTAGACCTGGCTCAGCGCGATCGCGCGCACGCCCGCCAGTGCGCCTTCCATCGCGGCCGAGACGGTGCCCGAATAAGTCACGTCCTCGGCCAAATTCGCGCCCCGGTTGACGCCCGACAGGACCAGGTCGGGCGGGCAATCCTCCATGATCTTGGCGAGCGCCATCATCACCGCGTCGGTCGGCGTACCGCTGACGGCATAACGCCGCTCGCCGAATTTGCGGATGCGCAGGGGGCGGGTGAGGGTGAGCGAATGCCCGGCCCCCGACTGCTCTTCGGTCGGCGCGACCACCCAGACATCGTCGGAAAAGCGCGCGGCGATTTCTTCGAGAACCTTGAGGCCCGGCGCGTGATAGCCGTCGTCGTTGGTGAGGAGAATGCGCATCAGCGCGCGGGCTCGATCCGGTCGAGTCCGTCGAGATGAGGTTTCAACACCTCGGGGATCGTCACCGATCCGTCATCGCTCTGGTAGTTCTCGATCACTGCCACGAGCGTGCGCCCGACCGCGAGGCCCGAGCCGTTGAGCGTGTGGACGAAGCGCGTTCCTTTCTCGCCTGCGGGGCGATAGCGTGCGTTCATCCGCCGCGCCTGAAAATCGGTGCAGGTCGAGCAGCTCGAAATCTCGCGGTAGCGGGCCTGGCCGGGGAGCCAGACTTCGAGATCGTAGGTGCGCGCGGCGGAAAAGCCCATGTCGCCGGTGCACAGCTTCACCCGGCGGAAGGCGAGCCCGAGCCTGGCCAGCAGATCCTCGGCGCACGCGGTCATGCGCTCATGTTCGGCCTCGGACTGGTCGGGGGTGGTGATCGAGACCATCTCGACCTTGTCGAACTGGTGCTGGCGGATGAAGCCGCGCGTATCGCGGCCCGCGGCGCCGGCCTCGGAGCGGAAGCAGGGCGTCAGCGCGGCGACGCGCAGCGGGAGTTCTTCCTCGGCCAGAATCTCCTCGCGCACGATGTTGGTCAGGCTGACTTCGGCGGTAGGAATAAGCCAGCGTCCATCGGTGGTTCGAAACAGGTCTTCGGAAAATTTCGGAAGTTGGCCCGTGCCGTAGACCACTTCGTCACGCACCAGCAGCGGGGGGACGACCTGTTCGTAGCCGTGATCGCGCGCCAGGCTGGTCAGCATGAACTGGCCGAGCGCGCGATAGAGCTGCGCGACGGGGCCGCGCAGCAGCGTGAAGCGCGCGCCGGCGAGCTTGACGCCGGTCTCGAAATCCATGCCTAGCGCGGGGGCGATCTCGTCATGCTCTTTCGGCGCAAAGGCGAAATTGGGTTTCTCGCCGTGCGCGGCGACTTCGACATTGTCGTCCTCGTCTGCGCCCTCGGGCACGTCGGGCAGCGGCAGGTTGGGGATCGTGGCGAGGATATTGTCGAGCTCGTCGCCGAGCCGCGCTTCCTCGGCTTCGAGCGCGGGCAGGCGCTCCTTGAGCACGCCGACCTCGGCCATCAGCGCCTGCGCCGCCGCCTCGTCCTTCTGCGCCTTGGCCGCGCCGATCGCCTTCGACGCCTCGTTGCGGCGCGCCTGGCCCGCTTGCACCTCGGTGATCACCGAACGGCGGCGTTCGTCGAGCGCGATCAGATCGGCGGCGCGCGGCTCCAGTCCGCGGCGGGCGAGCGCGGCGTCGAAGGCGTCCGGATGGTCTCGGATGAAGCGGATGTCGTGCATGGGACGCACGCTATGGCTGCGGCCGCCGAACCGCGCAACCCCGCCCGCCGCGGGGCGTTGGATCGCCATGGGTTCCAGCGCGAAAAGGAGATCCGACATGCAGCTTCCGCAGGACGCCTTCGTCATGGTCGCCGACGGCCGCAAGATGCTGTTCTTCCGTAACGAGGGCGACGCCGCGCGCCCCAACCTCGTCGTCGAGCACGCACGCGTACAGAACAACCCGCCCGACCGCGATCAATCGAGTGATGCGCCGGGCACCGCCTTTTCCAGCAACGGCTCGGGCAGGAGCTCGTATCAGGAAACCGACTTCCATCAGCTCGAGGAGGATCGTTTCGCCGCCGAAGTCGCGGCGATGCTCAAGCAGCGCGCCTTCGCCAACGATTACGAGAAGCTGATCGTGGTCGCGCCGCCGCGCACCCTGGGCGAACTGCGCAAGCATTATCACAAGGAAGTCGCCGACCGCCTGATCGGCGAGATCGACAAGGATTTGACCGGCCACCCGGTCGACCAGATCGAGAAGGCGCTCGCCGTCGCCTGAATCGAAGGGAAGTCGCGAAATGGTCGCGCGGGATCAGTCCCGCGCGGCCGTTTCCTTCTTCTTCGCCAGCCGCTTGCGGGCGACGAGCGCCGATGCCGCCGCACCGAACAGCAACACCATCGGCGGCGCGGGGACGGGGTGGGGTCCGCCGCTCGACGAGCCGCCATGATGGCCGCCGCTCGACCCGTGATGGCCGCCGCTGGTGCTCCAGCCGCCATTGCTGCTCCACCCGCCGGTTGAACTGCTGGTGCTCGACGACGACGACGACGACGTGGAGGACGAAGTGGACGACGAGGTCGAACTCGATGACGAGGTGGACGACGACGACGAGACGTTGCCCGACGAAGACGTGGAGGACGTGCTCGACACACCACCGGTCGACGATGAGGTCGAGGTCGAGCCGCCGCTCGATGTGGATGAGATTACGATGCTGCCGCTCGAGCCGCCGCTGCCGCCGAAGAATCCGCCGAAGAAGCCGCCACCGAATCCACCGAAGCCGCCGCTGCCGCCGACGATCACGGGCGGGCTGTCGCTACCGCCCGACATTTCGGGCAGCGGAGGCAACGGCACGGGCGCCGGCGGCACGGCCGCGACGACGGTTGCCGGCGGGCACTCGGCGACCTCGGGCGGCCTGGGCACCGTCTTGGAACGGTGGACGACCTTGTTCTTCGAAACCTGCTTGGTCGGGCGATGCCGGACTTTGAGCTTGCTCGGGTTCGCGTCCGCGACCGATGCGTCGATCGCCGCCTCGCCGCCGCTGTGCCGCACGACCTTGTCGGTCGGGCGCACGATCGGATGCTGCTGCTCGGCAAGGTGCACCGCGCCGCCGCCGACGAGTGCGCCGCCCGCGGCACACGCACACAATTTCGCCAAAGCTATCCGCACCGACATAGCGTGTCTCTCTTCTTGCTGGCGGGCTCTCTCGCCATCTGATGCCCGAAAGTGCGAAACAAAGGCTTAAGCGCAAGCGCGTTAACCATGCTTCGGCGTCCCGCCCCGGGATTTTCCGACAGCTTCTGCACGGTGCCATGCTTAACGTCCCGCATCGGGACAGGATCGCGAGCAGTGCTGGACAATCGTTAACGACAATGCCGTCGGGCGCGGGGTCGGAACGACTCGACGACAGGCCGTCATCCTTGCCGCGACGTTCAGCGACGAGCCGTGTTCGCGGTCGCTTGTGGAGCGTGTCAGGCATGGGTATAGGGCGCGCCACGAGTGAGGCGGCATCGAGACGCGGAACCCGCGCAAGGCGCCGCCACAAGGAGAGTGGGGATGGCTAGCGTCTTGAAAAGCATCGATGATATCGCAAAACTGGTCCCGCCTCCCGCCAATGACGGCGACGGCTATCGGCCCAGTCCCGACGAGCCGTTCATGAATCCGCGACAACAGGATTATTTCCGCGACAAGCTCCAGGCCTGGAAAGAGGCGATTTTGCGCGAGGCGCAGGGTACGATCTCGCAGCTCCAGAGCGATTCGCTGCGCGAAGCCGACCTGACGGATCGGGCGTCGAGCGAAACCGACTGGTCGATCGAACTCAGGACGCGCGATCGCCAGCGCAAGCTGATCGCGAAGATCGACGCCGCGATCCGGCGGATCGACGAAGGCGAATACGGCTATTGCGAAGTAACCGGTGAGCCGATTTCGCTCGCCCGGCTCGAGGCGCGCCCGATCGCGACGATGACGGTCGAGGCGCAGGAGCGCCACGAGCGGCAGGAGAAGGTCTCACGCGAGGATTGACGTCGGCGACCCTGATCTTAACCCTTGCATAGCAAATGGGGGATAGACCGGGTGCGCGGGCGGCAACCGTAATCCCACGGAACTGAAATGGACCGGCTTTCTGACGATCACTTTCCCGCCGAGACCGGCATCGACGTCGGAACCGGGCGCAACGACTCGCGTGACAGCCTGTTGCTGTCGGCGCGTTTCCGCGAATTGGGAAAGCAGCGCGAGGATCAGGTGCGCGTCCGCAATCTTTCCGCTGGCGGGCTGATGATCGAACTGCCGCGCGATGTCGCGGTCGATACACCGGTCGAGGTGGAAGTACGCGGGGTCGGTTGGGTCAGCGGCAGAATCGCCTGGAATACCGCAGGTCGCGCCGGGGTCGCCTTCGATGCGCCGATCGATCCGATGCTTGCGCGCAAACCGGTGGGCGCGCAGCGCAACCGGACGATGAAGATCTAGGTTGATACGGTTCGGCGGGAGCCCGCGACGCGGGCCGCCGCCGTCCGTTCGTCGCCTCAAACGGTGGCGACCATTTCCTCTTTCAGCTTCAGCTTCTGCTTCTTCAGGTCGGCCAGCATGTGTGCGTCCGGAAAGGGGCGCTGCGACTCGGCGGTGATCTGCCGCTCGAGCCCGGCATGCTTGGCTTCGAGTGCCGAAAGATGCGCGTTTTGCATGGAAGCAGTCCTCCTGGTTGCCGACGGGAATCCGAGTAAACCACCAAATCGTGCAAATGTCGCCACCGAGAATGGTTGATTTCGACGGCGCGTGGCATTTGACGCATGATCGACGCGCGACATATCGGCGTGCGGCGTGAGCAAGGACGTGGTGTGGACGAGGCAGCGAACGAATCGGAGATGCGGCGCCAACTCGAGATGCTGCGCATCGAGCACCGCGATCTCGACAATGCGATCGCGGCACTCGGCGATGCCGGCTCGGCCGATCAGCTCCAGCTCGCACGGCTCAAGAAGCGCAAGCTCAGGCTACGCGACGAGATCGCGCGGATCGAGGACAGGCTGATCCCCGACATCATCGCCTGACCTGCATCGGATCGGGACGCTGCGTGCGTGAGCCGATAGTGTCCTGTCGCGTGCGGATGTGGCACCGTGCGCGGATGAACGACGGCACGGGCGATTCGCGAATCCACCGCAAGCTGATCGACTCGCTTTATGTTGAGGCGATGCTGCTGGCAGACGAAGCGCGCGCCTATTTCGACGAGGGCGGCCGTAGCGATCGCGAGGCGCTCGATCCGCTCGCCCGCGTCGCGTTTTCGTGCGAATCGCTCAAGGTGACGACGCGGCTGATGCACGTCATCGCCTGGCTGCTCACGCAGCGCGCGGTCGCGGCCGGGGAATTGCCGCCGCGTGACGCGCTCCATCCGTCGCGGCGGCTCGGCACGGCGCCGGTTTCGGACGAAGCGGCGATCGCCACGATGCCCGCAGCGGCGCAGCAACTGGTCGCATCGAGCGCGGACCTCTACCGCCGTGTCGCCCGTCTCGATGCCTCGCAAACCGAACCGACGATCGCCGCCAGCCCGGCCCGGCGGATGCTCGACCGCCTGCAATCGGCCTTCTAGGGCAACGCCAGCCGTTCGCGCGCCGCGTGGTATTGCGCCTCGAGACGGTCGACGCGGGCCGCGACCGGCTCGATGGCATCGACGGCGCCGATGCCTTGCCCCGATCCCCAGATGTCGCGCCACGCCTTGGCCTTGCTCGAATTGCCGCCGCCGAAGTTCATCGTCTCGAGATCGCCCTGCGGCAAATTGTCCGGATCGAGCCCCGCCGCGGTGATCGACGCGCGCAGGTAATTGCCGTGGACGCCGGTGAAAAGGTCCGAATAGACGATGTCGCTGGCATGGCCATCGACGATCGCCTGCTTGTAAGCCTCGATCGCATTGGCCTCGGGCGTCGCGATGAAGGGCGAACCGATATAGGCGAGATCGGCGCCCATTGCTTGCGCCGCGAGGATCGCGTCACCCGTCGCGATCGCCCCCGACAAGGCGAGCGGTCCATCGAACCAGTGGCGAATTTCCTGGACGAGCGCGAAAGGAGAAAGCCGACCCGCATGGCCACCGGCGCCTGCCGCGACCGCGATCAAACCGTCCGCGCCTTTCTCGATCGCCTTGCGCGCATAGCGGTCGTCGATCACGTCGTGCAGCGTGATGCCGCCCCAGCCGTGCACGGCGTGGTTGAGATCCTCGCGCGCGCCCAGCGAGGTGATCACGATCGGCACCTGCCATTTCGCGCAGGTCGCGAGATCGGCGTCGAGCCGGTCGTTCGAGCGATGGACGATCTGGTTGACTGCAAACGGCGCCGCGGGCCGTTCGGGATGATCGCGGTTCCACGCGGCGAGCTCCCCGGTGATCCGATGGAGCCATTCGTCGAGCAACGATTGCGGTCGCGCGTTGAGCGCCGGGAACGACCCGACGATCCCGGCCTTGCACTGGGCGATCACGAGATCGGGCACCGAAATGATGAAGAGCGGCGCACCGATGACCGGCAGGCGCAGCGAACTGAGGATCGGAGGCAGGCTCATGTGAGTTTCATAGCGAAACCCAATCACCTGTCCAACTGCGCGACGAATATCAGTATGCCACAGGCTGTCACCGGTCGCTGCTGCGCCGTCGGAAAGCAATCGAAAGGGATGGTGGACGCACTAGGGCTCGAACCTAGGACCCGCTGATTAAGAGTCAGCTGCTCTACCAACTGAGCTATGCGTCCATGTCTCGGGTGGCGCCGCGTCGTGCGAGCGCCGTGCCGCGATGGAGGCGGGCAACTAGCATCGCTTTTCGCGGTTGCAAACCCCTTTCTCGCACTTTTTCAGAAGCGGGGCGCCTTGCGGTTGTTGCGGTCGATCGACATCAGGATGCCGAGGCACAAGAGCACCGTCATCTGCGCCGATCCGCCATAGCTGAACAGCGGCAACGGGATGCCGACCACGGGTGCCAGGCCCATCACCATCGCCAGGTTGATCGCGACGTAGAAGAAGATCGTCGAGGCGAGACCCGCCGCGGCAAGCTGCGAGAAGCGCGTGCGGGCGCGCAACGCGACGCCGATTCCCCAGCCGATCAGCAGGAAGAAGGCGAGGATCAAAAGGCATCCGCCGACCAGCCCCCATTCCTCCGCCATGGTCGCGAAGGCGAAATCGGTCTGGCCTTCGGGCAGGTAATCGAGGTGGCTCTGGGTGCCGTTCAGATAACCCTTGCCGAAGAGGCCGCCCGATCCGATCGCGATCTTGGACTGGCTGATGTGATAGCCTGCGCCCAGCGGATCGCTTTCGGGATCGAGGAAGATGAGCACGCGGTCGCGTTGGTAATCGTGGAGCACGAAATTGACCGCGAGCGGCGCGGCGATCGCCAGCGCCAGCGCACCGCCGATGAAGAGCCTGAGCGGAACGCCGGCGAGGAACATGACGGTGGCGCCGCTCGCGCAGATCATCAGCGCGGTGCCGAGGTCGGGCTGGAGCATCACCAGGACCGCCGGCACGCCGATCATCACGATGGCCGGGATCAGCGAGGCATAACGGCGGGTCTCGTTGGGCGGCAGCATGTCGTAGAATTTCGCCATCGCGAGCACGATGCACGGCTTCATCAGCTCGGAAGGCTGGAGCCGCACCGGTCCGAGATCGAGCCAGCGCTGGCTGCCGCCGCGGACCGCGCCGAGCAGCTCGACCAGGATCAGCAGCACGACCAGCCCGACATAGGCGGGCAACGCGCCCATGCTCCACACGGGCTCGCGGATGCGCGACATAATCACGGCACCGACGAGGAACACGATCAGCCGCACGCCTTGCGGGATCACCCAGGGGCGCACGCTGCCGCCGGCGGCCGAATAGAGCATCATCAGCCCGAACCCGCCGATGGCGAGCGTCAGCAGGATGACCTTCCAGGGCAATTGCGCCAGCGGCTCTGGAACGATGTCGTGCGGCCTCATGGCCCGCCTCCGTCGCCGCCGCTTTCGGGCGAGCCCGTTTCGGCGGGTGAGGCACCGGCGGCGGCGGTGTTGGCGACGGCTTCCGCGGTGGCGTCGGCTTGCGCCGCGGCCTTTTCGACCGATGCGGAGCGAGTGGGCGCGCTCGCGTTGAGTTCGGTGCCCGCGGGAATGAGCTCGGAATGCGCGGCACGATAGGCGAGTTCCTGCGTCGCCATGCGCGTCCTGATGTCGCCGCCCCAGGTCTTCTCCGCGGCTTCGAGCGCGGCCATCGCGCGCGGGCGATCATAGATGTACGTCAGAACGTCCCGAGCAATCGCCGGCGCATCGAGATTGCGTATCAGGTGCGCATTGTGTTCCAGCACGATCGCGAGCGCGTATCGCGGATCGGCGGACGGCGCGAAACTGATGAACAGCGCGTGGTCACGCAGCTTGAAGGGGAGCGCGGCGTTGTTGAGCACGCCCGTTCGCCGCTCGGCCATCGTGATACGACGAACCTGGGCGGTGCCGGTCTTGGCGGAAATATCGATACCGGGAAGATAGAGCCGCGCCGCGCCCGCGGTGCCGCCGTCGTTGACCGCGGCATACATGGCGTCGCGCACGATCGCGAGATGCTCCGGGTCGAACGACAGCTCGGGCGCCACGCCATGAGCATGATCGAAGATCAGCCGCGGTACGACATTGCGCCCCGATCCCAACCGCGCCGCCATCACCGCGAGCTGGAGCGGATTGGCGAGTACATAGCCCTGGCCGATCGACGCGTTGAGTGAATCGGCGACGGTCCATTTGGTATGGTATTTCTTGAGCTTCCACGCGCTATCCGGGACAGTGCCGTACCGTTGCGAAGGGAAGGGGATGTCGAATTCCTGCCCCATCCCGAGCGCGCGCGCGGTTGGCGCGAACGCATCATAGCCCAGGTCGCGCGCCATCTGATAAAAATAGATGTCGCAACTCTGCGCAACCGCGCGGCGCATGCTGATATGCCCGTGTCCGCCGCGCTTCCAGCAGTGGAACCTGCCGGTGCCGACGCGCAAGGCACCGCTGCAGAACACCGTCTGCTCGGGCTTGATCCCCGCCCGCAGCAAGGCAAGCGAGTTCATCGGCTTGACGGTCGAGCCCGGCGGATAGAGCCCCTGGAGCACCTTGTTCATCAACGGAACATGGTCGTTTTCCGACAGCATGTTCCATTCGAGATGGCTGATCCCGTCCGAAAAGGCGTTGGGGTCGTAGGACGGCATCGAGCACATCGCGAGGACGTCGCCCGTCAGGCAATCGAGCACCACGGCCGAACCCGAATTGGTGCCGAGCCGCCGCGCGGTATATTCCTGCAATCCGGCGTCGATCGTGAGGCGCACCGTCTCGCCCGGCGTGTCGGGCCGGGTCGCGAGCTGGCGGACCAGCCTGCCGCGCGCGGTCACTTCCTCGCGCTTGGCCCCAGGCTTGCCGCGAAGCCGGCTTTCGAGCGAGCGTTCGAGCCCGTCCTTGCCGATCTTGAACCCGGGCACGACGAGCAGGGGATCCTTGCTCTTCTCATATTGCTCGGCCGAGGCGGCGCCGACATAACCGGTGAGGTGGCCGACGGCGGCGCCCGCCGGATAATGCCGCGCATAGCCTTGGGTGCGTGCGACGCCCGGCAATTCGGGCATCCGCACGCTGACCGCGGCATAGCGTTCCCACGGCAGGTTTTCGGCGACCTGAACCGGCTGGAACCCCGCCGCGTGCTTCAAGTCGGCGCGAATCCGCGCCACGTCTTCGGGGGCGAGCGCGAGCAACTCCTGGAGCAGCGCGAGCGTGCGCTCTTCGTCTTCCAGCCGGTCGGGGATGATGTCGACGCGGAAATCGGTGCGATTGTCCGCGATCGGATGGCCGTTGCGATCGACGATCCAGCCGCGGCGCGGCGTGATCAGCGTGTTGTTGATCCGATTGCTCTCGGACAGCAGCTGGTAATGCTCGTTCTCGGCGATCGCGAGCCAGCCCATACGGCCCGCGAGCACGACTCCCATCGCGGCTTGCACGCCCCCGAGCACCATTGCCCGGCGCGTGAAGCTGTAGGTCTGTTGCGCCTGGCTGACGGTGCGGATCGGCTTGCTCATGTGCTCAGGCGAACCCGGTCGAGTCGGCCGACGAGCCGCGCGATCAGCGGATAGACGAGGATCGAGACGAGAATCTGCAAGGCCAGGATGGTATCGACATGCGCCTCCATTGGCGAGGCCAGCGCGCGTCCGGCGAGCAGGACGAAGCCGATGCCGCCCGCCGCGATCAGCCAATCCTGCCAGAAATCGCGAAAGACGAGGCGTATCTCGATCAACTCGATCACGAAGAAGCAGACCGTCCACAGCAGCATCGCGCTGCCGAGCGGCTGGCCGCTGAGCAGATCGTCGAACATCCCCAACAGCACGGGAGACCAGATCTTCAGCGATTCGGGGCGCAGCAGCCGCCAGGAGAGCAGCACCATCAGGCCGAAGGGCGGCAGCAGCCCGCCGGGAAAGATCACGGGGACGATCGTGACGAGCGAACCCAGCATCACCGAGACCACCGGGATCATCCAGGTGCGCAACGGCGCGCGCTCGGTCTCGACCCCCATCGGCAGCAGCGTGCTCATGGCGCCGCCTCGGGTGTCGGCGGCGCCACGCCCGGCGCGGGGGCGTTCTGCGACGGCGGCAGGGGAGGCGGCAAGGGGAAGAAGGCGCGCTGGACGAGCGCGACGTCGAGCGTCCCCGGCTGCGCAAGCGGGCGAGCGATCGCCGCGTCGCGCCCGACGCGCAACACGCGGGCAACCGGAATGTCGGGCGGATAGATGCCGCCCGTGCCCGAGGACATCAGCACGTCGCCCGGCTTCGGCAAGGGATCGCCGATGCTGACCGGCTTCACCTCGATCAGCCCGTCCCCCCGGCCGGTGGCGATCGCCGGAAGCCCGTCGCGGGTGCGGCGCACAGGGACGACGCTGTCAGGATCGGTGACGAACAGGACGCGGGCGACATCCGGGCCGGCCTCGAGGATGCGCCCGATCAGGCCGTCGGGCCCGCGCACCGGCTGCCCCTCGCGCACGCCCTGGTCGCGGCCGGCGTTCAGCAAGCCGAACCGGCGGGTGCTCGATCCTGACGAGCTGACGATCCGTGCGACGGCGATCGTGTCGCTGCTGCGCTCGCGCAGACGGAGCAGCGCCTTCAGCCGGCGATTGTCATAGGCAAGCGTGCGCGCGCGCATCAGCAGCTCGCGATTGGCCTCGATCTGCTTTCTGAGCCGGCGATTTTCGTCGACCGTGCCGAAATGATCGCCGATCGCGTGCGGGATCGACACCACGCCGCGCGTCAGCGAGGCCGCGGCGGTCGAAACCGGCGCGGTCGCTTCCGCGGCGCTCATCCTGAGCGCTGCGAAGCCGGTAGGGTCGATCGCAGACAGGACGAGCAGGATCGCGCCGACGAGCGCCCCCGCCGCGGCGATCACATAGCCGAGAAAGAGCCCGTATTGCGCCCGCCGCGAAAATCCCGGGCGCCGGTTCTTTGGCGGCGCCATGCCTCGTATCCCCTCGGGTCCGTCAGGCGTTCAGCAATACGCCGCGATAGATCGGGTCTTCAAGCGCTCGCCCGGTGCCGAGCGCCACGCAGGTCAGCGGCTCCTCCGCGATCGTGACCGGAAGCCCCGTTTCGTCGCGCAGCACTTCGTCGATGCCGTGGAGCAACGCGCCGCCGCCGGTGAGCACGATTCCCTGATCGACGATGTCGGCGGCCAGCTCGGGCGCGGTGTTCTCGAGCGCGATGCGCACGCCCTCGACGATCGTGCCGACCGGTTCGCTCAACGCTTCGGCGATCTGCCCCTGGTTGATCTGGATCTCCTTGGGCACGCCATTGACGAGGTCGCGGCCCTTGATGTGGATCGTCTGGCCGATGCCGTCGTCGGGCGCCTTGGCGACGCCGACCTCCTGCTTGATCCGCTCGGCGGTGGCTTCGCCGATCAGGAGGTTGTGGTTGCGGCGGACGTAGGAGACGATCGCCTCGTCCATCTTGTCCCCGCCGACGCGCACGCTGGTCGTATAGGCGAGGCCGCGCAGCGAGAGCACGGCAACCTCGGTGGTGCCGCCGCCGATATCGACCACCATGCTGCCGATCGGCTCGGTGACGGGCATGTCGGCGCCGATCGCGGCGGCCATCGGCTCCTCGATCAGATAGACCTGGCTGGCGCCCGCATTCTGCGCGGCGTCGCGGATCGCGCGGCGTTCGACCGAGGTCGAGCCCGAGGGCACGCAGATCACGATCTGCGGCCAGCGCATGAAGCGGCGCTGCCCATGCACCTTGTGGATGAAGTGCTTGATCATCTGCTCGGCGACGTCGATGTCGGCGATCACGCCGTCGCGCAGCGGCCGGATGGCCTGGATCGAATCGGGTGTCTTGCCCATCATCAGCTTGGCGTCGTCGCCGACTGCCTTGACCTTCTTGACGCCGTTCAGCGTCTCGATCGCGACGACCGACGGTTCGTTGAGCACGACGCCGCGCCCCCTCAAATACACCACGGTGTTCGCGGTGCCGAGGTCGATCGCCATGTCATGCGACATCATCTTGAAGAAGCGGGAGAAAAACATCGGTCGGTCGATCCGTCACTGGCCGGGGTCAGTCCGGCGGTTCGCACAAGGTGTTCACGCCCGCCGCCCCAGCCTGGGAATCCACGCTCTGGCTTTTCAGATCGATGCGGCTCGCGGGATGCCGCCGCTTGGGCTAGACCCGGGCCCATGTCAATACGTCGCCTGCCCGAACATCTCGTCAATCGCATCGCTGCCGGCGAAGTGGTCGAACGGCCCGCGAGCGCGCTCAAGGAGCTGGTCGAGAACGCGATCGACGCCGGGGCGACTCGGATCGCCGTGACGCTGGCCTCGGGCGGGATCGACCTGATCGACGTGGTCGACGACGGCTGCGGCATGGCGCCCGCCGAAATGCGGCTCGCGCTCGAGCGCCACGCAACCTCCAAGCTGCCCGACGACGCGATCGATCGGGTGACGACGCTCGGCTTTCGCGGCGAGGCGCTGCCCTCGATCGCCAGCGTCGCCCACGTCACGCTCGAAAGCCGCGTGCGCGGCGACGAAGGGTGGCAGCTCGTCATCGACAACGGCCGGATCGACAGCGAAGGCCCTGCCGCGCTGCCTCCGGGCACCCGCGTGCGCGTCGAGCGGCTGTTCGAGCGCGTGCCCGCGCGCCGCAAGTTTCTGCGCACCGCGCGCAGCGAATATGGCGCCTGCCTCGATGCGCTGCGCCGCCTGGCGATGACGCGCCCCGACATCGCCTTCAGCCTGGAGCATGACGGGCGGCGTGTCTTCTCGGTCGCCGCGGTCGAGGGACGGCCCGATCGGGTGGCGGCGCTGACAGACAGTGCGCTCGCCGATAATTGCGTCGCCATCGATCTCGACCGCGAGGGGCTCAAGCTCGGCGGGATCGCCAGCCTGCCGACCTTCAACCGCGGCGTCGCCGACCACCAATACCTCTTCGTCAACGGCCGGCCGGTGAAGGACCGGTTGCTCGCGGGCGCGGTGCGCGGCGCCTATGCCGAATTGCTCGCGCGCGACCGGCATGCGGTGGTCGCCTTGTTCCTCGACGTGCCCGCCGATGCGGTGGACGTGAACGTCCACCCCGCCAAGACCGAAGTGAGGTTCCGCGATCCCGGCATGGTGCGCGGGCTGATCGTCAGCGGCTTGCGCCGCGCCCTCGACGCCGAAGGCTTCCGCAGCGTCCAGCGCCCGAGCGAAGCGGCGCTGGGGATGTGGAGAACGGAAACAAGCCCCTCCCCTTCAGGGGAGGGGTTGGGGGTGGGGGACGTCTCACCGAGACCTTGGTTTGCGGCACCGCCCCACCCCAACTCCTCCCCTGAAGGGGAGGGGCTAATGGTGCGCGACCGCCGTCCCGCCTTCTTCGCTCCGCCGCCCCAGGCCCGCGCCGAGGCCGCACTCGAACCGCCGCCTGCCTCGACCAGCTTCCCCCTCGGCGTCGCGCGCGGCCAGGTGGCCAAGACCTATATCGTCGCCGAGGCCGAGGACGGGCTCGTCATCGTGGATCAGCATGCCGCGCACGAACGCCTCGTGCTCGAACGGATGCGCGCCGGCATGACGGGCAGGGGCGTGCCGAGCCAGGCGCTGCTGCTCCCCGAGGTGGTCGAGGTGGACGAGGCGGGATGCGACCGCCTCGAAGCGCGCGCCGGGGAGCTCGCCGAAATGGGGCTGCAGCTCGAACGTTTCGGCCCGCGGGCGATGCTGGTGCGTGCTGTGCCGGGCCCGCTCGGTCAGAGCGATGTCCACGGCCTGATCGCCGACCTCGCCGACGAGCTCGGCGCCTATGACGAGGCGCTGAGCCTCAAGGAGCGGATCGACCATGTCGCCGCGACGATGGCGTGCCACGGCTCGGTCCGCGCCGGCCGCGTGCTCTCGGTCGCCGAGATGAACGCGCTGCTCCGCGAGATGGAGGCGACTCCGCATTCGGGCCAGTGCAACCACGGCCGTCCGACCTGGGTGAAGCTCGCGCACGGCGATATCGAGAAGCTGTTCGGGCGGCGGTGACGCCGCCAACGTCAGCCCTTGTCCACCGCCTGCGGATGATGCGGCACCAGGATCAGCGTGCGCCCTTCGACGCGCCACGAATCGAGCATCGACAGAAAGTTCATCCCCAGCACGTTGGTGTCCCCGAACGCCGGAGATGTCACCACCGGCAGGTCGCGCGCGACGATCGTGCCGAAGCGCAGTTCCTCGACCGTGGCCGTTTTGGCCGGAATCGAGCCGTTCGCGGTCTTGAGCACCATCGGGAAGATATCGTCCTCGACCTCGATGCCGCTCGCCGCCACGGTGTCGGGCGACAGCGCGGTGATCGTCGCGCCGCTGTCGATCAGCAGCCGGCGCGGCACGCCGTTGATCGTCGCGCGCGCCCAGAAATGCCCGTCGGGCGCCATGCGGATGCGTACCTCGTCGCCGACCACTTCCTGATCGCCGATGTCGAGCAATTCGGCCACCCGGGCGAAATAGGGGTCGAAGCGGCTGCGTTGATTGAGCACGAGCAGCAGGATGCCGATCATCAATACCGTGATCGTGACGTTGACCAAGGCGCGGATCGCGCGCACGCGCCGTGCGGCGAGCAGAACGATGAAGACGATCGCAAGGACGATGTAGAGCGCCGGATGCGACACCGGATCGGGGATCATGTCCCCAATCTATGGCGTATCCGCCGCTCGCGAAAGGTGCCGCGCGGTTATTGTGAAGGCGGCGGCGGTGCCGGG
>Ga0268289_100085_pt1 | contig 45246 bp, 37 predicted proteins | sample MetspNORM_FD_191340 | JGI IMG/M metagenome (GOLD analysis project Ga0268289, IMG submission 191340) | Soil microbial communities from San-Diego area, Southern California, United States - Methylocaldum sp. NOR-M | ecosystem: Environmental > Terrestrial > Soil > Desert | place: USA: California... | reverse complement strand
GGGCGCGACGGGTCGCAGAAGGTGAAGCGGCCCTGCGGGATGCCGGAGCTGCCGGCGTCCAGGCCCGCGCCGGGCTCGGGCACCGCGGACTGGCCCCAGTCGGCGGCGCTGATCTTCTTCTGCTCGTAGTAGCTGGCGTTGAAGATCGCCGACCAGCGGTCGCCGCTGCCGCCCAGGGTGAGCGCGGCCTCGGTGGTGTCGCCGCCGCGGTTCCACTGGCCGTAGTAGGTGTGCAGCTCGGCGCCGTCGAAGGTCTTGCGGGTGATGATGTTGATCACGCCGGCGATGGCGTCGGAGCCGTAGATCGCCGAGGCGCCGTCCTCCAGCACCTCGATGCGCTCGACGATCGCCAGCGGGATGGTGTTGAGGTCGGCGCTGCCGCTCACGCCCGAGGCGGAGGACTCGTTGACCCAGCGGATGCCGTCGACCAGCACCAGCACGCGCTGCGGGTTGAGGTTGCGCAGGTCGACCTGCGCGGAGCCCGCGCCGATGCCGCCGCCGTCGGGCGGGTAGCCGAAGTTGCCGGAAGAGTTGAACTTGGCGTTGAGCGCCTTGCCGCTCGCGGTGAGCTGCTGCAGCACTTCGCCGACGCTCTGCACGCCGGTCTGGTCGAGCTTCTGGCGGTCGAGCACGAACACAGGCTGCGCGGTCACCGCATTGCTCTGCTTGATGCGGCTGCCGGTGACGGTGATGGTGTCGAGGGTCTTGGCCTCCGGCTGGGCCGGGGCCGCGGTGTCCTGGGCGAACGCCAGGCCGGAAAAGGACAGCAACAGCGACGCGTGGATGGCCAGGGCCAATCCCTGTTTTTGGGGCAGCGGCTTCATCGAAACTCTCTCCCAAGAGTGATGGTGGGCCGTCGGTGCCCCTGTTCACGCGGCGGTATCGCGGTTTGTAAACAATTCGTAAAACCGCGACAAGGGCCACGCCGCAAACCGTAATCTGGATTGTCAACCCCCTTCGAAGGTGGTTCGGGGCTTTCGCACGGCCGGGAAGCCGCGACTTTCGCGCACGGCGCTCGCGTACCGCCTGCGCTGGAGCCAGATCCGGCACATCGCGGCGCCGCTTCGGGCAAAGGCCGGCCGCGGGCGCCCCGTGGCGGGGCGCCGGCCCGGTCAATCCGACCGGCGGTCGGTCAGAAGTCGAAGCCCACGCGGGCGTACCAGAACCGCCCCGGCAGGTCGTAGGTCGAGGCGTCGTAGCCGTTGAGCGTGCAGCTCAGGCACACCGGCGGATCCTTGCCGGTGAGGTTGGTGACGCCGGCGCTGACGCGCAGGCCCTTCATCCAGGCGGTGGTCTGCCAGGACACCTGCAGGTCGTGGTAGGTGGTCGCGCCGAGGCGGTTGGTGTCGCCCGCGCTGTCGTCGCAGATCGGGAAGCCGTTGGCGCCGCCGCACGACTCGGTCAGCGCGTCGATGTGGCGCATCGTCCACGCCACCGCCCACGGACCGAGGCTCCAGTCGGTCACCAGCGTCGAGGTCCATTCCGGGATCGCGCTGTTGTTGAGCTCGACGCCGGGCTGGCGCGGCTCGATGTCGCCGGCCTCGTTGACCAGCTCGTAGCGGCCGACCCAGGTGTTCTTCCAGTCGAAGCGCAGGCGCCCCCAGTCGCGCTCGGGCAGCGCCCAGCCGATGTTGAAGTCCCAACCGTCGGTCCTGATGGTGCCGAGGTTGTCGAGGATGTCGTCGAAACGCACGATCTGGCCGCGCGGGCTGCGGTCGTAGGATGCGCACGCCACCGGATCGCCGCCGAAGATGCAGCGCTCGAGGATCGTCTGCGCATCGGGCGCCTGGATCGCGTCGTCGATGGTGTGGCGGTAGAAGGTCACGCCGATGTCGAGCTTGTCCGACCACGGCACGTCGGCGGCGAACGACGGGCTCCATACCGCGCCCAGCATCAGGCTGCGGCTGGTCTCGGGCTGCAGGTCGGCGTTGCCGGAGGTGATCACCGAGATCTGCGGATTGGACTGCGTGTAGCCGGGCGGCACGCCGTTGGCGGCGCATTCGGGCGTGGTCGAAGCCGCGCCGTTGCAGGGATCGACCAGCGTCGCGTCGAAGCGGCTCAGCGTGCCGTACAGCTCGCCGATCGACGGCGCGCGGAAGCCCTGCGCGAACGAGCCGCGCAGCAGCAGCTCGTCGGCCACCTGCCAGCGCAGGCCGATCTTGCCGGTGCTCTCGCCGCCGAAGGTCGAGTAGTCGGAATAGCGCTCGGCCACGCTCAGGTCCAGGCTCTTGCCGAACCAGCCGTCCTTCATCAGCGGCACGTTGAACTCGACGTACAGCTCGTTGACGTCGTAGTCGCCCGAGGTGGCGCCGGAGGGCACGCCGTTGTACTCGCCGGCGACGGTGATCGGGTCGGGCGTGTAGCTGCCCTCGTACTTGCGGTACTCGTAGCCGGCGGCGAACGAGAGCGGCCCGGCCCACATCTCGAGCAGGTCGCCGGTCAGGTTGGCCGAGAACAGCGAGAGCTTGTTCTCGCTCTCGTCGTGCACCACGGGCTGGATGAAGGCGAGCATCTCCGGCGTGATCGTGCCGGCGCCGCCGAACAGGTCCAGCGGCACGCAGCCCGGGATCGCGGCGCACGCCGCGGGATCGCCGAGGGCCTCGTTGATGCGGCGGATGTTGTAGCTGCCGGTGTTGGTCTGCTCGGCCCGGCTCTTGCTCAGCGCGAAGTTGACGTCCCAGTTCCACGGCCGGGTGGCGACGTCGAACGTGCCCTCGAGCCCGCCCGAGGCGTACCAGGTCCGGACCTCCTGCTCGTAGCGGCGCGGGCCGCCCTCGACCGGGCGGCGGCCGAGCAGGAACAGGTTCGGGCTGTCGCCCATGGTGGTCAGGTCGAAGCCGAACGGGTTGTAGGGGTTGAGCGCCGAGATCACCAGCGTGCGCTCGGCGTAGTCGTTGAACACGCCCGCGTCGGTGCCGATGAAGATCGGCTCCGGCGCGGCCTGGTTGGCCGATTCGCGCTCGTTGTAGAGCACCTTGAGATGGCCGCTGAAGCTGGGCGTGAAGTCGAAGCGCACCTGCCCGAACACGCTCTTGCGCTCGGACGGCGTGAGCAGCAGGTTGTAGGGCGCGAAGTTGAAGCGGTCGGCGGTGGCGAAGCAATGGAAGTCGTCGGTGCGCTCGCAGCCCGGGTCGGCCGGATCGAATTGCGGGCTGGTGGCGCCGGTGTTGGGGGTGATGTCGTAGACGGTGCCCGTGTTGGGGTCCTGGAACACCATCCGCCCCTGCGGCGTCGCCGAACTGCCGTTGGCCAGCCCCGTGCCGGGCACCGGCTCGCTCGCCGGCCCGTATGCGGTCGAGGCGATCTGCTTCTGCTTGTAGTACGACGCGCCCAGGAACCATTGCGCGCGGTCGGTGCTGCCGCCCCAGCCGAAATCGGCGCCGTAGGTCTCGCCGCCCTTCAGGTCGTCGTACTCGCCGTAGTTCAGGTCGAGCTTCGCGCCGTCGATGCTGCGGCGGGTGATGATGTTGACCACGCCGGCGATCGCGTCGGAGCCGTAGATCGACGACGCGCCGTCTTCGAGCACCTCGATGCGCTCGACGATCGAGAGCGGGATCGTGTTCAGGTCGACCGAGGCACCCACGCCCGAGGCCGAGGATTCGTTGACCCAGCGGATGCCGTCAACCAGCACCAGCACGCGCTTGGCGCCCAGGTGGCGCAGGTCCACCGTGGCCGCGCCGGCGCCGACGCCGCCGCCGTCGGGTGGGAAGCCGAAGTTGCCGCTCGAGTTGAACTTGGTGTTGAGCGCCGCGCCGCTGGCGGTGAGGTTCTGGACGACGTCCGAGACCGAGGTGAAACCGCTGCGGTCGATGTCCTCGCGCGTCAGCACCTGGACTGGGACCTGCGTCTCAAGTTCGGCCTTCTTGATGCGGGTGCCCGTCACCACGACGGTGTCGAGGGTCCTGGCCTGTTCGGTGGACGTGGCGGATTCCTGCGCCGAAGCCAGCGCCGGCAGGGACAGCAACAGCGACGCCTGCACGGCCACGGCCAGCGTCTTGCGGGGCAACGACTGCATCGATCTCTCTCCCAAGAGTTGATGTATTCGCCGCGCCCCTGTCCACGACGGCACTCGTTTGTAACGAATCCGCGCCGCGATGACAAATCACGTCGGCGCAAGCGCCGCCTCGCTCACTGCAGCGCGAGGCTCGCGCCCACGAGTGCGAGGAATGCCGCGAACACGCGCCTGAGCGCGGGGCCGCCGATCGCGTGCGCCAGTCGCGTTCCCAGCGGCGCGGCCAGCACCGAGGCCGCCGCCACGCCGATCGACGCCGGCAGGTAGACGTAGCCGATCGCGTGCGCGGGCAGCGCGCCCGCAGGCGCGTTGAAGGCGTAGCCAGCCGCGCTTGCGATGCCGATCACCACGCCGCAGGCCGAGGAGGTGCCGACCGCGCGCACTGCGGCCACGCCGCGCCAGACCAGCAGCGGCACCGTCATGCTGCCGCCGCCGATGCCGACGACCGCCGACACCGCGCCGATCGCGGTGCCTGCGATGCCCATCGTCGGCCCGGTCGGCGCGGCGTGGCCGGCGCCGCTGCGCGTGCCGCCGAACGCCATCTGCGCGGCGGCCGCGAAGCAGTACGCCACCACGCCCCAGCGCAGCACGTCGCCACCGAGCGACACCGCCAGCAGGCTGCCGAGCCAGCCGCCGACGACCAGCCCCGGCGCCATCCACGCGACCGTCGGCCACAGCACGCTGCCGCGGCGATGGTGCGCGTACGCGGACGAGGCCGCGGTCAGCACGATGCTCGCCATCGAACTGGCGAGCGCCGCGTGCATCGCCGCCTCGCGCGGGATGCCGTGCAGCGGCAGCAGCCACGCCAGCGCGGCGACCAGCACCAATCCACCGCCGACGCCGAGCAGGCCGGCGAGGATGCCGGCGACCGCGCCGAGCAGGGGGAAGATCCAGGGTCCGTCGAGCATCTGCGTGCCTGCGCGTCGCCGTGGGAACCGCTGCGCGTGGCGCCTGTTCCCCGTCGGGTCCGGTGGGTGGAAGGCGCCCATTGTCGCCGCGAAACCGGCAACCCGGTGGCTTCGGCGCTTCGGCGACCCCGGTTTCGTGGGAGCGGCTTCAGCCGCGAGCTCTTGGTGAGAACTCGCGGCTGGAGCCGCACCCGCAAGGCGCCTGGTTCCCGCGTTCGCGGATGTCGAGCATCGGATGCGGTCCGGAAATCGGCATTCACCCACCCTCGGCTATAGTCCCTCGATGCGAAATTCCAGCCTGCGCACCCTGCTTTGCACGCTCGCCTGCCTTTTCGTCGCCGCCGGCGCGCAGGCGCAGACCATGCCCGGCGATGCGTCCATCCGCGACGCCATCGAGGCCGCCGAGCGCGGCCAGCCGGTCGACGCCGCGCGCTATGCGCGCGACCCGCTCTACGGCTGGCTCGAGTACGCGGTCCTGCGCCGCGACATCGACGCCATCGCCGATGCGCAGGGCCAGTCGTTCCTCGACCGCTATCGCGGCCAGGCCGTGGCCGAGGCGTTCCGCGCGGCGTGGCTGGCGTCGCTGGCGCGGCGCGAGGACTGGCCGGCGTTCCGCGCCGCGTGGTCGCCCGCGATCAAGGACGTCGCGCTGCGCTGCGCCGAGCTCGACGCGCGCCAGGTCACCGGCGGCGCCGACGCGCAGTGGGCGAAGGACGCGCAGGCGCTTTGGCGCGGCACCGGCAAGGCGCTGCCCGACGGCTGCGACGCGCCGCTCGCGATCCTCGCCGCCAAGGGCGGGCTGCCGCCGGAGCTGCGCTGGGAGCGCATCGACAAGGCCGCGGCCGAATGGCAGCCGGCGGTGATGCGCGCGGCCGCGCGCGGGTTGCCGGCGGACCAGTTCGCGCTCGCCAACGACTACGCGGCGTTCTTCGAGGCCGTGCAGGACCGCGCGCTGTCGTGGCCGAAGACGCCGCGCAGCCGGATGATGGCCTCGCAGGGCCTGGCGCGGCTTGCAAAGTCGACGCCGGTGGCCGCCGAGAACGCGCTGCCGCGCTTCGCCGGCGCGCTCGGCTTCACCGAGGCCGATCGCGGCCGCGTGCTGTACCAGGTCGCGCTGTGGACCGCGGCGTCCTACGAGCCGGAGTCCGCGCGCCGGCTCGCCGCGGTGCCGGCGTCTGCCTACGACGCGCGACTGCACGAATGGCAGGCGCGCGAGGCGCTGGCGCGCTCGGACTGGAAGGGCGCGCTGGCCGCGATCCGGGCGATGGGCGACGCGCAGCGCGGCGACTCGCGCTGGACCTACTTCGCCGCGCGCCTGTCCGAGCTCACCGGCGACAAGGCCGGCGCGCAGGCGCTGTACGCGGCGGCCGCGCGCAAACCCGACTTCCACGGCTTCCTCGCCGCCGATCGCCTCGGCCAGCCCTATGCGCTGTGTCCGTGGGTGGTGCGCGACGACGCCGCGGCAAAGGCGGCGGTGGCGCGCGACCCGGCGCTGGTGCGCGCGATCGCGCTCAACCGCATCGACCGCGCGGGCTGGGCCGGGCGCGAATGGGACGACGCGCTCTCGCGCTTCGACGACGTCCAGCGCCGGCTGGCGATCGAGGTCGCGCAGGACAACGGCTGGTTCGACCGCGGCGTGTTCGGCCTGCGCGCCAGCGAGCATCCCGACGAGTTGCGGCTGTACGAGATCCGCTTCCCGATCCACCACGCCGAGACCATCCGCCGCGAGGCGGCGAAGAACCAGCTCGACCCGGCCTGGGTCGCGGCCGAGATCCGCGCCGAGAGCATCTTCAACCCGCGCGCGCGCTCGTCCGCCAACGCGATGGGGTTGATGCAGGTGGTGCCGGCCACCGGCGCCGCGGTCGCCAAGCGGATCGGCGTTCCCTACGCGGGCGCGTCCAGCCTGTACGACTCCGACACCAACATCGCCATCGGCAGCGCCTACCTGCGGCAGATGGAGGACAAGTACGGCCAGCCCTACGTCGCCATCGCCGCCTACAACGCCGGTCCCTCGCCGGTGGCGCGCTGGCAGTCGCAGCGCCCGTCGATGGACCCGGACTTCTGGATCGAGACCATCAGCTACAAGGAAACCCGCGACTACGTCGCGCGCGTGCTCGCCTTCAGCGTGCTCTACGACTGGCGCATGAACGGCGACGCGCTGCCGGTGAGCCAGCGCCTGCGCGGGCAGTCGACCGGCCCGCGCAAGCAGTTCGCGTGCCCGGTGACGGAGGCATCGAAGGGCTGAGGAACGCTCGTTCCTCCGGATCGCAGCCAGGCGGCGCGAAGGCCGGCGGGAGCGCGCGGCAACCGCAGATCGGGGCTCCAGCCCCGATGATCGCCATCCGATGCCAGCAGGAGCGCAACCTGCAGGGGGCGTGGAAGACGGGCATCATCCTCCCATGCAGACCTATCTCGTAGGCGGCGCGGTGCGCGACCGGTTGCTGGGCATCGAGCCCGGCGACCGCGACTACGTCGTCGTGGGCGCGACGCCGGAGGCGATGCTGGCGGCGGGGTTCAAGCCGGTCGGGCGCGACTTCCCGGTGTTCCTGCACCCGGATACCGGCGAGGAGCACGCGCTCGCGCGCACCGAGCGCAAGTCCGGGCGCGGCTACCGCGGCTTCGTGGTGCACGCCGATCCATCGGTGACGCTGGAGCAGGACCTGGAGCGTCGCGACTTCACCATCAACGCGATCGCGCAGGATGCCGACGGCAACCTCGTCGATCCCTTCGGCGGCGCGCGCGATATCCAGGCGCGCGTGCTGCGCCACGTCGGCCCCGCCTTCGTCGAGGATCCGCTGCGGGTGCTGCGCGCCGCGCGCTTCATGGCGCGCTTCGCGGGGCTGGGCTTCACGGTGGCGCCGGAAACGATGGCGCTGATGCGGCAGGTCGTCGATTCCGGCGAGCTCGACGCACTGGCGTCCGAGCGCGTGTGGCAGGAGCTGGCGAAGGCGCTGGCGTCGGCACGGCCCTCGTCGTTCGTGCGCACGCTGCGCGAATGCGGCGCGCTGGCCGCCGTGCTGCCCGAGGTCGACGCGCTCTACGGCGTGCCGCAGCGCGCCGAATACCATCCGGAAGTCGACACCGGCGCGCACGTCGAACTGGTCTGCGACATGGCCGCGTCGCTCGCGCCGGGCGACGCGTTGGTCGGCTTCGCCGCGCTGACGCACGATCTCGGCAAGGCGCTCACGCCCGCCGACGAGCTGCCGCGCCACGTCATGCACGAGCAGCGCGGAGTCGCGCCGCTGCGCGCGCTGTGCGAGCGGCTCAAGGTACCGACCGCGCATCGCGAGCTCGCCACGATGGCCTGCCGCGAGCACCTCAACGTGCACCGCCTGTTCGAGCTGCGCGACCAGACCGTGCACGACCTGCTCGCGCGCTGCGACGCCTTCCGCAAGCCCGAGCGCATCGCCAGCCTGGCGATCGCCTGCGAGGCGGACAAACGCGGCCGCGCCGGCCTGCAGGACGAACCCTATCCCCAGCGCGGGGAGCTGCTGCGGCTGCACGCCGCCGCGCAAGCGGTGCGCGCGGCCGACGTCGCCGGCGACGGCCTCGCCGGCCCGGCGCTGGGCGAGGCGCTGCGCAAGGCGCGCGTCGCCGCGATCCATCGCGCCCGCGCGCAGGCGCCCGGCGCATGAACCGGCGTCAGATGCTGATCCGCCAGCCGCGCCGGTCCATCCACCACGCGACGATCCACCAGAACGCGGTGAATGCGAGCGCGAACGCCAGCGACGGCAGGTACGGACCGAAGCGCGGCGTCATCCAGCCGGCGAAGCCCGCCTCGTAGATCGGCGCCCACCAGCCGAGCGCCGCGAAGACGTACACCATCAGCGCCGAGCCCGCGTAGGCGGCGATGGCGTTGACGCCGAAACCGCGGCCGATCGCCGGCCAGCCCCGCACGTCGACCAGCGCGTGCGCCGACGCCAGCGCGAGCATCGCCCAGCCGCCGGTCCACAGCACGTAGGACGACGTCCACAGGTTCTTGTTGAGCGGAAACGCCTGCGCCCACACCGCGCCGAGCGCGAGCGCGACGAAGCCCGCGATCCACAGCCGCCGCGCTTCGCCGCCGCGCAACCACGCGCCCGCGCGCAGTCCGAGCAGCGTGGTGGCGATCGCCGGCAGCGTGCTCAGCAGGCCTTCCGGATCGTGGCCGCGCCCGGTGGCGGGATCGAACAGGTAGGCGTGCGCGCCGAGCATCGCCGTGTCCACGCGGCTGGCGAGGTTGGTCCACGGCTCGAAGCCGCCGCCGAACGCCAGCAGCGCCCAGTAGCCGGCCAGCAGCGCCGCGATGCACAGCCACTGCCCGCGCGCGCGCAGGTGCAGCGCCAGCAGGCCCGCGGCCGCGAAGCAGACGCCGATCCGCTGCAGCACGCCCCAGGGGCGGAAATGCGGCTTGTCGAGCAGCCACCACGCCAGCAGGTGCAGCAGCAGGCCGAGGCAGACGATGCGCCCGGCGCGCAGCAGCACCGCGCGCCGCAGGCGGCCACGATCGACGCCCGCTTCCAGTCGCGGCAGCACGCCCAGCGCGATCGACACGCCGACGATGAAGAGGAAGAATGGGAACACCAGGTCGGTCGGCGTGCAGCCGTTCCACTCCGAGTGCTCGAGCGGCCAGTAGACGTGGCCCCAGTCGCCGGGGTCATTGACCAGCAGCATCGCCGCGACGGTGAGGCCGCGCAGGGCGTCGACGGAGGCGTAGCGGCGTGATCCGGTCATGATCCATCCCCGTCATTCGTAGGAGCGCACCCGGGCGCGACCTGGTCCTACCTGCGAAGGCAGGTCGCGCCCGGGCGCGCTCCTACAGCGGCACGCCAGCGATCCAGGTGCCGGCGACCTGCAGCGCGTCGTCGAGCAGCACCAGATCCGCGGCCTGGCCGGGTGCGATGCGGCCGCGGCGATCGTCGATGCGCAGGAAGCGCGCGGGGTACAGCGACGCCATCCGCGCCGCCTCCTCCAGCGGCAGGCCCAGCATCGACACCGCGTTGCGCACCGCGGTCGCCATGTCGAGCGCGGAGCCGGCCAATGCGCCGGCGGCATTGCGCACCACGCCGTCGCGCGCGGTGATGGTCTCGCCGTACAGCAGGTAGTCGGGATCGTCCGCACCCACCGGCGGCATCGCGTCGGTGACCAGGAACAGCTTGCCGCGCGGCTTGGCCGCCAGCGCCACGCGCAGGCTGGCCGGGTGCACGTGCACGCCGTCGGCGATGATCCCGCACCAGGCCTCGCGGTCTTCCAGCGCCGCGCCGACCGCGCCGGGCTCGCGCCCCTGCAGCGGCGACATCGCGTTGTACAGGTGGGTGAAGCCGCGCACGCCGGCGGCGATTCCCGCGCGCGCCTGCTCGTAGCTGGCCGCGGTGTGGCCGGCGGCGACGATCGCGCCGCGCGCGGCGAACGCGCGGATCGCGTCGGCCGCCACCTGCTCCGGCGCCAGCGTCAGCAGGGTGACGCCGCTGTCGAGCGAGGTGGCGAGCGCGATCTCCGCCGCGTCGGGCACGCGGAACTTGCCGGCGTCGTGGGTGCCCTTGCGCGCCGGCGCCAGGTACGGGCCTTCGAGGTGGATGCCGAGCACGCCCGGCACGCCGCGCGCGATCGCCTCGCGCACCGCGTCGATCGCCGCGCGCATGACGTCGAGGTCGTCGCTGATCAGCGTCGGCAGCAGACCGGTGGTGCCGAAGCGGCGGTGCGCGCGCGCGATCGCGGCGATGGCCTCGACCGTGGGCGCGTTGTTGAACAGCACGCCGCCGCCGCCGTTGACCTGGGCGTCGATGAAGCCGGGCAGCAGCGTGCCGCCGCGCAGGTCGCGCACGTCGGCGTCGCGCAGGCGCGGGTCGTCGTCGCACACCACCGCGGCGATGTCGCCGCCTTCGAGCAGCACCGTGACGCCCTCGCGCAGGCCGTCGTCGAGCAGCACGCGCGCGTTGGCCAGCGCGGTCGCCATCAGACCGTCTCCGTCACCTTGTTCAGGTGCGGCGGCACGTCCGGGTCGAAGCCGCGCCGCAGCGCCAGCGCGTTGATCGCGCGGTAGAAGCTCTGCACCACCAGCAGCGGCGCGCAGGCCGGGTGCGGCGCGGGCGCCAGCGGCAGTTCGCCCGCGCCGGCGCCGTCACCGGCGATCCACGTCGGCGCGCCGCGCGCGCGGAATTCCCCGGCCAGCGCGCGCGTGCCGGCGCCGGTCTCGTCCGGCAGCGCGAATGCCAGCACCGGGAAGCCCGGCCCCACCAGCGCCATCGGCCCGTGCCGCACCTCGGCCGAACTGAAGGCCTCGGCGTGCAGGCCGCAGGTTTCCTTGAACTTGAGCGCGGCCTCCTGCGCGGCCGCCAGGCCGAGCCCGCGACCGAGCACGAACAGGTTGCGCGCGTCCTGCAATCCCTTCACCAGCGGCGACCAGTCGCATTCCCAGGCTACGCGCAGCGCATCGGGCAATGCGTCGAGCGCGCCGAGCAGCGGCGGCGCGCCCTTCCAGCACGCGCCCAGCTGCAGGATCGCCGCCAGCGAGGCGAGGTAGCTCTTGGTCGCCGCCACGCTGCGCTCCGCGCCCGCGTGCAGCGGCAGCACGGTGTCGGCCATGCGCGCGAGCGGCGAGTCCTCGACGTTGACCAGCGCGACCACGCGCGCGCCGGCCTCGCGCGCGGCCTGCGCATTGCGCAGCAGGTCCGGGCTCTTGCCCGACTGCGAGATCACGACGTACAGCGCGCCGCGCAGCGCCGGCGTGGCGCCATAGACCGAGCCCACCGACGGCGAGGCCGAGGCGGTGACGATGCCCAGCTGGGTCTCGAACAGGTATTTGGCGTAGGTCGCCGCGTGGTCGGAGCTGCCGCGCGCGCAGGTCACCGCGAACGGTGGCGGCGCGCGGCGCAGGTCGGCGCACAGCGCCTCGACCGCGTCGCGGTTGCGCGCGAACTGCCGCGCGACCACGTCGCCGGCCTCCGCGGCCTCGCGGAACATCAGGGTCGAATCCGCCGCGCGCGCCATCGCGCTCAAGCCTCGCGCTCGGGCTGCGCGGCGCGTCCGCCGCCGGCGTTGCCGCGCGGGCGCATCGGCGCGGTCGATCCGCGCACCACCAGCTGCGGCACGAAGCCCTGGTTGCGCACCTCCAGCGGATGCTCGTCGTAGGCGTCCTGGCGCAGCGTGCCGGCGAGCAGGCGGGTCGCGTGGCGCGCGATCTCCTCGGTCGCCTGCTTGGCGGTGGTCAGCGCCGGCCAGGACTGCTTGGAGATCGGGCTGTCCTCGAAGCCGGCGATCGACAGCTCGTAGGGCACGTCGATGCCGGCCGACTTGGCCGCCGCCAGCACGCCGGCCGCGATCTCGTCGTTGGAGCCGAAGATCGCGGTCGGCGGCTCGCGCAGCGCCAGCAGCCGGCGTGCGCCGCGGAAGCCGTCGTCGAAGGTGTAGTCGCCGGGCACGACGAGGTGCTTGTCGAGTGTGATGCCGTAGTCCTTGAGCGCGTCCTCGTAGCCCTGGTAGCGCTCCTGGCTGGAGCGGTGCGCCGCCCCGCCCCACAGGAAGCCGATGCGCTGGTGGCCGAGCTGGATCAGGTGCTCGGTGATCTCGTAGGCGGCGTCGCGGTCGTCGACGAACACGCACGGATGCCCGTCCTTCGGATCCTCGGTGGCGGCGATGATCCGCACCAGCTTCACGCCGCGCGCGGCCAGCGCTTCGACCAGCTCGGCCGACTCGGACATCGGCGCGGTCAGCACCAGCCCCGCCAGGCGCGAGCGCCGCGCCCACTCGCCCAGCTCGTCGGCCAGCAGCGGCGAGCTCGAGTCGCAGGGATGGATCTGCAGATCGAAGCCGGTCTCGCGGCAGGCGGCAAGCACGCCGTTCTGCACGCCGATGATGTGGTAGGGGTTCGGGTTGTCGTAGACCAGGCCGATCACGTAGGGCGTGGCGCTGCGCAGGCTGCGCGCGGACGGGTCCGGCTCGTAGTCGAGCTCGGCGATGGCGTGCAGCACGCGCGCTCGCGTGGCCTGCATCACCGACGGCTCGTTGTTGATCACCCGCGACACCGTCTTGAGCGAGACCTTGGCCCGCTCCGCGACGTCCTTGATGGTGGGCCTGCGCATCTCAGCCACCGCCTAGCCCTTGCCCGGTCGCGCTCATGCCCCGCCCTTCGCGATGCCCGCGCCGCGCGTAATAGAGGATATACAGGTAGCAAGGCACCACCAGCGCGGCGAACACCAGCTGGAAGTCGTGCTGCTGCTTGAGCAGCGCGAACAGCTGCGGGATCACCGCGCCGCCGGCGATGCCCATGATCAGCAGCGCCGAGCCCATCTCGGTGAAGCGCCCCAGGCCGCGGATCGCCAGCGGGAAGATCGCCGGCCACATCATCGCGTTGGCGAAGCCGAGCGCGGCGACGAAGCCCACCGAGGCGTAGCCGTGAGTGGCGTATGCGCCCAGCGCGAGCACCACGCCGAGCACCGCCGAGAGCGCGAGGTAGCGCTCCTGCGACACGAAGCGCGGGATCAGCGCCAGTCCGGCGAGGTAGCCCAGCAGCATCGCGGCGAGCGTGAACGAAGTGAAGAACTTGGTGCTGTCCAGCGGCAGCCCGAAGCCCTGCCCGTAGATGCCGATCGCATCGCCCGCCATCACCTCCACGCCGACGTAGACGAAGATGCACAGCGCGCCCAGCCACACGTGCGGGAACGCGAACAGGCTGGCCTTGCGCGCGCCGCCGCCCGCGGGCGTGGCGTTGGCGTCCTCGGCGCGGACCTCGGGCAGCGGCGAGAACACGATGCCGACCCCGAGCAGCGCCAGCAGCCCGGCCATCACCAGGTACGGCGTGCGTACGCGGGCCGCGAACTCCGCCAGCAGCGCGTCCTTGCCGGCGGCGTCGGTGCCCGCGACCTGCGCGGCGAGGTCGCCCATGCCGTGCAGCACGAAGGCGCCGATCAGCAGCGGCGCGAGGATGCCGGCGCACTTGTTGCAGATCCCCATCACCGCGATGCGCTGCGCGGCGCTCTCGATCGGGCCGAGGATGCTGATGTAGGGGTTGGCCGCGGTCTGCAGGATCGCCAGCCCGGCCCCGATCAGGAACACCCCGCCCACCGCGCCGGGGTAGACGCGCGCGGTGGTGCATTCGCCGAACACCGCCGCGCCCACCGCCATCACCAGCAGCCCCAGCGCCATGCCCTTCTTCATGCCGGTGCGGCGCAGCAGCCAGGACGAGGGCAGCGCCAGGCAGAAGTAGGAGATGTAGAACGCGCTCGGGATCAGGAAGGCCAGCGCCTCGCTGACGTCGAAGGCGAGCCTGGCGAACGAGATCAGCGGCCCGTTGAGCCAGGTGACGAAGCCGAAAATGAAGAACAGCAGCCCGATGATGGCGATCGAGCCGGCGGTGCCGGCGCTTTTCGATGCGGTGGCGACGACGGCCATGGACGATGTCTCCTGTGCGCGCGGAATGCGACCCGGCCGCCGCGCACGATGACGCGCGGGACAGCCTCGGGAACAACGTTGTCATACTTTTCCCGGAACGGCCACGGTTTTCGCGTCCCGGATGCCGTTGTTGCGCAATCGGCGCTGCTGCGGCGCAGCATCGCCTGTCCCGTTGCTGCACTGCACGAAGGCCAAACCCGCGGCTATTGGGTGCACCATTGCACGTAAAGGAATTGGAACCATGCGATCAACGACAGATTTGTCACCTCCAGACGACCACCGGTCATTCCCCGGCGGCCACGTGTTGACATCGTTGTCAACGCGCTCCCACACTCCGGCCCACCTCGCCAACCCCGCCCCGTGCGGGCTTGGCAACCGACCGGAGAGCACGTGCCCGCAGCCGCCCGCCCGATGCCAGTGGACGCCATGAGCCGCGCAGGCGCGCCGTTCATCGCGGCCGACGTGGGCGGCACCCACGTGCGCATCGGCCTGGTCCGCGCCAGCGGCGATCCGGCGCATCCGGTCAGCGTGCTGCGGTACCGCAAGTACGTCTGCGCGCAGTACCCGGGGCTGGCCGAGATCATCGAGGACTTCGTCTCCGGCCTCGACGGCGTGGCCGTCACCGAGGGCGCGATCGCCAGCGCCGGCTACGCGCTCGAGGACGGCTCGCTGATCACCGTCAACCTGCCGTGGCGGGTGTCGCTGGACGAGATCCGCTCACGGCTGGGCTTCCGCGCCTTCCGCCTGGTCAACGACTTCGAGGCGGTGGCGCACGCGGCGGCCTATGTCGATGCCAGCGAGGTGCTGCAGCTCACCGGGCCCGAGAGCGCGCCGCCCGGCCCGACCCTGGTGGTCGGCCCCGGCACCGGCCTCGGCGCCGCGGTGTGGATCCCGACCGCGCACGGCCCGGTGGTGCTCGCCACCGAGGCCGGGCAGGCCGCGCTGACCACCGGCACCGAGCTGGAAATGGCGCTGCTGCGGCAGATGCTCGGCCAGCGCAGCCACGTGCCGGTGGAGCACGCACTTTCCGGCCCCGGCCTGATGAACCTGCATGCGGCGCTGTGCGCGCTCGAGGGCGTCGAGTCCGGCTACGCCACGCCGGACGCGATCACCGCCGCCGCGCTCGCCGGCGACGACGCGCGCGCGCGCCGGGCGCTGGAGGTGTTCTGCGGCCTGCTGGGCAGCGTCGTCGGCGATATGGCGCTGCTGTACGGCGTGCAGGGCGGCATCTACCTCGCGGGCGGGATCCTGCCGCAGATCCGCGAATTCGTGCTGCAAAGCAGCTTCGTCGACCGCTTCCTCAACAAGGGGCCGATGCGCGAGGCGCTGGAACGGATCCCCGTGAAGCTGGTCGAGCACGGCCAGCTGGGCGTGATCGGGGCGGCGAGCTGGTACCTGTCCGGCGCCGGGGAGGCGCGGGCGCAGGCGTAACAGGGCCGGTGCGTAAGCGACGCCGTCGCGACGGGCATTGGCCGGGCAACACGACCACCACGGCGGGACCACGCAGCCGACGCCGGGCCAATCCAAACACACGACGGAGAGAGACCATGACGTACCGCAAAACCGCACTGTCCGCCGCGATCGTCGCGTGCCTGGGCTTCACGGCACAGGTCCATGCGCAGGACAGCCAGCCGCAGGAAAACCAGGCGCAGGCCGGCGACCAGGCCACGCAGCGAAATGCAGACCCGCAGGACGTCACCGAGATGGGCACCGTCACCGTGGTCGGCATCCGCGGCAGCATGGAGCGCTCGCTCGACGCCAAGCGCGAGGCGAAGTCGCACGTGGACGTGGTCAGCGCCGAGGACATCGGCAAGCTGCCGGCCAAGAACGTCGCCGACACCCTGCAGCGCCTGCCGGGCGTGAACATCAGTTCGTCCAGCGCCACCGAGGGCGGCTTCGACGAAAGCGACCGCGTCAGCCTGCGCGGCACCAGCCCGAGCCTGACCCAGACCCTGGTCAACGGCCACACCGTCGGCACCGGCGACTGGTTCGTGCTCAGTCAGGTGCAGACCGTGGGCCGCAGCGTGAGCTACAGCCTGCTGCCGGCCGAGATCGTCAGCCAGGTGGTGGTGCACAAGTCGTCGGAAGCCAGGTTGACCGAAGGCGGCAGCGCCGGCTCGGTCGACATCATCACCCGCAGGCCGCTGCAGTTCGCCGACCCGTTCACCGCCGAGGCCAACGTCGGCGCGGTCTATTCCGACCTGCCCGGCGACACCAAGCCGCAGTTCGACGCCCTGCTCAACTGGAAGAACGACGCCGGCACCGCCGGCATCCTGTTCCAGGCGTTCTACGAGAAGCGCAGCCTGCGCCGCGACGGCCAGGAAGTGGTGGGCGGCTTCCTGCCGATCGCCGCCGACGCGCCGGTCACCGCCACCAACCCCGACCTGGCCGGCGTGCTCTACCCGAACCTGATCGGCTCGACGTTCTTCGAGCAGACCCGCGAGCGCAAGGGCGGCGTGCTGGATATCCAGATCAAGCCGTCCGACAACCTGACGCTCGGCCTCAACGCCTTCTATTCCAAGCTCGAGGCGGACAACTACAACCGCAACTACATGCTGTGGAACAGCCAGTACGTGGCGAACACCGCGCCGCAGCCCGGCTACACCATCGAGAACGGCGTGCTGACCCACGCCGAGTACGCCGAAGGCACTGGCCCGGTGGTCGCGCGCGGCGTGTACGACATGATCTCGCGGCCCAAGGCCAGCTCCGAGTCCAAGTACGTCACCCTCGACGCCGACTGGCAGGCCACGGATGCGCTGGGCTTCAAGTTCCAGGCCGGCACCACCGAAGGCCACGGCCGCAGCCCGACCCAGGACGTGATCGAGACCGGCTTCGGCGGCAACGCCGCCACCGGCTGGTCGATGCACGGCCCCGGCAGCCCGGTCGACTGGCACATCGGCGGCGACAACGCCTCGCCGTCCGGGATCCTGCCCTCGTTCGGCTGGATCTTCGGCGGCCAGGCCATCAACGTGCTCGACAAGGAGGACTGGGGCCAGGCCGACGGCGAGATCTACTTCGGCGACAGCGTGCTCTCGACCCTGGACTTCGGCGTGCGCTATTCCGAGCACACGCGCGAGAACAAGAACGAGATCGCGCAGGGCCCGAACTTCGCCACCGACTGGCAGAACATCGCCAACTACCCGACCGAGCACGGCAACTACCCGGGCGACTACGGCGACGGCATCGGGGGCGACATCCCCACCGGCATCTGGTTCTACACGCCCGGCCAGCTGGCCGCGTTCAACGACCAGTACGCCAACCGCGACCCGGTCTCGCGCTTCTACTGGCAGGACCTGTACAGCGTGAAGGAGAGGAGCGGCGCGGCCTACGTGCAGGCCAACTTCGAGGGCGACCGCTGGAGCGGCAACTTCGGCCTGCGCTACGTGCGCACCCAGCAGCGTATCGTCACCAACGTCGCGGTCAGCCCGACGATCCCGGTCGAGGACCAGCCCGAGGGCACGGTCAACGGCTCGGCGTTCGGCCCCTACCTGCCCACGCTCAGCCGCAAGTCGTACAACGAGCTGCTGCCGAGCGCGAATTTCCGCTTCAACCTCACCGACGACCTGGTGGCGCGCCTGGCGGCATCCAAGACGCTCACGCGACCGGACTTCTCGGCGCTGGCCGGCTCGGTGTCGCTGGACGACCTGACCCACACCGGCAGCGGCGGCAACCCCGACCTCGACCCGATCGTCTCGACCAACTTCGACGCCGCGCTGGAGTGGTACTTCGCCCCGCGCGCGCTGCTGTCGGCGAGCGTGTTCTCGATGCGGATGAAGGACTACGTCACCTTCGGCACCTCGACCCAGATGTTCATCGACCAGCAGGCCAGCCAAGGCCAGCCGACACCGGTGCTCTCGGCCTACCAGGTGTCGAGCCCGGTCAACACCGACGCCAAGGTCAAGGGCTTCGAGCTCGACTACCAGCAGCCGATCGGCGAGAACTTCGGCGTCAACGCCAACTACACCTACGCCGACAGCAGCTCCGACGGCGACAAGCCGGTGTTCGGCACCTCCAAGAACACCTACAACCTGTCGGGCTACTTCGAGAACGACCGCTTCAATGCGCGCCTGACCTACACCTACCGCTCGCAGTTCTACGCCGGCGTGGCGCGCACGGACGACTTCTTCCAGGACGACATCAGCAACGTCTCCGCCTCGCTGGGTTTCAAGGCCACCGACTGGCTGTCGATCACCCTCGACGCGCTCAACCTCAACGATCCCAAGCTCAAGTACTACAGCCAGACCGGCGACAACCCGAAGCTGCCGTACGCGTTCTACTCCAACGGCCGCCAGTACTACCTCAACTTCCATTTCAAGTTCTGAGCGCGGCCAAGGCCTGCGCTACCCTCCGCGGGCCCGGGGTTTCCGGGCCCGTTCTTTTTGGAATCGCCATGAACCTTCGCCATCTCCTCGTGCTCCTCGCACTGCTGCCGGCCTCGGCGCTCGCAGCGCCGGCCGATGCGGACGCCCCGGCGCGCGCGCCGCTGTCGCTGGTCCCCGAGCCCGCCTCGCTCGAATCGCGCGTGGGCGCGTTCGAGCTGCGCGCGGACACGCCGCTGGTGGCCAACGGCGAGCAGGCGCGGGAAGTCGCGGCGCAGTTCGCCGGCTACCTGCAACGCAGCCGCGGCATCTCGCCGCCGGTCCGCGACGGGGCGCCCGCAGGCGAGGCCGCGGTCGAGTTCCGGATCGCGCCGGCCGCCGCGGACGCGTCGCCCGAGGCGTACACGCTCGACGTCTCGCCCCGCCGCATCGTGGTCGGCGCCGGGGACCCGCGCGGCCTGTTCTACGGCGCGGTGACGCTGTGGCAGCTGGCCACGCTCGATGCGCGCGAGCCGGTGCGCATCCCGTCGCTGCGCATCGAGGACGCGCCGCGCTTCGCCTGGCGCGGGCTGATGCTCGACTCCGCGCGCCACTTCCAGTCGGTCGACGAGATCGAACGCCTGCTCGACGCGATGGCGCTGCACAAGCTCAACACCTTCCACTGGCACCTCACCGACGACCAAGGCTGGCGGCTGCAGATCCGCAAGTATCCGAAGCTCACGCAGGTCGGCGGCTGCCGCATCCCCGCCGGCGACGGCGGCGTCGACCCGCGCACCGGCAAGCCGGCGCCGTACTGCGGCTTCTACACGCAGGAGCAGGTGCGCGCGATCGTGCGCTACGCCGCGCAGCGCTACATCACCGTGGTGCCGGAGATCGACATCCCCGGCCACGCGCAGGCGGCGGTGGCGTCCTATCCGCGGCTGGGCAGCGTGGAAAGCCCGACGCGCGTGTCCAGCCAGTGGGGCGTGCACAAGTACCTGTTCAACGCCGACGAGGACACCTTCGGCTTCCTCGAGGACGTGATGGCGGAGGTGGCCGGGCTGTTCCCCGGCCGCTACGTGCACATCGGCGGCGACGAGGCGGTCAAGGACCAGTGGAAGGCCTCGCCGCGGGTGCAGGCGCGCATGCGCGAGCTCGGCGTCAGGGACGAGGCGCAGCTGCAGGGCTATTTCGTCAAGCGCATGGCGCGCTTCCTGGCCGCGCGCGGCAAGCGCGTCATCGGCTGGGACGAGATCCTCGAAGACGACCTGCCGGCCGACGCCGCGGTGATGTCCTGGCGCGGCACCGAGGGCGGCATCGAGGCCGCTGGCAAGGGCCACGACGTGGTGATGTCGCCGGTGTCGCACCTGTACCTCGACTACCTGCAAACCGATTCGCCGAACGAACCGCCGGGCCGCCCGACGCTGATCCCGCTGCGCAAGGCCTACGACTTCGAGCCGGTGCCGGCCGCGCTCACGCCCGACCAGGCGCGCCACGTCCTCGGGCTGCAGGCCAACACGTGGACCGAGCACATGCGCACGTTCGCGCGTGTCGAGCACGCGATTTTCCCGCGCATCGCCGCGGTGGCGGAAACCGGATGGACGCCGCGCGCGCGCAAGGACTACGCAAGCTTCCTGGCGCGGCTGCCGGCGCAGCTGGCGCGCTACCGCGGGCTCGGCATCGCGTACGCGCGGACGCCGGTCGAGGTGCGCATCGAAGGCGTGGCGGACGGCAAGGGCGAAATCGAGGCGACGCTGTCGCAGCCGCTCGGCCTTGGCGCGATCCGCTACACCACCGACGGCAGCGAGCCCACGGCCGCCTCGCCGCGCTACGCGGTGCCGCTGCGGCTGGCGCTGCCGGCGCGGATACGCGCGGCCGCGTTCGTCGACGGGCAGGCGCTGGCGCCCGCGACCGCGCGCCGCTTCGACGCCTCCTCGCTGCTGCGCCGCGAGGACGAGGAACTGGCGATGTGCAGCCAGGGCCTGATGCTGCGGCTGGAGGACGACGGCCCGCTGCGCGGCCCGCGCGCGATCTTCGACGTCGACATCTTCAACCCGTGCTGGCTGTGGCGCGACGCGCCGCTGGACGGCATCGCGTCGATCCAGGTGCGCGCGGGCCGCATCCCGTACTACTTCCAGCTCGCGGGCGACGAGTCCAACCGCAAGTTCGCGCCCGCGCACGCCGCGCACGGCGAACTCGAGGTGCGCGCGGGGTGCGGCGGCGAGCTGCTGGCCACGGTGCCGCTGCCGGCGCAGCCGGATGCGGATGGTTTCGTGACGCTCACCGCGCCGCTGGGCGCGCACGCCGCGCGCGCCGACCTTTGCCTCGTGTTCACCGGTGACACGCGGCCGACGATGTGGGTGCTGGACCGCATGCAGCTGGTTCCGGGGAAGTAGTCGCCAGCGATGCCCCCAACCGGCGCGGATGTGATCCCGAGCGTAGCGAGGGATCTGCCAGCGCGGGCGGAGAGAAGATCCCTCGCTGCGCTCGGGATGACAGGACTCTAGCCGGACAGTTTCGCCTCCAGGCGCAACAGCAGGTCGCGCAGCGGTGTCAGCGCGATCGCGAAGCCGGCCGCCACGCCCACCGCATCGGCCAGCACGTCGCGCGGATCCATCGAGCGGCTGCTGGTGAAGGCGAACTGCGCCAGCTCGATCGCCACGCCCAGCGCCAGCAGGCCCAGCGCCGCGCGCCACAGCGCGCGACGTCCCCGGTAGAGTTGCACGGCGCTGGCGGCGAGCAGGAAGAACGCGGCCGCGTGCTCGATCTTGTCGAAGCCCGGCGGCGTGCGCGGCAGGTCGCGCGCCGGCAGCAGGCAGGCGGCGAACACCACCGCCACCGCCAGCCACCACAGCGCCAGCCACGCGCGCGGATGCCGCAGCGGCTTGATGCCGCCCGGCGCCGTCACAGCCGGAAGCTCAGGTCGCCGGCCAGGAACGCAACGCCGAACTCCACCCCGCGCGCGAAGCCCATCGCCTGGAAGCGCTCGCCCATCGCCGCCGGCAGCGTCAGCTGCTTGGCCTGCTGGCGCAGCGCGTAGCGGCCGGCCTCGTCGGCGGCGCGCGCCTCCTGTTCGGCCAGCCGCTCGGCCAGGCCGTTGCCGACCAGCAGGCTGGCCTGCGAGCAGTAGCCGGCGAAGTCGAAGCCGGCCGCGGTGCCGGCCTCGGCCAGCGCGGTGAAGTCGACCGAGGCGGTGATGTCCTGCAGGCCGGGATGCGCGAACACGTCGCCGCTGACGCGATGGCGATGGAACGCGCGCAGCGTGCCGTCGCTGCGCACGGGCGAATAGAACTCGCGGCGCGGATAGCCGTAGTCGACGAACAGCAGCGCGCCGGCCTGCAGGCCGCCGACCACCGCCTGCAGCCAGTACGGCAGCTGCGGCAGCGCCTCGGAGCGGTAGCCGTCGGGCAGCGGCGCGCCGAGCTCGCGCTCGACGTGGCGCACAGCGGCCGACAACAGCGGGTCGGCCGGGCGGTCGGTGCGCATGAAGGCGCCGTCGCCGGCCAGCGCGACGTGCTCCTCGAACACCTCCCCGTCGCGGATGCAGAAGCGCGGCGTCGGCAGCGCGTCGATCACCTCGTTGGCGAACAGCACGCCGTTCCAGGGTTCGGCCAGCGGGCCGTCGAGCCACTCCACGCATTCGAACACCAGTGGCGTGAGCTTGCGCTGCAATCGCTCGCGCTGGCGCTCGCGCAGGTCGGCGCTGGGCTCCAGGATCGCGTAGCGCGCCGGCATCGCGTCGATCGCCATCAGCTGCTTGATCGCATGCTCGGCGAAGGCGCCGCTGCCGCCGCCGATCTCGACGAAGACGGCGTCCTCGCCGACCTGCCGCAGCACCGGCGCCACTGCCCCGGCGATGCACTGGGCGAAGAGGGAGCCGAGCTCGGGCGCGGTGACGAAGTCGCCGGCGCGGCCGAACTTGGTCGCCCCCGCGCTGTAGTAGCCCAGCCCCGGCGCGTACAGCGCCAACTCCATGAAGCGCGAGAACGGGATCGCGCCGCCGGCGGCGGCGACCTGCCCGCGGATCAGCGCCTGCAGGCGGGCGCTGTGCGCGAGAGCGTCGGCGTCGGCGTCGGGTGAGGCTGGGGACATCGGGTTTCCTGTTCGAACGACGGCCTTCGTAGGAGCGCCCCTCGGGCGCGATGCTTGCCCCGGCAAGGCCTGATCGCGCCCAGGGAGCGCTCCTGCCCGGTCCGGCATGGCGCTATGGTATCGGCATGACCGCCCCGCCACGTCCCGTCGCGCTCGTCACCGGTGCCGCCCGCCGCATCGGCGCGGCCATCGCGCGGCGCCTGTTCGTCGCCGGCTACGACCTGGCGCTGCACCACCGCGGCGGCGCGGAGGAGATGCGCGCGCTGGCGGCCGGCCTGGAGGTCGCGCGCCCCGGCAGCGTGCTGGTGCTGCAGGCGGACCTGGCCGAGTTCGACCGCCTGCCGGAGCTGGTGGCGCGCACCGTCGGCCGCTACGGCCGCCTCGACGCGCTGGTCAACAACGCCTCGGGCTTCCAGCCCACGCCGATCGGCGCCGCCACGCCGGCGCAGTGGGACGCGCTGTTCGCCAGCAACGCGCGCGCGCCGTTCTTCCTCGCCCAGGCCGCGGCGCCGCACCTGGCGGCGGCGAAGGGCGCGATCGTCAACATGGTCGACGTCTACGCGCAGCGACCGCTGCAGGGCCACGCCGTGTACTGCATGGCCAAGGCCGCGCTGGCGATGGCGACGAAGTCGCTGGCGCTGGAGCTGGCGCCGGCCGTGCGCGTCAACGCGATCGCGCCGGGCGCGATCATCTGGCCCCAGGGCGACCACGACGACGGCCGGCGCGCGGCGATGCTCGCGCGCACGCCGCTGGCGCGCACCGGCACGCCGGAGGAAATCGCCGAGGCGGTGCGCTGGCTGCTGCAGGACGCGACCTACTGCACCGGGCAGGTGCTGCGGCTGGATGGTGGCCGCTTGCTGGAGGATTGACGCAGGTCGGGCGTCGCGCCCGGGTGCGCTCCTACGAAAATCCGGGCCTCAGGACTTCGGCGCGAACGCCTGCGCCAGCGCGACGCCGCGGAAGGCTTCGGGCGTCTCGTTCGACACCGCGTAGCGGTACAGCGCCGCCGAATAGATGCCCGACAGCGCCGCCTGGTAGATCCCCAGCATCAGCACGCCGATCGCGAAGGCCACGCCCACCGCGATCGCCAGCACGATCGAGGCCTGCGCCGCCAGCAGCACCAATCCGACGCCGGCCAGCACCACCAGCACCGTGATCAGCCCGAACACCGCGCCGATGCCCACCTGGCCGATCGCGTTCTCGCCCCAGGTGCGCTTGAGCAGCGCCGTGCTCTGCTTGAGCGCGTCGATCGGGCCGATGTCGCGGCTGACCAGCACCGGCACCACCAGGAAGGTCGCCAGCGTCCACGCCGCGCCCAGCCCGCTGCCGAGCAGCCGGGCCAGGAAGTTGTCCTTGTGCTTCATCGCCTGCAGCAGCACGCCGACCGTGGCCGAGATCGCCGCGTAGCCCAGGATCGACGGCAGCCGCGACTTCGCCGCGTCTAGGCCGTCGCGCAGGGTCGGGTCGCCGCCGTCGAGCCGGATCATCGCCGCGCCGACCAGGGCGCAGTTGAAGAAGATGATCACGCTGTACTGGCAGAAGTAGAACAGGAAGCCGAACACCGCCCCGCCGATGCCAAAGCCGTCGGCGAACAGCCGCAGCGCGAACATCGGCAGCAGGAACGTCGCCAGCACCGCCAGCGTGGCCAGGCCCGACAGCACCGGGAACAGCATCAGCTCCTTGTCCGAACGCAGCACCGCCGCGCTCGCCTTGGCCAGTTCCCAACTGCGCGAAAGCTTCCCGAACATGCCCAGTCCTCCCGGTTGACGGCGCGATCGTGCAGCCGGCGCGGCGGCTTCGCAAGCGCCGGAAGTCACCTGGTACGACGGTCCGGTGCGGTGGGATGTGACCTGTCCCTGGCTCCTGTGGGAGCGGCTTCAGCCGCGAGCTTTTCTTCGGTCCGGCGGGTACAGCTCGCGGCTGAAGCCGCTCCCACGATCCCTGTCAGGCGGCGTCGAAGCCGGCGACGGGCGTCATTTCCACGTCGCGCTCGGGCGACTGCACCCACAGCCGCGCCAGCGTGTCGCCGCTGCGCGGCTCGACGAAGTCCGGCGCGATTTCCGCCAGCGGCCGCAGCACGAAGGCGTGGCGCAGCTCGTCGCGCGGCACGCGCAGGTGGCCCGGGCCTTCGACGATGCGGTCGTCGTAGAGCACCAGGTCGACGTCGAGGGTGCGGTCGCCGAAGCGCGGGCCGCCGCGGTCGCGGCCGTGCGCATCCTCGAGCGCGTGCAGCCAGGCGTCGAGCGCCTCGGGCTCGAGGTCGGTCTCCACCACCGCGGCGGCGTTGAGGAAGTCGCCGCCGTCGAAGCCGACCGCGCGCGTGCGGTAAACCCGCGACAGCCGCACCTGCCCGAAGCGCGCCCGCAGCTCGGCGATCGCCGAGCGCAGGTTGAGCTCGGGCGACAGGTTGCTGCCCAAGCTCAGGCAGGCGCGGGCCATGGCACGCTCAGTCGCCGGCCGCGGCCGGCGCGAGGCGCAGGCCGGCCAGCGCCGCGCCCAGCTCGGCGCCGCCGGGCTGCTGGAACACCCGCAGCCCGAACTCCGGCAGCACCGCCAGCAGGTGGTCGAAGATGTCGCCGGCCAGGTTCTCGTACGGCACCCAGCGCACATCGGCCGAGAAGCAGTACACCTGCAGCGGCAGGCCGGTGGGCGTGGGCTCGAGCTGGCGCACCATCAGCGTCATGTCGTGCGCCACGCCCGGGTGCGCGCGCAGGTAGGAGGTCATGTAGGCGCGGAACGTGCCGAGGTTGGTCGCGCGGCGGTTGTTGACCGGGTCCTTGCCGGCCGCCTCGAGCTTGGCGTTGTAGTCCGCAAGCTCGGCCTTCTGCGTGTCCAGGTAGTCGTCGATCAGCGCGAAGCGACGCAGCCGCTGCCGCTCCTCCGGCTCGAGGAAGCGCACCGAGGTCTGGTCGATCAGCAGCGAGCGCTTGATCCGGCGCCCGCCGAAGTCGGTCATCCCGCGCCAGTTGCGGTAGCTCTCGCTGATCAGCGACCAGGTCGGGATGGTGCTGATCGTCTTGTCCCAGTTCTGCACCTTGACCGTGTGCAGGCTGATGTCGACCACGTCGCCGTCGGCGTTCTGGCTGGGCATCTCGATCCAGTCGCCCACGCGCAGCATGTCGTTGCTCGACAGCTGCACCGACGCCACCAGCGAGAGGATGGTGTCCTTGAACACCAGCATCAGCACCGCGGTCATCGCGCCCAGCCCGGTCAGCAGCACCAGCGGCGACTTGCCCACCAGCGAGGCGATGACGAGCACGATGGCGACGACGTACACGCCGATCCTGGCCAGCTGCAGGTAGCCCTTGATCGGGCGCCGCACGGCGTGGCGGCTGGTCTGCTCGTAGATGTCGTTGAGCGCGTCGAACAGGTTGCCGATCGCCATCGCCACGGTCAGCGCGACGTACGCCAGCGCGACGTTGCGCACCACCACGTCCAGCCAGTCCGGCACGCCCGGCACCAGCACGATGCCGCCGAGCACCACCAGCGCCGGCACCACGTTGGCCAGCCGCGCGAGCACGCGGCGGCCCATGATCGCGTCGTCCCACTTGCTGGGCGAAGCCTTGGCCAGGCGCCCGACGATGGCGAGCAGCACCCGCCGCGCCAGCCAGTTGGCGATCCACGCGACCAGCGCCAGCGCGAGCAGCGCGACGAGCGTGGCGGCGAAGGGAATCCCGGCCAGCGGCCGGACGAGGCTCGAATCGATGAACTCCTGCATGCCCTACAGGGTAGCGGCCGTGCGCTCGATGATCACCCCCACGGCGCGCGCGCCGCGCACCGCGCCGGGCTTGGCGAGCTTCAGGCGCACGCGCGACACGCCGAATTCATCGAGGATGACCGCCGCCACGCGCTCGGCCAGCGTCTCGACCAGGCCGAAGCCGGACTGCGACACGTACTCGACCACGCGCTTGCTCACCGCCTTGTAGTCGAGCGTGTGCGCGATGTCGTCGCTGGCCGCCGGCACGCGGTTGTCGAACTCCATCTCGATGTCGAACACCAACGGCTGGCGGATGCGCCGCTCCCACTCGTAGATGCCGATGAGCGCCTCGACTTCGAGGGCTTCGATGAAGACGGTGTCCATAAGGGGCCGTGGTTGATGGTGGTTGAGGGTGGGTGATTGGCAAAGGCGCCCGGCATGTGGCTGTCACCGCGGGCGCAGGGAGGGATCCGGCCGTTCGAAAGCTGCGCGTGGAGATCCCTCGCTACGCTCGGGATGACAACGGCGTCATCCTTCGCGAACCATCCGTCACGAATCAGCGCCCGCCGCCGCCAGCGGCGGCAGCGTCGCCATGTCCCAGCGCGGCGTCGCGTGCACCGCGGCGTCGTCGCGCTGGCCAGCCTGCAGGCGCAGGGCGCCGGCGAAGGCGATCATGGCGCCGTTGTCGGTGCACAGCGCCGGGCGCGGGAAGCAGGCCCTGCCGCCGCGCTGTTCGCACATCGCCTGCAGTTTCGCGCGCAGGCGGCGGTTGGCGCCGACGCCGCCGGCGACCACCAGCACGTCGCAGCCGGCCGCATCGAGCGCGCGCTCGCACTTGATCGCCAGGGTGTCGACCACCGCGTCCTCGAAGCCGCGCGCGATGTCGGCGCGGGTCGCCTCGGACTGGTCGGAATCGCGCCAGGCCAGCAGCACCTGGGTCTTGAGGCCGCTGAAGCTGAAGTCGAGCCCCGGCCGGTCGGTCATCGGGCGCGCGAAGCGGTAGCGCCCCGGGGTCCCGTCCTCGGCGATCCGCGCCAGCTGCGGGCCGCCCGGGTATGGCAGGCCCATCAGCTTGGCGGTCTTGTCGAAGGCCTCGCCGGCGGCGTCGTCCAGGGTCTCGCCGAGCAGGCGGTAGCGGCCGATCGCGTCCACCGCGACCAGCTGGGTGTGGCCGCCAGAGACCAGCAGGGCGACGAAGGGCGGCTGCGGCGGGTCGTCCTCCATCAGCGGCGCCAGCAGGTGGCCCTCCATGTGGTGGACGCCGACCGCCGGCAGGTCCAGCGCCCAGGCCAGCGAGCGGGCCACGCCGGCGCCCACCAGCAGCGCCCCGACCAGCCCCGGCCCGGCGGTGTAGGCCACCCCGTCGAGGTCGTCGACGGCCAGGCCGGCCTCGGCCAGGGTCTGGCGCACCAGCGGCAGCAGCTTGCGGACGTGGTCGCGGCTGGCCAGCTCGGGCACCACCCCGCCGTACTCGGCATGCAGGTCGACCTGGCTGTAGACCGCATGCGCGCGCAGCCCGTCGGCGCCGGCCAGGGCCGTGTCGTACACGGCCACGCCGGTTTCGTCGCAGGAGGTTTCGATGCCGAGGACTTTCATGGTGGACTGGGGCTGTCGCGGGGCTGGGCAAGCTGGGAGCCGGCAGGCGGGATTTCGGGCCCCCAGCCTCTGCCCGCGGTTGCGCCATCGCTGGGCCTCCCGCTATCATACGCGGCTCGCCGGATGGGGTCCGGCGGCATGCGCGACCCCTCGCGCGGGTCCGTGGCCACCTGGCCCGGCCTTCCAACCCACAGAGATTCCTATGCCCAGCGTCAAAGTCCGCGAAAACGAGCCGTTCGAGTTTGCGCTCCGCCGCTTCAAGCGCACCTGCGAGAAGGCCGGCGTGCTCGCCGAAACCCGCAAGCGCGAGTTCTACGAGAAGCCGACCCAGGAGCGCAAGCGCAAGGCGGCCGCCGCCGTGAAGCGCCAGGCCCGCCGCAGCTCGCGCGACGTCACCAAGCGCCAGCGCCTGTACTGAGGCAAGCCGGTCCGTCGCGGGCGCATCGCGCCGCGGCAGGCCGCCACGAAGCCGGCACGCATGGCGTCGCCGGCTTTTTGTCTTTCTGGCCTTCCGGGAGGCGGGCCTTGGCGATGCGCCAAGCCTGGTAGGGGTTTCAGCCGCGAGCTCCTGCCATCTTCAGGGCCCTGAAAAGCTCGCGGCTGAAGCCGCTCCCACAAAGGCCGCTCCAACGAACACCCACGGAGAACCCATGACCCTCAAGCAGCGCCTCACCGACGACATGAAGGCCGCGATGAAGTCCGGCGACAAGGACAGCCTGGGCGTGATCCGCCTGGTCAACGCCGCGATCAAGCAGCGCGAGGTCGACGAGCGCATCGAACTCGACGACGCCGCGGTGCTGGCCGTGCTGGAGAAGATGGTCAAGCAGCGCAGGGACTCGGTCAGCCAGTTCGAGGCCGCCGGCCGCGAGGACCTGGCCGCGATCGAGCGCAACGAGATCGCGGTGATCCAGCGCTACCTGCCGGAGAAGCTCGGCGAGGCGGAGATCCTCGCCGCGATCGACGCCGCCATCGCACAGACCGGCGCCAGCGGCCCGGCCGACATGGGCAAGCTGATGGGCGTGCTCAAGCCGAAGCTGGCCGGCCAGGCCGACATGGGCCAGGTCTCGGCGCTGGTGAAGCGCAAGCTCGCCGGCTGAGCGAACGCCCTCGGCGATGCCTGCCGGCATCGGCCCGTTCGCGAACGTCCGACCACGGACGACCGGGCCGGAGACGGCAGTGCCGGCGAATGGCCGACCTGTCGCCGGCGCCAGGCCGGCGCGGGCCCCGGAATGCGCACTGTCCGGATGGCTGCCGCGAGGCACGCGCCGCGCGCTGGACATTCCCTCCACGCCCGCCGCTTAAGCTTGCGGCATGCACCTGCCCGCTCGATTCCGGCCGCTCGTCGAACGGCTGCAGCACAGCCTCCCGGTCGCGCTGGCGCGGCGCTTTTCCGAAGCGGACCTGCTGACCCACGCCGCGGCGCTGTCGTTCTACACCCTGCTCTCGCTGGCGCCGCTGCTGGTGCTGCTGCTGTGGCTGGCGGCCTCGCTGTATCCGTCGGCGCAGGACGCCCTGGTCGACCAGGTGGCCGACCTCGCCGGCCGCGGCGCGCGCGAGGTGGCGCAGACGGTGATCGCCAACGCCGAACGCCGGCCGGACATCGGCTCGCTGGCCGGGATCTGGAGCACCGCGCTGCTGTTCGCCAGCGCCACGGTGGTGTTCGCGCGGCTGCAGACCGCGCTGAACCTGATCTTCCGCAGCGACGCGCGCGAACTCCCCGGCGGGCTCTGGTCCTGGATGCGCAAGCGCGTGCTGTCGTTCGGCGTGGTGCTGGCGCTGGGCTTCCTGCTGGTGGTCTCGATGACCCTGACCACGGCACTGCAGGTGCTGTTCTCGCGGCTGCCGCTGATCCTGCCGGTGCTGGGCAACCTCTCCTCGGTGGCGCTGTATTCGGCCGCGTTCGCGCTGCTCTACCACTACCTGCCCGACCGCCGCGTGCGCTGGCGGCAGGCGTTCGTCGGCGGGGTGCTGACCGCCGGGCTGTTCGTGCTCGGCCGCTGGGCGATCGGCCTGTACCTGGCCCAGGCCGCCCCCGGCAGCGCCTACGGCCAGATGGGCACCCTGGTGCTGCTGCTGGTGTGGATGTACTACGCGGCCGCGGTGTTCTTCATCGGCGCCCTGCTGACGGCGGTGATCGACGAGCGCCTCGAGCCGCCGCGCGGCCCGCGGGGCGCGGACGGCGACTGAGCGCGGCCGGGCCGCGCCGGCAAATGCGATCATGGCGGCCATGGCCCGCCTGTCCGACGCCTTCATCGACGATCGCGCCCCCGCGAACACGAATCGCGGTGCGGGTTGGCGCGCCGCAGCGCGTGGCAGGACCCAGGCGGCCGGCGCAACGGCTTGCCTGTGGGGGGCCGGCTGAGATGGCGCGGCTATCCGATGCCTTCATCGACGATCTTCTGGCACGCACCGACATCGTCGAGGTGGTCGGCGCGCGCGTGCCGCTCAAGCGCCAGGGCAAGGAGTACTCGGCGCGCTGCCCGTTCCACGACGAGCGCTCGCCCTCGTTCACGGTCTCGCCGACCAAGCAGTTCTACCACTGCTTCGGCTGCGGCGCGCACGGCACCGCGATCTCGTTCCTGATGAACTACGACCGGCTCGAGTTCCTCGACGCGGTCGACGAGCTGGCGCGCCGCGCCGGCATCGAGGTGCCGCGCGAGACCCGGCAGCGCAACGAGGACTCCGACGTCAAGGACCTGTACGCGGCGCTGGAGGCGGCGACGCGGTTCTTCCTGAAGCAGCTGGTCACGAGCGACAAGGCGCGCGCCTATCTCGACCGCCGCGGCGTCGACGAGCACATCCGCGCGCAGTTCGCGATCGGCTACGCGCCCGACGGCTTCTCGGCGCTGCGCGACGCGCTGGGCACCGATGCGCGGCGGATGAACCTGCTCGAGCGCGCCGGCCTGTTCTCGAAGAACGACAAGGGCAACGTCTACGACAAGTTCCGCGACCGGGTGATGTTCCCGATCTCCGATCGCCGCGGCCGGCCGATCGCGTTCGGCGGCCGCGTGCTCGACGCCGAGGACTCGCCCAAGTACCTCAACTCGCCGGAAACCGCGCTGTTCCACAAGGGCCGTGAGCTGTACGGGCTGTGGCAGGTGCGACAGACCCATTCGAAGATCGAGCGGCTGGTCGTGGTCGAGGGCTACATGGACGTGGTGGCGCTGTTCCAGCACGGCGTGACCCAGGCGGTCGCCACGCTCGGCACCGCGACCACGCCCGACCACGCCGAGCTGCTGTTCCGCAACGCGCCCGACGTGTACTTCTGCTTCGACGGCGACAACGCCGGGCGCAAGGCCGCCACCCGCGCAATGGAGTCGGTGCTGCCGCGCATGCGCGACGGCCGGCAGGCGTTCTTCCTGTTCCTGCCCGAGGGCGAGGATCCGGACACGCTGGTGCGCAGCGAGGGCGCGCCCGGCTTCGACGCGCGGCTGCAGCACGCCACGCCGCTGTCGCAGTTCCTGTTCGACTCGCTGTCGGCGGACGTCAACCTGGGCACGCTCGACGGCAAGGCGCGGCTGGCCGAGCGCGCCAGGCCGATGCTCGCGCAGATCCCCGACGGCGCCTTCGGCGACCTGATGCGCCAGCGCCTGACCGAGCTCACCGGCGTCGGCGCGCGCGACAGCGCGCCTTCCACCCACGTGCCGGTGCAGCGCGCGCATCGCGCGCCGGCGACGCCCGCGCCCAGGCGCAGCCTGGTGCGCAGCGCGATCGCGCTGCTGCTGCAGAAGCCGGCGCTGGCTCTGGAGCTGCCGCCGCCGTACCGCTTCGTCGCGCTGCGCCAGCCCGGCGTGGAGCTGCTGACCGAACTGATCGCGCTGGTGAGCGCGCGGCCGGAGATCACCACCGGCGTGCTGCTCGAGCATTTCGAAGGGCGCGAGGAAGCGCTCGCGCTGCAGAAGCTCGCCAGCCACGCCATGCCCGGCGACGAGGCGCGCTGGCGCGACGAGTTCCTCGACACCATGGCCCAGCTCGACCGCCAGGTGCTGCAGCAGCGCGTGGACGAATTGCAGGCCAAGCAGCGCGAGGCCGGGCTGGACGATACCGACAAGGCGGAGCTGCGCTCGCTGCTGGCCGCGCGCTTGCGATAGTCGCAGCGGTTTCCACCGCGAGCTTCGGCGCAGCAGCAAGCACCTCCCGCACGCAGCGCACAGTCTGGTCTGCGCGACCGGCTTATGCTTGCCTGCACGCCCTCGCCGTCACGGCGCACCACGGAGACCACGATGTCGACTGCGCGCATGCTGCTGCCGTTGCTCCTGCTCGCCTTGCCCTGCAGCGCGCATGCGGGCCAGCTCGTGGGCATCGCGCTGGATGCGAAGGCGGAGCTGGTGGACGGCGACCTGCACGTGTTGCCGCATCCGCCACCCGACACGGCGGTATTCCTCGAGTTCGACGGCGCGCAGGCGCGCGAGGTCGCACGGGTATCCGCGCCGACCGGCTTCCAGGGCCCGCCGGAAGCGCTGGCGATCTCGCCCGACCGCAGGCTGGCGCTGGTCGCGGGGCCGCAACGCATCGATCCCGCCGATCCAGCCCGGCTCGTGCCGGCCGACACGCTGACGGTCGTCGACCTGGCCGCGCGCCCGGCGCGCGTGGTGCAGAAGCTTTCGCTCGGCGCGACGCCGGGCGCGGTCGCGATCGCGCCCGGCGGCCGCACCGCGCTGGTGACGCACAACGGCGACGACAGCGTGTCGGTGCTGGACATCACGGACGGCCGCGCGCGCCTCGCCGGCAGGCAGTCGCTCGGCAAGGACGCAGGTCCGCTCGCGCTGGCCTTTTCGCCCGACGGCCGGCGCGCGCTGGTGTCGTTCCCGGAACGCGCGCGCATCGGCGTGTACGCGGTCGAGCGTGGGCGCCTGGTGCTGCCCGCGATCCGCGAACTGAGCGCCGGCGTGTACCCGGCCTCACTTGCCTGGTGCAGCGACGACGTGGCGGTGGTCGCCAACTACGGCCGCGTCACCGGCGATGTCGATACCGTCAGCCTCCTCGACCTCGCCGGCGCGGCGCCACGCGTGGTCGACACCGCCAGCGTCGGGCCGTCGCCGGAAGGCATCGCCTGCTCGCCCGACGGTCGCCACGTCGCCGTCGCGCTGCAGAACATGAGCACGGTGCCGCGCGACCATCCCTTCCACGCGGCCGGCAGCCGGGTGGTGTTGCTGCGGGTCGAGGGCGGGCGCCTGCGTCCGGTCGCCGAGGCGTCGATCGGCCCCTGGGCGCAGGGCGTGGGCTTCGTCGACGACGCCACGCTGTTCGCGCAGAGCATGGGCGACCGCACGCTGCACATCTTCCGCATCGAAGGCGACGCGCTGCGCGTCGCGGCACCCATCCGCTTCGGGGAAGGCGCACCCGCGGCCTTCGGGATGCCAGCGCGCTGAACATGCCTCGAGGCACGATGGGGCCGACCGCCCGTCACCCCGCCGGCACGAACCGCAGCCCCGACGCCGCCGGCTGCAGCCACGGCATCAGCCAGTGGTCGAGCAGCAGGAAGGCGAACAGCGCCATCAGGTACACGACCGAATAGTTGAAGACCTTCATGGCGAAGAACTCGTCCGGCGGGTCCATCAGCTTCCACGCGTACCACAGGAACACCACGCCCAGCACGATCGCGCCGCCGAGGTAGAACCAGCCGCTCATGCCGACGATCGCCGGCAGCATCGTCACCACGAACAGCAGCACGGTGTAGAGCAGGATCTGCCAGCGGGTGTACTCCACGCCGTGGGTCACCGGCAGCATCGGCACCAGCGCGCGCGCGTAGTCGGCGCGGCGGAAGATCGCCAGCGCCCAGAAGTGCGGCGGCGTCCAGGTGAACACGATCAGCACCAGCAGCCAGGCGTAGGCCCAGTCCCACGCCCCCTGCATGCCGGTCACCGCGGCCCAGCCCAGCAGCGGCGGCGCCGCGCCGGCGATGCCGCCGATGACGATGTTCTGCGGCGTGGCGCGCTTGAGGAAGCCGGTGTAGACGATCGCGTAGCCGATCAGCGAGGCGAAGGTGAGCGCCGCGGTCAGCGGGTTGACCAGCGCGATCAGCAGCGTCATCGACGCCGCGCCCAGGAACACCGCGAACGCCAGCACCTGCGCCGGCCTGAGCGTGCCCGTCGCCAGCGGCCGGTGGGCGGTGCGCGCCATCACCTTGTCGATGCGCTGGTCGATCAGGTGGTTGATCGCCGCGGCCGAAGCCGCCGCCAGCCAGATCCCGAGCAGCCCGAACACCGCCTCGCGCAGCGGCGGCAGCCCGGGCACCGCCAGGAACATGCCCACCAGTGCGGTGAACACGATCAGCGCCACCACCCGCGGCTTGGTCAGCTCCCAGTACTGGCCGGCGATGCCCTTCATCAGTCGACCGTGCGCAGCCGCGCCAGCAGCGACACCAGCACGAACAGCAGCAGCGCGGCGCCGGCGTTGTGCGCGACTGCCACGTCCAGCGGCAGCGACAGCTTGACGTTGGCGATGCCCAGCGCGACCTGCGTGCAGGCCAGCAGCGCCAGCAGCACCGCCCAGCTGCGCAGGCCGGGCGTGCGCAGCAGGCGCACCGCCAGCGCGATGAGCGCGGCGAAGGCGACCACGGCCATCATCCGGTGCGCCATCTGGATGGCGATGCGCGAGGCGCCGTCGAGGATGCCGCCCTCGTAGTCGACGCCGATCCCGCGCCAGAGCACGAAGCCCTCGCGGAAGTCGTGCGGCGGCCACCACTGGCCCACGCACTTCGGGAAATCGTTGGCGCAGGCCAGCGCGGCGTAGTTCGCGCTCGTCCAGCCGCCGAGCGCGACCTGCAGCGCCAGCAGCGCGAGCACCACGGCCACCCAGCGGCGCAGGCCCCAGGCATCGGCCAGGCGGATCGGCGAATGCGTCGCCCGCCACGCCATCCACGCCAGCAGCGCGAACGTGGTCAACCCGCCCAGCAGGTGGCCCATCACCACGATCGGCTTGAGCAGCCAGGTCACCGTCCACATCCCTAGCAGCGCCTGGAAGATGATCACCGCCAGCGTGAGCGTCGCCGCGCGCGCCAGGTCGGCGTTCGACCAGCGCAGCGCCGCCACCAGCAAGATCGCCTCGCCGGCGACCGCGAGCGCGGACGCGGCCACGTGCTGCCCGCGCATGTACAGCGGGATCGCCAGCGCCACCAGCACCGCGGCCGCGGCCACCTGCAGCACGCCGCGCGGACGCTTGCGCGCGGCCAGCAGGGCGAGCACCAGCACCAGCACGCCCAGGCTGCCGGCGATCATGCGGTGCAGCTGCTCGCGCCAGGCCTTGTGCACCTCGACCGGGCGGATCGCGGTCGCGGCATGGTCGACGATCGTGCTGCCGGCGGTCGGCCAGCTGGCGCGGCCATAGCAGGTCGGCCAGTCGGGGCAGCTCAGGCCGGCGTTGGACAGGCGCACGAACGCGCCGAACACGATCACGCCCAGCGCCAGCGCCACCGCCAGCCACGCGATGCGGTGGAAGTGGCGGTACACCGCCGGCTTCGGGAAGGCGATGGCGCGCGCGGCGCCTGCGTCGGTGGCATGCATGGGCGATGGCATCAGATCAGTTTGAGCAGCTTCACCAGGTCAGCACGCAGGCCGCCCGGATCGGAGCCGGGAGGGTAACGCAGGATGACGAAGCCGTTCGGATCGACCACGTACACCGGCACGCCGGCGGGGTCGTCGACGCGCGGCAGCTTGGCGCGCAGCGCGGGATCGGCGCGCAGCACGCGGGTGGCGGCGTTGCCGACCGCGCCCGGCGGCGGCGCGCCGAGCCAGAGCAGGTCGACGTGGTCGGCGCGGCTGCCCAGCAGCTGCCAGACCAGGTCGAGCTCGCGCGCGACGCGGCGGCAATCGTCGCCGCAGCCGGCGGGCGGCGCGACCAGCACGCGCCAGCGGCGCTCGCCCGGGTTCCAGGCGTACTCGCCTCCGGATTGCAGGCGCGGCGCCTGCGCACGCACGTCCACCGGCGGCTTGAGCAGCTCGCCGTGGTTCTTCATGCCGGAAGGCTGCCAGCCGGAGAAGCGCAGGATGCCGGCCACCAGCATCACGCCGAAGAACAGCCCGAACAGCGCAAGCAGGGTCAACCGGTTGCGGCGGTACTTGGGCGCGTCGTCGTTCATGGCGTTCTCGTGCCTCGTTTGCGTTTGGCGCGCAGTGTCAGCAGCAGCGCGATCACCAGCACCGCCGCCGCGAGCGCGAACCACTGCACCGCGTAGCCCAAGTGCTGTCCCGGCGGCAGGGTGTTGGGGAGGATGTCCAGGTCGCGCGCATAGCCCAGCGGCAGCGCGGGATCGAGCTTGAGCACGCGCGGCGCCAGCGCCGGCTGGCGCAGCAGCGCGGGCAGCGCGCCGGCGTCCAGGCCGGTGGCGAGCACCACGCCGCCGGGCTGCGCCACGGCGGCCGCGCCCAGCAGCCCGCGCGAGGGCGGCGGCGCCAGCAGGCCGGCCACGCGCAGCACGCCGGCCGGGCGCGGCACGGCGGGCAGGCTGCGATCGCCGGGCAGCGGCAGCCAGCCCAGTTCCACCAGCAGCGGCGTCGCGCCCGGCGCCGCCGGCACGAACACGCGATAGGCGCGCACGCCGGCGCGGTCGTCGCGCTGCTGGTTGTCGAGCAGCACGGCCGGTGCATCGGCGAAGCGTCCCTCGCCCGCCGCCCAGTCGTAGCCGCGCGCGCGCGCCGCGTCGGCGGCCAGGGCCAGCGGCCGCGGCTCGCGCTGCCGCAGCACCTGCTGCACCGCATCGAGCATCGCCTGCTTCTGGTGCATCCGCCCGAGCTGCCAGGCGCCGAGCCGGCAGAACGCGGCGGCCAGCAGCAGCGCCAGCAGCCACCAGGCGAGCGTGCGCGCCCGGAGGCTCACGCGCGCCCGCCGCGGCAGCTGCGATAATCGGCCCTGGCGCCGGCTGCGCCGGAGACCGCCATGAACGACTCGCTCAAGACCCTGCTGATCGTCGCCTTCCTGATCGTCATCCTCTGGAACCTCGGCGCTGGCCTGTACTACATGCTCGTCGACAAGGGCCAGACCAAGCGCACGGTGAACGCGCTGACCAAGCGCATCGCGCTGTCGGTCGCGCTGATCCTGCTGGTGATCCTGGCGATCTGGATGGGCTGGATCACGCCGCACGGCATCCAGGGCTGAGGGGCGCCGCGGCTTCTTTCTCCTTCCCCTTCAAGGGGAAGGCCGGGATGGGGTTGAGGTTGGGGTTGGGTGGCACGTGCCGGAAACCCATCCCCACCCTTGCCCTCCCCTTGAAGGGGAGGGAAATAAGGGCGCGGCTGCGCCGCGCGGCTTTTTGCTACAGCACGTAGACGAACATGAAGAGGCCCAGCCACACCACGTCGACGAAGTGCCAGTACCAGGCCACCGCCTCGAACGCGAAGTGGTCGTCCTTGCTGAAGTGGCCCTTGGCGCAGCGCAGCCAGATGATCGCCAGCATGATGGTGCCGAGGGTCACGTGCGCGCCGTGGAAACCGGTGAGCATGAAGAACGTCGAGCCGTAGATGCCCGAGCCCAGGGTGAGGTTGAGCTCGGTGTAGGCCTCGATGTACTCGTGCGCCTGGAAGTACAGGAAGCAGCAACCCAGCAGGACCGTGGCCGCGAGGAACGCCAGCAGCTGCTTGCGGTGCCCCGCCTTGAGCGCGTGGTGGGCGATCGTGACCGTGACGCCCGACGACAGCAGGATCAGCGTGTTGAGCAGCGGCAGGCCCCACGCGGGGATGGTCTGGAAGTGGCCGCCGACCTGGCCCGGGCCGCCGGTCGGCCACGCGGCGCTGTAGCCGTCCCACAGCAGCGCGTTGGTCATCACGCCGTCGCCGGCGCCGCCCAGCCACGGCAGCGCGTACTGGCGCGCATAGAACAGCGCGCCGAAGAACGCGCCGAAGAACATCACCTCGGAGAAGATGAACCACACCATCCCCATCCGGAACGAGGTGTCGACCTGCTTGTTGTAGTAGCCCGAGACCGACTCGAGGATCACGTCGGCGAACCACTTGAACAGGATCGCCAGCAGACCGGCGATGCCGACGAAGAACGTCGCCTTGCCGAAGCTGGCCTCGTTGAGCCAGGAAGCCAGGCCGAACATGGTGGTGAACAGGAACACCGACGCGAACACCGGCCAGCGGCTGCCGTGCGGGACGTAGTAGACGTTGGGGTCGTGGGTGGCGTGGGCTTGGGCCATGGCTGTCGTTCCGTCCGGTCTTGCGATGTCAGGGCGCCGCGCGCGAGGCCGAAGCCGGGCCCGCGGGCGTGGCGAGCTGCGCGGTCAGCGCGTCGTTCTTGAAGAAAGTGTAGGACAAGGTGATGGTGGTGACGTCGTCCGGCAGGTCGGGCGCGACGATGAAGCGCACCGGCATGTCGCGCGCCTCGCCGGCGGCCAGCGTCTGCGCGGTGAAGCAGAAGCACTCTGTCTTGCTGAAATAGCCCGACGCGCGCGCCGGTGCGATCGACGGCACCGCGTTGCCGACGATGGCGCGCTGGCCGTCGTTGCGGGCAAAGAACAGGGTGTCGTACTGCTGCCCGGGGCGCACCTGCATGCTCGCCTGCTCGGGGTGGAAGGACCACGGCAGCTTCGAGTTGACGCCGCCGTCGAACTGCACCGTGACGAGGCGGTCGGCCTTGCGGCCCTCGAGCCTGGCCGCCTGCTCGCCGTCGATGGCGCTCTTCTCCAGCCGCACGCCGAACACCTTCTCGCAGGCGATCCGGTACAGCGGCACCAGCGAGAAGGTGAAGGCGAAGGCGGCGATCGCCACCCCCACCATCTTCGCCAGGCCGCGGCCGTTGCCGCGGTTGCCGCCGGGCGCGCTCACGTCGACAGCGCCGTGGCGAGCATGAAGCCCAGGTACACCAGCGCCACGATCGCCACCACGACGACCACCGTGCGGCGCACGCCGGCGCGGCGCGCCTGGGGATCGTCGCTGGAAGACCGCTGGTTCATCGTCGTCCGGAGAAGCTGTTCCATGGTTCAGTGAAAGCCGGATCCCCCGCTCTTTCGAAAAGTCCGCGCATGGATGCGCGGGCTCTTCCGGAGGGATCCGCCTAGTGCGTGATGTCCCCGTGCGCGAGGTCGCCGTCGCGGATCACCGGCGGAACGGTGAAGGTGTGATGCGGCGCCGGCGAAGGCACCGTCCACTCCAGGCCGCGCGCGCCTTCCCACACCCGCGCCTCGGCCCTGGCGCCGCTGCGCTTGGACGACCACAGGATGAAGAACATCATGAACGGCGTGAGGAACATGCCGAACGCGCCGATCGAGCTGATCAGATTCCAGTCGGCGAACACCACGTTGTAGTCCGGGATGCGGCGCGGCATGCCGGCCAGGCCGAGGAAGTGCTGCGGGAAGAACAGCAGGTTGACGAACACCATCGACCACCAGAAGTGGAACTTGCCCCAGAACTCGTTGTACATCCGGCCGGTCCACTTCGGCCACCAGTAGTAGATCGCGGCGATGATCGCGAACAGCGCGCCGGTCACCAGCACGTAGTGGAAGTGCGCGACCACGAAGTAGGTGTCGTGGTACTGGAAGTCGGCCGGCACGATCGCCAGCATCAGGCCCGAGAAGCCGCCGATGGTGAACAGCACCACGAACGACAGCGCCCACAGCATCGGGGTCTCGAAGGTCAGCGAGCCCTTCCACATCGTGCTGACCCAGTTGAACACCTTCACGCCGGTGGGCACCGAGATCAGCATGGTGGCGAACATGAAGTAGATCTCGCCGCCCAGCGGCATGCCCACCGCGAACATGTGGTGCGCCCACACGATGAACGACAGGAAGGCGATCGACGCGGTCGCGTACACCATCGCCTGGTAACCGAACAGCGGCTTGCGGCTGAAGGTCGGGATGATCTCCGACACGATGCCGAACGCCGGCAGGATCATGATGTAGACCTCGGGATGCCCGAAGAACCAGAAGATGTGCTGGTACATCACCGGGTCGCCGCCGCCGGCCGCGTTGAAGAAGCTGGTGCCGAAGAACTTGTCGGTCAGCAGCATGGTCACCGCGCCGGCGAGCACCGGCATCACCGCGATCAGCAGGAACGCGGTGATCAGCCAGGTCCAGGTGAACAGCGGCATCTTCAGCAGGTCCATCCCCGGCGCGCGCATGTTGAGCACGGTGGCGATGATGTTGATCGCGCCCATGATCGAGCTGATGCCCATCATGTGCACGGCGAAGATGGTGAAGGCAACGTTGGCGCCGCCCTGCAGCATCAGCGGCGGGTACATCGTCCAGCCGCCGGCGGGCGCGCCGCCCGGCAGGAACAGCGTCGACAGCAGCAGGGTGAAGGCGAAGGGCAGGATCCAGAACGACCAGTTGTTCATGCGCGGCAGCGCCATGTCCGGCGCGCCGACCTGCAGCGGGATCATCCAGTTCGCCAGGCCCACGAAGGCCGGCATGATCGCGCCGAAGATCATCACCAGCGCGTGCATGGTGGTCATCTGGTTGAAGAACTCGGGCTTGACGAACTGCAGGCCCGGCACCGCCAGCTCGCTGCGGATCACCACCGAGAAGGCGGCGCCGACGATCACCATCAGGAAGCTGAAGAGCAGGTAGAGGGTGCCGATGTCCTTGTGGTTGGTCGAGAAGAACCAACGCTCGACGAAGCCCAGCTTGTGGCCGTGGTCGTCGTGGCCTGCCTGGGCGTGGTCTGCGGCTGCGGGATACGTGGACATGTGCTGCCTACCTCGGATGCTTGTTCTGTTTGCGGCGTCAGTGGACGACGGTGGTCGCGATCAGCCGGCGGCCGGCGCGGCGGCCGGCGGGGCGACCTGCGCGGTGGCGGGCTCGGCCGCCGGCCCGGCGGGAGTTTCCGCGGCGGGCGCGGGCGTGGCCGGCGCTGCGGCCGGAGCCGGCTCCGGCGCGGCGGCGGCCTTCTGGGCGGCCAGCCACTGGCGGAACTCGGCCTTGGGCACCGCCTTCACCACGATCGGCATGAAGCCGTGGTCCTTGCCGCACAGCTCGGCGCACTGGCCGCGGTAGATGCCGGGCGTGCGGATGTCGGCCCAGGCCTCGTTGATGATCCCGGGGATCGCGTCCTGCTTCCAGCCCAGCGCCGGCACCCACCAGGAGTGGATGACGTCGTCGGCGGTGATCACGAAGCGGATCTTGGTGTCGACCGGCAGCACCAGCACGTGGTCGACGTCGAGCAGGTAGTGCGGGTTCTTCTCCGCGCTCGGGCGCTCGCCGTCCTGGCGGATGCGGTCGCTCTCGCGGTCCAGGCGGCTGGTGAAGGCCACGTCCTCGCCCAGGTACTCGTACTTCCACATCCACTGGAAGCCGGTGACCTTGACGGTCATCTCCGACTGGCGGGTGTCGTACATCGCGATCAGCTTGGTGGTCGCCGGCCAGGCCATGGCCACCAGCAACACCACCGGGATGACCGTCCAGATGACCTCGGCGGTGGTGTTGTGGCTGAAGTTCGCCGCCACCGCGCCCTTGGACTTGCGGAAGGCGAACACTGCCCAGGCCATCGCGCCGAACACCACCAGGCCGATGCCGACGCAGATCCAGAACGCCATCATGTGGGCGTCGTAGGCGTGGTTGGACAGCGTGGTCACGCCGCGGCCCATGTTGAGCTGCCACTCGACCGGGTCGGCCGACTGCGCGAATGCGCTGGAGGACAGTCCGAGCATGCCCAGGCCCACGCGGGTGGCCCACTGCTTGGTGCGCGCTTGCTTTAGCTGACCGGCTTGCTTCACTTCGAACCCCGAATGCCTCGTTGGCGTCATGGCTGGCGAGTACGCGACCTGCCCGCCGCGCGGCCCGCCCGGAGGGGCTGGAGACGCGCGCAGGAACGGTGGCGAGCTGCGGATAACCTGCAAATGGTAGCTGCGCGGGCCATTTGCGGGCAAGCCGACGCGGCCGCGCCGGGCGCGGGCGAACTGTTCGCGCGGTCGCCCGGGCCCTAGAATTGCCGGCCTTACGTGCCCGTGGTGCCCCGTGACCCCGATCCTGTCTCCCGAACTCCCGCCGCCGCCGCAGGCGCCGCGCGCGGCCATCACCGCGGCCTGGGCCCGGGACGAAGCCGAACACGTGCGCGAGCTGCTGGCGCAGGCGCGCCAGCCCCGCCCCGGCTGGGGCGAGGCCGATCGCCGGGCGATCCAGGCCACCGCCGCGGACCTGGTCCGCCGGGTCCGCGCCCGCGCCGCCGACCAGGGCGCGATCGAGGCGTTCATGCGCCAGTACGACCTGGGCAGCGAGGAGGGCGTGCTGCTGATGTGCGTGGCCGAGGCGCTGCTGCGCATCCCCGACGAGGACACCGCCGACAAGCTGATCCGCGACAAGCTCGGCGAGGCCGACTGGAAGCGCCACGTGGGCCGCTCCGACTCGGTGCTGGTCAACGCCTCGACCTGGGGCCTGATGCTCACCGGCCACCTGGTCGACCTCGCCGACGAGACCCGTCGCGACGTGCATGGGGCCTTCAAGCGCCTGCTCGGGCGCGTCGGCGAACCGGTGATCCGGCTGGCGGTGCGCCAGGCGATGAAGATCATGGGCCACCAGTTCGTGATGGGGCGCACGATCGGCGAGGCGCTGGCGCGCTCGCGCAAGGGCGCCAACGCGAGCTATCGCTACTCGTTCGACATGCTCGGCGAGGCCGCGCTGACCCGCCACGACGCCGACCGCTACCTCGAGGCGTACCGCAGCGCAATCGACGCCATAGGCGGCAGCGGCCGCTTCGAGGACGAGATCGCCGCGCCGTCGATCTCGGTCAAGCTCTCGGCGCTGCACCCGCGCTACGAGCACGCCAAGCGCGCGCGCGTGCTGGCCGAGCTGGCGCCGCGGGTGCTGGACCTCGCGCAGCGCGCCAGGCGGCACCGCATCGGCATGACCATCGACGCCGAGGAGGCCGACCGCCTGGAGCTGTCGCTGGACGTGATCGAGGCGGCGTGGAGCGATCCCTCGCTCGCCGGCTGGGACGGCTTCGGCATCGTCGTGCAGGCCTACCAGAAGCGCGCGCCGTTCGTGATCGACTGGATCGCCGGCCTCGCCCGCCGCCACGGCCGCCGCATCCCGGTGCGGCTGGTGAAGGGCGCGTACTGGGATTCGGAGGTCAAGCGCGCGCAGGTCGACGGGCTGCCCGGCTACCCGGTGTTCACCCGCAAGCCCAACACCGACGTCAGTTACCTGGCCAACGCGGCGCGCCTGCTCGACGCGGCCGACGCGGTCTACCCGATGTTCGCCACCCACAACGCGCAGACGATCGCCGCGATCCACCGGCTCGCCGGCGGGCGCGCGTTCGAGTTCCAGAAGCTGCACGGCATGGGCGACGACCTGTACGCCGAGGTGATCCCGGCCGACCGCCTCGGCGTGCCCTGCCGCGTGTACGCGCCGGTGGGCTCGCACGAGGACCTACTGCCGTACCTGGTGCGGCGCTTGCTCGAGAACGGCGCCAACTCCAGCTTCGTCAACCGCATCACCGACGTGGACGTCGCCATCGACGACCTCGTCCGCGACCCGGTCGAGGCCGTGGCCGCGTTCGAGAGCATCCCGCATCCGCGCATTCCGCTGCCGGTCGACGTGTACCGCAGCCAAGGCTTTGAGAGGAGCAATTCCATGGGCGCCAACCTCGCCAACGACGACGCGCTGCGTGCGCTGGCAGACCAGGTCAACGCCGCCGCCGGCGCCGGCTGGCGCGCCGCGCCGCTGGTGCCGGGCGCGACCGCCGCCGGGCCCGACATCGCGGTGACCAACCCGGCCGACCGCCGCGAGGTCGTCGGCCAGTGGCAGGCCGCCGACGCGGCCACGGTCGACAAGGCGCTGGCCAACGCGGTCGCCGCGCAACCGGCATGGGACGCGCTGCCTGCGGCCTCGCGCGCGGTGGTGCTGGAGCGCGCCGCCGACCTGCTCGAGCAGCGCATGCCGCAGTTCATCGCGCTGTGCACGAAGGAAGCCGGCAAGACCATCCCCGACGGCGTGGCCGAGGTGCGCGAGGCGGTCGATTTCCTGCGCTACTACGCCGGCCAGGCGCGCAAGCTGTTCACCACCGAGGCGCTGCCCGGGCCGACCGGCGAATCCAACACGCTGCAGATGTCCGGGCGCGGCGTGTTCGCCTGCATCAGCCCGTGGAACTTCCCGCTGGCGATCTTCACCGGCCAGGTCGCCGCGGCGCTGGCCGCGGGCAACGCGGTGCTCGCCAAGCCCGCCGAGCAGACCAACCTCACCGGTTACTACGCGGTGAAGCTGCTGCACGAGGCCGGGGTGCCGGCCGGCGTGCTGCAGTTCCTGCCCGGCGACGGCGCCACCGTCGGCGCCGCGCTGACCGCCGATCCGCGCGTGGCCGGCGTCGCCTTCACCGGTTCCAACGACACCGCGCGCGCGATCAACCGCGCGCTGGCCGCGCGCGACGGCGCGATCGGCGTGCTGATCGCGGAGACCGGCGGCCAGAACGCGCTGATCGCCGATTCCTCGGCGCTGCCCGAGCAGCTGGTCAAGGATGCGCTGGCCTCGGCCTTCACCTCCGCGGGCCAGCGCTGCTCGGCCGCGCGCGTGCTGCTGGTGCAGGACGACATCGCCGACAAGGTGATCGGCATGCTGGCCGGCGCGATGGCCGAGCTCAGCGTCGGCGACCCCGGGCTGCTGTCGACCGACGTGGGCCCGGTGATCGACGACGACGCCAAGGGCCTGCTCGACGAGCACGCGCAGCGCATGCAGGGCGGCGCGCGGCTGATCGCCGAGGCGACGCTGGCGCCGGGCACGGAGCACGGCACCTTCTTCGCGCCGCGCGCGTGGGAACTGGAGTCGCTCTCGCAGCTCACGCGCGAGAACTTCGGGCCGGCGCTGCACGTGATCCGCTGGAAGTCGGGCGATCTCGACCAGGTGGTCGACGCGGTCAACGCCACCGGCTACGGGCTCACGCTCGGCATCCATTCGCGCATTGATGCGACCATCGACCGGATCGTGGCGCGCGCCAACGTCGGCAACGTCTACGTCAACCGCAACCAGATCGGCGCGGTGGTCGGCGTGCAGCCCTTCGGCGGCCAGAACCTGTCCGGCACCGGCCCCAAGGCCGGCGGCCCGCACTACCTGCCGCGCTTCGCCACCGAGAAAACGGTGACCATCAACACCACCGCCGCGGGCGGCAACGCGTCGCTGCTGACGTTGGGCGAGTAGCCGCTGCACGTAGACTTCTTCGCTCGGGTACGGAAAACGCAGCCGTCGGATCGCACGCCACGTCGCGACCTGACGGGCCCCGGTGCGGCCGGGAGGCCTTCGGGGCGAATGTCCTCCGGCATCCGCCTGCGGCGAATGCCTCCCCCTTTATTTCGCCCCGAAGGCCTCCCGGCCGCACCGGGGCGCCTGATCGCAGGCTTGCCGAAAAAGCAGAT